>Ga0182034_10000371_pt1 | contig 20282 bp, 19 predicted proteins | sample flu12Cox44000172_FD_125972 | JGI IMG/M metagenome (GOLD analysis project Ga0182034, IMG submission 125972) | Lab enrichment of tropical soil microbial communities from Luquillo Experimental Forest, Puerto Rico - flux4day.12C.oxic.44.000.172 | ecosystem: Environmental > Terrestrial > Soil >... | reverse complement strand
TCGCCCTTGAAGCGATTGCGATTGAACGGATCGTACCAGCGCGGTTTGACATAGACGTACTCGCCCTTCTGCGAATAGCGCCGGTAGTCGGGCTGCGGCAAAGCCCAGCGATTCGGAACTGGATGGTAAACGTCTGCGACCGGCGGAAGCATTTCTGGCGAGGTGCTTTCGACGTAGTTGGGATCGGAATCGAGCCGGTGCCGTAGCTCACGATACAGTCCCGAAGGCTCGGTGGCGCCCGGCGAGAGTGCGGGACCAAGTTCAGGAAGGCGCGGGAGTCGGGAAGTTGCTCCGTTGGCGCCGGCACTTACCATAGAAATTTCCAGCGTAACGATTTCATTGGGCTGGAGCAGAAGATCCGCGAGGACAAAAGGCGCGTAGTTCGGTGCCTCCATGCGCAACTCGTATTTTCCGGGCGGCAAGGGAAACAGCCGAAAAACGCCTTCCGCGGAAGTAGTTGCATTAAAGACCTTCCCGGATTCCAGGTTCCGGAGTGTCAGGAGCGTGCCGGGAACGGGCAGCGGATTATTCGACGAATTGGCGTCGCGAACAAATCCGTCGAGTGCTGCTGTGTGCTGCGCTTGCTGGCGCGGAATGCGCTGCTGCGGACCTTGTTCGCGTGATTCTTTTGCCGAACTCTGCGCCGGCGGCCCTTGCTGCAAAAGGGTTCTCGCCTCCAGACCGAATGAAAAGAGGATCGAAGAGCAGCAGGCCGCCCCGACCGCACGCCACGATAGTCTCAGAACAGAGCCGAGCATTCCTTCGCCTGAACGTGTCTGCAAAAAAGAAGAGATCGCGTTCTAGCTAACAATATCGAGTACAGTGGAGCAACACCTTTCCGGCATGGATGGCGCGAGTCAATAACAAGTCGGAAAGTAAGCCCATTCACCGATACGCCTCAAAAGTCGGGCAAATCCGTTGAGCGCCTGCGAAGGAGTGTGTTACCAACGAAGGGAATCCTTCGATGGCCCTCACTCACAAACTGCGCAAGCCGGTGGCATGGGGCGAGGCGCTTCGCTCGCGAAAAAGAGTGCTCGTAGCGGGCGCCTTTCTCGCCCTGGGTGTCGCTGGTGTACTGGCGTTTCTGCTGCTGGGTTGCGGCGGCGGGAACAGCGCGCCGGCTTCCCCGCCTCTGCCCCCGGCGGTTCAGCCGCTTGAGGTTTCCGATGTGCAAAACATCGTGCAGGCAGCGGTGAATTCTGTGAATGTGGATATGGTCGTGGCCGTGGTGGACCGTGCGGGTTTTGTGCTTGGCGTGTTTCGCACGGCGAATGCACCGGCAATGAGTATGGGAAACTTTGGGCAGCCGGTGGACGCCAATGATCTTGCAGTGGCCCTCGGACGTACCGGCGCATTTTTCAGCAACGATCAAGCGCCGCTTTCGTCACGGACGGTGCGGTTTATTAGCGGAATTCATTTTCCGCCAGGCGTCGCGAATCAGCCGCCTGCGGATTTGTACGGCATCGAAAACACGAATCGTGGGTGCACGCTGGTAAACGATCCAGATTTCCAAAGCAAGACTCCTCCTTCACTTACGCTCAACGGGGGATTCGGTCCCGGCGTGGTAACCGGTAAGGCTGATACGAACGACTCGAGCGCCACCGCCGTGAACCCCGGGGGCCTCCCGATTTTTTACAAGAATGTCGTGCTCGGCGGGATCGGCGTTGTTACTTCAGCAAGCAATTCGAATGTAGCAGAATTTGCCGCGTTCACCGGATCGACAACGGCGCGAACTGGGCCGACCGACGGCTTCGGGCCAACGGCGGCCGCTCCGGGTGTGGTTTTCATCGGCGGGGTCGCGCTGCCTTTCGTAAATCAGACTTCGCTCCCGGCGGGGTTTTCCGCGGGGCCGGTCGCCGGCGCGGGGAGTTTTCTGATCCCGCCAACAAACAGCCAGGGGCAGCCGCCCGAAGGCGACTTGATCGCGCCGGCAGCGGGGCCACTCGGCGGGTTGAGCGCGGCGGACGTAAAGCAGGTTCTTGACAATGCGGAAGCAACCGCGAACACCACGCGCGCGGCGATCCGCCTGCCGATCGGCTCACGAACGAAAATGGTAATCGCTGTCGCGGATCTGGACGGAACGATCATCGGATTGCGGCGCATGCCGGATTCCACGGTCTTTAGTGTCGATGTTGCGGTGACCAAGGCGCGCAACATGGTGTACTTCAATGGCAATTCGCGAACTGCCGTCGACTTGAACGGTGTGCCCTTGGGCACGGCGGTGACCAACCGCACCATCGGCTTTGGCGCGCAGCCGTTTTATCCCCCTGGAATTGACGGTACGAGCGCCGGGCCGTTCTTCAATCTTTATGCGATGGACGTCGCCAATCCTTGCACGCAAGGATTGCAAACCGGCGCCACGAATGCGAATAAGAGCGGAATCGTTTTCTTTCCGGGCAGCGCGGGCCTGTATCGCAACGGCACGCTCGTCGGCGGGCTCGGTGTTAGCGGCGACGGAGTGGATGAAGACGATTACGTCGCGAATGGCGGAACACTCGGATTCGAGCCGCCCAAGAGCATTCGCGCCGACCAGATTACCGATCAGGGCGTGCGTTTGCCGTATTTCAAATTTCCAAGAAATCCCACGAACTGAATCCCCGGCGGGAGGGTGCACCCGACCTTCCGAATTAGGGCCGCCGCGGCCATCCTTGTCAAATCAACGCCCCTGCGACTTCCTGCCTCGCGCCATTTTCGCAAGCGCTCGTGTAAATTTTTCCACCGTTTCCGGCACCGCCTCACTGTGCACGAACTGCCCACTGCGCCGGCAGTAGATAAGTCCTGCTTCGCTAAGGATTTTCAGGTGGTGCGAGACCGTAGCCGGCGTGACCCCTCTTAGGGCGACGATTTCCCCGCAGCTCATGTGCCCGCGATGCGAGATGGATTCGAAGATGCGGAGGCGTGTTTCGTCGGCCAGCGCTTTGGAGATCTTCTCGATTTGCGACCGGTTCATTGGAGCGATATCCAGCGACTGGCCGGAGTCTAGCTAATTGCGGACTCTGCCGCCAGCGGATTTAGATGCTTCCGGGTCCCCAAGGGCCAGGAGGATTGTAACCTTATACTTCGATACTCATCTAAATATCGAAATCTCGGGTCCCGAGATGACATGTGCGGTGGTTTCGAATAGATCCTCTGAGCAACGGAGAACAAAATGAGCAGCACCAAAAGATTGGAAGGAAAAGTAGCCGTAGTTACGGGCGGGAACAGCGGCATTGGGCTGGCCACCGCGAAACGCCTGCAAGAGGAGGGCGCGCGGGTGGCCATCTCGGGCCGAAACAAGAAAACGCTGGACGAAGCCGTGAAGACCGTCAGCAACGGCGTCCTCGCGGTTCAGGCTGATATGTCCAGGCTCTCTGAAGTCGACAAGTTGTATTCGGAAGTTTCGAAGAAGTTTGGAAAGATCGACGTTTTGTTCGTGAACGCGGGAATCGCAAAATTTGCACCACTTGCCGAGACGCCCGAAAGCCTCTTCGACGAACAGTTCGACACCAACATCAAGGGAGCGTACTTCACGGTGCAAAAGGCGATTCCGTTCCTGAATGACGGAGCATCGATCATTCTGAATACCAGCGTTGCCGACCGCAAAGGCACAACGGGCGCAAGCGCGTATGCCGCAACAAAAGCCGCTTTGCGCTCACTAGCCAGAACCGCGGCCGCAGAACTCGTGGGGCGCGGGATCCGCGTGAACTCGGTAGCGCCAGGGCCGATTGTGACGCCCATCTTCGGTAGAACCGGACTCCCCAAGGAAGCGGTCGATGAATTCGCTAAGGACATTGTGGCAAAGGTGCCGATGAAACGCTTCGGACAGCCGGAAGAAGTTGCCGGCGTGGTTGCGTTTTTGGCCTCGCAAGATGCGTCGTATATCACCGGGGAAGAGATCAACGTCGACGGCGGGCTAGGCCAAATCTAGAGTTCGAAGAATTGCATTGCGTCAACGAAAATGGCGGCTGGGGCTGTCGCCCTTACGTTTTTGCGACGCTCATTTCCACCGCGCTTACTTCGCTCCTAGTGAAGGATCGGGCGAAGTGGCGGAGTTCACGTCGAGGAACCAAGAGTGAGCGGAGTCCCCGGGCGCATAGCAGTTTCCGTTCCGATAGTAGGTCGCAGCGCATCGAGACGTAAATTCTTTGCGCCGCGGAGTCTGCGCGAATTGCCAGACCGTGGCATAGGGGATTCCGCTTTTTGCGGGAGACGCTGGATCTTGTGGAAAAGTGCATCCGGGAGAGGGAGGACAGGCATCGTTAAAGGCCCAGATGGAGATGCCGCGCGTTCCAGCATGATTGCGAATGTCGTCCGCCGTAGTAATCGTCAGACGGGGCCCTTCCTTGACGGGCATTCCTGAGCAATAGACACCAGGGCGAAATCCTGCCTGGATGAGGGCTTCCGACCACGCTGCGAGATAGGCATGGTAGGTGTCTGGAAGTCTTCCGCCTTCTTCAATATCCAAAAAAATAGTGGTGCCGGCGGAGAAGCCCTCTGTTTTCGCAGAGGCCGCAGTCTCCTCTCCGTCGCGAGTTCCTCTGGCTTTCGCCGATGTTTGAGTTTTAAGTTCGCGGCTATCGGGGCCTAAGTAGAGAACCACAAAGCCGAAACCTTGCGCGCGCAGCCGCTCCCGCTTCCCGGTCCAGCTGTTGCTTTTCTCGCCGGGGGGAGGGCTAAGCCAGAAGCTTGAGAAGGCAAACGTTTTTCGGAGAACGGGCAGGGCATCATCGCCGGGATAGATATTGCGGTCGAAGCCCAAGTAGTTTTTTTCACCTTCTCGAGGAGCGGACAAGACGCGGCTTTGCGTTCCAAAAGCGAACAGGGCGGCAATGACCATGAGCGCCACAGGGAAAAGCTTGGTTACCTCCAACTTGGGTACGCGTTTGACCATCAAATTCTCACCAAACTTCGCATCCGAAACGCGGCAGCCGGGCTACCCGATTCGAAATCAGCCCTCCCGCAATTTGTGGCCTGCCAGATTGCCGAGGCCGTCGTACGCCGCATACTTATAAGTTTCGCTGAGTGTCGGATAATTGAAAACCTGTTCGATGAATTCATCGATGGTGAGACCCTTGTCCAAAACGGTCAGGCCGATGTGGATGAGTTCGGTGGCGTTTTCACCGATCATGCTGACCCCGAGGAGTTTCTTGTCGGCACGCGCAAAGATGAGTTTGAGCATGCCGGCCGTGTCGCCGGTGATGTGGCCGCGGGCGTTGTTTTCATAGAGCGCTCGCCCGACCACGTAATCGATCTTCTTTTCTTTGCAGGATTCCTCCGTTTCGCCCGCGGCGGAAATCTCCGGAATCGTGTAAATGCCCATAGGTAGCAAGGATGCCATGCGTTGTTTGTATTTCAAACCAAAAGCGTGGCAGACGGCGACGCGTCCTTGCTCCATGGAGGTGGAAGCGAGCGCGGGAAAGCCGATGACATCACCGGCCGCATAAATGTGCGAAACCGAGGTTCGGTAGTTCTCATCCACAGCAATGTAGCCACGATCGTTGAGGGCGAGTCGCGCCTGTTCCAGTGCCAGGCCGTCAACCGCGGCCCGGCGGCCCGCGGCGAAAAGTGCCGCCTCAGTTTCGAGGATTTTGCCGCTCTTCATGCTCAAACGCACACCGTCCTTGGAGTTCTCGGTCTTCACGGGACGATCGTTGAAACGGAAATGCATGCCCAATAAGGCGAGCCGCTCGCGCAGACGACTAGAGATTTCGTTGTCTAGGAAGGGAAGTAGCCGATCGCGTCCGTCGACCAGAGTGACCTCGGCGCCAAGGGCCATGAAAATGGAAGCGTATTCGCAGCCAATGACGCCGCCACCAATCACGGCCAGGCTTTTGGGTATGCGGTCCATCTGTAGAAAGGTGTCGGAGTCAAAAGTGTGGACATCGTCAAAAGCAATCTCCGAAGGGCGATGCGGCTTCGAGCCCGTAGCGATGAGGATCACATCGCCCTTGAGCCGGCGCGTGCCGTCGGCTCCGCAGACCACAACGGTGTGACCGTCTTCGAAGGACGCTTGACCGCGCACGAGCTCAATCTTGTGCAGCGCCAGATTCTTGAGAATGCGGCGGCGCTCCATGTCCACGACTTCGCGTTCGTGATACATCAAGTCGTGCACAGTGAGATTCTCTTTGAGCGAGTAATCGATACCATAAAGACCGCGCTGTTTCAGGCCAGAGAAATAGAGCGCCGATTCGCGCAAAGTCTTACTGGGAACGGTACCAGTATTGATGCAACTGCCGCCCATGTGCTGGGCGCGTTCGATCAGCGCGACACGTTTGCCAAAATAGGCGGCCTGGGCGCCCGCCTTTTCGCCGGCAGGACCGCAGCCAATCACAACCAGGTCAAAACTTGCAGTCGAACCCACCCGAGCCTCCCGGTAAAGAGCGAAAGAACGATACGCATTGCACTCCAGGGCTGGGAGGATTCTAGGGGAAGAGCGGGAGAAATAAGGAAGTTTCTCTCCGCGATGTGCCGAATCATACGGGCCGAGCTTCGCGAGAGGGCTTCCCACGTCGCGCTGAATCCTGCGGCTGCTAAGGAGCAAGAAATTTCGGAGTTCGTTGCCGGCCATGAGATACCCGAACCGCGTTTGCAGCATCTAAGCAGCTGGGAGTGACGGAGGTACAGTCGGCAATGTCGGCACGGGCTCAGAAACGGACGCTGATCGCAGTGTGCGGGCTCCTGGTCACCGTCCTCGCTTCCCGGGTTTTCTACTTTCAGGAGCTTTTTTTTGCCCTCCTTCTGTTTGCTGGGGTGTTTTTCGTGCTCTTGTTCCTGGCATGCATCGCTGCAGGAGTGTGGATGTTCTATGAAAAAGCAGTGAACTCTCTCGCTGCGTGGACGGTGAGGCAAGGGCATCGTGCCTTGCTGTCCCTTCGGGCGAGGATTTTGGAACTGGCTCCAACGATTAGCAGGACCGCCGGGATCGTTTCCGCCGATCGGCACACCCTGTCTTACGCCTTCGGCAGCTCACTGCGCGGTTGGGCGCAGTCGCTCCGTCTGGATGCCTCGCACGTCCGCGCTGACACCGAACGCGCCGTCAAGCATTTGCGGGTTCTGGTGAAGCAAAGCTGAAGCCCTGTGGGGGAGGCGAAGCTTCTCCTAGGCTGTCAAGGAGATCAGGGCGAGTTACTTTTATTTCGACTTGGTCGCCGTTTCCGTCCACGATTTGATAGTCCGGGGTACGCGCAACAAGACGGACTGGCAACTTTGCCAGTGGTCCCTTCTGTGACATTTGTGTTGTAAAGATCTCGCGATGACGAGAGCAGGATTCGGGCGGGCGGCGAGGCCACCCTCTATCTCACATTCAGGGCTACCGCACCACCGAATTCCGAATGCATGTGGGCATCACTGCTTCCTAAGGCGGGAAGTGCTGGTTCGCCGCGCCCTAGGTCGGGCGCTTTCCTGCCACTCTTCCGATAATCCTGTTTGCCAGGACTTGAAGTCTTCGTTAAAGGACCGCACGACCTCGGACTATTTTATCGGTGAGGCTAAGCCTTCCGTATTTTGCTCTTTTCGGTCGGCATTTCTCGATCGATCCGCGCTCAGCAAAGTTAAGGAGACGTCTCATGAGTTGGAAAACGACGATTAAATTACTGCACATGCGGCTAACCATTCTCGGCATCCTCGCGTCGGTTGTGTTTCCGCCGCTGAGTCGGTCTCAAGCTCCGATTTTCGAGATTACACCGCTAGACAGCAAGATCAACTTCCACGTGAATTCGTCAGTGAAAATCGCCGGGAAGTTTGATAAATGGGATGCCACTCTAACATTTACGTCTCCTGACGAAACCACTGGCGTTCTAGAAATCAAAATCCAAGCGGCGAGCGTCGACACCGGAAGCGGTATGAAGAACAGCAAACTCAAGAGCAAAGATTTCTTCGACGTTGAGCAGAATCCCCTGATTACATTTAAATCGACGAAGTTCTTGGCGACAGGTCCTCACACGTTTGAGGTCGATGGTGACTTTACGATACGCGGAGTGTCAAACCCAGAGAAATTGGTGTTAACTGTGTCCGGCAAGGGGACAGGCTCAGGCGAGATAAAGGGAAGTATGGTCTTCAACCGTAAGGACTACGGGATGAACAAGGGTATACCGTTCATCAAGATCGCTGACCATGTTGACGTGAACTTTCACCTCAAGGGCAAACGAGTCGGCGGCCCGCCACTAGCCTAAGCCAACCGCGGGATGTTCGCCGGGTTGCATGTTTTCAAGCGTCGTCGCCTGAGTCACCTGCTGTGTCCACGATTCCTCTGTGTGGCCCCCAATAGCAAGAAAATGGGTGCCCGGAGTGGGAGTCGAACTAACAGAACTAACTACAAAATTTAAAAGTCCAATGGTTTGAACGGTGTTGCACCCCACCCAAAGGCCAAGTGGTACGGAAACGGTACAGAACTGCCGCGCGGCACTTTTTAGTGTAACCACTCCGCTTCGAAATCGACCGAAAACACTTCGCCCGTTTGTTTGAACCTGACCGTGAAGCCACGCGTGCCGTCAAGACGCTGGTACAATTCAACAGGCTCGAAGGCTTCCCGCACTTCGTCGATGGTTCGGTGCTTCAGTTCTGACCGCATCGACTGCACCCAACCTTCGAAGACTTCTGCGAGCTTCCTTTCGTTCATCATTTTTTCCAAGATTTCGTGAGCGTTTGCCATGGGATCCCAGCGTCTCAGGCCCGGAGCCGCCCGACCAGCTGGCCCGAAGGTCAGGAGTGTTCGACTCAGTACCCTCTCTGGCACTTGAAAATCGTACGTGAAGAGATTTTGATTTCTTGCGGCGAGTTCGTGACATCCAAAGCGTGGGAGGAAATCCGCGCCAGCTTGCCCACCGCAGTCAAGGCGGTTCCGTGGCCGCCAGGCAGCAACACGTTTACGATTTACCCTGAGAGTGGAAAGAAACGGGGCGAAGGGAACGGAGTGAAGCCGATTGAAGTCGGTCTTATGCTTGACCTTGAGAAGCTCGGATGGAAGGTCCAGCAAGATACGGCGGGAAGCGAAATCCAGGCAAGTTTGACGCAATGCTTGAAACTAAGTCCGGGCCTATCGTTCTCGAATGGGAAACAGGAAACATTTCTTCAAGCCATCGTTCCCTGAACAAAATGGCTCTCGGTATTACGCGTGGAGAGATACTGGGAGGGATTCTATTATAGTTGTCCCATCCCGCGCCTTCGCTCAGTACCAGACCTTGAGCTTGGCTCGCCGGCCAGCATGCGTCGTGAAAGGAACCCCTTCTTATATAGTCGGTCAAGCGTGGTCATTACCGTCGTATAGGCGAGTCGGCGTTCCAGCTCACGCGCGACTTCGCGGACGCTGCTCTCGCCGCGCGACCACAGGATCTGCATCAGCTCTGAGTTCCAGCGGTCCCAGCATGAACCCAGCCTGTTTGCTGCGCAGAGTCCACTCTTTCAAAAACCGAATCATCCCGCGCTTTCTGCCTTTCGAACCCTGCGTTTCGAATCGCCTATTCTACGCTCCCATATACAGATAAGGGTCGTTAAGTCAAACCGAATCAATCCGCATATCATGCGATAAAATCGAGGGCAGAGCAAAACTTCCAAGAGAAGATCAGAAGGTCAAGAGGACGAACGCCCATGGCCTGCTCTTTGTATAACCGGCCATATTCGCATGTTGGGCGTCGGGTGACACGACGTGTCGCAACTGTGCGGCGAGCCTATGAAAGCCGTGTCCGGAAAGCAGGTTCCAGTTCGGACCTGTGTGTTCTCAGAACCTACGAATGCCGAGACGATGGAGAAGCAGTTTCAAGCTCCCGTTGCGCGGATGCAACCCGGTCTAGCTCACGCTTGTGCTGGCCGCGGTGCACAATCAAGTGCATGAAGAACATGAGGACCAGGACGCCACCGAAAGTGACGACGATCGTAGCACCGGTCGGCGTATCAAGCTGCACGCTGAGGTAGCAGCCCAACGCCGAAACGAGCGTGCCCATTGTCCAACCGATCGCAAGACGCGTGCCGATACGGTCTGCGAATAGCATTGCTCCCACGCTGGGGACGATAAGGTAACAGAAAACCAGCAATACTCCGGCAATGGCTACGGAAGAGGTGACGACAAAACCAAAGGAAGCGTAGAACAGGAAATCCCAGAAGCGCACATTCATTCCCGACTGCTCCGCCTTGCCGTGGTTCATGGAAATGGATAGAAACTTCTTGCGAAAGATAAAGTGGAAGAGGCCGATAGCACCATAGAGGAAGGCGGTTTTGCGAACTTCTGGCCAAGACACGGCAAGGATGTTACCAACCAGCATATCTTTGAGGTGCTCGGTCTCACCGGTAGCCTTGCTCATTAACAGAATGGCCGTGGCCGAAGCGACCGCGTAGGCGATGCCTATGAAGGCCTCTTGAGGGATGTGACCGCGGGCACTGCGGGCGAAAGAGAAGATGGCGGCGCCGAGAAAAGTAAATCCGAGACTGATCCAGTATGAAGCGCGGCCGTGTGGGTCCATTCCAGCGACAACAGCGACGGTGGCTCCAAGCGCCGCGATCTGGGCGAGGGCAAGGTCGACGAAAATGACGCCGCGCTCCACCACGTGCACACCAAGATAGGCGTGGATACCGGTAAGAATGAGGCTCGCGACAAAAGGCGCGAGCAAGAAGGGCAGGATTTCCATGCCACACTCTCCTCGAGGTTATTTGGTTGCGTCGAAGGCCTGCTTTAGTTTCGCGATATCGTAATCGAACAGCTTGAAATAGTCGGTGATTTCCTTTTCGCCGCCTACTGACGGCATGAGGACGACGACTTGCCCGCCAGTGTCGCGAGCAACAGCATTAGGCGTCTTCAAATCGAAATATGGCTCAACGGCGATAACTTTGATGCCGTCGCGCTTCATCAAGCCGATCAATTCCACAGTGTGCTGGGGACTCGGTGGAATGCCAGGGCGAGGCTCAACGTAGCCCACAACATTAAGATTGAAGTGTTCGGCAAAGTTTGGCCAAGAGCGATGATAGGTGACAATCTTGCGACCTGCGTAGGGCTTCATTTCAGCAAGCCACTTTTCATCGGCTTGTTTGATGCGCTGTACAAACGAGTCATAGCGTTGGGCAAAATAAGCAGTATCGTTGGGACGCATTTCAGAGAGCTTGTCCTGAATGCCCTTGGCGATGCGCAGACCGTTTTCGGGGTCGAGCCAGTAATGCGGATTGCCCAGCGGGTGGACGTCACCTTCGGCGCGAGTGACGACGCCGGTAGGAATTTCGAGGATCTTTGCGTAGCGCGATGCGTCAAAGTAGCCAGGCGCGCCAACCTGGATCTTCGGGTTGGTGGATTGCGTTATCAGAGGAGGAAGCCAGCCGATTTCGAGTTCGAGACCCACGACGATGAGGAGATCAGCGCGGCGGAGTTTCAAAAGAAAACTGGGTTTGGCTTCGACAAAATGTGGATCCTGGTATCCGCGTGCTACGGATTCAACTTCGACTTTATCGCCGCCGATTTCTTGAGCGAGGGCAGCAAGGTCGGTGGTAGCGGTCATGATATTCAATTTGCTCTCGGCGCCGACCGGAGGCGGGCAGGCGGCGCAGAACAGGGTCAGGGCGGCAAACAGGGCGATACCGCGAGTATAAAAGAATTCGTTTCGCATGGTTTCTCCGAAAAGCATAGTTAGAACGGGTGAGCGCCGTGCGCCCCCATCACGAAAAGGAATTGAAACAAGAATTCGTTGGCGTTCGTGAAGCGATCACTGGGAATATCCCACAAATGTCCGTAACGATATTGGCCACGTATCTGGCTGAACTCGCTGGGCCAGTACGTCAGAATAGTCGAAAAACCTGTATCTGTCAGACTCGCGTTGGTGGCGCGCCCACTGCGGTCGAATCGTCCGCCGATTGTCCAGCGGCGGTTAACGCGATACTCGGCGGAAGAGTACAAGCCGAATGCATGTTGCGTCTCGAAAACGTTGATGGGAGAAAGTTGATCACGAGCACTCCAGAAGAGCTCTGTGCGGAAAAGGAAAGAATGGTAGATGGCCCGGCGAAGTGGCTTCCAACGGAGGGTCGCATCCGCGGCATACAGGTTGGTCAGGAAACGCTCCGGGTTGAAGGTTGTGCCGACACCTGCGTTGTTGTGACCACGCGCATAGGATGCCCCCAGATCGATGTTGGTCGATTCGCCGAGGTCGCGATAAATACGAAGATGGCCCACGACGCTGACGTCCTGGCGCCGATTGGCCGTGAAAACGTCATCGGAATCACCACGGTAAACTTGGGCGGTGCCTTGGACAAACCAATTCTTTGGCGCGGGCAAGAAACGCGAGAGCGAAATGCCAGCGTCATCAATGCCGTCCTCGCCGCCGACGAGATTGTCGGTCGCGAGAGGCCGGTCAATGAATGGCAGGGCGTGATTGTGGATCGTATTGACCTTACCGAACTCGGCACGCATTTTGCCGACTTTCAATAACAGCCCTGCTGGGAGCGCTGTAAAGGTGACGTAGCCTTCTTCTACGTTTACGCCGGTTTCACCGAAGGAGATGAAAGCATCCGCACGTGCATAGGGGTCGATGATGGCCTGCATCCCCACTTCGGACTCATGGAGTTCGAGTGATTTTGACGGCGAGACGGTGTTGGTCCCCGCCGTGCCGATAAAATCTCCAATCAAGCTGATATCTGGATTGAGAAGTTTGGCGTTGGAGGTTGCTCCTCCGTAGGTCTGCGTTTGGGCGTACTGAGGAGAGCCCGGACTAGCGCTGACCGTTGGCGCAAGGGAGTCAGCAGAAGGTGTCGCGATTGGCAGTGTGCCCGCTTCAACGCGCGAGGAGGCGAGCAAAATATGCTCCGCAGAAGCCGGCTGAGGGGATTTTGCATCGCGAAGCGCAATCAACTCGCCACGAAGAAGGGCCACTTGTTCCGCGAGCGAGCGCACTTGCTCCTCCAGAGTTTTCATGCGCATTTCTTGCGCGGAAGGTTCCTGTTTCCCTGAACTCTGAGAGATTACGGGCTTTTCCTGCGCGTAGACTGCAACGGCAAAAAGAACAGACGGAAGCAGAACAGAGAATCGTTTCATGGCACAACTCCTAGTTAGGAACGTGAGATTTTGATTAGAAGAACCGATGTAAACCAGGGGCTGGCTAGAGAGAAGGAGGTGCGCGCGGAGAGATAGCGCGTGAGATGACGGAAGAAATAGAAACCACCCGAGGCGCTGTCTCAAGACGGTTAATGACCGCGATCAGCGCAACGGTCGGCGTCTGCGTGGCCACCACGGAACCTGCCACAGAGCAAAGCGGGCAGAGGTGCGATGCCAAGAGCACCGAACTTACGTCGGTGCAAAAATGGAATTGCGCGCCCAGCAAAATTGCGGCGAGGAGTAAGGCCAAAGCGCGTACACGCTGAGTTCTGACAGGCATCCGCGTATTATGACGAAAAGTTACGCAAAAAGAGTTGCGGGGTCAACCAAACTTGTGACCCCTTCGTTCTTCCTTAGCAACTAACTGCGTACTCTGTCGCCGACGATGCTAAGCTAGGGTGCAGCTCAATGCAATCTTGCGGAATTATGTTCGGGCAGAGTACGAGCCGCCGGGCAATCGCGCTCTTGGCTTTTGCTGCAATGTTGTATTTCGCTGCAGCTGGCTCCACTTTCCATCAGCACACCAACCGTCCGGAAAGTGCCTGTCACATCTGCCAAGCACTACACATGCCCGCATTGGCAGCGGCACGGTTGAACCTCACTAGCACGCCCGAACTCGTCACTTGGTATTCCTCACGCCCACAGCATGTGGCGCCAAGCGATTCTTTTGCCCTGCATCGCGCTTCCCGGGCACCTCCTGCCGCGTAGCTTCTTCCCTCAACTGAGCTGAAATCTCGACACGCTGGTCGCTTCGAGGGTCGGCGTCGCCGCCTTTTTACGGCGGCTCCTATCCACACTCCAACACAACCGTTAAAGGATGGAGAAAATGTTGAAGCCTTTTAATATTTGCGCGGCTCTTTTATTTGGGTTTGCGTTGTCCACCGCGGTGGGTTCGGCCAAAGCCCAACTGGGGAATTCCGGCTCCATCGAAGGTGTCGTCAAAGACCCGTCGGGCGCCGAGGTAGGCAACGCCAAAGTCGAGATTTCTTACGTGGTTAGTGGTTTCCATCGTGAGATCAGCACGGGGCCCGACGGCGTTTTCAAATTCACGAACGTACCTTTGAATACGTACCACATGATAGTGACCGCGGTTGGGTTTGCTTCCTATACGCAGGACGTCGATGTTCATTCTCTAGTGCCGACGAAGATTGACGTCAATCTGAAGATCAGCACCGAACTAACCAGCGTGACGGTCACCGAGAAGGGTGAGGATCTTGTCCAGACGGCGTCCACATTCCGCACCGATGTCGACCAGGAGATTATGGAGCGCTTACCGCTAGAGAGCGCATCGTCATCGGTGACCAACCTGGTGACGCTGGTGTCGCCAGGTGTTGCCGCGGATTCCAACGGCAACATGCACGGATTGGGAGATCACGCGCAGAATTCATTTTCCGTGGACGGGCAAGCCATCACAGACCAGACAAGCAAAGTCTTTTCCAACCAGATTCCTGCGGACTCCATTCAATCTCTGGAGGTAATTTCCGGCGCGCCGCCGGCCGAATTCGGGGACAAGACCAGCTTGATCATTAAAGTCACAACCAAATCAGGCCTGGGTAACTCAACGCCGACCGGCGCTGTGACCACCTCGTATGGAAGTTTTGGCACCGCGAGCGTTGGCTTCGATCTTGCCTATGGCACTCAGAAGTGGGGCAACTTCGTGGCTGCGAACGGACTAAAGAGCGGGCGATTCCTCGACCCACCGGAATTCGTGGTAATCCACGATAAGGGCAACCAAACGAACGTTTTTGACCGTGTGGATTACCAGTTGACGCAAGCAGATAATCTTCACGCAAACTTCCAGTACACCCGCTCTTGGTTTCAGACGCCGAATACTTACGACAACCTCAACGTCGTCGGTCCGACGGGCGCAGTCGTTGGCGATACGGACCAGCGGTCGCAGATTGGAACTTTCAACTTCGCACCGACCTGGACGAGGCTGATCAGCACGAACACGGCACTTACGCTCGGCGGTTTCGTGCGGCACGATCAATATAACTACTACCCCAGCAACGATCCTTTTGCGGATTTGGGTCCGATCAATACCGAGACCATTTCCCAGGATCGCAAGCTCACAAATGCGGGCGTACACGGAGACGTTTCCCACGTAAAGGGAATCCACAATGTAAAGGCTGGCGTTCTCTACCAGCAGACGTTTCTTACGGAGAACGACCGGTTTGGCATCATTGATCCGACTCTTCTGCCTTCCCTGACGGATGCAGCAGGCAACCCGTGTTTTGTGAACAACGCAGCCATCGACGCGCCATGCACGACGCTGCTTCCGATCGACCTCACGCGGGGTGGCAGCCAATTTCTATTCCGTGGACACACGGACGTTAAAGAGTTCGCGGTGTACATGCAGGACACCATCACGAAGGGAAACTGGTCCTTCAATCTGGGAATCCGAGGTGACGTATATAGGGGCCTGTCCGCGGCGGACCAAGCGGAGCCCCGGCTGGGGATCGCTTACAACATCAAGCCGGCCAACACCGTGTTGCGAATTTCGTATGCGCGGACCCTGGAGACGCCATTTAACGAGAACCTGATCATCTCGAGTACGGGCTGCAATGTTTCGGTAATCGCCGCGCTGATTCCGTGCGTGCCGGCTAAATCACCGGCCGGTTTCCGAAACGAGTTCCATGCAGGGCTCCAGCAGGCGTTTGGGAAGTACATGGTGATAGACGCGGAGTACATTTGGAAATACACGCACAATTCGTACGATTTCAGCGTGCTGGGCAACACGCCCATCACCTTCCCGATCGACTGGCACAACTCGAAGATTCCCGGGTTTCTGCTGCGGGCGAGTCTGCCGAATTACCATGGACTCAGCGCGCTGATCGTGATGTCCAGTGTGGCAGCCCGCTACTTCCCGCCCCAGGTAGGGGGACTGGGCGTAACGGTTGGACAGGGTGGCTCGGTGTTCCGCATCGACCATGACGAAAAGTTCAACGAGACGACTCACTTGCAATATCAGCCTTGGAAGAGAGGTCCGTGGGCCGGATTCAATTGGCGATATGATAGCGGTTTGGTGGTCGGCTCAGTGCCCGATTTTGCGACCGCACTGGGTCTGGACGCGGACCAGCAAGCGGCGATAGGACTCTTCTGCGGAAACCTCCGGGCAACTCTCGAGACTCCATTGACAGCATCTAGTTGCAACGGGCTGACGCCGTTCGGCGCTACGCGTGTGGTTATTCCGACACCTGGAACGGAAAACCCCGATAAAAACCCACCACGAATCGCCCCGCGCAATTTGTTTGATTTAGCAGTGGGCCAGGACGACCTGTTTCACGGAGACCGGTTCAAGTGGAGCCTACGCTTAACCGTCGTCAATCTGACAAACAAGGAAGCACTGTACAACTTCCTGTCGACTTTCAGTGGCACGCACTTCGTTACACCACGCTCGTACAGTGCTGAACTGGGGTTCCACTTTTGAAGTCAGCTTCAAAGTACCGTCAATGGAAAAGGCCACCATGTCGGCTAACTGCATGAGGGGGATGAGGGCACCAGCTGAGGTCGACACGCCGTGGCCTAGAACGTGATTTTCGAACCACACAAGAGCGGAAGGCAGAAGCGACTTAGCGCGGAAGCCCGGGCGAATTTTGGTGCTTCCATTGCGGAGCATGCGAGCCTGGGAGAACGCGAGAGCGAAGCCATGCTTTCGCAGTTATTCCGAGCGAGCATCGGACTGCAAAAGGCATTTGATCTGTGTTTCGCGCAGACCGGTTTAACCGCGCAAGAAGCTGCTGTGCTACTACGCTGTGTAGACGCAGAGAAGATGTTTGCTGGAAAGCTCGCGAAGGAGATAGACAGGGACAAGGGTAAGATTACGCGGTTCATTGATCGACTAGAGTCCTCTGGTTTTGTCCGGCGCGAGAGCGATGCACGCGATCATCGTGTGCTGATTATCAAACCGACAGCCCGGGCTCGTCATGTCGTGCCCCGAATAAGGCTGATTTTTGAGCAGATTCGCGAACAGTTATTTGTCGGAATCCAATGGGACGATCTCAGCCGTCTTCGTTCCGTCTTGTCCCAATTGCATGAAAACGCGGAGCGCCTGCGCAAAGGCGAGACTTCGGCCGGGCCAGAGGGTAATACCAAGCCGAGAGCACCTAGATGACGCGATATTCGCCGAGGACCCCGACTTCTGTAATCTATCGACCGATGCTGTAACTCTGTGTTCGTGTCCTTTCCCGTTCCCGCTCCATCTCTAGAGACTCTCGCTTAGTTGGCGCGACGGATTCTCGGCGTGCCTCCGTCGCAGTTCGATGGGAGAAATCGCGTCCCAATTCTTCGACAAGCGGGGTTCTATCGTTGGTATAAAGCTGTGCGTCGTATCGTCCACGAGACACCGCCACGTAGGCCAGCCGCCGATTCACCAGCTTTTCTCCGGCCTGCGCGGTGTCCACATTGACCAGCACGCGGTCCGTCGGCTGCCCCTGGCTACTGTGGCTCGTTACCGCATAACCGTAATCGAGATGGGGATTCTCTCAGAGGTTGGACGCGACAGAGCGGCCCGAATCGATCCGAAGTCGGAGGTTGCCTCTCGGGTCGATCTTCTGGATGGTTGCCAGCTCGCGATTCGCGATGTGTTGATCCCGGTTCGGTGCTGTGAACTGGACGCGGTCGCCTTGGGAGAACATGCGCTACAGCCGGGCTCATGAGCCGGATCGTTCTCGATACCAATGTCATCGTCTCGGCCCTGCTGCAGCCGGTTGGGCCCCCTGCGCAGATTTTCGCGCTCGCCCTTGGCGGGCCGCTTCAACTGTGCGTCAGCGCCAATATAAATACTTGAAGCACTTCCGTTGGGGTCAAGGCCTTCATCAAAATCCTCCTGGTTTCACTGATGTACCACTTCAATAGTATTGTAGAATTATGTATATAGTAGGTAAATAGAAGATATTGTTGTCTAGGCTGCTGTCAATGCAACGGAATGTTGGCAGCTGGCCTCAATGTAGGGACACGGGCGTAAGACCTGATTGATGTTAGATCGCCGCGAAAAGTTTTTGAGCCCTCTCTAGTACTTCCGGACCGGTACTTTTTTCACCATTGACTATTTCTCCAGCTATGTCATCAATGAAGCAGGAGGCACGAATGAGCGAAGAACTGTCGGACGACACGCAGCTCGTAGTAACCGTGCGCGACCTCAAGAGGTTTCTCGTAACCGCGATTCAGGCGGTGGCCGAAGGGCGCGAGCCCTTTACCTTCAAATTCCTCGACTCGGCCATCGGGCCAATAAAGACCGTAGCGAAAAACTAAACTGTCGCCGTTGATGCTGGGCACTGCTAGCAATAGCAAGGTCCCTGGTCTTGAGAAGGTTTCGACGCTGAGGCCCGCTGCTGGTTCACCATGATCAATGAGATGTCGGATGCCAGGATCAAAAAGGTCTGGCCCGACGCTTGGAAGGCGGTGATGGAATGAGAGAGCACCTTATTGCCGTTGACAAGCGTGACGATGCGGCCATGGCTGCCGGGGTCTTGGAAACCCTCTCCGGTTTGAACAAGACCGTCACCATTGATCCCGTGCGAAACCCCGATGGCTCGCTCTCTTATCAGCTTTACGCTGAGGTGAGTGCCATGGAAGCCCGACGGCTGATCGGTTTCTACCAGGGGTGGAGAGCGGCAACCACCACTAACGGTCGGGCTGCAGCCCTACCGGCAGTTCTGAAAAAAGCTCGGGAGCTGAAGTGGATTTAGGATCATGACCTATGAGCAAACCCAAGAAGGTGGGGTGGGCCGGTGCAAGTCAGAAAGCTCGATCTACTGTGCGTGTTTTGTCACGGGTCCGAGTTTCGCGGCGTGAACGATTTTTGATCTGGTCCCCTGTTTCGACTTTGGTGCCGACATTGCGAAGGGATGGAGGCAGGGTCAACACGGATGGTGATTAGGGACTCGGAGCCTCAGGACCCAGGAGTTAGAGCGTACCCGCGTGCAACGTACAGGGCGGTATTGGGTCTTGGGTTTGGACTCGCCCGCGGAATCCCCAGGCCGGTCTCCGATCGGGCCCCAATTCCGGAAATGACCTCGGCCCGGCGCGTGCACGATGCTGAGTGTTGCGCCGACCTGCAACCAGCACGTGCCGGTCGTCATTGGAAAGCACGAGGCTGGCAGCACGGGATAATCGTCGTCGGTGCTGGAGGGCGGGTTTCGTGACTCCGGGCCTTAGTTGTGGTGTTCCAACCGACGCAACGATCTAGCCATTCTGTTGCGTTTCTTCCGAAGTTTCTTCCGCAACCCATTGGAGCGATTATGCTATGTTCCCGACGCCCGATTAAGTAATGTTGCGTTTGTGGTATCCGCTCCACGCTATCAGGCTCGACAGGTATCCGGTCACGTGGCTCGATTCGCGCGCCTCGCGCCTGGTGATGAACGGCGTGGATATCTACAGCGTACACAAATTGCTGCGGCACGAAACCTTGCAGGTCACGAAGCGGTACGCCACCTCGCGGACACCCATTTACAGCGCGCCGCCGAGCTTATTGGCGGGTGATACGGGAAGTGTAACAGCCTAGTCCAGCCGCGAAAAACCTGCAATCCGCTACGTTCACTAGAACAGCTACAAATATTGGGAGAAAGTGGTGCCCGGGGTGGGAGTCGAACCCACATGAGGAAAAATCCCCGGAGGATTTTAAGTCCTCAGCGTCTGCCATTCCGCCACCCGGGCACAGGCAGCTAACTCACTCATTGTACAGGCTTACGGGCATTTCCTTCCTTTCGATTTTCTTCTTCCTGTCCCTCGACTATGCATGAACTATGAATTACGCTAGCCCGGGCCAGTTCTGCTTTGGCGCCGGATTCGACTTTCAGGGTCGCATCTCCCAGGTCCGACTCGTCCACGATGTCGTATCTGTCAAACGTACTCCGGGTCTTGTGGCCACTAATGCACATCGCCACTTTCTCTGATACGCCGCGGCGCCGCATGTTTCTCACGGCAGAGCGACGCAGATCATGGAATAGCAGGCCGGGCATCTTGGCCGATTCGGCAAGCTCTTCCCATGCGACTCGAAAATCCTTCACAGGTTTGCCGTTCTCTCTTATCAATAGAAACTCATCGGCTTGCCTTCCCTTCATCATCTGAGCCAAAAGCTGGTAACACTCTTCGGTGAGCTTGACCGTGCGGCCCTCGCCGTTCTTTGTCTCCCCGGGATTGAGCCGAATAGTCCTGCTAAACAAATCGACTTGACCGCATTGCAGGTTGAGCAGTTCAGCCTTACGAAACCCGTAGGTATACCCAAGAGCGAGCAGAG
>Ga0182034_10000370_pt1 | contig 20284 bp, 21 predicted proteins | sample flu12Cox44000172_FD_125972 | JGI IMG/M metagenome (GOLD analysis project Ga0182034, IMG submission 125972) | Lab enrichment of tropical soil microbial communities from Luquillo Experimental Forest, Puerto Rico - flux4day.12C.oxic.44.000.172 | ecosystem: Environmental > Terrestrial > Soil >... | reverse complement strand
GTCCACGTCGACGGCGTCGGCGAACGCCTGCGGCGGTAGGCCCGCGGTGAGCGGGCAGATGCCGGCATTGGCAACCACGATGTCGAGATGCCCGAACTCGGCCACACCCTGATCGATCGCGGCGGACAGGGCCACCCGGTCGCGAACGTCGGCGATTGCCGTGACCGCGCGCTGCCCCTCCTTTTCGACCAGCCGCGCCGTCTCGTCGAGATCCTCCGGCCGGGCCAGCGGGTACTCGTTGGTTTCGATATCAGCGCAGAGGTCGACCGCAATGATGTCGGCGCCTTCCGCAGCCAATAGCCGCGCATGCGAACGTCCCTGACCGCGCGCGGCCCCGCTGATCACGGCCACCTTGCCTGTTACCCGGCCCATCGCCCGTCCTTTGCCCCAGCGCCTAGTTCAACGACCCACATTGGGGGCCAAAGCCATTCGCAGACAATGCACGCATTCACGGCATCACGGATCGGGATCGGACCAATGGTCGGCTCCATCGCATCTCTTCCACGAAAAACTGCGCGGCTGCAGCCGGGCGCTCGATATCCCTTAGAGTAGCTAGAATACCTAAAATAGCAAGAAATGGTTCACGAGCGAGGGGTTGCGATGTCTGGCGTGCTCAGCGGTGTCCGAGTTGTCGAGTTGGCCTCTTGGACCTACGTGCCCTCGGCCGGTGCCGCCCTGTCCGACTGGGGTGCCGACGTGATCAAGGTGGAAGGCGTCGCCTCGGGTGATCCCGGACGCGCGCTGGTCGTGGGCGGCTTCACCCGCGAAGCGGCCCGCCCGGACGCCGACTTCATCCTCGAGTTGGGCAACCGCGGTAAGCGCAGCATCGCCATCGACATCAAATCCGAAGTGGGCCGCGGCTTGTTCGGCCGGCTATTGGCCAGTGCGGATGTCTTCCTGACCAATTGGCTGCCCGGCGCACTCGAGCGGGCCCGGCTGACCGTCGACGACATCCGAGAGTTCAACCCGAAGATCATCATCGCCCGCGGCACCGGGCTTGGGGTCCGGGGCCCCGATCGGGATCGCGGCGGATTCGACGCCGCCACGTATCTGGCGCGTGGCGGGGTCGCGTACACGCTCACGCCGTTTGGAACCGAAACTCCCGCTGTCCAGGGTCCGGGATTCGGTGACCTGCAGGGCGGAGCAACGCTGGCAGGTGGTGTGTGCGCCGCGTTGTTCCACCGGGAACGGACCGGTGAACCGACGATCGTCGACTCCTCGCTGCTGGCCCAGGCGATGTGGGCCATCGCGCCTGCGATTTGCGCAGCCGATTTCTTCGATATAGACGGCATTCCGGGCGCACCGCCCGGGTTGGCCATCAACCCACTTGTCAACAGGTACAAGACGAAAGACGGCAGGTGGATTCAGCTGGTCTTCTTGCAGCCCGACAAATTCTGGGCCGGATTCTGTGAGCGAATGGGTCTGGGGGAGTTGGCCATCGACGAGCGGTTTGTGCCGTCGAGCAACCTAATAGCCAACGCGGCCACGGCGACCGAGATCTTCGCGAATGCGTTTGCCAGCCATGACCTCGCGCACTGGCAGAAGGTGCTCCAAGACGAACCGGGCGTGTGGGCTGCACTGGCGACACCGCGGGAGACCCTCAACGACCCGCAAGTCGAACCCAACGGGTACGTGGTGACCAACGTCGACGACCACGGCGAGAAATACCGGATCGTCTCGGCACCCGTTCAATTCGACGAAACGCCGCCGGCTCCCGCACGCGCCCCCGAACATGGACAGCACACCGAGGAGATTCTGCTCGAACTCGACGTCGACTGGGACGACATAGCCAGAGCGAAGGACCTCAACGCGATCCTGTGAGGGCGCGCCGACTGCGCCAAGCGTGGATTCACTGCGAACTTCTGCCGCCGGTTCTTTCGCGCTGATTACAGGTGCGGCGCAGCCGCGTGTGTGACAACAGATACCCCCAGGGGTACCCTTTGAGCAGCAGAACGAGACGGAGGGTCCAGTGATTGGTGATCAAGACAGCATCGACGCGGTGCTCAACCGGCTGCGCCGAGCCCAGGGACAACTTGCCGGGGTGATCTCGATGATCGAGCAGGGCCGCGACTGCAAGGACGTCGTCACCCAGCTTGCTGCGGTTTCGCGCGCTCTCGACCGCGCCGGATTCAAGATCGTGGCGACCGGATTGAAGGAATGTGTCACTGGGACAACGGCGGACGGTACGGCACCGTTAAGCGAAGCCGAGCTGGAGAAGCTGTTCCTTGCGCTCGCATGAGCCGGACCCGGGTACGAAAGGAAAATGTCGCTATGAATATCGCAATTTCGACGTCGCTGCATACCTCCTTCGAAGACGCGGTCGCACGGACCCGCGAAGCGCTCGCCGAGCAGGGCTTCGGCGTGCTGACCGAGATCGACGTGAAGGCCACGCTCAAAGCCAAACTGGGCAAGGACGTGGAGGACTATCTGATCCTCGGCGCCTGCAATCCGCCGCTCGCGCATCGCGCGGTGGAGGCCCATCGCCAGATCGGCCTGCTGCTGCCGTGCAATGTCGTCGTCCGCACCGATCCAGACCACGCCGGCACGGTGCTCGTCGAAGCGATGAATCCTGCGCTGCTGGTCGAGGTCACCGGCGAGCCGGGGCTGCGCCCGGTCGCCGATCAGGTCACCGACGGGCTGACAGCGGCCATCGACTCGCTCAAGCGCGGTTCACCGGTGACCGCTGACGGATAGGGTGCCGCACCCGCGCAATACCCATAGGGGTATATGATGGCGGCATGTCAGGCGAACAGCATCATCACGAAATCCTGCGAGAGCTACTGCCGCAGCATCGCGCACTCCGTCAGCAAATCCCCGCGGTCTACAAGGGATTTGCGGCCCTGAGCGGAGCCGCACTTGCCGACGGAGCGCTCAGCCGCAAGGTCAAAGAGCTCATGGCGTTGACGATCGGGATCGTGCAAGGCTGCGACGGGTGCATCGCATCCCACGCCGAGGCGGCCGCGCGTGCCGGCGCCACTCCGGAGGAAGCCGCGGAGGCCATCGGCGTCACCATCCTCATGCAGGGCGGACCGGCCACCATCTACGGCGCCCGGGCTTACACCGCTTTCTGCGAATTTGCTGACGGCAACCAGTCATAGCCGACCTCGCGTTTGGTCGCATACAGCTGTGCAACCGGGATTTGCGGCCCTGAGCGGAGCCGGCCAATATGGCCCCCAGCGACGCCCTGACCAGCGCACTTGATTTCAGACGCGCCAAATCCTCGACTTTTGGTCAGGCCAGTTCGTCGACATCGCGACCGCTGGCAAGGTCGCTGCAGTCAACGTTTTCGACGTCTGCACGGCTGCGCAGGTAGGCGCCCGCGCCGGTGTCCCGGGACGCCGCGGCTAGCACTCCGGGCCAGTGGCGGCGGGCCAGCACGACAGGATGGCCCGGCCGGTCGCCGAAACAGGCGCGGGCGAGCCCGACGCGGGATGCCAACGCGCGATCGAGGATTCGAGCAACCACCGCGGCTCCGACATCGGGGGTGTCGATGACATGCAGCACGGCGAAATCGGCCCCCATGCGGCCGGCCTGTGCCAGGCCCGTGCGCACCGATGCGCTCAGTCCCTCACGCCAATCCCGCGCGGTGACCGTGGAGACGCCGGGTGGGGCCGTCACCTCGGCGGCGCCGAGCACCAGAACGATGTCGGCGCACCCGCCGTCCCGCAGAGCGCGCACCGCGATGTCCAGCCAGCCGTCGACCAGTACTTTCGGCTTTCCGTAGCGTCGCCCGGCGCCGGCGGCGAGCAGCACTCCGACGATGCGCGGGGTCATGGCGCCATGTCGTGGTGAATGCGGCCCCGGAGCTGCGTCAAGGGAAGGCCACCACCGCCCGCCGTCTCAACGCAGCCGCCGGACACCGACCCGGCGACTGTCCCGTCGGGAGCGACCACCATCGCCGCGCCCGGCAGTCGCGGCGCCGATCGAAGTGTGCGCACCACCGTGGCGACACCGGCGGTGCCGCCGGTTCGCCAAATCGACATCAGCTCGGCCAGTACGTCACGCACTACCGCTTGCGCCATTTCGTCACGGCCCTAACCTACGTGGCGATAATGACACTCCCGTACTTGTCGAGGTCGACTTTGAGGTGATGCTGGCTTAGCCCCTGGGCTCCCGACATCGCCTACACGAAACGTCCGAAGCGCCTCCCGATCGTGCGCGGGAGTTTACAGTCAGTCCTGACCTGCAGGGCATACGAGCGAATCCCTCGGAGGGTCACATGGACCTCAACACCGTCATTGACGTCGTCCGCCGGCCGTCCGATCGACCGGGTGCCGGCTGGCGTGCCGGCGATGCGTGGCTGGCTGGGGGGACGTGGCTGTTTTCCGAGCGGCAGCCCACCGTGCGACGGTTGGTCGACCTCACGGAACTCGGCTGGCCCGGCCTGGTGCGCCATGCCGACGGCCTCGAGATCGCCGCGACATGCACTATCAGACAGCTGCACGAGTTCGTGCCTCAAGACGGCTGGCCGGCCGGTAGCTTGTTGCGCACCAGCTGTGAGGCATTCCTGGCGTCGTTCAAGGTGTGGAACTCCGCGACCGTAGGCGGCAACATCTGCATGTCGCTGCCTGCCGGACCGATGATTACCATGACCGTGGCACTCGAGGCGACCTATCGCCTGTGGGCTGCGGATGGAACCGAACGAACTGTCGCAGCACAGGATTTCGTTACTGGTAATCATCAAAATGTGCTGCGACCAGGAGAAATTCTGCGCAGTGTGCACATCCCCAACGACGCACTTTCCAAACGCCACTCGTACCGGCGATTCACGCTGACCAAGCTTGGCCGGTCCACGATATTCATGATTGCGACCCAGACCCCGGGCACTGACGATCTGAGGCTCACCATCACGGCGGGCACCACGTATCCAGTGGTTCTGCAGTTCGGCAGTATGCCCGGGGCCGACACCCTGCAAGACCACATCGATGCGATACCGCCGGACGTCTGGTTCGTCGACCCCAACGGAACGCCGGAGCATCGCCGGCACCTGGCGAAGCACTTCGCCGAAGAGATCCGGATCGAACTCGGTCACCGAGGGCTGCGATGAGCTACACCATCAACGGCAAGACCGCCTCGGAGGAGCCGCGGCCGGGTCAGTGCCTGCGCACGTTTCTGCGTTCTCTGGGCTGGCACGGAGTCAAAAAGGGCTGCGACGCAGGCGATTGCGGCGCGTGCACGGTCTGGCTGGACGGTGATCCGGTGCACAGCTGCATCACGCCGGCGTTCCGGGCGGACGGGCGTGAGGTGACCACAATCGAGGGCCTCGGTTCACCCGACAACCTGCACCCGATGCAGAGGCAGTTTCGGGAGGCCCCGGGATTCCAGTGTGGCTTCTGCACGCCCGGCATGATCATGACGGCGTCCGCACTGACCGATGAACAGAAGAAGGACCTTCCGCACGCGTTGAAAGGCAACCTGTGCCGCTGTACCGGCTACCGGGCGATCGAAGATGCGGTCAACGGTGTCACCGAGATCGAGGACGCCCCGCCGGGCCAGGCGATCGGCGCGAGCGTCGGTGCCCCCGCGGGCCCCGAGGTGGTGACCGGGCGTGCCGAATACACGATGGACGTCGAAGTCGAAGGCATGCTGCACCTGAAGGTGCTGCACTCACCCCACCCGCACGGCCGCATCGTCTCGATCGACAAGACCGCGGCGCTGGCCGTGCCAGGTGTGCACCGCGTGTACACGTGGGAAGACGTGCCCCGCAAGCGGTTTAGCACCGCCATCCACACGGATCATCTCGTCGACCCCGACGACACCTACATCCTGGACAACGTGGTGCGCTTTGTGGGCCAGCGGGTAGTCGCGGTGCTGGCCGACACGATCGGCGCCGCAGAGGAGGGCTGCGCCAAGGTGGTCGTGGACTACGAGGTGCTGCCCCCGGTGTTTGATCCGGAGCAGGCGATGGAATCTGGTGCGCCCCAGCTGCACGGATCCGACGACCCGTTTGTCCAGGACCCGGTGCGCAACGTCCTCGTTGAGCTGCACGGCGAAATCGGTAACGTCGCAAAAGGGTTCGCCGAGGCCGATGTGGTTCATGAGGGCGTCTACTTCTCGCCGCGCGTGCAGCACGCCCACCTGGAGACGCACGGTTCGATCGCGTCGATGCACGACGGCCGGCTGCACGTGCGCACCAGCTCGCAGTCCCCGTCGATCGCCAAAGTAAAGCTGGCACACCTGTTCGACCTGCGTCCGGACCAGTTGCGAGTGTTCTGTAAGCGCGTCGGCGGCGGCTTCGGCGGCAAGCAGGAGGTGATCAGCGAGGACCTCGTGGCGCTGGCCACGCTGGACACCGGACGCCCGACGTGCCTTGAATACACCCGGGAGGAGGAGTTCACCACCGCCTCACCCCGTCACCCCATGAAGATCACCGTGAAACTTGGGGCACGTACTGACGGCACGCTGACGGCGGTGCAGTTCCGCAACGTCTCCAACACCGGTGCCTATGGCAACCATGGCGGCGAGACGTTGTTCGCCGCTGGCGCCGCGATCGCCATCTACCGCTGCCCCAACAAGAAATTCGACGCGTATTCGGTGTACACCAATACCGTGCCCAGTGGCGCGCTGCGCGGCTACGGCATGACGCAGCCGGCGTTCGCGATGGAGTCGGCGATGCATGAGCTGGCCGTCGCGCTGGGCATGGATCCGCTCGAGTTACGCCGCCGCAACATCGTTCGGCCGGGTGATGCGCTGCTGGCGATTCACGATGAGCCCGACGACGTGGCGTTCACCGAGGACGGGCTGGCGCAGTGCATCGACCGTGTCGATGCCGCGCTGCGCAGCCACCCCAACGGCGAAGCGCTGGGCGAAGATTGGCTGATCGGTGCCGGAACGGCCAGCTCCCTGCACGAGACGGCGCCGCCGACCGATCACATCTCCGACGCCTGGGCCACACTCAATGACGATTGTATCTATGAGATCGCCGTGGGGACTGTCGAATTCGGTGAGGGAACCTCAACTGCGCACGTCCAGATCGCCGCGACAGTGCTTGGCACCACCCCAGCCCGGATCCGGCTTGTGCAGTCCGATACCGACCGCACCGGGTTCGACACGGGCGCGTTCGCCAGCGCGGGGCTGTTCGTCGCGGGCAATGCGGTCCAGCGGGCGGCGACTGCGCTTCGCGACCGGATCTTGCTGTTCGCCGCCACGCACACCGGGGTGGACGTCGCGGCGTGGGCGCTGGATGACGATGCAGTGCGTTGCGGTGAGATCCGGGTGCCGCTTGCGGAACTGGCGACGGCCGCCCGGATCCGCGGTATGCGGTTGACCGAATCGCGTAAGGCCTACGGGTCACCTCGCAGCGTCACCTCCAATACACACGGCTTTCGGATCGCGGTGCACCGGGTGACCGGTGAGATCCGCATCCTCTACAGCGTGCATGCCGCCGACGCCGGGGTGGTCATCAATCCTGCACAGGTTCGCGGGCAGATCGAAGGGGCGGTAACCCAGGGCATCGGGTTTGTGCTCACTGAAAACCATCATGTCGACGAGAACGGCGTCATGTGCAATCCAAGCCTGCGCAACTACCGCATCCCGACCTATGCCGACGCGCCACGCACCGAGGTGATCTTGGTCGACTCGACCGACTCGGTGGGGCCCATGCGCGCCAAAGGCATGGCCGAATGCTGCATCAATCCGGTTGCGCCGGCGCTGGCCAATGCGCTGTATGACGCGACCGGGGTGCGCTATCGCGAGTTGCCCCTGACCCCCGAACGGATCTTCACGGCGCTCCTGCCACGTCGGCTGACCCCGACCGTCTGAGGGCACAACCACACATGACCCGAAAGGAACTGGCCGACAACGCCGCGACCGTCATCATCGGCGAAAACGTTCGACCGGGCTGCGAGAAAGCTTTCGTGTCCTGGCAGGAGGAACTGAACGCCGCGGCGTCGCGCTATGCGGGATTCATTGCCGCGGAGATCAACTCGCCCACGCCCGTGCAGTCGCGCTGGTCGGTGATTTACCGCTTTGATTCGATCCCGAATCTGCAGGCGTGGATCAACAGCGCCACACGCCAGGACCGGCTCGCCGAAGGACAGCGCTATTGCGACGGCCCATCCACTCACCAGATCGTCAGGGGCGGGGCGGCGCCCGCCGATACCTTGGTCACGACTGTGGTGACCCATCGGGTCCCACCTAAGGAGGTCGACGAGTTCCTCTGGTGGCAGGAACGACTTCGGCTGGCGGAGACCAAGTTTCCGGGCTTTCGGGGCTCTGAGATCTTTCGGCCGATCGAGGGCGTGCAGGACGAGTGGACGATGCTCTATCGCTACGACAGTCCCGCTGACCTGGATAGGTGGCTGACATCGACCGAACGCCAACAGCTTCTCGATGAAGGAAAGAAATTCAGCGACTTCCGGTTGCGAACGATCGACAGCTCGTTCGGCAACTGGTTTGCGTTCGACGAGGGCGGTGTTCAGGTGCCCCCGCCATCAGACGCGAAGACAGTCATCGCGGTGTGGGTCGGCTTGTATCCGACGGTGCTGCTACTCACCTTGGCGAGATCGCCGGCGAGGCTGCCGATGTGGCTGGACATGCTGATCGGAAACCTGATGTCCAGCTTCATCATGACCTTCGTCACGATGCCGTTCTATGTGAATCCGTTGCTTAAACGCTGGCTGCATCCGGCTTCCGACGCGACGAAAACCGCGACCAACATCCGCGGCGCCGTGTTGATCGCCACGGTGATGGTGCTCTGGACCGTGCTGTTCTGGCTGGTGACCACGGTGTTCTGGAAGCTGCCGTGAATCCCGCGACCCGCCATGGGCGAACACCAGAAGTCTTTGCTTACGCCAAAACCGAGAAAAGGAAGTGACCCTGATGACCGAAACCAACGGCAACGCAGTGCCGGACTTCATGCGCCCAGTCGTCGCTGACGAGCCGCCGGCGAGCGCGCGCGACGTCGCCGAGCACGCGGTCCTTGCGCTGAACGAGTCCATGCTGCAGCTTTATGAAACATCCCTGACGAAGTTCATGCAGAACATGCGCGACCAGGTGCCCATCATCCTGGCGTTGTTCTCGGGCCAGGGCGGGCAGATGACGCTCTATCGGCCCGGCCAGGCGCCCGAAGTCGCGCCGACGGTGCCGCTCGTGTACCAGTTGGCCAAGTCGGTGGGCCACAGCAGCATGGCCATCTACGAGATCGTGTCACCGTACCTGACCAATGCGTACGCGAATCACCTGTGGCGCCCGCCGCTCGAGATGTACCGGACGCAGAATCGTACCGCTCTCGAAGGCCTTGACGCCCTGGACATCTCAGATGATGACCGCGAAGTCCTGCGCGAGATCTTGCAAATCAATCTAGCCTTCATGGACCGGTGCCTCGAAAAGGGCGGCTACAGCTACGACGAGGTCGAGAAATTCGTCCGTGACACGGTGCCGCATTCGTTTAAGGCGATCGGCATCGCCTCGGGCGCCCAGGTGGGCCACTGGATGGACGTCCTCGAGGGGTGGCAGACAGAACTCGGCGAGGACTGGGAGCGCACCTACGCAGTCAGTAATTCGCTTTACGTCGCGCGCCAGAACAACATCCTCTTCAGCGTTCTCGTCCAGTTCATGGGCACCGAAACGATGGGTGACCGGTTGTTGCTGATCGAGACGCCGGAGTTCGAGACCACACCGGAGAAGATGCTCGACGTGCTCGTTCGCATCGTCGCCGACCGTTCGCTGGGCGCGATGTTCTTCCGCGACTACTTCCTTATGGACGTCGAGCTTCTCGGCGGCGGCGGCCGGGCTGCAATCGAGCGCGAGATGGCTAAACGGGGGCGGGAAGCGTCGCTGCCGCCCCTGGTGCCGTTCCGTTCCAACGATTGGCCCTGGAAGACGGACCCGGCCAAAGGAACTGGCGCGGCGCGGCTGGAGGACGTCGCTTTTGGCTGCCCAGTCCGCCCAGAACCCGTCGGATGATGTCAGCTTCGTCGACTCCGATGGATTTCGCGCAGCGCACCAATCGCCTTGAGATTCATCATGAGACTCAGGGCGATGGTCCGCCGATCGTCTTCATTCATGGCCTCGGCGCCACCTCGAACGCGTGGCACGCGCAGCGTATGACCCTCAGCAAGTATTTCCGCGTGATCGTCTACGACCGCAGCGGCTGTGGTCGGTCACCGCGAGCGCGCGACGGCTACTCGATCGATGGTTGGGCCGACGAGCTCGCCGAGCTCCTGGATCATTTGGCAGTAGCGGCGGCGGTCGTCGTCGGGCATTCGCTTGGGAGCATGATCGCACAGCGGTTCGCCGCGAAATACCGCACTCGAATCCGCGCGCTCGTCCTCGCCGGCGGCGAGGCTGAGCTCGGGCCCGACGGCAAGGCAATCCTGACGGAGCGCGCTCAGTTGATCGAGGCTCACGGCCTCACCGCCGCCGTCGATCCGTGGCTCAACGGCGTGCTGTCGGCGGCGACACGCGAAGCCAATCCTGCTCTCGCGGGGTTGCTTCGCGCGATGTTCCTGGCTTACGACGACCACACCTACGCTCAGCACTGCCTGGCGCTGCGCGACGGAGACGTGCGCGGCGACCATGCCCGCATCGCCTGTCCAACAATGCTTTTGGTCGGCGATCAGGATCCGGTAACGCCGCTGAGCTGGCAGCAGCAGATCGCCGCCGGCATCGCCGACAGCCGCATTCGGATTATTCCCAACACCGCGCACATGACCATGTTGGAATCACCCGCCGCGTTCAACACTGCCTTACTGGAGTTTCTGGCAACACTCGACGCCTCCCCGCGGCGTTCCGGCTAATTCCAGCATCGCGCACCAGACTCTATCCAGGTAATCGGCTGAATCCAAAACAAGCCATCGTGTCGTACTGCGCGGCAAGTTAATTGGCAGCCAGGTGGTCGCGAAACGGTTACAACCGCATATCGATATCCGCGGCGGTCTGGCACATCGCGCTCAATCCACAAATCATGGCACAGTGCGCCTTTGAGGATCGCAGTCGCGTCGATGTGTGCCGCAACGATTCTCTTCCGCAACGCGCTTAGCGGATATCGTTGGGGCGCAACAGGAGGTATCGACAGCATGATGGCGAACTGGGTGCCGGCCCAGGCAACGAATGGTCCGAACTCTGGTCGCATTCTCGACACCGCGCGGGGCATTCTCATTGGCCTTCGCCGCTGCCCGTCGCACGCCGCTTTGGACGAATTGCACAGTGCGGCACTCCGTCACAGGGTGCCGGTATTCGCGATGGCCTGGGCGCTGGTCCACCTGGCGGGCGATGGCGAGAAAACCCCCAGTTTCACCGATGCGCAGTCCGCGGCTCGTCAAGAGTGGGGCTCGCTGTTCGCCACGTCGGTCGCCGCGACCGGTTGAGCGGCGGTTAGGAACTTGGCACGGCCGGGGCCCCCCGGGGGGTGCCGCGGCCGTGCCAACCCGTGGTCAACGTCGGCCAGAAGCTCGGCGGATCTGCACCGCGACTTCACATAGTCTTTGTCGCGTCCAGGGGACGAGTCGGCCGCGTTGCGCAACGCCGCGATGAAGCGCGGCTCCTTTTCGAGCAAGCGCTCGGCGGCCGCCGAAACCCCTTAGGCGGGCACGAAGTTCACTATAGTTTTCCGCACCGCGTACTACCTCGGACCGAAATGTGGATCAAAGGAGCCTAGATGGGCGCGCTGCCTGCAGCTCGGCACTTTTTCCGCGGCGATGAGGGGTATGAAGCCGCCCGGCGCGGGACGGTGTGGCATCAGCGGGTGCCCGAGCGCTACCCGCAGGTGATCGTCCAAGCCGTCGATGCCGACGACATCGTCGCGGGGATCCGCTATGCCAAGGCCAACGGCCATCGGGTCAGCGTCGTCTCGGGTGGACACAGCTTCGCGGCCAACCATCTCCGCGACGGTGCCGTCCTGCTCGATGTCAGCCGCCTCGACAAGGCCACGATCGACGCCGAGAAGCGCCTCGCCGTGGTCGGTCCGGGCAAGGGCGGCAGCCTGCTCATGGCCGACCTGGAGGCACAGGGCCTCTTCTTCCCCGGCGGGCACTGCAAGGGCGTGTGTGTCGGTGGCTATCTGCTGCAAGGGGGCTACGGCTGGAACAGCCGCGTCTTCGGCCCGGCCTGCGAGAGCGTCATCGGGCTTGACGTCATCACTGCCGACGGTGAGCAGATCCATTGCGACGCGGACAATCATGCCGATCTTTACTTCGCTGCCCGCGGTGCCGGCCCAGGCTTTTTCGGCGTGGTCACATCGTTTTACCTGAAGTTGTACCCGCGCCCGCCCGTTTGTGGAACCAGCGTGTATGTCTATCCCTGGGACGTCGCCGACGAGATTTACACGTGGGCCCGCAGCATCAGCGCCGACGTGGATCGTCGCGTCGAGATGCAGGCCCTCGCGACCCGCAGTGCCCCGGAGATGGGTATTGACCGTCCCGCCATCGTCTTCGCGTCGCTGGCGTTCGCCGACTCCGAAGGGGAAGCCGAAGCGGCTTTCGCCATATTCGGCACTTCCCCGCTAGCGGACAAGGCGCTGATCAAAATCCCTTATATGCCAAGCGATTTGCCGGCCTGGTATGACGTCGTGATGACCCACTACCTGGCTGATCACCGCTACACGGCCGACAACATGTGGACATCGGCGTCGGCGGATGAACTGCTGCCGGGCATCCGGACGATCCTCGACACGATGCCGCCGTACCCGTCGCACTTCCTCTGGCTGAACTGGGGGCCGTCCCCCCTCCGCCAAGACATGGCCTACAGCGTGGAAGACGAGGTCTACCTGGCGCTCTATGGCTCGTGGAAGGACGCCGCCGACGACGACAAGTACGGTGACTGGGCACGGTCCAACATGGCCGCGATGTCCCAGCTGGCCACCGGCATTCAACTCGCCGACGAAAACCTCGGCCAGCGGCCGGCCCGGTTCGCCACCGACGAGGCCATGGACCGCCTGGATCGGGCGCGCGCCGTCTATGACCCCGATGGTTTGTTCAACAGTTGGATGGGACGACTCTGATGAAGAGCGGCCTTTACCTCGGCTATCGCCACGGCGATGCGAACACACCGTTTGGCAAGTTCTTCAAGCCTGAGATGGCCTCGCTCCCAAAGCATGTCGTCGAGGCACTGCAGCACGGCCCGCAGGGCGGGATGGCCTTGTTGTCGTTCGACGACGCCGCAAGCGTCGCCGACGAGGGATATCAGCAGACCGAGAATGGCTACGGAATTCTCGACAACGGCAGCCTCCAGGTGTCGGTGCGCACCGACATGCCCGGGGTCACCCCTGCGATGTGGGCGTGGTGGTTCGGCTGGCACGGCTGCGACACCCGCCGCTACAAGCTGTGGCACCCGCGAGCGCACCTGTCCGCCGCCTGGAAGGACGGAGAGCAGAACACCCGGCGTTACATCGGCCGCTGCTCGATGATCAGCGAGTACATCGGCTCAACAATGCTCAACGGCGCAATCCAATTCGCCGAACCGGCCGCCATGGGTTTGGCCCCAGACAGCGACGATGCGGTGGCAATCTGTGCCCGGCTGGGCTCGGGCGACGGCCCCGTGGACGTCGGATGGTTCGTCCACCACATCCGGTCGACGCCCGGCGGGGCCGAGATGCGGTCGCGGTTCTGGATGGGCGGACCCCACATCGAGGTGCGTAATGCGCCCGGTGTGGCATCCCGGGCGGTGCGTCCGATCGCGTCGCGGGTACTGGGCACCTCGGAAGCCACCGCCCGCAATCTGCTGGTGCACTGCGCGCAGGAGATGAACCACCTGGCGGGTTTTCTGCCCGAGCTCCACGAACAATTCGGCGACGAGTAGACGGCGCTCAGGAGAAGGCGGGCGCCACGAACCGTTGAACCAACTGGCGTTCGGTCTCGTCATCGCCGGCGGGCCAATACATCAGCGAGAGCACAACACGAACCACCCACTGTGCGGCCTGGGGGTCACGGTCGGTTAGCCCCGTGAGATCGGTCGCGAACCCCGCCAGCAGAGGCGATCCCGTCAGCCACACCATCTCGTTGGCCCGCACCGGGTTGATCATGAGCTGGTACAGGGGATCGGCCCGGATCAGCTTGAGCGCCACCGTGATTGCGGTGATCACTCGCTCCGGCCCGCTCATGGTGTCGACGGTTTGGCGCACCGTCTCGATGATTCGGGTGGCCGCGCGGGCAACGACCGCGTCGCGGATTTCGCCCTTTCCGCCGACATAACGGTAGATGGTGGCACGAGAACAGTGGACGCGCTTGGCCAACGTATCGATGTCGAAGGCATCCGGCCCCGCGCGCATGATCATGTCCGTGGCGGCGGCATAGATGCGTTCAACGGCGATCCCGCGGCGATCGCCGCCGACCAACCAATCGTTACGGGGCATCGATCACACGTCCCTCGGGTCGAGAATCATCATGCTTTGGTTCTTAAGTTGAGACGAAAATCGCTACTTATCTCAAGTGTAGCCGCAGGTCCGAGATCCGCGGTGAGACGGTCCAGGGCGGCGCCGACGAATAGCGGGTTTCAACTTGTCGCAATGCCGTTGACGTGCGGATATTCACCGATCAGGCTGAAAATGTGACCGTCCTTGACGATGCCGAAGAGTTCTTCGGTGCCGAATCCCTGCAAGATCCGTACCCGCTCTACGAGCGGATGCGCGCCGCTGGGCCAGTGCACCGGATCGGCGGCTCCGAGTTCTATGCCGTGTGCGGTTGGGATGCGCTCAACGACGCCATCAGCCGTCCCGAGGACTTCTCGGCGAACCTGACCGCGACCATGACCTACACCGCTGAGGGCACCGTCAAGGCGTTCGAGATGGACCCGCTGGGCGGACCGACGCACGTGCTGGCCACCGCCGACGATCCCGCCCACGCGATGCACCGCAAGCTGGTGGTGCGTCAGTTGGCGGCCAGGCGGATTCGCGCCATGGAGCAATTTGTTTCGGACGCCGCGGACCGCCTGTGGATCGAAGGCCTGAGCGGCGGGCACATCGAATGGATGGGCGCGATTGCCAACCGTCTGCCGATGATGGTCGTGGCCGAGCTGATCGGTGTACCCGACACCGACATCGCGCAATTGGTGAAATGGGGATACGCGGCCACCCAGCTGCTCGAAGGGCTGGTCAGCCAGGAGCAGCTCGCCGCGTCGGGTGTCTCCGTCATGGAGCTCGCCGGCTACATCAACGAGCAATTCGACCGGGCCGCAGCTGATCCGCGCGACAATCTGCTTGGCGAACTCGCTACGGCGTGCGCCGCGGGCGAGGTTGATGCCGTCACCGCCCAGGCGATGATGGTGATCTTGTTTGCCGCGGGCGGAGAGTCCACCGCGTCGTTGTTGGGCAGCGCGGCGTGGATTCTGGCCAACCGTCCCGACATCCAGCAGCAGGTGCGCGAAAATCCGCAGCTGCTAACGGCATTCATTGAGGAAACGCTGCGCTACGAGCCGCCATTCCGCGGGCACTACCGGCATGTACGGAACGACACCACCCTAGCCGGCGTCGACCTGCCGGCCGACTCACATCTACTGCTGTTGTGGGGCGCGGCCAACCGAGACCCGGCCCACTTCGAGACGCCCGGCGAGTTCCGTCTCGATCGCGCGGAAGTCAAGGGACACACCAGCTTTGGTAGGGGAGCGCACTTCTGCGTCGGCGCGGCGCTGGCGCGGTTGGAAGCCCTGATCGTCTTGCGGTTGCTGCTCGATCGCACGGCGGAGATCAAAGCAACCGATGTCGGCCGGTGGTTGCCGAGCATCCTGGTGCGCCGCCTCGAGCGTCTCGAGCTAGCCGTCACATGACCGGGCGCCCACTTATCACGCAATGAAAGTCATTGCTCACCGGGATATCTCAGGCATCTATGCAGCCATTAACCGGATGTGGTCGGTGGGTGGGCCGAACTGACCACAACGAACGCCTCGACCGCCGTCGCCTGCTCGAAACCCTCGACTTCCACACGCCACTCGTAGATTCCCGGCTCCAAGGGTATCCCGGCCGGGATGTTGAGAGTGAGCGGCATGCGAACCGAAGTGCCGTGGATTGCCCCCGGGGGACGCCCGGCCTCTGCCGACGCTTCAAACGAGATCGGCTGTCTACCCTGTGGTCCCGTGACTACCACGGTGTCGCCGTCGGCGGTCAATAGTTGGCAGGTCAGCTTGTGCTGCTTGTTGGTCTCATCCCAGTCGATGTCCAGGAACAGCACCAAAGCAAAAGGAGGCGTTGGTGTTTGGCACTGCCGCCACCCCAGCCCGAGGGCATGGACCTTTCCGGATTGGACATCGGCCTGCGCCGCATCCGCGAGGAACAGGCCGATCTTCATGCGTCGGCCGGAGCCACGATCGATCGTCCTGTCACCGCGAGATCCTGCCCTGTCATTGCTGCCACCTCACGAGATCCACGAAAACCTTCCGTCGGTCTTGTCCGCAGGATCTTACGCTGCGGCAGGATCGGCCACCCCCGCCCTACACGCCGACGGCCACGATGCAGGCCTCGGGGTGAACGCGGTTCACGCGGCCGCGCTCGCTCGTGTTTCGCGCTGAGGACCGCAACGACCGATCGGCGTGCGGCGTACCGGACCATCGGCGCATTGACCCGTCGGCCCGTCGGCCGAACGTTGGTGCGTGCGCCAACTGCGCTAAGTGCCGGCCTTCGGGGGTGGGCCTTGGTCCTCGGTCTGGGTCAGTTTTTCGGGGCAGTACGCGGAGGCCGCGATTGCCGCGAACTTGGCGGCGCCCTGACCTTGGAACCCCGGATTGCGGTCCTGCAGGTTCTTGACGATTTCCTCGCCGGTCATTCCGCCGTCGGCCAAACTGCACACCAGTTTGCCGGCCGATATCGCGCGGTCGGGGTTCATATAGGTGAGCCCGGCTTGTCCGAGCGCGTTGAGGAACGCTTGGTCTTTGCCGTCGGGGTCGGCGTAGGCTGGCCCGGCGGTACCGATCACAGTGGCGACACTTGCCAGCAGCAGTACGAGTCTCATAGTTCCGTGATTGTCGCAAAACGACGGTGAGCATGCATCTCCGTTGCGGCCAACGGAACGTTAACGGAAGTTGGCCAGCAGCTTCCACCGCGATGAAGTGACAAGGCCCCGTAGGGCAATGCGAATGCGGCTATTCCCAATCGCTCGCGGGCGGCAGCTGGCGCGGGCCTTCGGGCGGACGCAGTTCGCGCGGTCCTTCTCGCTCCGTCAACTCGGGCCTGCGGTCGCGCTGCGCGGACCCCAGGGATGGGCCCTCCATGTCCTTTGCGGCTAACGGCGGCAACGATTGCTGCTCGTGACCACCCACCTGCGGGGAGGGCTGGTGGTGGGTTCCGTGGCCGGCCCCTTCGCGCGACGACGCGATCCGGACGGCAGGGGACGGGGTTTCGGCGGTCGCGGATTGGCGCGGCGCCTGCTCGCCGGTATCGGTGCTTTCGGAATCGACTGTCACCTTGCGGTGTCGCTTGAGCGAGAACGTGATCTCCTCGACCTCTTCGAACACCTGACGCGCGGTGCGCAGCGGCTGAGTCGTGTTGTCGATCACCCGTGCGACGAACGGCGGCACCAGCGGGCGGATCCAGCGAGCCGCGGCCTTGGTGGCGTCCGGAATCGACGGGATCAACGGCGTGCCGCGCTCATCATGCGGTTCGACCTGGCCGCTCGGCTGGACCTGCGCCGGCAGATTCGCGGGGTGCTCTCCCGTTTCGGGGACGTTGCGGTCGGCATTCTGCGTGTCGGCCGGGAACTGGGTGATAGCTCGGCTGGCCGCCTCCGCTTCCGCGGCGATCGGTAGGTACACGTCTTCCTCCACTGGCTCGAAGGTACGCCGCGACGACGCGCGCACCGGGCGCTCGAGGGCTTCCATGACTCGGCGGCGTTGGTGTTCGCGGTCGATTTCGGTCTGGGCCTCGATGGCCAGCCGGGCCTGCGTGAGTTGGTGCTCGGCCCACAAGATTTCGGCCTCGCGACGAGCCTCGGCCCGCTTGATGGCGATCGCGGTGTCGGCGTCCAGTTCGGCGCGCTCGCGCTCCGCTCGCGCCGTCACGTGGCGATCGTGGGTCGTCTCGCCACGCCACTGGCGCAGTATCAGCGGCAGCAGGTAAACCAGCGCGAAGAATGCGATCGTCAGCAGCCGTAGCCCCAACGCTCCCATGCTGGCGAACGTGAGGTCGTTCATGGCGACCCAGCGTGCGCCGAGACCTCGACCGGCGTCCGCGACAACGGTGTGGCGTGCCTCGGTGAGGGCCTGCTCCTCGCGGGAGATCTTGGCGTCCAAGTCGGGTGCCTGGCGGTCGCGAGCCGTCAACGCGTTGTCAAGCTCATGCTGCGCGTCGGCGAGAAGCTCGTTGGCCGTTCGTGTTTCGGGTCCGGCACCGGGAACGCCGGTGATCCGGGTCTGCGGGCAGGCCGGTGAGGGATTGTATTCGCAGCGTGCGATGACCAGCGCCCGGTCCTGGTGCTCGCGAGCCCGTTCGACGGCGCTATCGAGTCGACCGCGTGCATCCCTGGTTTGTTGGAGGGATGAGGACGCCTGTGAGACGGCTGGCGCCGAGTCGACGTTGCGCAGGGCCCGTTCGTCGAGACGGTGGTCGATCGAGCTCGAAAACAGGACGAGCGCCGCGAGCTCGCCGACGACAACGCCGACCGCCACCGCGACGGCCACCCGTCCCGCGATGCCGGCCCGGCCCCGGTCGGGGCCGCTGGCGACGCCGCGGGTCACCGCACCGACCAGCAGCCCGAAGACAAGCGTGAGCGGAACGACGGCCAGCGTTGACCAGCGCGTCGAGTCGCTCACCGCCAAGCCCGCGACCAGCCAGGCCAGCACGGCTCCGAACAGCACCACCGCCCCGGCGACGGCGTGGGTGGACCGCTCATGGCGCTCACCGAGTTCACGCCAGTGTCCGCCGCCGAGCCAGGTCAGCGGACCCTCGATCCACGACGCGAACGAGCGCGGTTCAGCAGATTCCTGGGCGCACATTAGCTCCAAACACCTCCAAGTCTTTCAAGCCTCGCAGGCCGGCGGCCGACACACCGAATCCAAGCGCCTGCGTGTGGTGTGGTTCACAATGCGACAGGGCGGGTGCGGATCACATCCTCGTGATACCCGTGAGGTCGCTCGCCGGGTCCCTGGCCGGCATCTCACGCGAAATTTGCTGCGACGCGAGCAGATCAGCAACCGTTCCGGTAGGCGACGTGAGACGGTATAAGCCTATGCAAAATCAGAGTTATGTCACCTACGAGGAGTTCGGCCGCAGATTCTTCGAGGTCGCCGTCACGCCCGAGCGTGTCGCGGCCGCCTTCGCCGATATCGCGGGCAACGAATTCGCCATGGAGCCGATCGCTCAGGGTCCCGGCGGGATCGCCAAGGTCAGCGCTAACGGCAAGATCCACGAGCCCCGGGTAGCCCGGCGCGTGGGTGACAGCATCACTTTCGTCATTCATATTCCTTTGTCGATCGATCTGCTCCTCGATCTGAGGCTCGACAAGCAGCGGTTCAAGGTCTCCGGAGACATCCAATTGCGCGCCACGGCACGGGCCGCCGAGCCGCTTCTCCTGATCGTCGACGTGGCAAAACCGCGGCCTTCCGACATCACCGTCAACGTGTCGTCCAAGTCCTTCCGCGGCGAGGTGCTGCGCATCCTGGCGGGCGTCGACGGTGAGATCCGGCGATTCATCGCTGCGTACGTCGCCGACGAAATCGACACACCGCAGTCCCAGGCCGCACAGGTCATCGACGTGGCCCACCAGTTGGACCAGGCCTGGCCCTAGTAAGCCAAGCGGATCCCCCGGATTCCGTGTTTATCGCTTCGCCGCGCTGCGATGACGCTACCGGGCTGGGTCATTCATCGGCCATCGGCGTTCGGTGTCGCGGATCCGCCTGCGGTCCATGGCAATCCACGCCAACCCCGCCCCGTAGGCCAGGAGTCCGACGATCGCGGCTGCAACGCCGGCGTGGGCGTCTCCAAGAGCGAAATTGCACACGCAGATCACCAGCGCCAGCACAGCGGCCCCAACAACGACCAGCCCGGCAGATCGCTTCGAACCCGGTGACGGTTGGACCGTACCCTGGCGAGTGTTCCGATCATGGTCGACAAGATCGCGCGTGATGCGCCTCATGAGCGCCTCCTCAGGCATCGCATCCGTTCCACCGCTTCTCTGCAATTACCCAAAACGCCTTCCGGGCAAACGACTTGAACGCGACGACGCCGCGAGGCGATGTCCCTTCGAAAATCGAACTGCTGCATCGGCTTTCCGCCATGCGCTAGTAGGACTTTGGTCTTCGGCGTAGTCGCCGTCTTCGGCGGTACGTATTTCGCTGCGATGGAAGGCGCGCTAGGCCGGGTCGCGCGGCAGCAATCGGCGCACCGGCCGGGTCTCGATGGCCGCGATCGTCAACGCCCGGCGGC
>Ga0182034_10000365_pt1 | contig 20363 bp, 20 predicted proteins | sample flu12Cox44000172_FD_125972 | JGI IMG/M metagenome (GOLD analysis project Ga0182034, IMG submission 125972) | Lab enrichment of tropical soil microbial communities from Luquillo Experimental Forest, Puerto Rico - flux4day.12C.oxic.44.000.172 | ecosystem: Environmental > Terrestrial > Soil >... | reverse complement strand
TTCCAAGTGGTTTTGGGTGGGAAGGCCCATCCACACGACGAAGAAGGGAAATCCGTCATCCGGAGAGTCTTTCAAGCTGCGGCTGCTCTGCGCGACTCTATCCCTGTCGTATACGTGAAGAATTACGATATGCAGTGGGCTCATTTGCTCACGAGCGGTGTCGATCTGTGGCTCAATACGCCGCACCGCCCCTACGAGGCATCAGGCACAAGCGGAATGAAGGCCGCATTGAATGGCGTCCCAAGTCTCAGCGTGCGTGACGGTTGGTGGCTCGAGGGTCACCTCGAAGGGGTTACCGGGTGGTCCATCGGGTTCGACGAAGATCCCGAGCAGCACGACATCGAGGTCGCTTCTATGTACGACAAGCTCGAGCGCTTGATCCTGCCGATGTTCTATGCACACTCGAATGCATATTCCGAAGTGATGCGATCGACGATCGCCATCAATGGATCTTTCTTCAACACGCAAAGGATGGTGTCACAGTACGTCTCGAATGCCTACTTCCCTGGAGAAGCAAAAGGCGGACCGGCTGCACTGACTAAGCTCCATGACTTTGAAGAGATAAGCACGCAGCGCACTTAGTTCATCCGTCTGCTGTGCGAGCGGCCCAACGCTTCTGGATCGCATCGGCCAATAGGACAGCCGGGAAAGCGAGCAATGCCACACCGCCCCCCCATGAGCCCGGCGGAGCCTGGCCTAGCAGACTGGCCAGCGGAGGAATGAACAAGAACCCGAACAGCATCATCAGTTCAAGTCCCACAGCCGCCACGAGATGCGGATTTCTGAACCATCCCAGATCACCTGGCCAACGCGTCGCGCTTCGACAGGCAAAAGCATTCGCAAATTGTCCCAGCACAACAGCGGTGAACGCCGCCCCCGAGGCGACCAGTAACGCATGCCCCTGGGGAAAGGGAGCACCGGGACTCCATCCAAAAGCCACAAAGGCTGCAAGAAAGGCGGAGATTTCCACCAGTGACTCCATCGGACCGAGCAGGCCAAAAGCTCGCATGAGGACTGACCGGTCAAGCAAATGTCTCCCCGTGGGGGGCTTCCGAAGAATCTGCGGGCTGGGAGGTTCTACTCCCAGAGCGATTGCCGGCAGGATATCGGTACCGATGTCAAGAGCCAAGACCTGCAGGACGCCCAGGGCAAGCGGAAAGCGCCCACCCGAAAGTGCCCACAGTACGAAAGGAGTGAGTTCAGCCACATTGTCAGTCAGATGGTACGTTAGGAATCGCCGGGCGTTCGCGAAGGTCGTGCGACCCTGCTCGATGGCGGCCACAATAGTGGCGAAGTTGTCATCGAGAAGCACAAGGTCAGCCGCTTCGCGCGCGACATCCGTGCCGGAAAGCCCCATGGCGATGCCGATGTTGGCCTCTTGAAGTGCGGGGCCGTCATTCACACCGTCGCCGGTCATCGCGACCACGTGGCCCCTTTTTCTCAAGGCTCTGGCAATTCGCAGCTTATCCTCGGGTGCCACGCGGCTAATCACAATCCCGTCTCGGTCAACCAACGCACCGAGGAGTTCGTCGTCTTTTGGCAGATCAGATCCCTCTAGGACCAGAGCATCACGTCTCCATAACCCAACCTCGCTGGCGATGGCACGCGCCGTCGCGGGGTGATCGCCAGTCACCATGGCAATGCGGATCCCCGCGGTGCGACAGGAGGAGATCGACGCTGCCACTCCGGGCCTTGGGGGATCCTCGATCCCGACCAGGCCGAGGAGGTTGAGATTGATTTCGACTTCTTCAGCCCTCTCAGATGGTGGCTCGCTCGGAAGCTTGCGTGAGGCAACAGCTAGCACTCGTAGGCCGCGGGCAGTCATCTGAGCAACGGCTTCGAACGCACCCCGTTCGGTGTGGCATACAGGCAAGAGGAATTCGGGCGCACCCTTGGTAAGCAGCCAATCATCAACACCGACGGACATTCGCTTGCGCCGCGGGTCGAATGGAAAGCGCAGGGAAACAGGCCTGGCCACCTCATCGGCTGCCACGTCGATCCCAAGCCGCCGCGCGAAGGCGTCAAGTGCGGCCTCCATGGGATTACCGGCAGCCACCCAGCGTCCTTCTCGCAACGCAATGCGACCATTCGACGACCGTGCCGCGGCCCACGCCAGCTCACGCATTGACGGAAGCACATCCCGATCGATGAGAAACCGCGCCTCTGGCGAGTAGCCCATGCCTTCGATGACCGCAGTCCCTTTCGGCGTCCAAGCAGTGACCACCGCCATCTCGTTCAGCGTCAAGGTGCCCGTTTTATCCGTGCATATGAAGGTCGTTGAACCCAGTGTTTCCACGGATTCCAGCCGGCGGACCAGCGCATGTCGGCCTGCCATACGCTGCGCTCCCATGGCCAGCGAAAGAGTCACGGTCGGAAGCAATCCCTCAGGCACCAGGGCAACAAAGACGCCGACGGCGAAAAGAAATGCATCGGTTAACCGAATGCCTACAAGCGCCGCGATGAATAGAAAAACGATTCCCACAGATGTCGCAACGAACGCGATGACCCGAACCACATGATGGAGCTCGACTGCCAACGGCGTCCGCGGACGATGCGATGCCTGCGACATCTGTGCGATGCTGGCGAGTCTCGTGGCCCTCCCCGTGGTGATTACAGTGGCCATCCCTTCGCCTTCACACACCAGAGTGCCGGCGAACAGTCTCTGGCCGGTCTCTAGCTTGACCGGAACACTCTCCCCAGTCAGCGCGGAGGTATCGACTGAAAGGGAATGTGCCTCAAGGACTTGCATGTCTGCTGAGATGCGGTCCCCCGCGTGCAGAACGACCAAGTCGTCGGGCACAACCTCTTGGGCATCGAGGATCAGAGGCGCAGCGTCACGAATGACCATAACCCGGCGCGGAAGAAGCTCCCGGAGCTTCTCGGCAGCGCGCTCCGCCCGGTATTCCTGGGCGAATGCAAACGCGCCGTTCAAGAGAATCACTGCAAAGATGGCAACACCGAGTTGCGGCATTCCAGCGAGTATCGCCAAAGCTCCGGCCACCCAGAGCATGACCGCAAAGAAGTGCACCAGCTGCGAGGCGATTTGTTTCCATACCGGTGGTGGCCGGGTGGCAGGGAAGAGGTTAGAACCAACCTGTCGAAGGCGTTCTGCAGCTTGCGCTGATGTCAAACCGCGCCGGTAGGGAACGCATTGAAGGTGAATTGATTTTACATTGCCATCCGAATTGAGAGAAGTGGCCATACCTCTAAAAGGTTTTCCTGCAAGTTTTCATCGGGCAAGCACGCTTGCCAAAACCATGGCGGACGCCAAAAACATCCCAGCTTCTATCCACCCCCGTGCGCACGACCGCACGGATCGCTGCGTTGATTCCTGGCGCGTCGCCCCCACTCGTCACTACCGCTATCCGTTTCATCGATTGCCCATCGGAAGCCTTACTCTTCAAGAGGTTGACAGCGCTTTATCGTTCGCGGCCTAACAGCATTCTGGGACAACATTCGCTCGGGTCGCGCTCCTGCTTCGCTAATTTGAGCCCGCTCCCGCCTTCTTGCTGGCACCTTCTTGTCGCAACTCGAGCTGGGTTTCACACGGCTCGGTCTGGAGTCTGCGGATTGTGGACTTGAGCCAAATGGCCAGGGCGACCTCCAGTTCTTCCTGCGTACCCGTGCGGTAGAGCGAATCAACTGTCTCGGCCTTGACGTTTAGAGGGATATGCCGGCACGGAATTTTGTTTTCGCGGCACTCTTTGGGAACCAGGTCGATGAGAACGCACTCGGTGCATGGCTTCCGCCGTGCTGGATCTCTGTAGTTCAAGCACGTTGGAGAGTCTTCAAAGGCGAACTGAGGGCGCCACTTCGCGCGGCTCGGATTCCGGTAACCACCCTTTTCCAGAAATTCAAGCTCTGCCTTCAAGACGGTAAGTAAATTCCGCGGATCCTTTGCCATTTCTGCCTCCGGGCTCTCTCCGGAGTCACAGCTCCTTGTGTCACCTAGCTGGCCCGATTCGGTGGGGCGCTCAATCAATTGTCCCCGTGAGACGTTGTTCTCGCGAACGAACAGATCACGGGCTGTGCGAGCCGTTTGAACTCCCCGAATGGCATGCGAATCGCCTCGCGGTGAGTTCCCGCGTTGAATACAATCTCCTCATCCTCAGCAAGTGATTCGTCCATATAGACCGGCAATCCGTAGAGGTGGCCAAAGGGCGGAACGGCCCCAAGCTCGCAGTCCGGAAAGAGTTTGGCGAACTCATGCTCCGTTGCCAAGCGAACCGGTTTACCGATGACGTTTCCCAGTTTTTCCAGGTCCACGTGGTAGCAAGTTGGGAGCACGGTCAGAATGGTGTCTTGCGCCTCCCCGGCGCGAACAACAACTGACTTGGCCACTTCTTTACCATCTACATGCAGCGCAGAGGCAACGCCCTGCGCGGTATATGCCAGCGGGTGGTCGATGACGCTAAAGGGGGCGCAGTTCATTTCCATGTACTCTTTCAAACGAACCGAGATACCCATAGACCACCTTAATTTTGCACTAGTAACAGCTAACGCCAGTTCCTTGCGGCATGCTGTGATGTTAAATACGGAAGTATGTGATCCCACTCACGGCCTCGGCGGCCCGAGGAAGTCGACAACTCCGCCTGGACACCGGCATGGCTTCCGTCGTGATCCAACCAGACCACCTGTAGGTCTTCCCACCCGGAAAGGAGATCATGGGCTGCCTTTGGCTTCCTTTCCTCCGGCCGTTAATTATTACTACGCGGACCTAAGAGCCTCGATCGGATCCAGGTATGCAGCTCTTCTCGCCGGGTAGTATCCAAAGCTCACTCCTACAAGGGCGGAGAAGAACACGGCAAGCAGTACTGCGCTGAGAGCGATCACCGTATGCCATTGCGCGAGGCGCGAGATGACGGCGGACGCGGCAACCCCAACAACAATGCCGACAACTCCCCCCGCAATAGACAAGGCCACAGCCTCGACCAGGAATTGAGTAAGAATGTCACGCGTTTTGGCGCCTACGGCTTGGCGAAGTCCAATCTCGCGCGTACGCTCTCGAACCGATACCAGCATGATATTCATGATGCCGATCCCGCCAACGACAAGCGAGACGGAAGCAACCGCTGCGAGCATCAGCGACAAGATGCGTGAGGATGCCTCTTGTGCGGCAAAGATCTCCTGCATGTTGCGAATCGAGAAGTCGTCATCTTCCGACGCCTGCAAATGATGCCGCTGCCGGAGCAGGGCCTTGGCCTGATCTTGCGCAGCTTGAATCTGACCTCCACTCTTGGCTTGCATGATGATGATATCCACCGCGTCGGCATTCGCGGACTTGATGCCGATCACCTTGCGCTTCGCCGTGGAGATCGGAAGCAAGATGATGTCGTCTTGATCTTGCCCCGTGGGCGATTGGCCCTTCGGACTCAGTACGCCAACGACAACGAAAGGCACGTTCTTGATGCGGATGGACTGCCCGACCGGGTCCGTGTCCCCAAACAAGTTATTCACAACGGTTCTGCCCACGAGAGCGACCTTGTCGGCGCCGTCGACATCCTGCTGCGTAAATGGTGCCCCTTCGGCCACAGAAAGCTCGCGCACCTCTAAATACCCAGGGGTTGTGCCCGCGATAATCGTTGCCCAGTTGCTGTTGCCATACACCACCTGCGCACCTCCGCGTACTGCGGGAACTGCGAGCGCAATGTCCGGACACTGCAAGGAGAGTTCCCGCGCATCCGATTCGCTGAGCGTAATGGCGTTTCCCGTACCCATGCGCAGCCCGGAACTGGTCAGGCTGCCCGGCAAGACGATGATGACGTTGCTGCCGATGCTGGCAATCTGCTCCTCGATCCGTCTTTTGGCACCCGAGCCAATCGCTGCCGTTGCAATCACCGCAGCCACGCCGATGACAATCCCCAGCATGGTGAGGGCCGAGCGTAGCTTGTTCACTTTGAGCGCGCGGATAGCAATGCGCAGCGACCAGAAGAGCCGTTTCATGGCCACACCCCTACCGGAGCTTCATGCCCGATCGGCTGCGAGCTCCCAGTATGGAATCCTGAAACCTCTTCATCACCAACAACCAGTCCGTCGCGGAAGGTAATGATGCGACTCGCGTACCTGGCGACTTCATCCGAGTGAGTAACCACTACGATCGTGATGCCCTGTCCTTGGTTCAGTCGCTGGAAGACGCCCATGATCTCGGCGCCAGTCCGCGAATCCAGTTGACCTGTCGGCTCGTCCGCCAAGACGATGTCAGGCTTGTTGATCAACGCACGCGCGATGGCCACCCTCTGCTGTTGGCCGCCCGAAAGTTGCGTCGGTAAGCTGTACTCTCGCCCCTCCAGGCCAACCGAAACTAGGGCGCGCTTTGCCATCTCGTCCATGGCCGGTGTGGGAGAGCTGGTGTATAGCAGCGGCAATTCCACGTTCTCCAGGGCGCTCATACGGGGAAGCAGATTGAAATTCTGAAAAACAAAACCGATCTTTTGGTTCCGTATTTCGGCGAGTTGGTCCCGGTCAAGTCCCTCGACGGGAATGCCATCGAGTAAGTAGCGTCCGGACGTCGGCGTGTCCAGGCAGCCGACAAGATTTAGAAACGTGGACTTGCCGGAACCGGACGGCCCCATCACGGCAACAAACGATCCGCGTTGCATGGTGAGTGTCACGCCTTGCAGCGCATTCACCTTCAATTCTCCCACCTGGTAAATCTTGGTCAGTCCTCGCACGTCGATGAGGGGCGCCACGGAGCTCTCACAGTCTCGGCCCGCCGGGCATTGCGCGTGTGGATGAACTGGTGGTTGAGGGCGGTCCGACTGTTGCCCTCACCACGGCCTGCTGTCCGGCGTGCAAGGTGGTTCCTTTCACTGCTGAGTACTTGCCGTCTGAAAACCCAACCGCCACAAGGATAGCTATGAGCTTTTGCCTTTCCAGTATGTACACTTGCTGTTTGCCGGGTTGCGCCAGCGCGACACCAGTTTGTTTCAGCACAGCGGCAGATGGATGGAATCGCAGAACCGCATTCGGCACTTTGAGCGTGTCTTCGAGCTTCACAGTCAGAATGGTGACGTTGGCCGTCATTCCCGGAAAGAGCTTGCGATCGGAATTGTCAACCGTGACCACAACATCGTAAGTGACCACGTTTTGCGTAATGATCGGCGCCTTGCGAACATCGGCAACCAGCCCATGAAATGTTGCGTCCGGGTAGGAATCTACGGTAAATACGGCTCTCTGCCCGACGGCAATATTGCCGACGTCCGACTCATCCACGTTGGTGTCTACCTGCATTTTTGTCAGGTCCTGCGCGATCTCGAAAATTGTGGGGGGATTAAGGGAAGAGGCTACGGTCTGACCCACATCCATGCGGCGTGCAATCACCGTGCCATCGACGGGCGCCTTAATCCGCGTGTGCACCAGATTGATCCGGGCCTGCCTGAAGGCTGCTTGTGCCAGGGACACTTGCGCTTGCGCGGATAGGAATTGGTATTGTGCGACCCGAACCTGAGCCTCAGCCGAGTGGATCGCCTGCTTCGCTCCAGCAACCTGCGACAGATCGGCCTCAACCTGTGCCCGATACGCATCATAGGTCGCTTTTGCTGATTCGTGATCCTGTTCAGAGATGACCCCCGTGTGAAACAGGCTGTCGGCCCTCTCCCATTGCGCCCTTGCATTCACTTCATTTGCCAAATCTTTCGCGGCAATAGCTTCCGCGTTTTTTTCGCTGGCAATCACTCCGCTTAGGTCTGATTTAGCTTTCTCCAGTTGAGCTTCTGCTGTAACCGTGGCGGCATGTGCAGAACGAACCGTGGCGGAAGCCTGATCAACTTGAGCCTGGAAGATCTCGGGATCAATCAACGCGACAAGCTGGCCCTTCTTCACTTTTGTATTCCAGTCAGCATACAGCGCTTGGATGTTTCCCGACACCTGACTGCTCACCAAAACGTCCTTGACGGCATTCAGGCTGCCCGTGGCGCTGACACTTGCTTGAATGGATCCGCGCCCAACGGGAACTGTTTCGTAATGAATTGCATTTTGCACATGCGCCCGCCAGAGCAATCCACTTGCAGCAAGGAATGCGACAAGCGCGGCCAATAATCCCCACTTGAGCCAGTTCGGTCGGGAACGTTTTTCAGCGGGTGGCAAAGGAACCAAAGTCGGTCCTCCTGGAACCCGCTCTGCACCAATCTGGCCCGTCATCGTTGACATCGTGCTGTTTCTCTTTCACGTTTGGCGCGATCTAATGGACACATCTCTTCAGTGCTACGCGGCAGCTCCCTTCGTAGCCGGCTCCAATTTCGGTTGCGCTCTTTTCAAAAGAATTTCAAGAGACCGCCCGTTAAGCTTCGCTGTGACTTTCGAAGGGTCGACTTCGACCGCAAGGTCGGCGACACGAAAGACTATTTCTTCTCGGTTTGAGCGCCTCTGCGGGGGTGCGGCTTGCTTCGTGACACGCGGTTTGCCCCAAATTGTCAGCCTGCGGGGCGCAACCCAAATGTTGATGGTGCCTTCCTCGAAAGAAGCGGCGTCCGTACCCACCCAGAGGTTGTCCCCGACGGTCATTTGTCCAAAACACAGTGCTCTCACCAGTTCCGACTCTGCTTGACGCCAGTCTTCCAGTTCATGCCAGGACGCGGAACCGCGATTCTCAAAAATTTCATAAGCGCGGCGAGCGATAGCCGCGTCCATCCTTCGAGTTTGCTCGTCGGCATTCATGACTGCGACGTTCACCTTCTCGCCGGTCCTCGATTGCTTTTCTGCTCTTTCTAATCTCATGGGGCACCGCCCGTTCTGCCTTTTCACGTTGGCAACGGTATATCGTCGCTTCCCGCGGGCGCCAGCCCGTAGGATTTCGATCACCCCGAGTTGTGATCTGGGACACAGAAACGCAAAGTCCGCCAAAGGACAATACACGGAGCCATGATGGGCGACTGTGAGCGTGGTTGGACCGCAGCATCGTTTTAGATTTTGCGTATGCGAAAGGATTGTTCATGAAAACAAAGCAATCGTGGAAGCCGACTGGGCATTCCGCACTGAAGTATCGAGAGCAGACGCGTCGGAGAGGCGCTCAAGTCAAGCTCGAAACGCCCACGCCAGCGAAGAAACAGTCGAAAAGAACCGGATTCAGACCCTGAAATAGAGTCTTGCTAAGTACAGTCCGGGAAACTCCGTGGCGGCGGAAGCCTCGCGGCCGATTCGCTTTCGGCATCGTACGAACACAATGAAAGCCCTCGAGACAACCAGTCGCTCCCCCTGGAAGAACGTTCTGTTCGCGACCGACCTCTCTCCCGCCTCGGAAACGGCTTTGTATCTCGCTCTGAATATCGCCCGCCAGTACGAATCGAAGCTTTACGCGGTCCACCTCATTCTTCCAGACATCTACCCTGTCGTGCCCCCATCGGGGCCGAACCTAGCCCGTCAGAAAGATCAATCCAGAAATGAAAGCAAGCGCCATCTTCAAGACACCTTTAGCGGTGTTCGCCACGAGATACTTTTTGAAAGAGGAGAGGTGTGGCCAACTTTATCTAGGCTGATTCAAGAGAACGAGGTCGATCTCCTAATTGTAGGGACCCATGCCCGACTCGGTGTTGTCAAGGCCGTTTTGGGTTCTGTCGCAGAGGAGATTTTTCGCGAGGCGCCCTGCCCCGTACTAACCGTCAGACCAAGCCTCTCTTCTGATGCCAAGCAGGCCGCCGATCTCAAGCGAATCCTCTATGCCACGGACTTCAGTTTTGAATCCCTCGCTGCAGTACCCTACGCGCTCACTTTGGCCTGCGGGTTCCGGGCGCAATTGATTTTGTTGCACGTCGTCGACCAACCGCAGCGCAACCATGTGAGTACTGCACTTCTGACGCTTCGGGACTTAGTGCCTTTAGGCACGGAACTCACATCGAAACCGAAATGCCTTGTCGAACATGGCAAACCTGCAGACACGATTTTGAAGGTCTCGGCAGCAGAGGATGCCCACGTGATCGTTCTTGGTGTGCGAAGGGCCGAAGGTCACGAGATCTCCTCCACGCATCGTATCCGCTCGGCTACTTACAAGATTGTCGCGCAAGCAGCATGTCCGGTTTTGACCGTTCGCCGTTAACGCGGCTCAAGGCCATTCGCAAAGCGCCACAAATCACTTAACGAGGCTGTTCCCCGCCGCTATGAACCTTTCGTCTTCTCCAGCAAACCTTGCCACAAGTTACGGAGTCTTGCTAGCATTCGCGCTCTGATAGAACATCATCGAAGATCAGGCACCTGACGGCACGTGAAATCAAACGAGATGGAAGCCTCCTCCATTCGGTCATTCCTTCAGACAGCCGGCGTGGCGAGAAGGATCGTGCCGTTTCAGAAGGATGAAGTCATCTTCGCTCAGGGTGATCCGGCCAAGAGCGTCATGTATCTCGAGAAGGGTGCTGTTAAGCTTTCTGTAGTCTCCCCTGGCGGGAAGAAGGCGATTGTGACAATTCTAGGACCCGGTGACTTCTTCGGTCTGTGGTGCCTTTCAGGTTTCTCTCTTCGGATGGCGACAGCGACTGCAATTGTGCCCAGCGATGTGCTCGTGATTGACAAAAGGAAAATGCTTCGCTTACTCCATACCAAGCATGCCCTCTCTGACCGGTTCATCTCATTCTTGCTGACGCTGAACATCCGAATCGAACGGGATTTGCTTGATCTCCATTTCAACTCGGCTGAGAAGCGCCTAGCTCGCAAGCTTCTAATGCTTGCTCGCTACGGCATACAGCATCGACAAGACACCCTCCTCCCAGAAATATCGCAGGACATGTTGGCAAAAATGGTTGGCACTACGCGAGCTCGCGTCAATCAATTCATGAACAAATTCAGGAGGCTGGGCCTGATCGATTACGATGGCAGGCTCAAAGTTCATCGTTCTCTTTTGAGCTTCGTCCTTCACGAGTAAAATCGTTTGTCGTTATCTCTTCCCGTTCCAATTTGAGCAGCCTGGGCAGGCTGTGCAGTTCTGAACAGAGACTTCCCCAGCTCCAGCGCTTCAGGCTATATATTAAATAGGTCCCAGAGCCGGGCCGGTCTCGAGCGCAAAAGGCCTGGCTTCGAGCGAAACGAGTGACCGAAGGCAGGCAAGCATGGATGGAGGCTCAGCTCAGCGGGCCCGGGCATTTGACGCTCAGGACCTGTTCGAAAGGCTATTCGAGTTCTCTCCCGACGCAATCCTCGTGGTTGATCGAGCCGGGCGAATCAGCCAAGCGAATGCGCAAGTAGAAAAACTCTTCTGCTATTCGAGGACGGAGTTGCTGGGTCAGCCTGTCGAAGTCCTGATTCCCGACCGATTCCGCGAAGCCCATCTCGGCCATCGCAAAGACTACAACGACCAGCCCCGAACGCGTCCCATGGGAGCAAATTTGGAACTCTATGGCCGACGTAAGGACGGCAGCGAATTTCCTGTAGACATCATGCTGAGTCCCGTGGAAACCATCGAGGGTCCCTATGTTTTGAGCGCGATCCGAGATGCTTCCGAAAGAAAAGGGGCTGAGGAGGCCCTTCGACTCAGCGAGCAACGCTTTCGATCGCTTGTTGACTGCGTCAGAGACTATGCCATCTTTCAAATGGATGTCGAAGGTCGTGTCCAAACCTGGAACGCAGGCGCGGAACTGGTGAAAGGATATCGAGCCGACGAGATCGTGGGCCGGCACTTCTCGTGCTTTTACACCGGAGAAGACGTTGCGCAGGAAAAACCGCGCCTAGAATTAAAAGCCGCTGCGGAACGGGGCAGGTACGAAGACGAGGGTTGGAGGGTCAGAAAGGACGGGTCGCGCTTCTGGGCCAACGTGGTGATTACAGCGATACGAGATCAGAGCGGAAAATTGGTGGGTTTTGCCAAAGTGATCCGCGACGTGAGTGATCGCAAGAACGCGGAAGAGGCTTTGCGACTCAGCGAACAACACTCGCGGATGCTGTTCGAGCTTTCGCCCGACGCCATCATCGTCAGCAATCGGGAAGGCCGAATCACCGAAGCGAATCGCCGAGTCGAAAGCTTATTCGGTTATAGCCGAGGAGAATTGCTGGGCCAATCGGTTGAGGTCCTAATTCCGGAGCGATTCCGCCACGTTCATCCCAAACACCGCGCCGAGTACGATAGCCAGCCCCGCATGCGCTCTATGGGAGTTGGATTGGAGCTCTATGGCCTGCGCAAAGATGGAAGCGAATTTCCGGTCGATATCATGCTCGGCCCGGCAAAAACTCAGAATGGCCGGGTGGTTCTAAGTGATATTCGCGACCTTTCTGAGAGGAGGCGATATGAGGGAGCTCTGAGACGAAGCGAGGAGGAGAAACGCTATCTCGAACAGGAACTCAGCCTCGAGCATCAGTTCGGTAAGATCATTGGAGAAAGTGCAGCATTAAGAAGAGTCCTCGAACAGCTCGAAACGGTCGCGGGAACGGACGCAACCGTATTGCTCCTTGGGGAGACCGGGACCGGAAAGGATCTCGTTGCCCGGGCCCTCCACCAGTTGAGCTCGCGACGCGAACGGACACTGGTCAAACTGAACTGCGCGGCGATCCCCACCGGACTGCTCGAAAGCGAGTTGTTCGGTCATGAAAAGGGAGCATTCACCGGCGCGATTTCGCAAAAGATCGGGCGGCTGGAGCTCGCCCATCAGGGAACCCTGTTTTTGGACGAGATCGGGGACCTGCCTCTCGAACTTCAGCCGAAGATTCTGCGTGCCTTACAGGAGAAAGAATTTGAAAGACTGGGCGGAACGCGTACCATTCCGGTCGATGTGCGTCTGATTGCCGCGACGAATCGGGATCTGGCAAAGATGGTGGCGGACCGACAATTCCGAATTGACCTCTACTATCGCCTGAAGGTCTTCCCGATTGTTCTGCCGCCGCTGCGCGAGCGCCGCGAAGATATCCCCCTCCTTGTCCGCCACTTTCTTGAGAAACACTCCCGCCAAATGCATAAAGTCATCGAAAACATCCCATCAGACATCATGCAAGCTCTTGTTCGACGGGGTTGGCCGGGTAATATCCGAGAACTGGAAAACCTCGTCGAACGAGCGGTGATCCTCACCAAGGGTCCTACGCTGCGAATCCCCCTAGCCGACCTGGAGATGGCCGAGGAGCCAGCTTTGCAAACCGATCCGACTCTTAAAGACGTGGAACGAGAACACATTCTACGGGCTCTCCGAGAGGCACGAGGCACGGTCGGTGGCCCTCGCGGAGCCGCAAATCGCCTCGGTCTGAAGCGAACCACTCTCAATTCCAAACTGAAGAAGCTGGGAATCGACCCGAAAGACTTTGCCTAGTCTTTCGCGACGAACCTTCGTCACTTCCTTCGTCTCTAAACTCATCCTCACGGCCAGGCAGCTCTAACTAATTCCCCTGTGCTTTCAGCGACTTGCAGATTTGGTGCCGACTCGTTTGATCTGGTTCACAGCGTGCCACAAGGGAAGGCGAGGCGTGGAAGGAGCACCAATTACGCTGAGAATCACAGTACAAAAAGAACTCGAAGTCATAAGGCTAAAGGTGGAAGGGGATCTCGTAGGTCCCTACGTAGACGAATTGGAGCGGGTGTGGCAGTCTCTGCCTCCTTCCCTCGGGCGTAAGAAGTTCCTAGTGGACATATGCGATCTCTTGGACATCGACGCACCAGGAAAGCAACTCCTCCCCCTAATTCACAGCAAGAGCGGCGCCGAGTTTGTGGCCGACTCGGTGCTCACCAAGTATGTCGCTCAAAGAGCCATGCAAAGCAATTACGGGGATGGAAAGCAAGGAGGATGAAGATGCGAGTTCCTTACGATTTTGACCAAGACGAGAGCTGCCAGGCGTGCAGACGCAGGACAGATGGGTTTTTCTGTCGGTTGTCCTCAGCGGCGATGAAAGACTTCGACGCCGCAAAATCCCCAATCGGCTACCCGAAGGGGACTGTCCTGTTCCTTGAAAAACAGGAGCCACGAGGAGTTTTCCTACTGTGTGCTGGAGAGGTGAAGCTCTCGATCAGTTCCAGCGAAGGCAAGACTCTCATTCTGAGGATTGCAAAACCAGGCGAGCTTCTGGGCCTGATGCCAACACTGACCGGCACTCCGTGCGAAGTTACCGCAGAAGCTCTCTACCCTTGCCAAGTTGCCTTTGTACGGCGCGATGACTTCCTGCGCTTCGTTGCGAAGCACTCGGAGGCTTACAGGAACGTTGTGAAGGAGTTGAGTTCCAGTTACCAAGCAGCTTGCGAACAGTTGCGCACCCTGGGATTGACATCCTCAGCCAATGAAAAACTCGCGCGTCTTCTGTTGGATTGGTCTGCCCAGGGAACGGAAACTAAACAAGGGACGGAGATCAAATTCCCGCTGACCCACGAAGAAATCGCCGCATTCATCGGGACGACCAGGGAGACCGTAACGCGCACGCTGAGTGAATTCAAGGACCGGCATCTGGTCGCCCAGCGAGGCGCGACCCTGAGGATTCCGAATCGCGGGGCTCTTGAGAGTTATGTGAGCGCCTAGTGGTCTCGCTTACAGACTTCAGATTTGGGCCGAAAGAGAAAGAAGGAGAAAAATGACAACCGCTGCCGGGCAGCAATTGGATCCTTCAAGCCGCAGTGCTGATGCGCGGGCTTTCGATAGTGCTATGCGGTCGAAAATCGTTGGACAGGAAGAAGCCGTCCAGGCACTAGTGGAGCTCTACCAAGTGTTCCGCGCGGGGTTGAATTCGGACGGACGACCGGTGGGAAATTTCTTGTTTTTGGGGCCCACTGGTTCGGGCAAGACGCGCGTCGTGGAAGCAGCGGCAGAGATTCTCTTTGGCGATTCACGCGTGGTGATCAAAGTCGACTGTGCAGAATTTCAGCACGCGCACGAGATTGCCAAGCTAATCGGAGCGCCACCGGGATATCTGGGGCATCGGGAGACACACCCCCTTATCACCCCAGAAGCATTGGCTGCGAGCCATACCGACAGGCTGAAGCTGTCATTCCTGTTGTTCGACGAGATCGAAAAGGCAAGCGACGCGTTATGGCAGTTGCTGCTCGGGATGTTGGATAAGGGGACATTACGGTTAGGCGACAACCGGCGCGTCGACCTCTCCAAGACCGTAATATTCATGACCTCGAACTTGGGCGGAAGGGAGATCACAGAGTTGATGACGGGTGGAATGGGGTTCATTCAGCCGAAGGACAAGCCGCTGAATGACCTGGATGAGAAGGTGGAGCGGACGGCGGTCGAAGCAGCTCGAAGAAACTTTTCGCCGGAGTTTATCAACCGGCTGGATAAGGTAGTGGTGTTCCATCCATTGAACCGCGATCAGTTGGAAGAGGTGCTGGACATCGAGCTGGCGCTGGTCCAGCAGCGAATCCTAGAAAACTCAGAGACACAGTTCTTGTTTCATGTCAAACCTGCGGGACGTGAATTCCTTCTTGAGGACGGGACGGACCCGCGGTACGGAGCCAGGCATCTCCGCCGGGCAATTGAGCGGCATCTGGTCTCTCCCTTGGCGAACTTGCTGGCGACCGAGCAGGTCCACACCGGCGATCGCGTTTGCATCGACTGGGTGAAAAACAGCCGGCATCTTGCCTTTGTGCGAGAAAATCGCAAACCAGTGTTTGCGGGATGGAGCGTAGGACGGACCGTCGACATAGAGCCCACACCGGTGCGGAGCGGCAAGACCATCCAAGCCCCGGTCCCTGAGCCGGTACGGAGGTTTACACCCAGTTTTACACATTAATGTCGGACACGACTTTCGGGCATTGCACCGAGCCGTTCTTTGTGGGGGCGCGCATGATTAACGTTGGACCTGTCTTGGTCATCTGTCCTGCCGTGAGCTTTCGTAGTTGTGATTGCCACCCCCTCTTCTGTTCTGGTTGCGGAGAGGCTCGAAGCCCTTTGAAACAACAAAATTCTAGCTTAGTTTTGTGCAGCGCCAGTCTCGTAGACGGGGACTTCCGCGATGTCGTAAAGGCCGCCAAGTCTGTTCCCGTAGTCGCCCTGTCACACGTTGCGGAGCGGAGTCCTTATCTAGCTGCGTTGCGTGCCGGCGCTTTCGATTACATCACATGTCCGCCAGACCCGGGCGAGGTCAAGCGCATCCTGTGGTCCGCGGTCAGCGAAAGTTCCCGACTTCACAGAACAGCTACGACAGCTGCCTGAAAAGCATTGCCCGGAGACGTCATGAAGCCTGCGCTTGTAAGGGTCCTCTTGGTGGGCGAGAGCCGAATAGGGTTTTCCTCCCTCCTAGAACGCCTTCAAAAGAGCGGCTGCCAATGCCTCTTCACAGCCTCTTGCGTCGAGGGTGCGCACTTGGTGGCTGACTCTTCATTTGATCTGGTTCTTTGCAGCGGCCAAATGGATGGTTCTCAAGATCTGGTCAGGGCAGTCCGCGACTCAAACGCAACCCTATTCCGATACGTCCTTGTAGAAGACGGATGCTGGTGGGTGCCCGCGGTTCGCCAGGGCGAGCAATGTGCTTGTGCGCCCGCGCTTCGACCTAGCGAATTTGCCAAAGCGCTTGACACGATGGTCAGGGAAGCTAGAACCTCACCAAAGGTGCAGGTGATAACGGCTCGCAGAGGGAAAAGTAAACCGAGGAAAAGTCCTCAAGCGTGAAATTAATGGCCAGATTTAACGCTCTTTGATCCAACGACTCGATCAAAGAGGCTTGAACAATGGCCGACCACCATTTTGTGTGAACTTCGGCTCTGTGGAGATCGTTGTGAGACAAGGGCATCCGAACCTCTTGCTCATCCATTTGGCCCCGGCACCAAGCTGAACCGATCAGATGGCAATGGCATCGCGTCGTGCGATTGAAAGCTCCTCAAAGTCGACAACACATTTCTCATGGACCCTCTAGGACTCTAGTCTTGCTACGGTGCCAACCGAACCAGACCTCAACATGACACCCTCAAACGGTTCATGGTTGCGATCTCCAGCTTTTGTGATCCGAATCACTGCTTGCGTTCCCAACTTGTGCCAGTTTTCAGGTGCAGCGCTAGGTTTGCGGGTTGAGGTTCAGGCCGATCTTCCCAGCGGTTGGCGCTGACATGATTTTGAAGAGGAGAAACAGCCATGGCGGAAACAGCAGCAGTGAAACGTGCCGAAGAACCGATGAGGCCAATCAAGTTCGGCTCTCTATTCGATCAGATTCAAGACACATTCAACGCTCTTTCACGCAGGGCCTATGAAATCTTCGAAGGCAACGGCCGGGCATTCGGGCGCGACCTCGAGGACTGGTTCCAGGCGGAAAGTGAGCTACTTCATCCCGTTCACGTGAACATCGAGGAGTCGGATGATTCTCTCGCCGTGAAGGCAGAAGTGCCCGGATTCAGCGAAAAGGAACTCGAAATCAGTATTGACCCGCGACGCCTGACGATCACCGGGAAACGTGAAGCCAAGAAAGAAGAAAAAAAAGCAAGGACAGTTCATGCGGAGAGGTGCTGCGACCAGGTCTTGCGCATCGTGGACCTGCCTGCCGACATCGAAACGGACAAGGTGACCGCGACGCTGAAGAATGGCGTTCTGGAGTTCACGATGCCCAAGGTCGCCAAAGCACAAATAGTTCGCATCCATCCTAAGGCCGCAGCCTGAAGCACAGATCACCCGAGCGGGACGAGCACTCAGCTTGTCTGGCTCTCTGACTCAAACACTATCCCGGTCCCTCAGCCCGGCTAACAGAAGGATCTGAGCTCAGCATTGGCGCTGGCAAGACTCACATGTGCTGGAAGTCCTTCGAAGTTGAACGGCTCAATCAGCATTACGTACTGCAGACGGCCTACACAGCCGGAACTGACTGACGAGTGATGTGAAAAGCTACCGCTCGTCGTGTGCGTCGCGGAGCTTCACAAGCGAATGCCTGGCTATAAGAAGCCCGAGGATGAATCATGATCCTGTTCAGGTTTCCTGCTTACGAGGAGATCGCGAGGCAATTGCTGGTGCTCCCCTCGATGCGCTTGGGCAAATTCAACGTTACCCGCTACGAGAACGGTGAGCTGTACGTCACGCTGCAGGGGCCAATCAGAGGCGAACGCTGCCTAGTTCTTGGTACCATCGCTCCTCCGGACGAGCAGATCCTCTCTTTTCTCCTGCTGGCCCATACGCTCAAGAAAGAGGGAGCGAATAGCGTCACCGCTCTTGTTCCTTATCTCGCCTACACCAGGCAGGACAAAGATAAACCAGGAGAAAGCCTGGCGACCGCTTGGAGTGGTTCCCTCCTAAAGTGTTCAGGAATCGATCAGCTGATCACAGTTGATGTTCACAGCGAGCGGGACAGACAGTTGTTTCCGTTCCCTCTCGTGTCAGTCTCTACTGCGGAATTGTTTGCCGAGACCATCAGCAAACACGGGCTGACGGATGCAACCATCGTGGCTCCAGACAACGGCGCAATCTACCGCTGTGAAGCCGTAAAGAGGGCTGCAGGAATGCCGGTTGGCCTGACACCCTACTTTGAAAAGAAGAGGACGGAAAAGGGTATCGTTCACAGCCGCCTCGTTGGCAGAGTAGGGGCAAGGGCGGTGATCATCGACGACATGCTCGACACCGGAGGGACGCTCGTTTCTGCTTGCGAAAAGCTCAAGGAAGCGAGCGTCGAAGAAATCCTTATTCTGGTCACTCATGGTCTCTTCACGGGATCATATTGGACCAAGCTGTGGTCTTTCGGTGTGAGACACATATTCTGCACTGACACCGCCCCTCTCCGGGCGGGAATGGAGAACGCAAACATCTCCGTCTTATCAGTCGCACCGCTGCTGATAGAAGAACTGTCTGCAATGGACAAATCGAAGGGGCGATAGGCCAGGCAGGTTTAGCCCGCATACGGCGGAAAGCCCAATGAGCGAAACGATTGGCGATGATTGCAGAAATGGCGTGCTGCACCAACAGGCAAGATCGGCTTCCCAAGGCTCCCAAGAAAAGCACTGCCAGCTTTTGCTGGTTGGCGACTGCATGCTCGGACGGCTGGTCAATGAGGTCCTGGAAAGCGCGCCTCCAGAGTACCCGTGGGGTGACACGCTCCCTATCCTGCACGCGGCTGACTGGAGGCTCTCTAACCTCGAGTGCGTCATCTCGGACCGCGGCACGCCTTGGTCCGCATCCCCCAAGACTTTCCACTTTCGGTCCGGCGCAAAGAATATTGCCGTACTCGAAGCCGCGTGTAGGACGCCGTTTCAGTAGCCAATAACCACGTCCTCGACTACGGTTACGACGCGATGTTCGAGATGCTAAGGATCTTAGACCGAGCTGGAATTATCTACACCGGGGCAGGGGCGAATCTTGTACAGGCCTCGCGGCTCGCCACGGCCGATGTGCGCGCGTGCAAGATCGGACTGATCGCTTTTACGGACAACGAACCCGGTTGGGAAGCTGCAACGGACCGGCCGGGCGTTTTTTATGTTCCCACAGACCTTACTGATATGCGGGCGAAGAGATTGCTGGACGCTATCGGCACGTACAGCAGAGTTGCGGATTATCTGATTGTATCTGCTCACTGGGGATCCAATTGGGGCTATGTTCCGCCGAAAGAGCATGTGGCATTTGCTCATGCGCTGGTCGACGCAGGAGCCGACCTGATCTTTGGCCACTCGAGCCACGTTTTTCGCGGGATTGAACTCTACAAGGACCGGCCAATCCTGTACGGCGCAGGGAACTTCGTGGACGATTATGCAGTCGACACGATTGAGCGCAACGATCAGTCATTTATTTATCTGCTGGATCAGGAAAACAGGATTCCTCGGACCTTGCGCTTGTATCCAACTTTGATCCGGCGTTGCCGCGCCCGTCGCGCCGAAGGCGTCTACGCGCTCAGCATTGCTAAGAAAATGAAAGACCTTTGTGCCGCTTTTAATGTCATCGCCGATTGGAATCAGGCGCAGGGACGCTTGGAAATCGCATGCATCACTGACGAAGCGGGAAAAAAGATTCAGACCGTTAAGTAGTGCGTATTGTAGGCCACAGGAGCCTGTGATCTGCCTCACTGCAAGTCGCAAGCTGGATGCGTTAACTGTTTTGTGATGCAGAATCAAGCCGCTGCCGTTCAGAGCGGAAGGAAGGAGACATCCATGCTGGTAAAGGAAGCTATGTCGAGCAACCTCTACTATTGTGTGCCCTCCGATACAGCACAAGCAGCTTCCAAGACGATGAAAGCTTATGAAGTCGGAGCATTGCCTGTCGTTTCGGACTCCACCAATAGAAAACTGGAAGGCATCGTAACTGACCGCGACCTGTGTTGCAGCGTCCTGGCAGACGCCAAGCTAGCGGAAACGACGAAGATTGCAGACGTCATGACGCGTCGCAATCTTGTGACGTGCGAGCCTGAAGATACACTGGATGATTGTGAAGAGCTGATGGAAAAGCATAAAGTCCGCAGACTTCCCGTCACTGACAAGCAAGGTCGATGCATTGGCATGATTGCGCAAGCTGACATTGCGTTACACGGCTCTCCCACAACGGTCGCGAAAATGGTTGCAGAAATCTCGA
>Ga0182034_10000359_pt1 | contig 20614 bp, 23 predicted proteins | sample flu12Cox44000172_FD_125972 | JGI IMG/M metagenome (GOLD analysis project Ga0182034, IMG submission 125972) | Lab enrichment of tropical soil microbial communities from Luquillo Experimental Forest, Puerto Rico - flux4day.12C.oxic.44.000.172 | ecosystem: Environmental > Terrestrial > Soil >... | reverse complement strand
GATAAAGCACTCGGCTGGGCGGCGGTCGTAGGAGGCGCGGCCAGCAAGAATGCGACAGGGCAGGGAATCGGATCCATAATGTCTTCCCTGGTGTCACTCCTCTGCCCTGCCCAAAGGTTCCTACGAGGCGCTCTTCGCCGTTAAAGAACCATAGAGTTTCCTCCTCACTGTTTGTTTATAAATGGTTCCAGACTGCCGGCAGTTCGGCTCGCACTGCCGGGTGGTTCAGAACCAACCTCCCCCCAAAACCATTCAACAGAACCGATCGTCGGTTAACGGCCCGAGCGTGCGACACGACTCGCGCAGTCAGGGAAGGTACCGAGCGAATTCCGGCGCCGGCCGCCGGCGTAAATAAACCGCAAACGCAAAAACACGCTGAAACCACGCCGTATTCCTCCGAAAACGTCCTTGCCGACTCCTGGTTGCAGAGACGATTGCGCCTGCCTCGGGGAAGGGACGCGACCGCGAGATGCCCTCACGTTTTTGAGATGATTAATGTCATCTTATTGGTGCAAAAAAGAGCGCTATTTCTGAAGGGCCTCCAAATAGAACTTTCTCGCGTCCTCCAGAAACCGCCGTCGCTGGTCCTCGTCGACGATCACCCTAGCCATGTTTAACGTCCCCGCCATGCCCGAAAAAAGGACTCGCGCTTTCCGTTCGCGCTGCTCCTCGCTCGCGCCGGGTATGAATTGCGCCACCTTGGGCATGTGTTTCTGCAAAATCTGTAGCAACGCAGCGCGGATCTTCGGGGGACGACGCGCAGCCTCGGTCGCCAAGGCCGCAACCGGGCATCCTCCCGCGACGTCCTCGGAATGTTCGAAACTGAGATAACGGTTGATGAGCGCCTTCAGTTCGCCCCCCTTTGTCGCATGCTCAAGCGCGGAAAGCATCTTCTCGGACAGTTCCTCGAGGCTCTCCCGGAACGCCTCGGTAAAGAGCTCCTCCTTGCTGCCGAAATGCCGGTAAAACCCGCCGTGGGTAAGGCGAAGGTCGTGCATAAGATTTCCGATGGTCGCCCCTTCCGTCCCTCGGCTGCGGAACCTCCGCGCTGCGGCTCGGACAATCCGCTGCCGCGTCTGCTGCTTGTGGTACGCCGGATATCGCATCGTTGGTCGCTTAAAGATCATATAGATCATCTAATCTGCCTCCGTCAACCCTGGCCCGGCACCGAGCCCGACCTTCTTCCTGGTGGTTCATGCCTTAGAGGCTTGGGCCCCGTTCCTTGCGACACCATCAACCACGCAGCGCCCACGCCCTGCATGAGGGTGCCGATGTCGGACAAGAGGTCGGCGATCAATAAGTTCCGGAAGATCGGCAGGCGCAAGGGCCGCCACGCTGTCCGTTTTGAGGTGTTTTCGTTTGGGCGGATCTGGGCGCCCTGGTAGCCTCTGCCTGGGTATCCCGACTGCGGCTGTTCCGCCATTCCGTTGGGACTTTTACCACTGTGCCGCGGAAATGGCGGTCTAGAGGTTCTATTCGGACTCAACAAAACAGGCAGCCGGTCACCCTAAACGCTTACCTTTTGACCACAGGGCCGCGCGCTTTCCCAGTTTCAAGCTTGTCTAAGCATTCGCGTCTGGGGGGCAGCTGAGGACGAGGGTTCGCAACTCCGAGAGCTCTTCAATGAAAATCATGTGACTCGGTTTCTGCCGCGCTAATCGCAATGGGCATCACCTGCGAGGCCTTGATCGAGACCACCCGGTCCTGATTTTGCAAAATACCGTCGATTCGAAGAAATTTCTCGCGATTGATGATCAGCCGGTGTTTTTCATACAAGTCCGGGTGGACAATCACATTCGCAATCCCGGTTTCATCCTCCAGACTGAGGAACACGAAGCCCTTGGCCGTTCCCGGGCGCTGCCGGGCGATCACGCACCCGGCCACACGGGTGTGTTCTCCATCCTGGATTCCGTGGAGATCGCAGGCGCGCTGCACCTTCAGCAAGTCCAGCCGAGCGCGGCAGTAGCTCATCGGGTGCGGACCGGCGGTCATGCCCGAGCCATGGAAGTCCGCCACCAGCCTTTCTTCGTCGGTCATCTGCTGCAACGGAGACGCGTCGGCCTGCTCCGGAATTGATTCCAGTAAGGGGCCTGCCGGCCGCGCGGCTCGTTCGACTTGCCAGAGAGCAGAGCGCCGATGGATTTTCTGGCCAAGCCCGTTCAGGGCTCCGATCTCGCTGAGGGTCACGAGTTCCGACTTCTGCAAATCAGGGACCCGCTTGACAAGGTCTTCGATTCCAGCAAACGGACGCACCTGCCGCTGGCGGACGACCGCTTCGGCGGCAGCCTGGCGCAGGCCGCGGACGTAGCGAAAGCCGATTCGCAGGCAGGGAGCAGGTTTGTCTGGATCACGGTCAAGGGTACAACGCCATTCCGAGTACCGTGCATCGATGGGTTTCACTCGCAGGCCGTGCCGCTGCGCGTCTTTCACCAGGGTGGCCGGACTATAGAAACCCATGGGTTGATTATTCAGCAGGGCGGCCGTGAAGGCCGCCAGGTAATGACATTTGAGGTAGGCACTTGCGTAGGCGATGAGCGCGAAACTGGCCGCGTGCGACTCGGGGAATCCGTATTGGGCGAACGAAGTGATTTGCGTGATGATCTCTTCTTGAGTTTCGCCCTTGATGCCGTTCTGGTCCATGCCACGGCGCAGTTTCACTTCGATTTCGCGCATGCGGCTTTCCGACCGCTTGAAGCCCATTGCGCGCCGCAGATCCTCTGCTTCGCCGCCCGTGAAGCTGGCTGTGATCATCGCCATGCGCAGCAACTGTTCTTGAAATAAGGGCACGCCCAGAGTTCGTTTTAACACGGGCTCGAGCGAAGGGTGGGCATACACGACTGGCTCTCGTCGCTGGCGACGCCGCATGTAGGGGTGCATCATCCTGCCCACAATGGGGCCGGGGCGGATGATCGCGACCTGCACAACCAGGTCGTAAAACTTTGTCGGCGCATTTCGCGGCAGCGAAGACATCTGCGCGCGGCTCTCGACCTGAAACATTCCGACGGTGTCTGCCCGCCGCAGCGTTTCATAAACCAGAGGGTCGTCGGCGGGAAGCTGCGCCAAATCTAGGGGCTCCCCGTAGTGTTTTGGAACGAGTTCCAAACAATCTTCGAGGGCCGCCATCATACCAAGACCCAGCAGATCTACTTTCACGATGCCCATGTCGGCGCAATCTTCCTTGTCCCACTGCACGACAATACGACCGGGCATGGTCGCCGGTTCGAGGGGCACGACGGAATCCAGCTGCCCCTGGCAGATCACCATGCCGCCAGAGTGCTGGCCCAGATGACGTGGCAGGTCTTGAATGCGTTCGCACAATTCGCAATATTTCTGAACCCGGGGATGGCTAAGGTCTAAGCCTGCCTGATGAAATTGATGCTCCGTGGTATCGGTTGCACCACGCCATCCCCAGGTGTTCACCAGGCTCGACAGCTGGTCCAGAGTCTCGCGATCGAAGCCCAGCACTTTTCCGACTTCGCGGGCCGCCGAACGGCCACGGTAGGTAATCACGTTCGCGGTCATCGCCGCGCCCAGCTGCCCGTAGCGCTGGTACACGTACTGAATTGCTTTTTCACGCTGATCGCCACTCGGCAGATCGAGGTCGATGTCGGGCCACTCACCACGCTCTTCAGAAAGAAAGCGCTCGAAGAGCAACTCCATACCCACAGGGTCAACGGCCGTGATTCCGAGGGAATAGCAGACAGCACTGTTGGCGGCCGACCCCCGGCCCTGAACCAATATTCCTTCCTCGCGGCAGAAGCGAATGATGTCCCAAACGATCAGGAAGTAGCCCGCAAGCTTCAGTTTCGCGATTAAAGCCAGTTCCCGCCGAACCTGCCGTTCGGCGCGCTCGTAGAGGTTGTCGAGGCGCTTCGCCGCGTAGCGCGCGCGGAAACCCTCCTCCGTGCGTTTTCGGAGGAAAGTATCTATCGTTTCGCCGGAGGGAACCGGGTATCTGGGAAACTCGTAGCCAAGGTCCGCCAATGTGTATCTGAGCCGTGCCGAAAGTTCGCCTGTGTTCGTAATCGCCTCAGGCAGATCGGAAAACAGCCGAGTCATCTCCGCCGCGGGGCGAAAGTGACGCTCATCGTTTCGCTCCACAAGCCGTCCCGCCGTTTCGAGCTGGCAGCGGTTGCGAATGCAGGTAAAAAGATCGAGGATTTCGCGGTCCTGGGCGTGAGCGTAACGAACGCCGTTGGTCGCGAGGAGAGGCAAATGCAAGCGGTGTGCAAGGCAAACGGCAGCCTGGTTTCGCGTTTCTTCGGCCGGATCGAAATGGCGCTGAACCTCCACATAAACGTTGCGTTTTCCAAAAATCGTAAGCAGCTTTTCTATGTTCCGTCGGGCCTCTTCCGATCCTCCCTGGGCGAGCGCCGCTGCCAGAATTCCTTCTTGGCCGCCGGTGAGGCAGACCAGCCCCTTGGCGTGTTCCGCGACTTCTTCCAGCGTCGCGGTCCCCGTCCCTTTTACCTTTTCCCGCAGTTTGTAGCGGGTCATCAGACGACAGATGTTTTGGTATCCGGTGCGGTTCTTGGCGAGCAGAGCCAGCCGGACCGGTCTCGAAGGAATCTTGTTTGGCATCCAGGAGGGCATGCCTGCTTGAGTTCCGAACCCTTCCACGGAGATTTCCGCGCCCACATGGGCGCGAATTCCTGCATTCTCAGCCGCCATGTGGAAGCGTGGGGAACCGTAGACTCCATCGCGGTCCAGCAAGGCAATGGCTGGCAACTCCAGTCGTGCCGCTTCGCTGACCAAGTCCTCGGGCAGGGAAGCGCCCTCCAGGAAACTGAAAGCGGAGCAAGAATGAAGTTCCACATACATCAGTCGTAGATTCCTTCAACAAACCAACGCCGCAAACGGAGGTCTCGGTAGATGCGATACAGGGCGGTCCCTTCTTCCAGAGGCTCGCTCGCATCAAGTCGATAAGCCGGGCGCAGCGCCTCCATGAGTACATCCCAGTCATCTCTCGCCCATGCCGTTTCAGCCCACCACTCCCCCTTGGTCCGCCACGGTCCTGAAAGTGCTAGGATCTGCCGACGTGCTCCATTACAGATAACGGCCGCCGGCTTCTTTTCGCGCAGCTCGACGACAGCGGGAAGCGGAGGGCGGTACATGCGCAACGCGGCGGTTGTTCGGCGTTGCGTGTTAGCCATCCTGGTAGTCGATTCGGGCAAGACAAAATGAGTTTGCCGGAAAGCGTCTGGGCGATGCGTATCGAGCAGTAAGGGTGATCCCACACGGTCATAGCCAACGGTGTTTCGAATGCGGGCGAGGGTGACTTCCAACAGCTCCGGTTCAGGGCTTTGCGGCAGGAACAACCCCAGTTGTCTCGTGCGTGGGCGTGCTGGTACGGCCGCTATCCTCACGCCAATGACCGGGGCGTTCGGCGGATGGTTTTGCAGGTCCACTTGCAACAGCTTCAGAAGGAGTTTGCTTTCTCGGGCAGGGACGGGAAGCCGGAGTGTCCGGACATGGAGAAGCGATTCTTTGCGTCGCGAACCATTCCCCTGCAGGGTTAGCGTGAGTTGTATTTCATTCGTTGCAAGGACGTGCATCCTGAGCCGAGTGCACAGCTCATCCAACAAGCGGTTCATTACAAACATCAGCGGCTCAAGCAATTCGACGGGGAATTCCAGGTCCATGCATTCTTCAAACTCGAGCGGAGGCTCTTTTGGCAGCAGCGGTCTCGCGTCGGCGCCTCGCGTCATCAGCTGCCAGCGCCTGCCTTTCTGTCCAACCCGCTCGACCACGGCGATTTCGGGGAGAGCCGCAAACTCCGCGCAAGTATGAATGCCCCAGCGCGCCAAGGTATCCAGCAACTCCATGGGGATCTTGAGCGAGGAAAGCGGGAGGACACCGATACGTGCGGCTTCGTCGCCTGCGGGAATAACGGTAATACCAGGAAATCCTCGGGCCGCGCAAATTGCGGATTCCGCGTTCGCGGCAACCGCAACGTTCGCGTCGAATCCGACTTCCGCTGCAACTCGCCGCAGGTCGCTGGCAATTTTCTCGGGCGACCCGAACAGTTTCTCGCATCCGGCAATGTCCACGACTGCCGTGTCAGGCAACTCTTCCTGGCCACTGCCTTCCACGCGGGGCGAGATGGTCCAAGCGCAGTCGAGCAAGGCCGAATGGGCGGTTGATTCCTGAGAAAGCGAGCGCTGGCGGCACACGATGCCGGGGCATAGTTCCGCCTGCGTTTTTGTCATTCCGATTTCCACTCCGGCGGTTTTCGCTGCCGCATTTGCACCAAATACTTTCCTGAGCGGCGGAACTCCTTCGAAAACGGCTATCGGCTTGCTCCGAAGCTCCGGTTCCAAGCGAACCAATGCTTGCACCGAAAAATCAGGGACGAAAAGGCACGCGAAAGGCACGATGGAACTCCTCATGACGGTGAAGCGGTACCTCTAAGAACTACCGGACCACAGACTGTGCGTTTCCCAGCGGGCGGAGCCGGCCGGCTCCCGCGTTCGGGAACGCACGAGTTCCCCCTCGATTTCGAAACCCTGGAAAGTCGAAACATGGGTGACCTTGGAAGAGGCGGCCAAGCCCCACTTTTCCCGCTTGCGGCAGCATCGCAGGGCCAGTGACGCACAACTCTTGGCGCAAGGCTCTTCTCCCAGCAAGAGCAGGATGGTCGGCGTGTTCTCCACAATGCGCTGGAAACGAAACCACGTGCTCATCGGAATTCGCCGTGCATCCACCCAGGAAATGTTTCCGAGATCCAGCACTACGACACCCCAACCACCGCTGTGCAAAAGCAGATCAGTCGTCTTCAGGGCTTGTTCCAGCCTCTTCCATGGCTTCGTGAAGGGCCACGGTGCGATGCCGGCTTTGGCTGGGGCCGTGTTCTGAAGCTGCCTCCGCGGGAAATGCCGGCAACGAACATTGTCCCCGCGTCGGGGAAACTGGCGGTCCGGTTCTACCTGTTCTTCGGTCCACCCTGCGACGGGGCCGAAGGGCATGGTGCCCGCCAATGGAGGAACCTTAGTTTGCGCTTCCTGAATATCGTCTATTCTGCCTTTGCGGTCACTGATTAGAGAAGGAATCGAATTTTCAACCCCGCGCATTTGGTAGCGAGGATGCTGCCAGGCGAAGCCCGCCCCTTGCGCTTCGCGAGCTTGTCTTGGGTGTAGCATTTCGTCCCGCCTCGCCGTTCTTCCTACCCGCTGAGATGGAGGAGTCACGGAGGGCTGCTCGACCGGGTCGCACACTTTGGGTTTGTCGCCTCCGCAACGAACCCACAACAGGCGCGCCAGGTCTACCCCAGCGGCGGCCAGAGAAATAGGATCCAAAGAGTCGGACACATCCACAAGAGCACACGCCTGTTGTTGCACGGTTGCTTGTGCCAGCAAAGCTAAATATAGGCTGGTTCGTCCCGACGAGCCGCGGCCGCACAGCTCGACAAGAGAGCCGCGAGGGAATCCACCGCCCAATAACACATCTACTTGAGCAATTCCCGTGGCCTGGTACTCCGTAGGTAGGCGAGCGCGGGCAGTAAACGCTTCTAGTCCTTGGAGGAGCCCTCTTTGCTCAAGAAGTCGGTGAGATGCAGGAATGGCAGCCATGATAATGTGAAATCGATATTCGCTTTTTATTCGCTATACTCTATTCCAATTCGTTCTGCCCTGTCAATCCCCAAGGTGCCCCACACAAGGTGCCCGTTTGGGTTCTTTAATGCTTCACAGGTTCGGCTTGTTGGTGGAATGGACGGGGGAATTCATTGGGCTTTCGGTGAGGTTGGTAGGGAAGGTTCCCTTCGCATAGCAGACCGTGCGGCGGACACGACTTCGCGGATGGCCTCCGTTGCTATCTCGGGGCGGTCGAGATGAATCCAGTGTCCACTCTCGGCCACCACGAGTTGCCGCGCCTGCGAGGAGAGCTGGGCCAGGTCGCGCTGCCAATCGGTGTAGGGCGGTACATGATGGTCTCCCGAAAGTACGACTAGCGGCAGATCTCCAAGAGAGAGCATCGCAGCGCTTTGCCTGGCACTGACTGGTAGTCCGGCAACGTACTGTGCAAGGCTCAGGAAACTTTTCGGCTGCGACCAAAAGGCGCGGACGTTTGGCAGGACCGTTGCGGGTAACTTCCGAATCTCTCCTGCGATCCGTTGAACCGCCGAGGTCGCGCTTGTACCGAACGCCCTCGCCGCAGTCCACGCCAACCAAGGTGAGCCTCGCGCCACACGCGCCAAGCAGAATCGTATAAACCCGAGTCGCGCCAGCCATGCGGCAATCCAGGCGTATCCCATGCCTACGTGGATGACCTTCTGTTGCTCCGCGGTCGGATTCATCCACTCGGCAGGGTGAATCGAATCCACCAACACCATGCCAACCACATCGTGGCGATATAGATCGGCAAAAGCCCTTACGACATAACCACCGAAAGAATGTCCGACGAGAACGTATGGCCCGGGGACACCTGCCGCATTCAACAAGGCATGCAATTCCTTCGCAATTTGCCGTGCCGTGCGCGGCTCAGAAGTCGGATCGCTCCAGCCTTGTCCGGCACGGTCATAACTTACCGCACGAGAGAACTGCGCCACTTCCCCCTGCACATGGGTCCAGCTCAAGCACGACGCTCCCATGCCCGATTCGAAGACCACCGTCGGTGTGCCCTCCCCGATTACATGGATGTGCATCCTTCTCTTGTCGAAGCGGACGAGGCGTCCCGGAGGCGGAAAACGCCCACGGTCCCGCAATGTTCCAATGATTTGGTATACGGCGCCGCACACCAGCACGACCGCGCTTGCGCCGAGGAGAAGCGCAAAAATCATAAGGGCTGCATGGTGAGCATCCGCCTGACACCCGTTGGATCTCTAACTCCGCCCCGGTGTCGGCACATGCCCAAGCGACGAGATCGGCCGATTGGTCACTGCAGGCGGACGAGTCTCTCCGGCTCCTTCAGCTGGATTCGTCGCGCTCGGCAAGCAAGAGCGCCCTGCACTTTGCCGCATCTCTGACTGTCGGCAATGGCAGATCCTTGGCCGCAGGTTTTGCGATTGGGATTCATGCTGCTGACTTCTCGATTTCAGCTCTTTTTCGAAGTCGTGGCGTAGAAAGCAGCCCATTGCTGCTCCACTTTGGTGCCCCCGCATTTCGGGCACTTGATCTTGCCCTTATCATGTTTCGCAACCGTAAGAACCAACGTGAACTTTTTGTTGCAGGCGTGGCAAAGGTATTCATAGTGGGGCATGGTTTCCTCTCCCGAGGTAAATCACCGACCATCTTAATCGCGCTGACATAGCAGAATCAATCCGACGCCACCGACGCGAGATGAGCCTTCGAAGGACAACACTCGACCTGGTTAGGAAAGCACTGTCCGCCATGATTGTGTCAGTGCTAGGCTGCCGCTACTGGCAGAGGGTATCTCCACCCCCAGACAAAGGAACGCTTGCAGGAAGGAACAATGGATAGGAAGAAACTCTGATCGGGGCCATTGTTGCGGCATTCGTTATTCTTTTCGTAGCGGGGTTTCTGGTCGACGACGTGTGGCTGGGAACGACGGATCGCGAAATGCGCGACGCGGGTTTTTCGCTCCGCCCCGAAGAAGCGATACGCCACAGGTTCTGGCCTATTTGAGTGAGTGACGCACTGTATTCCTTTTTCTTTGTATAGGCGTACGCCAAAGGGAGAGAGGAGAAACCTTGGGCAGGTCAAGGAATCCGTTACGGGTTTTGATGACGCTCTTCACCGTCGTGCCATCGACGATTAACGATTATCTAGCCTACATTCTGCCACAAACATTGGTATTGCATTGGATGATCGGTGGACTGATTGCGCTGAGCTCGATGGGCCTCGCCGCGTCGGCGATCCTTAGGAAATCGAGCACAGAGAAGCATGATCGCCAACGCGGCGTGGAGCGCAGAAAGCGTGCACAGGGGACAATGAGCGCCTCATCTATAATGCGAATCGTGAAGAGGTCGACGAGCTGCTGGAATCGAGCGCCATTCCGCTGGGGCGTGGCAGGTCCATTAGCGCCGACGTCAGCGCGCGCTTCGTCCACGCAAAATTCTCTTGTGTCTTATCGCACACTGCCAGAAACGCCTAAATCACATTTCTGAAACATGTGAGTAATGTCCTCCGTTTGACACTGCCAACATGCCAACGGAGGCGGTTCTCATCCATGACTGCGCGAACCCTCTTGCCGCTACCAGTCTTTTCCGGGTTCGATTGGCACAGACCGTAGAAGATCTCGTCGAATGTCAGCGTTTGCGCTATCAAGTTTTCCATTGCGAGTTGGGCGAGGGCCTGGCTAGCTCCGCGCGTCCGGGCCTTGATTGCGACCCCTATGATTTCATCTGCGACCATTTGATGGTGCTCGACGCTGCCGGCACTCTCGCGGGTACATACCGGATGCAAACCGGCTACCGTGCGAAAGGCAACCTTGGCTATTATGGCGAACAACTCTTCGATTTTGGCCCGTTTGAAGGCATTCGCGGCGAGCTACTCGAACTGGGCAGGGCCTGTGTCCATGAGCATTACCGCAACACCCACGTGCTGCACTTACTTTGGAAAGGCATCGCCAAATATGCGGCGACCTGCCGCGCCCGCTATTTGATCGGCTGCAGTTCCCTCTCATCGCAGGACGAGAATGCGGGCATAGCCCTATATGAAGAATTGCGACAAGGATTCCTGGTTGAACCTTCCTTCAGGACCGCTCCTGCGGCCGGGCACGAATGCAAGACGAATGGTTTGCCCGTCGTGCCGCCTCGTCCTCCGAGGCTGTTCCGGGCTTACCTCGACATTTCCGCACGTTTGTGCGGCCCACCCGCCATTGACCGGGAATTCAAGACGATCGACTTCCTCACACTCATTGACTTGCAGCAGCTCCCCGCGCGGGTGCGGTCGCGCTTTTTCTGACTCCCGCTTTCTCGCGGCTGTCACTTCTGTTTCCTGTCGGACTTTAGGATTCCGATGTTCTTCTTCCAGGGTGCCGAAGAACCTTGGCGCCGCTTGCCACAGAGTATTTTGACGGATACTTGATTCGCCGCTTGGCTCGGCCTAAGCTGGGCGGCCTAGCAGATCCAATCCCGTCAGATGCGGATCTCGTTCTCAGCTCGGCAGTTCGTGTGCCGTGCGCTGGCAACCCTCTTCGCCTCGCTGGCCACCACCTATTGTGTCCTGTGGGTTGTGCACGTGAGGCACGCGAGGCCGCGACCGGGCTTTAGCGATTATGAGTATTCAGCAAGCACTCGCTCCATGACCGTGGGCGTGGTGTTCCCCGACAGTCCTGCTGAGCAGGCGGGCCTTCGCCGCGGAGACCGGATTGTTGCCCTAGACGGGCATAAGCTCGAAAGTCTGCGTCCCTTCTACGAGTCGATCATCCTCGGCCGGAAAGATACGGTCGAGCTTACGGTCGAAGACGCAAGCTCTGGCGGAGTGCGCCAAATGAAACTTGTGCTGCGCGGCGGACAACCGCCGCCGATGCGCATGACCCGGCTCGAGCATGTGTTGGATTTGCCTATGGGTTATTTCCCGTTGGGTTTTCTTATCGTTGGCGTGGCCGTCCTATTGTTACGGCCGGAGGACCCCAACGCATGGCTGTTGGCCCTGTTTTGTGCCAGCTTCGTCGCGGGGGGACCACTATACGAAAGCGCCATCCCGCCGCACCTGCGGGGGTTTGCTGTTGCCTACAAGATGGTCATGACGTGGTCGTGCGCGGCGTTTTCCTACTACTTCTTCGCGGTATTTCCCGGCCCTTCGCCGCTCGACCGAAAGTTAGCGTGGCTGAAGTATGTCTCCGTCGGAGCCGTGTTAATCGCGACGGTTCCCATGGCACTGCGTTGTTTGGTTGCCGGCGGAGCCTTGCCGCTTTATCTTGGCACCCATTGGCCGGGCTGGATCACATTGACCTGGGCTCTCACGGCGCAGGCTGGATTGCCGGTACCGGCATCACACGGCTGGCCGCCCCCCGAGTTCCTCTTCTTTGGCTCTTTCCTAAGCGGCACCGCCCTTGGACTGGCGTCGCTGATCTCGAACAATTTCTTGGCGGCGGATGCCCAGATTCGTCGAAAAGCTCACGTCATGCTTTGGGGCACGGTAGTTAGCGTCGCCCCGATCGTCCTGGCACTCGCGGCAACACTGATAGGTGGCCTCGGAGTCGTGTCTGTAACCACGTGGGACGCATGCATCCTGCTTCTGTCCTTTGGGTGGCCGCTGTCGTTTGCTTACGCGGCGGTGAAGCACAGGGTTCTGGAAATTCCGGTATTGCTCAAGCTTAGCGCGCGCTACGTCCTCGTCCAGCGAGGCTACTTTGTTTTCCTGTTCGTGGTGGCCGCGATGGCCATCGCCCTTTTCACCCACACGGTTTCTCGCTTCTTCCCGCAAGGCACCAACATCGGCATGGCCTTGAGCGCGGTGTTTGGCATTGTGCTTGTGTGGATATCGACGCCAATGGTGAAGCGTGGCACGGAGCGGATTGACCGGGCGTTTTTCCGGAGCGCATATGACGCGCGCGTGATCCTGCAGGACTTGGTGGAAAAGACACGTACGGTGAGCGATCGCCACGAACTCGCACGCCTGCTCCAGCTTCAGATAGAAGGAGCGCTGCACCCCAAATCCCTTGCCTGTTATCTCGAAGATGGAGCCGGAAACCTCGTCGCCGAAACTGCCGGAGCGCTCCCAGGCTCGGACATCATGCCTACCGCACCGCCCCGGCCCAGGTTTCCAGTCCGCTTTGGCGCACGCTTTCTTCATCGGGAGTTGGATACCCTTCCGGCCACATTGCCCCTGCTTAGCGAGTTGGTTCACCGCGGAAAAGCCTGGGAGGTCCCGCCTGCAGTTTCCGACGAAGCCGGATACGTTGGCTCGCTTGCGCCAGAATGCTTGGTTCCCATTCTCGCGCGCGACGGCCGTTTGATCGGCTTGTTGGTCCTTGGCCAGCGCCTCTCGGAAGAACCCTACTCGGGCGAGGACAAGCAGTTGCTCGATTCCGTGGCCGCCCAGGCAGGCATCACCCTGGAAAACATCGATCTTGCTCAAAAAATGGCGGAGCGCATGGAAGCGGAACGCCGGATCGCCCGGGACATGGAAATTGCCAAGCAGGTGCAAGCTCGGCTTTTTCCGCAGAAGTTGCCGTTCCTGGAGACGCTCGAATATGCCGGCCGTTGTATTCAGGCCCGCGACGTAGGCGGCGACTATTACGATTTTCTGAGCCTCGGCGCAGGACGTATGGGGATCGTACTCGCTGATATCGTAGGAAAAGGCATTCCCGGCGCTCTGCTGATGGCCAACTTACAGGCCGGGGTGCGCAGCCAGTGTGCCATTGCTTCTCAGGATCTGCCGCAATTTCTCAAGTCGGTGAACCAGGCCTTCTACGAGAGCACGGACGAGGGCAGCTACGCAACTCTGTTCTTCGCTGATTATCAAGACTCGACGCGCCGCCTGCGGTTCGCCAATTGCGGGCACAATCCTCCTTTCTTGGTGCGCTCCAATGGTATCGCGGAACGTCTGGTCGCCACGGCAACGGTTCTGGGTCTTTTTGAGAGCTGGGAATCCCGCATTTGCGAGACACAAATCGGCGCCGGCGATGTCCTAGTGATTTATACCGACGGCATCACCGAAGCCAACAATTCCGCGGGCGAAGAGTTTGGGGAGAACCGTCTGCTCGAAACCATCCGCGCCAGAATCGCCCTGGAAGTTCCGCAGATCGTCGATGCCATCCTGGCTGCCGCAATGGAATTCAGCGAAGGCGAAATGAGGGATGATCTCACTCTGGTCGTTGCCCGAGGCAGATAGGTTGAATTTTGGAATCAATAAACGCGGCGGGTGGGCGGATTACCGGTAAGAATCGGCAATCCCTCCCTGATCAACGACGCCTCGCGGCGCAACGCCGCTGCTACTCTCTTGTCGCGGTGCAAGAGCAAGAGACAGCGTATTCTGTTTTGGCTCTTGCTTGAGACACTGCGGCCTCGAAATCTGAGAATCTCAACGTGTCTGCCGCCCCGCGCAGGGTTCTCAGAGGATCATCTGTTCGCGGCGAACCCAGCGCTGCACCTACGGACTGCAACTCAGCCGCCCGAATTCTCTCTGCCGTGCTATCGACAAGCCTCTTAAGATCCAGAAGGGCCAAATGCGCATCGCGCGTAATGAATGCTATGGGTCGCATGTTGGTAGAGCTCATAGTCAGACTCCACAGATCGAGATTCGTGCAGGGGAGCACAAGACCACACCAGAATTGTCAGTTCTCAAGGAAGCGGAGGTAGCAGCAAGCGTCAGGCGGCACGCTGGGTTTAAACGATACACAGGGATCGGAGGCCGTGGACCCGGGCCGAGTCCGATCGGTTGGAGAACATGGTGAGCCGAGTCTCGTGAGCAACAATCGCGAGGCGATCGCGCCGCCGGAGAAAATTCCTTGTGAAGAGGTTGAAATGTGTGGGTGCCTCCCGGCGCGTGCTAGACGGGTAAATATCTCCACCACATCCCTGTCGAAGACCTCGTTAACTTCATGAGGGAAGCATCCGCGGGAGAGGGATCTCGGAAAGGTCGATCAAATCTCGTTCCTGGACCTCGTGTTCCTCAAGGGAAGGGAGGTCCGGCCCGCCAAGTCACCTCGAGACACCTTCATACGGATGTGACGAAATAGCTTGCCAATCGGCTATTGCGCACAAGCGTGATTCTGCTTGTTTGATCTTATCCTTCGTAGTTCTCTACGACTTCCGGTGAGCGTACGTGCGCTCCCTTTGGATCTTGGCCGAATTCGCGTCGGGCCCGACGCTGGCGCAGGAGGTCCCAGCATTGATCGAGCTCCACCTGGATTCTCGCCAACCGTGAACGGTCCTCCTCCCCCAGGGCACTCTGTTCGTAGAGCTTGTGTTCCTCCGCGACCAGCCTTGCGATGTGTCCGAGAACAGGTTGGTCCGTCGCGTTCTTCGTCTTTTCATCCATGAACGCCCCCTTTTCATTAGCTTAGATGCGCCAATCGAAAGCTTCTGTTTCAGCCGAGGCAGCTTTCCATCAGACTTTCCTTCGTAGTAGGTTTGGAAATGAGGGGAAGCGACCGAGTGCGACGGGCACCTCCTTGCCGGCCCACTGATTTGCTTTGGCTGGTCTCCATAATAAGTTGTGGAGTGTGCCAGTTCCTGCTAGGGCTCCATGTGGCCGGGTAAGGATCGCGAGCCGAATTGCCCGTGGTGAGCTTTGGACCGCGGCGGATTCAACCACGGCAGCCTTGGCGCTGGCTGAGCCTCTTGGTGAGCGTCGGCAAGGTGTGGTTCAACGGAAGCCGCCTCGGAAGTCAACGGCATCTGGATTGGCAATTCCGCCTTTGCCTGCCAGCGTGAACGAACTTGCGAGAAAACCTGCGCCACGCCGCCGTATCGCTCAATCACGTAAAAGCCGAACCACAGGATGGCGCACACAATGGCGCTGGCGAGCGTGACATACCAATGCCGGATATCCACGGCCCAATTGAAAAAATACGAAAACAGTGCCGTAGCACCGACAAAGGCGCAGAGATTTTTCGACGCACACAACGCGAGTTTGCGATCCATGCGACCCTGATTCTATCACAATTGCTCGCGCCTATTTTAAAGAGCCCGGTATATGGCCTTATTCCGAACATAGAGAAATAATTGCCGGAGATCAGCCCAATGCTCCTCCGGTCGCTGTAATGAGCTATCGCCTCTGGCAGGAGAAGTACGGATCGGATCCATCTGTAATTGGCAGCTTGTTCAATCTCAATGACAAGCCGTTCACCGTGGCGGGAATCACTCCCCCGGGTTTCTTTGGTGACAGTCTTCGCAGCAACCCACCCGATTTTTTTCTGCCTCTGAATGCAGAATCGTTAGTGCAAAGCGATGCCGATCTGAACAAGGTCGATACACATTGGTTAGAGTTGATTCGCCGCATCCAACCGGGCGCGAACCCTGCCGCCATTGAGGCGGCAATGCGGGTCGAGCTCAAGCAGTGGCTGCGCTCGCACTGGAGTGAGATGAGCGCCAACGATCGCGCGAGATTTCCTGAATAAATGCTATACCTGAGCTCCGGCGGCGGGGGCTGACGGGCATGCGCGAACAGTACGAGCACTGGCTTGGCATACTCATGATGGTTTCAGGGTTCGTGTTGCTGATCGTCCGCGCTAATGTCGCCAACCTTGTGCTTGTTCGCGGAATGGAGCGGCGCAGACAAGTATCGTTGAGCATAGCGCTCGGTGCGCAGCCTTCGCGAATCTTGAGGCAGCCCCTGACCGAAAGCATCTTACTCTCGTTATTCGGTGGAGCGACGGGCCTGGCGATCGCATTTGCCGGTACTCGCTTGATCCTCCATTTCGCGTTCCCCACATTCGCTGGCTTCGCTAGCGTGCCAATCAACGCGTCGCCTTCCATGCTGGTGCTGATGTTCGCGCTCGTTATTTCACTATTGACGGGAGTCGCGTTTGGGATGGGACCTGCATGGGTGGCCACGCGAGTAGACCCAATCGAAGCGTTGCAAGGGAGCAGTCGGTCCACCGTCCGCGAAAACTCGTTGCCAAGGCAAACACTGGTTGTGTGTCAGGCGGCTCTGTTGCTTGTCTTGTTATCGGCAGCCGGACTGCTCACGGCCGCTTTGCAGCGACTGGAGAAGCAAGATTTCGGATTCGAGCAAGATCGGCGGATCGTCGCCACCATGGATCCCCGGTTGGCCAGTTATCGATCAGATCAACTCTCGGCCCTGTACCGACGCATCCACGATTCGATAGCAAGTATTCCAGGCGTATCTTCCGTGGCTCTGTGTCAATACTCACCGCTAAAGGGCGGCGGCTGGGGTGCCGGTGTGTGGATCGATGGGCAACCTGCCCCAGGTCCTAATGATGATAATTCAGCGGCTTGGGATCGTGTCGCAGCAGGATATTTTGATGTCATCGGAACACCCATCATCAGGGGGCGCGGCATATCTGAAGAGGATACGGCAGCTTCGCGGAAAGTGGCCGTCGTGAATGAAGCGTTTGCTCGATGGTTTTTTAAGGACGAAGATCCGATTGGTAAACACTTCGGAAAAGAGGCAGGAAACAGCCGTCAATTCGAGATCTTGGGCGTGGCCAAAGACGCACGCTACCTGGCGCTCGACCAGCCGATTGGCGCGTTCTTCTTTTTGCCCGAAGCACAGGCCGAATATGCGCAGGGCAATTTGGGCTCCGTTTTCCTGCACGACATTGTCATCCTGACACGGCCGGGAGCCAGTCTGTACGATGCGCAGGTGCGCCAAGCCATGGCTGCGGCAGATCTCGATCTGCCGATCATTTCGATTCGCCTTTTGAGAGAGCAAATAGCCAGTCAATTCGCGCGGCAGAGACTCATCGCACGCCTCACCCTCCTTGTTCGGCGTTCTTTCGCTAGTCTTAGCGTCGATCGGATTGCATGGAGTCACTGCTTACAACGTCGGACGCCGCACGAATGAGATTGGAGTGCGCATGGCGCTGGGAGCCAATCGCGGCGCCGTCATCTGGCTGATGCTACGAGGTGCATTCCTGCTCATTGCGTTTGGGCTGCTCTTGGGCCTACCGCTGTCTCTTGCCACGAGCTGGGTCTTGAGCAGCCAGCTTTACGGTCTCTATCCGTATGATCCGAGATTCATCGCGACAGCCGCACTCACACTCGGATTATCCGCGCTGATCGCCACTGTAGCTCCTGCTTTGCGGGCGAGCTCGGTCTCGCCGTCGCAGGCATTGCAAACCGCATGACCGTCGTTGCACCTTCTGTCTTTCTTGGTGTGCTAGCCTTTATCGCAATTCATCCCATACGTTGCCATCGGTGGTCTCTAAGAAGAAAACGGCATCCAGATTACTCGTATCCCAGCAATCCGCGACTGCAAAGTCTTCGCTGGTCGCCTGGATTTGAAGCGAGCCGGCGTACCATCCAATCACCGAGCCAAAGGCGATCGGGAGCACCGGCAGGTCATAGCGGAACGGACGTACGGTGTCGTCGCTGGCGGTCTGTCGATACAGAACCTTCACGAGCGCGGGCCGGTCTTATGCTCAGCAAGGAGCGCATCCGTTTGCTTGCTTGCGGACTCCAAAACTCATCTTCCGTGAGTTGCTTTAAGGTGCTCGCAGGGTGTCGAGTGCTTTGGCGCTCCCGCAAAACCCTGCATGGTACGTGCTCACTCATCTTTGATGAATGTTCGTTGGCTATTCTCGCTCATCCTTTCCGATACCCGCTCCGATAACCGCCAAAACGGCGCCCACAGCGGCAGCGGCTATAGCTCCGGTCATTTCTTGGCTTATGCGGCCTTCGAGCGAGAGAATCACAATGATTGGGACAAGGACTGTCAACCCAAGGTACTGAATAAATCGGACACCAATACCTTTGCCTAATTTGAGCCGATTCCACACTCCGCCAACTGCGCCAGCCACCGCGATGACAAGCAGTACGCCTTCCAATACGTTCTTCATCGAGACCTCGCTCCCATTTCGGTGAGGCTGCTGGCCCTGTGCATTCGATGCTGAAAAGAACGTCAGGAGCACGACGCAGCTGACTGAACACATGAGTCGTTTCATCATTCTTACCCTCCCGTGACGCGTACAAAGCCGTCTCTATTCTGGATTACCTATCTTTGAGTCTTCCTTCACCACTCGTGGCGGGGTCTGAATGGCTCTGAGGCAAATTCGGCAACTATTTCGGTGACGTGGCGCGCTCCGTAACCTCCACTCCCTTTGGCCACTCACGGTATTCGTCAAGCCCGGATACGCTCTGATCAGGGGGGACTTCGATCGGAAAGGAGATCTCCGCGCTATCGATGTTATGACCCTGGATGACGCGGGCCACGTCAAGACCTACTGATCTGATGTCCTTCATTCGTTGGAACTTCAGGTCCGTCGCATCTTCTCCGTTGCCAAGAGCCAGCGCAAGCTTGGCATGCTGAAATACCCGGTCACCTTGACCTTTTCCAACGTGGACGGTTTCACCGTTTCGAGGATCGATGAGCCGATACAGGTGCCCATTCAGGCGCTCCGCCATCCCAACCGGAAATTTGCTGACGGTCGTCATGCGGCCCTTCACTTCTTTTTTATCGCCTCGATGATGGACTTGTAGTCCCTAGCCCGCTCCCGATATTCCTTCGCGGTTTCCTTCCACCCTTCACGCTCCGAGTCGGGCAATTTCGGAAGCATCGCTTCCACTCGGCGGGCGTCCCCCTCCAAGGTCTCCGCTTCATCTGTCAAGAGTTTCATGACACGGGCAGCCGGAAGCATGGTGAGCCCCTCCAACAATTGCGAGTATAGCAGTTGGCCTCCTTAGCTCAGGTGGATTTGCCCAACTGCTAAACAGGCGGAAGCGTTGTGCAGGGATCCGGTTTGTCTCTGAAATGCGAGCGCCAAGAGCTAACCTAAGAATCCCTTCCTCTACGGTCTTGGTAGGCAGATTCGTTGACTTATTTCAGGTCACAACCTAAGATGGCCACGCAATGGCGGACCCCGACGCCCTCATCGGACGCGCCACCTCACCCGGCTACAGTGTCCAAAAACTCGCCTGCGGGATGGCAGTGGTTGTCTTCCTATCGGTCTGTTTCTTGTTTCATCGTATTGTCGAGGCGCAGGTCAAACAAACCAGGCGCGTGCTCATTCTTAATGACATTGGCATAGTCTCGTCACCTCGCTTTGCAGAAATCGATCAAGCACTCTTGGCTGGTCTGCAGAAATCGCCTTACCAGATCGAGCTTTATCAGGAGGCTCTGGAACTGACGCTGTTTCCAGACGAAGTTTCCCAACGCTGGTTTCGTGAAGAGTTCACTCGCCAGTCTGCAATCCGCAAACCCGACGTGATCATAACCGCCGGGTCGGATTCCGTTCATCTCTGAGTTGCGTGAACGGTTCGTCGTGGACACGCCAATGTCTTTTGCTCAATCCTGGGTGAAATTCCAGAGCTTGTAAACTCCAGACACGCACTTCACTGGTGTGTGGGGTAGGCTACATCCGGAGGAGACGCTGATCGCGGCGCTGCACATGTTACCCGGCACCAAGCACGTAGTAGTCGTGGGTTGCGTGGGCAAGCTTGAAGAAAGATTCGAGACAACCGCCAAAGAGGCTTTCCACAATTACGGAGTGAAGCTTGAATTCAAGTATTTTGCCAATTTGACCATGTCAGATCTGCTTGAGCGGCTCAAACACCTGCCGAGCCATACCATCGTCTATTACACGGCAATCACACAAGATGCAGCGGGAGCCCGCTTTATCGATACGGCTCAGTCTGTACCGTTGGTGGCCTGGGCCGCGCTGGCGCCGGCATTCGTCATGGACGATTTGGATCTCAGGGGAGCAACGGTAGGCGGAGACTTGGTGAACTGGGCCGACGATGGTCGCGTTGCTGCGGAAATGGCAGCGCGGGTTCTCAACGGTGAAGAGCCTGAGAACATGCTCATTGTTACAAGCAACCACAACTACGCGTTCGACCAGGACGTGGGCACGCCGATCCGAACGGCCCGGCGTCAAAATCAACGGTACAGGGTGAGGCGGATGTGCGATATAGCTTGCCAAAAGATTCCGTCGTCTTGGGCGGCCGCATCGCGGAATAGACGCTGCCGAGATGCGCGAAACTGGCTCGGAACAAGAAGCAAGGAATGCTGGATTCACAAGTGGTCAAGGAGAAACCGATGGTAAACGACAGTCGACGCAGTTTCTTTGGTACGATCACGGCGCT
>Ga0182034_10000358_pt1 | contig 20643 bp, 25 predicted proteins | sample flu12Cox44000172_FD_125972 | JGI IMG/M metagenome (GOLD analysis project Ga0182034, IMG submission 125972) | Lab enrichment of tropical soil microbial communities from Luquillo Experimental Forest, Puerto Rico - flux4day.12C.oxic.44.000.172 | ecosystem: Environmental > Terrestrial > Soil >... | reverse complement strand
GCGCCCCCGGCTCTGCTAGACTGGAGGGGTAAGGAGCAACGGTCAAAGCAGGGAGCAGCGGGATGCGGTACGAGATCAAGGCGCGGTGCATCGGGTGCTACATAGTGAAACTGTGTCGGCGCGTTGTGACACCGGCCCAGCGCGTTCTGGACGTTCACATCTGCCGCGAGTGTGCGACACAGGAGGCATGACATGTTCGACATCAAGACCCAACCAGGGAGTAGGACGAGATGCAGGTACAAGTGCTAGCCGCACAGGACCGAGAAGCCGCGAACCGCGGAATGGTCGATATCGTGTTCCGGCGCAATCCGCAGAAGGCCACCGTGGTCACCGTGACCAAGGACGAACTGCTTGACCTCGGTATTGAGATCGACGCCACGCGGGAGAGCGAGTTGTTCGCTGGCTACGAGGCACCCGATGACTACGGCATGTACGGACCTTCGGGTGACCGCGAGGTCGAGAACTTGGTCGCCACCGTGAACGGTGCGATTAAGAACGGCCTGTCCGAGGACGAGGCCCGTGAGTACATTGACACCGAGATGGACCGAATCGCCGGAACGCATTCGGAGGTCTGGGACACCGACGCCCGCGAGGCCATCGCCGAAGAGATCAGCCCCGTGTGGAAGATCGCGTTCGGCGCGGACTTTTCACTCTAGAAGGGAATTACGAAAATGACCGAATCCGACAGCGGACACACCCAAACGATGGAGTGGTTCTACCGGCAGCCGAACTACTACGGCGATTTCACGTCGCTTGAGGAGCTGCTCCGGTACGTGGACGCGGTGTCCGCCGAGATCGACAAGCCCGCGCTCCGATCGTACCTGACCCCGCGTTGCACCGAGTGCGGTATGCGCGTGGGCGCGATGACCACGGAGGAAGCACTCCGGCACATCATCGTGAAGGGGAACGTAATTGTCGCCTGCGAGTGGTACTGGGTCGTTGACCCGAACGCGGTCGGCATCCAGGACACCTGGTGTGACTGGGCCGAAGAAATGACGCCCGAGGACAAGGCGCGCTGGATCGAGACAGGAAGGATCACCGCATGACCGAGAGCCAGCCATTCTGGATCGCGGTATACGACAACGACGGAAAGGTGGTGCTGTTCCGCCGGGTGGAGTCACCGAGTGCACGTGGTGCGCTTACGCAGCTAACCGAGCAGATGTCCGCCGGGAACGCCGACTACGGCGCATGGACTTCCGGAACGTCGCCGATATGGCTCGAGACGATGCCCGTTCAGCCACGGATCTGCGGAGCGCGTACCTGGCCGTACACCGAGCACAACGTGTGCGTACTGCCGCCGCACCAGGCCGGAGACCATCTGGACGACCGGGACCGGCCATTCGACCACACCGGCTATCACCGCGGAGAAGTGAAGCCGTAACCGATAGACCCGGGACCGTAGAGCGGTACCGCCGTCATAGGCCACCCGGGTCGCTAGCCCCGATGGACGGGGTGAAGTGAGGGAAGGAAGCACGACATGAACAAGGTCCTTATCTGGATCACGGCGGCTCTCGCCGCTATCGTTATCGCGGGAGGGTCCGCTTTCGTTGCCATGCACCTCGGTAGCCGCACCGTGGTGAAGAAGGAAGTGATCCAGCACACCGCTCCGGCGAATCCGGCTCCGGTCCACAAGGCGCCGGCCAAGAAGGCTGCCGCTCCCGCGCCCAAGGCCTCGCAGCCGAACATCACGATCAACAACAACGTTCCGCCTGCGGCTGCTCCGGCTCCGAACGCCCAGGCACCGGCCCAGTCCGTTCCGTCCGCGTGGCGAAACGTCAACCCCGGAACCGCGTTCTTCATTATGGCGAACTCGAACACCAGTGACGCGTTCGCGTGGAACGTGGCCAACGCGGTGATGTCGAACGGGTACGGTACCTGGCCGGTCTACTCCCCGGTTACCGGCCAGACCTACTCGATGACCGCCTATCCGGTTACCGGTCCGGATGGTGGCACCGCGGTTATGGTCACCGGCGGGAATGGCGCGGGAGTGGAGCTCTACGTGACCACGGCCAACGGTGACGAGCCGCCGTCCATGCCGTAACCCGATCAGCCGTCAAGGCCCCGGATCTCGAAAGCGGAGGTCCGGGGCCTCGGCATCTCCGTCACGGCTGGGTTTCGCCTGCCAGCCTTCTCGCGGTGTATGCTGGGTAATCACAGGGGGCCGGAGAGAGCGGCCACTACAACCCGAAGGAACGCAATGGACATCGCAGCGCGTATTCAGCAGTACATCGTGGTCGACACTTCCGGGGCCGATGAAGACACCTTGCAGTGCCGCGTCGGCCGCGGTAACGTCAGGACGCGCCACTTCAGTAGGCAGCTATACCGGGAAATCGACCAGGGTCGTATTCGGCTACCGGACGGGACTCCCTTTGACCGCGAGGAACTGCAGGTAGCGTTTCAGGAGGCGCACATCGCGGTCTACGGAGTGTGCATCTTGGAGCGCGAATACGAACGGGCAGGTTACTCCGATCTCGCCGCACTAGTGCGTAACGCGCGGGGTGCCGACCCTCGGCCGGTACAACCCTAGCGTCGCCGATCGGGACTGATCTTCAGCCAGAACGGTCCGGGACTCGGCGTCACGTCCAGCGGGATATCGCTGCGGCAGTTCGCGAAGCTGTTACCTAGCATTCGTCATTCACCCCTTCTTCGGACGGCAGATCGGGTGCCCGTCCTTGACGAAGTAGACGGCACCGCACTTGGTGCAGACAGCTGTGCGGTTCATGGCTTCCTTTGCGATGGACTCCCCCGGCGGTGGTCCGTCCAGTCGCTCTCTCACCGGTACCCTCTTGGGGTCATCTCGACCGGTCGAACGGTGTAATACCACCCCGCACACTCGTACGCCGCGACTCGAAACCCGGGGAAGTCCTGCTTCGAATGGCACCGGGTCCCGACCGCCCGGCGGGTCTAGAAGCGATCGGGACCCGGCTGTCCTTCCCGACCCCCTTTACGAGGTCGGAGTCGCCGGCGCGCCGGTAGCCGGAGCATCCGATGCGGGCGGCGGCTCGAGGCTCTCCACGCTCGCCACGGCGTTGTTCAGACTCGAGAGGTCCAGTGACGGGTTGGCGCTCTGGAGGGTCGCGAGCTCCTGCTGGATCGCCTGCGTGGCGTCGGTGAGGCGCTGCGTGAATGCATCGATATCGGCCTGCGTGGCCATACCTATCTCCTTCTGTTGAATTGCGGCAATGGCCTTCTCGATACGATCGAGGCGGTCAATCACCTCCGTATCGTCCGGCCACGTTATGGTGACCGTCTTACCGGCCATTACGGACCGGCGGGAGCGGCGGGCTGGTCCTGAGGCTGTCCGGCCGAGATGTTCAGCGCGGCCACCGCACCGCCGATGACGTCGAACGATTCGGTGGCCGTTCGGGTGCCGTCCGAGACGGTGACGACACAGCCCGTCCCGAGCGCCTTCGCGACGCAGAGGCAGGACGTGCCGTCGGCTGACGGCTGAGCGTCGATGATCGTCGAATCGGCACTCGTCCAAGTCAGGTTGGAGTCCGTGGTCGGGTTGCCCGCCGAGTCGACCGGCTGAACGGTAAGGGTTACCTGCTGGGTATCGGAAAGCTGCACGTGTCCTCCTGGTCCGTACTTCGTTGGGTAATGCGCCGTACCAGACTGCTCGTACGTGGTCGGAGACACTGACAGCAGTAGCGTCGTTGTCGGACCTTCGTCGAGCCATGCCACGATAAGATTAGCTTTGTGCAACACCTCCTCAATCGGTATGAAGGGTCCGGAAAGGGTCACGGCGAACTGCAGCGCCTGTGCTCTCGACTCGTCCGTGGGAACGCACCTCCTGGCTACGGGTTGACGGTGCAGAATGCGAGGTGATGCGGCATCGGGAGTCCGACCCCGGAGATCACGTAGTTGTTCAGCGCGGTGAGATCGGTCGGCGCCAAGCATTCGGCACTGATTCGAAGTATGCCCAGGACCGTGGCGTTTCGGCGTGCGGCGAATGCCCGAAGGGGCATCGACCCGTCCGAGTGCCACACGTAGCCGTGGCCGAGCTTCACCGGACCGTATTCGGTACCGGGAGTATTCACGGGCGCGGGAGGCGGAGTAGGATGCGGGGCCGTAAACCCGAACATCTCCTGGAGCTGGGCCTGTCCCATCCCGTCAGCCGAGTTGATATCGGACGGCCCGAATGGCGGAACGTTCTGGCTGTCGGAGAACTGATGTGCGAACTTGCCGGGGTAGGACGGGTTGCTGCCGTACGACGCAACGATCAGCCGAATTCCCGGTGGCTTCTGCGGCCACAGTGCGTTCAGATCGGACACGTTACCGTAGGCGATGACGCGCTTCGGGCTGCCGAGATAAGCGGCGAGTGCGTGGTACTCCCGGTTGAGCTGGCCGCTCTGGTTCCCCGCGACCCTTCCCGCATCGCTCTCGAGATCGATCATCGCGACCATGCGGGGATTCGGATGCGGACCGACCCGTCCGATAAACGAACCGGAACCGTCAAATCCGGGACGATAGAAGTAGTAAACGATGTAGCCCCAGAGGCGATTCGATTGCACCGCTTGGTTCGACCACGTCACGTTGTGCATGAACTGCGCATCGTTGTGCGCGCCATCATGCGAACGTAGCGAGAAGAAGTGGTACGGATAAGCGTCGGTGACTCCGGCTTGAAACTCTGAAACGTCGGACCAAAGTGTGTCGACCATAAGCCTTCCCCTCAACCGGGCGGGTGAACGATATACCTAGGATTGTAACAGATCGATAAAGGAAGAACAAGCTCAGCATCCCTTGATCTTTACGCATAGTCGATCGATCTCGGACTGTAGGTGAACGAAGACGAGTAGCTGCAGTGCTGCGTATACGCACCCGAGAACGACCAGCACCGAGATACCGATCAGCACCCAGGTCGGTACCTCCGCGGTTAGACGTGCCAAGCGTTTAGATGCACGAATGCGATAATTGCGGTCGTCACCAGTGGGAGTATCAGGCTTCCGAGCACTAGCAGTGCCATCGTCCATACTCGATCGTGCCTTCCCCGCTCGATCGACGTGCGCTCACTAAACTGCGCTTCGAGTGCAGCGATTCGGTCCACCATTGCCCGGTGCTCCTGCTCGGCACCTTGCAGCCGATCCGCAAAACGCTCTAGAACGTGTACCCGCCGGACCAAGGCGTGGTGCTCGGCATCCCAGCGACCGTATTCGACGTACGAATGATTCCCCGGTGGCTGTCCCACTACGACGCTCGCATTAGATTTGCTTCGAGGTAACTTCCGCCCATCACGGCCCAGGGCGTCGTACTACTTAGTCGTCCGGCCATGTTCAAGTCTCCGGAAGCGTTGAACTGCACGACGCCCTGGAAGTTAAATTCGCCCTGCGTGCTAGCTACCATGTTTATCGTCATGTCCTGGTTAATCGCCGTGCAGATGCCGCTGCTGTAGACCGTCGTACCCTGTACGCACTGATAGCCAATTGACATGTTCGCTATCGACGGACCGGTGAACCGTGCGAACTGATTCTGGTTCGGCGAGCCCATCGCTGCGTTGAGCGTACCTCGCACGATATAGACTCCGCTTACTACCGGGATAGCCGTGCCGTCCCAGCCCTGACCGCCTTCCCAGGTAATCGCAAGCTGCGTCGTACTAACGAAGTTGGCTTGCTGCGTTACGCGCCACACTCGGGACGATTGAGCTGAGACCAGTGCGTTCAGCCGCTGCTCGACCGCTAGCAGCTTCGTCCAAACGTTATCGATGCTCGGAGCGGTGCGGGACATCGGACGGGCGAGACCGATCTTATCGCGCGGCATTCATCACCTCCGCGGTACGGTGTGGTGCGGGGCGGGACGCTTCTTCGCCTTCTTCTTTGGCGGTGGCTTCTTCTTCGGCTTCGCGGGTGCGTGGAGCACACCCAGCAGACCGGAGAAGTTCGACAGCACCGCCTGATACGGCGTGACGGTGAGGGTCTGCGTGTCGTTATCGTATCCGACCGCACCCACGGGAAAGGTAATCGGCCAGGTCGGAGCTAGCTCGCCACCGAATCCACCGGCCGCTAGTACGAGCTGTACTACCTCCCCCGCGCGTTCGTTGGGCAGGTCAACGGGTACGCCACCGGTGGTGAGGTACTGTCCGTAGGTAACCTGGAACTGCGAGCTAAACGAGGCGGCTACGTACTTCGCCAGTGCACCGGACGCCCAGCTCTGCGCCGAACCGGCCGTCAGCTGTCCGTATGTCGAAAGGTCGTCGTAGTCCTCCGTGCGACCGTGTGCGGTAACGGACGCGGGGAGGGTAGAATGCGTCAGCGCGTAGACAGCGGCGGACGCACCGCCGTCCGGAGAGGTCTGGTAACGCACATAGAGATCGTTAATGTAGTTGACGAGATCCGCCGCGGCTGCCGTGGTGGTCACCAGCAATCGGGTAACGGTGCTCGGAACCGGGATGATCGATAGGATCGAACCCGGCTGATCGACCATCCAGGTAAGGGACGCGGTGTCCGTAACCGCGTTGAGGAAATCGGTAACCGTCTGGCTTGCGGAGTCATTCACCTGCGAGTAGTTAACGCCACTGGCCACTGGTCCGAGCTGCCACTGGAGGCCGCGCGCAATTGCCGCAGTGATAATGTTGCTGACGGTATAGGTCGTGTAGATAGCCCGATAGTCATCACCGTACGAGCCGGATCCGTGTGCGGTAAGGGACCAGCCAGACCCATCCGAGGCCGGTATTGGACGGTCAAGCCGACCCTCGTATACCGTGGCGCCTGAGAGAACGACATTCACGATGCGTCCGGCCGTCAGTGCCGGATCACGATACAGCTTCGGAAGCTGGAGGTTACACTGGAACTGGTCGTCACCGCCGGGCATCGTTGACCCGTACTGGATACCGGAAACGTGGCCAAGCACTCCGAGGTGCCGAAGATCGGAGACATTGTCCGCTGCGTAGGTCACGACCGCGGGGGCATTATCGCGGGTCACGAGAGTCGCTCCAGTAGCCACTTCGGATTATAGGATGCCTGAACGCCCGGCGCACCCTGCACCGAATAGACGAGAAGCGGGTTCTCTCCCGGAAGCACGGCTAGCGGACCGCCCGAGGCAACGGGAACATCACTCATTACCGCAACCGCCTGATCCCAGTCCGCTCCGGAGCCATACACGAGACCGAAGTCGATACCGATATCCGGCTCCGTAACCCAGAGGTTAGCCACCCCCGAACCGGACGCCGAGTAGATCACCGTCTGCCCGGCGGTGTCCAGCAACAGGGTATCGTAGAATCGATCGGATGTGTTCGTGTCGTTCACGAGTATCTGGATCAGGTCCGTGTTGTTTCCCGGAGAGATGTCCGTCAGCGGTAGCGTTACGGTACCCATCAGCACGATACCGTTGGCCAGGTTGACGTGGTCCGGATCGGTAGAGACGTTCGCGATCGTCCGGGCCAGCGGGAACGTCACCGTGGTACCGTCAGCTTTGTGCTGCTGCACCGTAACCGTTATAGTCCGGGATACGGTAGGCGTGGACCACGAGAAGTTCGTGAGCACCACCTGGTACGTACCCTTGTAGCGTGCCTGCAGGGTACCGGTTACTGGAGCCGTGTAAACGGTAGACCCGTTCGGAGTATCCGTACCGTTACCCGTAACGATATACGGAGCATAGCTAGAAGGGACATCGCGGGAGGGCAAGTGAATGATCGCCGTTTTCATTAGCGCACCTGCACCCGCTGAAAACGTCAAATGCGTCATGCCCCGGAAGCCGGCAGCTCCGTTTCCCGCCGTTCCGTCCGAGCGGGTTGCCCCGCCCCCGCCTCCGCCGCCGGGACCGATCGGTGGTACGGAACCGTTTATCGGTCCGTCCTGGACTATCTGGTGACCGCCATCGCCACCGGGTCCGCCTCCTACCCTTGCCGCTCCCGGAACATGCGCAGCTCCGTAGATACCGCCGTCCGCACCGTCCTGCGATGTACCGCCGGAACTGCCTCCGCCACCGCCGGGTAGCGGGTTGTTATACGTGGACGGGTTAGCTCCGTCGCCACCGTCAAAGTGCTTCGAGTTCGTTGAACCGTGACCACCGATACCCGGATTTGTCGATATCTTCTGTCCGCCGCCCTGGCCACCGTGTGCGTATACCTGCTTGCCACCGTCACCCGTAAAGTACGAGGCCTGCCCGTTCCCGCCGGGGTGCGAACTGGAGTTGCCACCGGCACCGGGTGCGCCGTTGAACGGGTGGTAGACCGTGGAAGGCGTTACCGGAATGTTGTACTCACACGCATACTCACCGGCCCCGCCTCCGCCGCCACCGTTCGCTGCCGAGATACCGTAACCGCCTCCCCCTCCCGCGGCCCATACTTCGGCCACCTGCACCAGCGTAACGCCTGCCGGTGCCGTCCAGTTCTGCGTTCCCGACGTACTCTGGAACTGCGCAGTTATCGGTGGACTTGCGGGACCGGGCTGGAGCTGCAGCGACAAAGCCGCGGGGGCCGTACCTACGACACCCGGAATCGAATAGATCGCACCCCGGGCAAACGGGTTACCGGTGGTCGGACCGTCCGCACGCAGGGTGTCCAGGTAGCACTCGGCTTGGAGCACTTGCTGGCCCAGCGGCATTCCGGCCTGCGGAATCGACTCGACCTTGTTCCAGATTCCTACGGTGTATCGCGAGACCGAAGTGTAATCGAACGTACCCGAGAACGGAATGGTCCCGGAGATCTTCTGCCACCGTGGAGCGGTGGTCAATGCCGAAGCTACCCCGGTGAACGTTACCGTGGCCGTAATCGAGTTCATGTTCGCATCGTATAGCACAATGCGAGCGGTGCATCGACCGGTGTGCCACTGGCTGTACTTATTCGTTCCGAGACCGACCCATACCGACAGCTTACGCAGACCGGTAAGGTCCACGGTGTCAGCCAGGTAGTGATCGTATAGTGCGTAATCGTGGGTAGTACGGACCCAGTGCGCACTCAGTCGGCCGTACGCGCCAACGGTGGACTGGAACCACAGTCCCGTATCGTTGTACGAGAATGTCGGACCACGGTCGATCGATACATCGTCAACGTAGTGGATCTCATTCGCTGCCGCCGTAGCAAGCACCTGGTACACCGCGACTGCGAATGCCGCGTTTATCGGTACTACCTGGTCTCCGGAGGAGACCCACGTCCACGCCGAGCTGGACTCAACGACCGTGGCTCCGAACAGCGTCGAACCGACCACCGTTCCCGTGGCGTCATAGAACGCAACCCCGAATTGCACCGAACGCGCCAAGCTGGCGGTCCGAACCCAGCCTCCCACTGCCACCACGTCACCGGTATAGCAGGGCATCCCGTTCGTCAGCACGGTGGCAACCGAGGTATGCTGAGCCGACATTGCGCCGGCCGCCACGCTCGCTAGTTGCATCGCTGCTGCGCCACCGTGGAACTGTGCGGTCGTGCGGGTAGGTGTCGCATTCGCCGCGCTTACCCACGTCCCGATGCTGGTTTCGAAGTTCGCATCGTCAACCGGTGGACCGGTAGGACCAAGCAGCCAGTTAGCCGCATTCCGCTCAATGTCCGGGTCGTCAACGTAGTGAACCTCGGATGCGACAGTGGACGGTATCTGGACGACCAAGCGCATCAGGTACGCACCCGCGGGCACTACAATCGGACCCGAGAAGATCTGCGTCCACGCCGAAGTGGAATCGTTAACACCGGTACCGAACGTCACACCGAGCTGCGTCAAGCCGCTGGGATCGTAGAACTCGATTCCGACCTGCACCGCTCTAACGGTCGCCGCACTGCGTACCCACGCGAATCCGGATACCGTCTCACCCGGATCGCAGTACGTCGCTTGCGTGGCGTTTACCGTTCCCGCGCTGCTCACCGACATTGTCGAAGTCGAGTTCGAGGTCACCGCGAGGGAGTGCGTTCCCGAGTGCGCCTGAGCCGTCGAGATCGCGGACGTGCAGGCAGCGCGGGGGGACCAGAAACCGGCACTACCCTCGAAGGTAAGAGTATCACCGGTGAACATATTGGTCGAAGTAGCAAAGCTGTCGATGATGATCGAGGACGGCGGTGCCACCCAGCCCACGCTAGGACTGTTGAACGATAGGATCTCCGGATCGTCCGAGCGGGCATACGGCAACGCATCGAAACTCACGGTCATCTCGCAGGCTAGCGCCTTGTCCGCCGCCTGCGAATAGGTAACGTCAACCGGGTGCGCGTGGAAGCAGTCCAGGATCATCGGACCCGGTCCACCGTCGCGGGTCCAGACCAACGTCCACCTATCTGCCGATATGGACTGCGTTAGCACTTCGCGAGCACCCGCGAGGGTGGACCGGTCTGCGTTGATGTCCCCGGTGCTAGGGACGGTGATCACGATCGGGAGGGACACCGTTCGGTTATCCGCGTGCTCGCCAAGCGGGAGACCGCCACCTAGCAATAGGGTCGCTACCGCGCTCGAGCTAAATTGCGGTGACGAAAGGCTCCAGCCGGGCGCCAGCTGGAATATCGCACCGGCGCACTGCGGGTGGTTCGACGGGACTCCGCCACCCAGCAGCTCGATCTGATTCCCGATGACCAGGCTATCGGTGGGCATCACCTAGCTCCGTACTGCGCTCTACGCATTGCGGCACCGCCGATTCCGTTCAGGGTATCTCCGAGTGACGCACCCACGGCATCCGGGAGCCACTCAAGAAGTCTCGTCACGTTATCGTGCATTGCTTCTATCTCGCCGTGCATTTCGCGAATCGCACCGGACATTGCGGCCATATGGTGCGCGGGGGTAACCGCTTCCGCAGAACCCGTCTTATTCGTAACGATGCTCGTTCCGGTCCCGAGCCAGCCGCCGTTGTCCATAAACCGCTGATACGCACCCGAGTTGTACGTCGCCCACGGCCGGAACGAGTTACCCGCACCGCGCCACAGGTAGACACCGGCTGACGCGTTGTTGTCGGGATTCAGCAGGTTGCCGAATTGTCCGTTGTTCCAGATACCCGAAGTCGGTGTGATCTGCCACAGCCCATAGCCGGTCAGCCCGGGTGGCTCACCGGACTGGATGACGTGCGGATCGCCTCCGGATTCGGCCATCGCGACCGCGCCAGCGACGTGCGCGTTTCCGCCACCGTGTCGACCCCATAGTCCGGGTAGGCCGGACATCGACCACCAGCCACCCTTACCCGCTCCCGCGCTATAACTGCCAAGGCCGCCTGGCGGTACGCCGGTGAACATCAACGGCATGTCGTGAATGGGCATGACGATCGGACCCATTCCGCCGCCCTGCGATATCACGTGCCCGGCGTCCTTGACGATTGCCACGTGACCAGGTGGCGGCCCGCCTCCCGCGCTGATGTAGAACGCTAGACCACCGGGTACCGGTCCGGTGCGCTTCACCCACGCACCCTGTGCTTCCGAGGTACGTGGAGCGTGAATACCGAAGTGGTGGTAGATCGCCCCGGTAAAGCCGGAGCAGTCGCAACCCGTTAGTGACGTGCCGCCCCACGTGTACGGGATCTTCCCGAGGAACGACATCGCGTACTGGACGATCGCACTACCGGACGCTCCCAGTCCACCGAGACCGAGCAGGTCCTTGACGGCGTCAGCTAGCAGGCGAGCGGGAAGGTCCGTCAGCAGCTCCGCCATATCCGCGACCGCACCGTGCGTACCGCCGGGGATCATGCCCTTCATCGCATTGACCAGCGCGGCAGTGTTCCCGGTGCCGATGGCCGCAACGGCCTTACCTACGTTAACGGCCTCGTCGAATGCTCCACTGATCGCGTGACCGATACCACTGAGGAACCCGCCGATCCCACTGGGATGCGAAGGCGGGTTACCTGAGCGCTGCGGGATATGCCCGGCTCGACCACCGGACTGGAATCCGGGAACGCCCCACGCAGCCAACGTAGCAGCGTTTGCGGCAGTGGTCTCCTTCGAGACAACCGCTTCGCCCGCTTCCAGCAGCGCTATGTGCCGATCGCCACCACCGTATCCCGGTATTCGACCGCCAGTTGCGAGCTGAGCTACCGGCTTAATACTCGGACCGCCGACCTTTGAGCTGACCCAGTCGAATGCGTTGATCAAACCGTTGATGACGTGGGCGATCACCCAGTTGACCGGACTCTTTACGACATTACCGAGATCCGCCCAGGCCCGCGCTACCGCCTTCTTGCCGGAGTCAAACGCACTCGGGACGACCTTCGTGACGACGTTGATGAACGGTACCCAGGTGTTCTGGTAGATAGCGTGCCACGCGTCCGCAGCGATGTTCTGGACGTCGCGCCATACCGTTCGCCAGCCACCACGGAAGAACTCCACGGCCAGGCGAATCGCCGTCAACCCGGGGATCAGCACCTGTCCCCAGCCGTGCGTCAGGAAGCGCCACGCATCACCGGCTGCATTCTGTACATCGTGCCAGCCACGCTTCCAGAAGTTGACGAAGTGGTTAAACGCATTCGGCAACGAGTTCTCGAACCAGTCGCGTACCTTGTCGACCACGTCGCGCTCAAGCCACCGAATGGAGGTATCCCACACCCTGCGAATCGACGGCCAGAAGTCGATTAGCAGACCGGCCAGGCCGACAATCGCCGCAACAACGAGGGAGATCAGCAGTGGGATACCCTCGAAGGCTACGGCCAACGCAATACCGAGTAGACCGATTACCGCGATGATCGCGAGCATTTCCTTCGGTGTAAGCTTTGCGAGGAAGGCTACGAACACCTCAAGCAGCTTGAGCATTACCGCACCGAGCGGTGCCATCGCGACCATTAGCTTAACGAAGATGATCAGCAGGTCGAGAAGCAGCTTACCCAGTGCCGGAGCATTCGCCATCGCGTATGCGATGAACTGGTGGAAGCCGGAGCTCTTCGTCAGCCCCTCCGTCCACCGCTCAAACGCTCCGGCCAGATCGACCATCCCGGGTAGCACAACGCGAGCAACCGGCATGAATGCGATAAGCAGGTTGGCAAACGCATGCGCAATCTGGATACCCGCTGCACCGAATTCCTGGAGCGCGAATGCTCCGAATTGACCAAGCTGTGCGAGGAACGCCTTGAAGTCCGGGGACTGAACGACACCCGAGATCACTTCACCGAGGCTCTTAACGACACCAAGCGCGGGACGGAGGAACAACGGAAGATCGCCGAGAAGCGACTTTACGACGGTAAACCAGGGGGTCAGCGCGTTGGCCAGGGGCTTTGCGAACTCGGACTGCAGGTGGCTGTAGACCCGCTGAATGCCCTGTAGCTGTGCGAAGAGCCCCTTTTCACTTCCGGTCAGGTTCGAGGTTGCCCTGGCCTCTGCCTGAAGGGCCGACTGACGCTGAGCGGAAGTGGTCGCTGCGGCGTATTGCGATTGTGCTCGTCCGAGGGCTTGGTAGTCCTGCATCATCTTCGACATGAGCGGGATTGCGATAATCCCTACTGAGCCGATTGATGCACCCGCACCGACAAGACCGGCCGCGAGACCACCCGTAATTGCGACAAGGGGTGCTAGAGCGGCAACTGCTACCGGAGCTGCACCGATGATACCGGAGAACAACGGGGTCGCAACGGTCTCGCCCTCGGAGATGTTCGAGCCCATCTTGCCGAAGGCATCACCGAGACCACCGATTTGCGAGATGATGTTGCCGATCCCGCCGCCGCCACCGAACCACGATCCGATGTTTATCCGCTTGCGCTCGAGCTTGTCCGCTTCGAGTGAAGTGACCTCGAGCTCTGCGTCCGCCTTAGCGGTATCCGCCTTGACGTCGATATGAATCGAGCGGGAGAGGTTCTCGCGGAGAGCTTCGTAGAGCGCTTCGGTACTGGTGAGATCGGCGTCTGCCTCACCGGTCTCGACTTTGAGCTTAGCGGAGTATGACTTGCCTTCGAAGTCCCTAGCGCGCTGTTCGGCGGCATCGAGTTCCTCGTCGAACTGGTCGCGATTGAGCTTGAGCGTGGCTTCAATCGCACCCGCGTCAAACGTCATCCCCAGTCCGCCTTACCTTGGATACTGCGCACCGGCAGTATCGGAGCCGCCGACTCACCTTCCTCCGCTTGCTCTCCGCCGCTGATAATCCCTTCCTTCCGCAAGCCGTCAAGATAGGTGAGCTGCTCCCACCACTCGAGCTCGTCCCAGTTTAGACTCGGGAAATACCGAGCTACGAGATAACGGATTAGGCGCGCGTTCCGATACCAGTCAGCCCGTTCGCCGAGAGCTGATTCATCGAACCGGCGCCAGCGACTTCCGGGCGGAGCTCATTCGCCAGCCATACGAAGAACGCCATCCGAACACGCATCGGTAGCTTGTTGAGCTGCGTTGCACTCGGCTGTCCCTTGCACAGCTTCGCGAACGCCTTCGTGAAGCCGTTGACCATCACCGTAATGCCTACGTCCGATTCGAGATCGGCAAGAGCCTGCATCACCTGCTCGGGAGCGGCGTCGGATGCCATCTGGCCGATACCCGCCTTGTCCATGATCCCCTTCGACACCTTGGACAGGTCCCGGAACAGTTGCTCGATATCCTTGTCGGACGGCTCCGGGACCGTTCCCTCTCCCGCGTCGTACTTGACGAACGTCCAATCGAGCGGACGTACCACTTCAGCTGCGTCGAATCCCACGGCTGCCTCCTAGCCGGTGTGCCGCGCTTCGTTACAGCGCGGTCGAGATGATGTCGATGATCTGGCAGTTCGACAGATCGGTCAACGAGTTGAGGGTGATCGGGTACATGCGCTTGTCCGCCGCACGACGGAACGTGGTCTGCACCTGACCCGCCGACATGATCTTCGGAATGTAGAAGACCCGCGGGAAGCCCAGGTCGTTCTTCGCCAGGATCGCTGCGGCGAGGAATGGGAACTGCGCGCTCAGGGTCAGCGTCTTCTTCCCCGGAACGCCGGTGGACTGGGCCTGCGTGGCAATTGAGCCGCCACCGCCGTACGCGAGGTTGATATTCGTGAGCGTTTCCTCCGCGAGGGAGGTCGTGATCGTGAACGTTGCGGTCTGCACCAAGGACGCCACCGGAATCGGTGTCTCCTCGACCTGCAGGTTGTTCATGTTCGGGCTGAACTGCAGCTGAACGCCCTGGTCTGTCGATCCGACATAGGACCAGCCGGTCCACTTGGACTGGTCGCCCAGGTCCACGTCAGCCGGCAGCGCCGTTGCGAACTGAGCCGTCCACAGGTATCCGGTACCGAACAGTACCTCCTGCGTCTGGATCGCGGGCGGCAGGAACTCAGTGCCGAGGTTTGGCATGCGGTGTCACTCCTTTCGCTTATGCGGTGACGGGGATCGGACTCACCTGAACGAGACCGACCGAGACGGACGTGCTGGCCGAGAAGTCGATGTACGTGTTACCGTCCGACTGCTTATAGTTCAGCGGGTGGAACGGACCGAGAAGGTAGGTCTTGCCGGCGGGAACGATTGCCGCGGGCATCTGTGCGGCGGCCGGAATCGCACCCTCCCTCGCGACCAGTGGGCTAACGTTCTCGGTGACGGTGATCGGTGACGCGCTACCGTTGTTTACCACGAGCAGCACCTGACCGTTGTTCACGAACGACACACCGGTGTTCGCACCGACCGCCGTAAGCGCGGCCGTCGTGACGTCCACGCCGCCCTTACTGGCTGCGACGCTATTGAGCTGCAGACGTGCCACCGGATCCCTCCTCATCTGCCTGGTTGAGTAGCGTTACCCCGGCCGCATCCGCTGCCGCCAGTAGCGCGGCCGCCTGCTCCGGAGCAAATGCCTGATACGCCTCGTCGCTGGTGACCTGATACCCGATCATCTCCAGCGATTCGATCTGCGGTTCGCCTTCAGCGGACGGTGCGATCTTGAGCATTACCGCATCGGGATGCGGCTCGCTCTCGTCCACGACCACTTCCACCACGGCACCGGCGGCAACTCCCGTTCCGCCATCGGAACCTACCGCCCCCGCGGGGTCAGCAGGAGGCGCGTCATCCGCGGGGACGGTAGCACTTGTGTCTTCGGTCATGTCCCGACCACCATTCGATAGTTGCTGACGTACTCGTACCGGTCACCGTCATCCGGTGGTCCCAGCGGTGACGGAGGACTGCCGGACCGCTCGATGGTGCGGAGGTTAAGCGACCCGATTACCTGCGGAATCGGCGCACTCACCAGCAGCTCGTCGTACTGATATGCCATCGCCTCCGGACCGGTTTGGTCGTTTGCGTCACCACGCACCCGCATCTGGAACTGCTGGTCGTCCAGCGCTCCCTCGGCTAGTGCTCCCGCACCACCGATGAAGGTGAACGTCACGAGCTTTGCGGGCATCGGCGGAATGTACGGGCCACGGTTAATCAGTGTCGAGTCGAAGCCCAGCTGGAGCAGAAAGCCGTTGAAGTCGTCCCAGACCCACGCCATTAGACACCTCCGCGATGCGGGTGGTGCTCAACGTGGTAGTAGATGTATCCGAGAAGTGGACCGGGAAGCGGGATCAATCGCGCCTTTGCGGCGAGCTCTTCCTCGGAAAGCCGGCGGGCAAGCGGAGCACGATCGTAAACGGAGTGACCGTCCGAAGTTACCATCGGGTGTCCGGATCTGCGAAGGTCACCCCACAATACCGGAGCATGCGTCATAACCCCGCCTTCGCCAGCGAGATCCTCAACCGCGGAACGCATGCCGTCGACCCCACCGTCCTCGAGCACCGTTTTCGCTATGCGCTCAAGGTAGTCGTTCCGGTTATCTAGCAACGGCTGCCCAAGGTACCTAGCCTGTCCGCCCCGCGGGTGCTTAAGGGTCAGGTCCTCGTGCTGGAACTTCGCGTACACCTGATCAACGACAACGGTCCCGACAAGGGGTCCCCTACCGACCCGAGCACGGAGCTCGCTAATGCGCGCGGCGAAATCGCCCATTACCAGTACTCGTTTCTCGGAGCGTCCTCGATTGCAACCCGTGGACCGTCCCGTCCGCCTGCCTGTCGTACGCCGAGTCCGAAGTCCTCCCCGGTAAAGGCCGTAACCCCGTACAGCAGCGGATTAGTCACCTTCGGAAGCGCGGGAGTGGCAGTCCCGGTCCCTGCGGTGTCCGGTTGCGGTATCGGTTCGAAGGTGATCTGGTCGTTGCGGATCTCGGTAAGGGTCGCTTCGGCGTCCTGATACAGCAGGTACATCGGGTCCTGCGGCGTCAGGTCCTTTCCTTTGCGATATGCGAGAGTGGCGTAGTACGCTCCCAGAGCGACGACGAGACCCTTGAGCAACACCGGAGCGTTCGTGTCATCGAACGCTTGCCCAGTAGTCCCGTCGACCAGTGCCTGCGCCCGCTGCAGGTGCTGCGACAGCTGGTCATCCGTGAGTTCGGCGCAGGTACCTCCGAAGTTGCCATCTGGCGCCACGGTCTCACGGATGTCGCCTGGGAGCGCATACGTCATGCGGTTGCGGCCTCCTTCTCGGTCTCGGGCTCCTCACCGAACGGCGGAGTGTCGGGTGCGGTCCGGTAAAGGGTCTTGACCTCGTCCTCCGTCGGCTTACGAGCACCGCCGCGATCCCGCAGATTGGTTGCGACCGACCGCGGAAGGTCCACAACGGTACCGGCGAGCATGAGCTGCCCGCCGACACTGGTGTTGTGCACCAGAAACGCCTTGACGGTCGGGTCGCCCTCGGTCTTGGCTTCCGTGGTGGCTGCGGCCTTAGCATCGGCCATCGTTTCCTCCTATCCCGTGCTATCCGGGGCTGCGCCGTTGCTCAGCCGGTCGTCAAGGTGGTGCCACCCGCAGGACCACCAGTGGTCGTAACGCCCGTCAGCATGCAGACGGCCTGCGGCTGGTCGATCCCCAGCGCACTGGCGCGCTGGACATCGGAACGCCACGTCTTCCGGGGCTCGTCCCGGTAGAGCGGGCTTGCGGTCGTGGAGATCTCATCGCTGTAGAAGCCGAGTCGATTGCGCTGGAGGATGAACACCGTACCCGCCGGGCACTGTCGTGAGATCAGCGGGTCGAGGTTCATAATCTTGTTCGGTAGCGCGCCGGTGTACTGGATCGAATCGGTCGCTGCATCGCCGATGTACGGGAACGCGAAGTCCTTCGACTTGAACAGGGCGAGCTTCGCCGTGTGATCCATGATGATCGTGTCCGGCTCGAACCCGAAGAAGTTCTGGCCCTGCGCGTCGTACGAGGCGTTCTCGACCAGCCAGATCCCATCCGTGATATGCGCCCGGATGATCCCCGAGTTCGCCGTGCTCGTACCTCCCTGCGCCGCCGCACCGTCCCACGCGTCCGTCGCGTTGATCGCGTACGTGGAGGCGGTGGGAATGTTCGCAACGAGGAGGCTAAAGAACGCCTGGTTCCAGTTCTTCACCATCGTGTTCTTGACCTGCGTGAGCTGTCGGTTCACCGGGTCCACGAGCTGCCTGCGCCGCATCGCATCGGACACCTGGATGGCGAGTGAGCGCTCATAGCTGTACGCCACGAGGATCTCACCAACGGCCGCCGCAACTGCGGGAACCTCGGCGAACTCAGCTCGGATGTCCGAATCGTTCTGCGCAAACAGTGGCGTGGACCGCTCGAACCGGACTGCCCCGGAATCGTTCATGCCGGCGTTCCGGAGCACGGTCTCGATGATGAACTCGTTCTTCATCAAATCGAGGATCAGCGCCGGAATGCGCAGTGGGTCCTTGAGATAGTCGTCGACGGTGATTCTCTGTCCGTCGTACGAGCTAGCTATCGGGAACGTCTGCGTAACCACCCGGTCCCTCCTTTCCTAGTAGTGAATCGAGTGGTCCGATCAGAGGTTCGGACCGATACGGGCCCGAGCCACTGTTCCGGCGCCGGCCACACCGAGCGGTTCGGTGCAGCGGCCGACGATTGCGTCGTACGTTGTGGTACCGGCCGTATAGGCCTTCACCTGCCCCGTGGCATCGGCAGCGAGCAGCTGACCGAGTGCCGCCGCAGTGTTGTACGTGACCCGGACATCGAGCCCGTATCCCACCGCGAGGTAATCGGGGTTCTGCGCGAGGTTCGCAACGGTCTGGCCGTCCTGGGACGTGCGGACACCAGCATCGTGCAGCGCCACTCCCAGAACGGTAACCGAGTTCGCGAGAGCGGTCTTCACCGCACCGCCGGTATCCGGCTGAACGAGCTGACCGCCCAGCACGGTGGACACGACCTGATACGAGACCGGACCCTGTCTGACGTAAGGCACAACTCCTGGCATCTACGTGTTCACCTCTTCTTTCTCCCTAATGTCGGTGCGATCGAACGCAAGGTACGCGTTGATCTTTGCTATACCGATACGCTCGACCCATCCGAGCTGGCGATTGCAGAGGCTACACAAGAGACCCCGCACCAGCCCATTGACGTGGTCGTGATCCACGGGTAGCTCACGAGTCTCGACCTCCTCTTCGCTACACAGAGCACAGCGACCGTTCTGGAACTCACGGATCGCTTCGTACTCCCGCAACGAGATTCCGTACTTCTCGCGAAGCCTCTTATCGAGGCGTCTACGCCGTTCCTTGCTTGGAGGACCGTCCGGCGGATGCGTCACGCCTCGAACAACGTTGCGAATCGTCGAGGTTGCAACGCCGAACCGTATACCGAGAGCGCGATACGTCTCACCGCTAGCGGCCCGCGCACGAATAGCCGCGACGTCAGCGGGACTCAACTTCGTGCGCATCGGCTACGGCCCTCCTTTCGTTGTTCCGCGTTGAGCGGCTTGTGCGGATCAGAGGCTAAAGGACTCGCGCGCGGCCTTGACGAATTCCGCCGTTTCGGTCGCGTGCTGCTTGGCCTCTTCGATCTCTTCGTCGTCCTCCAGTCCGGACCCGATCACACCGCTCAGGTCGAGCAGCTTGATCTGGTTGCCGAATTCGGTGAGGACCCGGCGCATGATCGCACCCGCATCGACCTCGTCACCGCCGGAAAGCTCGATGACGTGCCCGGACCCTTCTAGCAGCGGACGCGCCAGGTCCACGATCTTCGGCGGGATGCCGTAGGCCCGGGCGAACACGTCACGCTCACGCATGAACGACTGATCGTCCAGGTTGGCCTGCATCGCCGCCAACTGGTCGCCCTGTTCCTCGAGCCGAGCGTTCGCCAATTCGAGCTCACGCGAACGCCGCCCGCGGTTCCTGGCGGCAACGGGCTCACGCCTCCGAGTAACGGGCTCCCGGGGCTCCGGCTTCTCGTCCGCTTCGTCCTCCTCGTCGCCGGAATCGCCCTCCTCCGCTTCGGTCTCGAGGCCTGCGTTCGCCTCTGCTTCGGCCTCAGCGATGAGGTTGTCGAGTTCCTCGTCCGAGAGTTCGGTCTCGTCCTCGACCTCTCCTTCGGCGATGAGCTCATCGACAAGGGCTGCGATCTCGTCGTCGTCCTTGGCCTTCCGGGCCTTCGTCAGCAGCTCGATGAGAGCGGCCCGGTCCTCCTTGGAGAATGCCACCTTGTCCGTCCCTCCTTCCTCTTCTCCGAATTCCACATCGGAGAGGTCGACCACTTCGACGTCACCGATTTGCTGTGACAGCGCAACGGGGACTTCGACTTCCTTCCAGTTCCGCATCCCCGCAATGTGCGGATCGAGTGTCCCGAGAACGTGCTGTAGCGCTTGCGGCCAGCTCTTTCCGTCCGAGCGCTCGTACTCCTCATAGATCCGGGCACTAACCCCGAGCTTCGGGTTTGACCGGAGGAGTTCATCCCCGGACTCATTCGCCTCGAGAATGAGGTCAAGGCCGTCCGGTGCCAGCTCGAGATCGATAATTTCACCGCGACAACGCTCAGGGTCATTCGTGTGCTTGTTGTCACCCCGCGCCAACTGGAACGGGACCAG
>Ga0182034_10000353_pt1 | contig 20766 bp, 18 predicted proteins | sample flu12Cox44000172_FD_125972 | JGI IMG/M metagenome (GOLD analysis project Ga0182034, IMG submission 125972) | Lab enrichment of tropical soil microbial communities from Luquillo Experimental Forest, Puerto Rico - flux4day.12C.oxic.44.000.172 | ecosystem: Environmental > Terrestrial > Soil >... | reverse complement strand
CATCGAGGAGGTGCTCCCGCTTTGCAAATCCGCTGCGGATCGAAAAGCGGAGGGAGGCGTCGTGCCCTTCACGACCGAGATGCGCAAGGAAGTGCGCCGGGTCACCCGCAAGCTGAACCAGGAGGGCCTTCGCGCGCTCGCTGTAGCGTATAAGTGGCTACCGGCCGAAGAGCGGACTTATACCGTTGAAGATGAAAAAGGCCTGACTCTGTCTGGATACGTTGCATTCCTTGATCCGCCGAAAGAAACCGCGCGTGAGGCCATCGCGGTCCTGCGCGAGCATGGCGTTGCGGTCAAGATCATCACTGGCGACAACGAGGTGGTTACCCGCAAGATCTGCAAGGAAGTCGGGTTGCCGATCGAGCACGCCATGCTGGGCAAAGATGTAGAGAAACTGGCGGACGCCAAACTCGAAGAAATGGCAGAAGAAACCACCATCTTTGCCAAAATGTCACCCATACAGAAATCGCGCGTGATCCGGGCGTTGCAAAAAAAGGGTCATACCGTTGGCTATCTCGGTGACGGCATCAACGATGCCGCAGCCCTAAAGGATGCGGATGTCGGGATTTCAGTTGATACCGCCGTCGATATTGCCAAAGAGTCCGCGGATATCATCTTGCTGGAGAAAAGTCTGCTTGTTCTCGAAGAAGCGGTCGTGGAGGGGCGCAAAACCTTTGCCAATATCATCAAATACATCAAGATGACGGCAAGTTCGAACTTTGGCAACGTATTCAGCGTGCTCATCGCCAGCATCTTTCTGCCATTTCTGCCGATGCTGCCGATTCAACTGCTCGTTCAGAATTTGCTCTACGACATCTCTCAGGTCTCCATCCCTTGGGACGACGTGGACCGTGACTATCTCAAGCTGCCGCGCAAGTGGGATGCCGGCGGACTTGCGCGCTTCATGATCTTTATCGGCCCGATCAGCTCGATTTTCGATATCGTGACTTTCCTTGTGATGTGGCACGTGTTCCTCGCCAACTCGGTTGAACACCAGTCACTATTCCAGTCTGGCTGGTTCATCGAGGGCCTGTTAACGCAGACGCTGATCGTGCACATGATCCGTACACAGCACGTTCCCTTCATTGAGAGCCGCGCAGCTACACCAGTTATCCTGCTGACCGCCAGCATCATGGCGATCGGCATTTATCTGCCGTTCTCGCCGATCGGTGCGCATCTCGGCATGGTGCCACTGCCGTTGTCTTATTTCGGGTGGTTGGCTGGCATTCTGATGAGTTATTGCCTGCTCACCCAACTGATAAAGACCGTTTACATCCGCCGCTTCAAGCAGTGGCTGTAATCATGCAAAAAATGATGGCGATCGCCTTTTTTTGGGGAATATGGATTGCTTACCTGGTGAGGAAACGCCGCAGTTCGTCAACAATAAGTCTTGGTTCGGTCGCGGTCGGGAAATGACCACTGTCGGGGCACACCACTAGCTTGGTTTTCGAAGTAAATGCCCCAAGAAATTTCCGTTCAGCCGCGGCGGGAAACCTCTTGCTCATGCCGCCGCGAAAAATGAGTACCGGGCACTGAACCGCTTTGGCTTTGGCGAATAGATCATAGTCGCTCGCGCCCGAGGCGGTAAAACCCCGCAAGCGCCGCAGACGTGCGGCGGAATAGGGAAAGCACCAACGCTGCCCATCTTCGATCATGATGTCTTTAACAAAGCGCATCAGCGCGGCGTCTTCCCATTTTCCTTCTTCCGTCTCACGGAAATGATGCTCGGCCTCGCTGAGCGAGCCAAAGCTGTCGGGCACCGGAAGGGATGGCGCGCTCGGCCGAGCTCCCATAGAGATGACAGGATCCACCAAGACGACCGAGGCTATATGAGAGGGAGAAAGCTGTGCCACCTGCAGCGCAATCGAGCAGGCGAACGAGTGGCCCATGACCACGCAGCGGTCCGGCAACAAAGTGTGCGCCAGCGCTACTGCGTCTGCGGCAAACTCTGCACAGGAATCACCATCCGGATCTTCGCTTCGGCCAAAGCCACGTTGGTCCGGGCACAGCAGGTGAATCGAGCCTGCCATTTCCGCGGGCACAATCCACATGCCGCTCTGCGTGAGCGAGCCGTGCAACGCGAGAACTGGCAGATAGGGCGAGGCGCGTGGCAGCCACTCGCGGTAAAACTGACGAAACCCATTGCTGGTGTCGTAGCCGGTACGCCAGAGCTGCATATCCATTCTAGGCAAGTCGTCGGCTGACGTTGTCATGAAACTTCGCTAGTGTTGCTGATCTCACCGCCGCATCATCTTGGAGTTATATCGATTGCATAAGTCGCACAATATTCCCCGCGTTGACGCCGGCCCCGCGACGGTGCACTGGGGATTCTTCGATGCCAAACTGCCGGCGGTTCTCACCATCGACAGCGGCGAGCGCGTAACGATTTCGTCGGTCTCAGGCAGTCCCGAACTGCTGCCGCCGCCGCCGTTCGACATCCCGCCGGCATTGCCCGCCATTCACGCGGCCAACGGGCCACAGCGCTTCTTCGGCCACATGTGCACCGGCCCGGTTGCGGTACGCGGCGCAAAGGCGGGGCAGACGCTGCAAGTCGATATCGAAACCATCGATCTGCATTACGACTGGGGTTACAACGTCATCCGGCCGCTTGTCGGTGCATTGCCGGATGATTTTCCGGACTACCGGCCGATCTATATTTCACTCGATCGGGCCGCGATGACGGGGCGGCTGCCTTGGGGCCAGGAGATTCCCTTAAGGCCGTTCTTTGGAGTGATGGCGGTGGCGCCTCCGGCCGAGTGGGGCCGAATACCGACCCCGCCGCCCCGCCGAAATGGCGGCAATCTCGATAACAAGGAGCTGGTTGCTGGCACGAGCTTGTATCTGCCGATCTTCGCCGATGGTGCGCTGTTCTCCGTCGGTGACGGGCACGGAGCGCAAGGCGACGGCGAAGTTTGCGTCACCGCGATCGAGACGGGCCTGGTGGGCACATTCCGGCTTACGGTGCGCAACGACATGCGGCTCGAATGGCCGCTTGCCGAAACGCCCACCCACATGATCACCATGGCCTTCGACCCCGATCTCGACGATTGTGTGGTCATTGCCTTGCGGCAAATGATCGACCTGGTTTGCGCGAGGAAGGGACTCGACCGCTATCAGGCCTATGCGTTGCTCAGCCTTGTTGCCGACCTGCGTATTACGCAGGTCGTCAACGGCAACAAGGGCATCCACGTGATGCTGGACAAGCGCTACTTGGACCGCGGCTGACGTTCAGCGGGGCTTCTTTGCTTTACTTATGCGCTTTGACGCCGACCTTGATTTTGCCGCCGGTCCGGCCGGGATAATCGGGAGCAGCAAGAAATTTTCGCGCTCCCCGCCGAGATGAAGCGTCGTGCGGCCGCCGTAAATTTCAGGGGGGCGGTCGCGCGGGTCATCGTGCAGGAAAGGCCCATTGCCGGTAAACTCGTTCTTCATGTTGGAAAGCCTGCCGCCGGAACCGCCCGGATATACGTAGTCGCGACCGCGTATGCTCAATCCGACACGGTAGCCTTTCGGTACGACGATGCAGGTCGGAATGATTTCGATATCGAGTTCGTAGACCTGTCCGGGCTTGAGTGGCTGCTTCTCGTCGTGACTGTGATAAGGCCGGAAGGGCAAGGTGAGTTTCTGATCGAGCTTGCGATGCGATGCGCGCAGCCAGCCTTGCCCAATCGACGTGTGCGGATCGAGCGCACCTTGAAATATGACTTCCTTCATATCGGGGGCGAACACCCGCAGCACCAAGAAAATATCTGCGTCCGCAGTGCTCGATGACACGTGCAGCTTGGCGGCGACCGGCCCGGTGATCTCCGTCGCCTCTCGCATCGGATCGCTCAGGAACGTCACTCCGTCACCCATCGCGTCGAATATCACGGTGGTTGAGCCGTCCGGTGCCGCGGTCGTTAGCTTCTGCGCCTCTGTTGCCAGATGAAACTTCGTCCATTGCGTCTGCGGCAGTGGCCAATCGCTCTCGTGGCGGATGACGAACTTTTCGCCCGGATGGCGAATGTTGAGTTGGACCCGCGGCTGCTTGTCCCAGCCATTCCTTTCCCGTTTGAGGAAATAACCAAAGAACTTCTTCTGCAGATTGACGCCATAATCTGTGTAGTAATGCGTCCAATGCTCGATGCCGTGCACTTCGAGCCATTTCTGTTTGGAAGCCGATCGGAAGAAGCCTTCAAAGTTGCCGCGCGGATGCAGCGGCTGGCCCCCCCAGTTGGCCGCCGAGAGCAGCGGCACTTTTACTTTCGACCAGTCCGGCAGCATCGCCTTGTAGAAGTCGTCGTCGAGCGGATGCGCGAAATAGGTCTTTCCGAGGTCATACCGGTTAGCGCCCATCTCTTCATCGGTGAGCGTTTCGGGTCCCGACACCCAGTCGCCGTTCATGCGGCTGCGGTGCCCGCGCGTGCCGACCCCGTGCTGCACGGTCTTGACCTGCATGTCGTACCAGTTCTGCGCAAATGTATTGTAGATACCGCCGTTGTGGCTGAGCTCGCGGTAGAAGTCAGCAAAACCTTCCCAGACACAAATCGCGGCAAGGTGCTTCGGCTGCATGCTCGCGACCTGCCATTGATTGATGGCGTAGTAGGAGATGCCACTTAAACCGACTTTGCCGTTCGACCACGGCTGCACGCCGGCCCATTCGATGCAATTGTAGAAATCCTGTGTTTCGCGCGGCGACCAATGTTCGACATAGCCCGGTGAACGGCCGCAGCCGCGCGAGTCTACGCGCACGCAGACGTAGCCGTCGGGTACCCACTTCTCGGGGTTGCAGACCTCCCAGCTTTGATACTTGTTGCTCGAACCCGCCATGACGTCGGGGTGCTTCTGCTCCATGCGCTTCCATGCGGTCTTATAGCCGTCCTCGAAGTGCAGCCACTTGCCGTAAGGGCCGTGGCTCAGGATGACCGGATAGCGGCCTTTCGCGATCGGCCGGAACACGTCGCAGCGCAGCACCAGCCCGTCATCCATAGTGATCGGCATGTCCCAATCGATGCGCATGCCGTCCCGCACTTCACTGACCTCGCGATAGCTCATGATCGCTCACTCCAAAAAAACTCGTTTTGACTATTTCTTAGGGATGACGGGCAGTAGCACGTGCGCTTGCCGGTTCGGACCTGCGTGCAGAGTGACGTCGCCGCCGAAGACGGCGGGCGGACGATCGCGCGGATCATCGTGCGTGAACACGGCGCAGCCGGTCCACACCTTGCCCAGGGTCTCCAGGCCTTCGCCCGGCTCGCCGGGGTAGACGTAATCGCGTCCGCGCACCGAGAGAGCAAGCCGGTAGCCCTTGGGCAGCACGATGCAGGTTGGCCAAACCTCGACGTCGACCTCGTACACTTGGCCCGGCTTAAGCTTCTGCTCCTCGTCGTGGGTATGATAGGGCCGGTAGGGCAGCGTGAGCTTGGGATCGAGCTTGCGGTGCGAGCAGCGCAGCCAGCCCTGGGCTATAGGCGTGTGCGGATCGAGCGCGCCCTGGAAGGTCACTTCCTTGAGGTCGGGCGTGAAGGCGCGCACGACCAGGAACAGGTCGGCGTCTTCGGTAGCCGATGAAACCCAAAGCTTCGCGGCGATGGGACCGGTGATCTCCACCTCTTGTTCGAGCGGCTCAGTGAGGAATGTCACGCCATCGCCAAAGCCGGCATAGGTGACTGAACTCGCCGCCTTCTGCGGCGTGTTCGACATCGTCAAGTCGTCAGGGTGAACGTAGAACTTGGTCCATTCCGTACGCGTTAGCGGCCATTCGTTCTCATGCCGCTCGACGAATTTCTCGCCGGGGTGGCGTACCTGCAGCAGCACTTTGGGTTGCTTTCTCCAGCCGGTATTCTCGTCCTTAAGGAAATAGCCGAAGAACTTCTTCTGCAGCCCCAAACCGTAGTTGGTGTAGAAATGGGTCCAGTGCTCGATGCCGTGGCATTCGAGCCACTTGTGCTCCGAGGCCGAACGCACGAAGCCTTCGAAATTGCCGCGCGGATGCAGGCCTTGGCCGCCCCAATTTGCGGATGAGAGCAGCGGCGTCTTGACCTTGCTCCAATCCGGCATGCGCGACTGCCAATATTCGTCGGTGTCAAGCTTGCGCGAGATGCAATCCTCGTAGAAGTCGCGGCGGTTCTTGCCGAGCTGCTCCTCCGACAAAGTCTCGGGGCCAGATACCCAATCGCCGGTCATGCGGCTCTTGAAGCCGCGCGTGCCGCGTCCGTTCTGCACGGTGTAGACCTGCGCCTTCGACCAATCCTGCACGAAGCCGCGGCAGAAGATGCCTCCATGGTGTGCCATGTCGCGGTAGAAATCGGCCGCGCCTTCCCAGGTGCAGATCGCCGCGAGATGTTTGGGCTGCAGCGCCGCAGTCTGCCATTGGTTTTCTGCGTAATAGGAGATGCCGTTCAAACCGACCTTGCCATTCGACCAAGGCTGTACACCGGCCCAATCGACACATTGCGCCAGGTCTTGTGCCTCGCGCAGCGACCAAATGTCGATGACACCCGGCGAGCGGCCGGCGCCGCGGCTGTCGACGCGGATGCAGACGTAGCCATCCGGCACCCATTTCTCGGGGTCGACCACTTCCCAACATTGATACTTGTTGGTCGAGTTGGTCGGTACATCCGGCTGATCGGCGCACATGCGCCGCCACTGATCAGTGTACAGGTCGGCGAAGTGCAGCCATTTGCCGTACGGCCCGTAGGTCATGATCACCGGGTACTTGCCCTCGGCGACTGGGCGGTAGATGTCGCAGCGGAGCACGATGCCGTCATCCATTTTGATCGGCATGTCCCAGTCGATCCGCATGCCATCGCGGATTTCGCTTTTTTCTCTGTAATCCATGGGTTCCTCGACGTGTTTCTGTTTTGAGCGGATGGCGGGAATTGGTCTGATTGGTCTGGAGGGCATCCTACGGGGTTGCGCCAATGCACTTATCGTCCGGACCCAAGAGATACAGGCGTGCCGGGTCGAAGGAGAACGCAGCCGGTGCGCTGAGTTTGATCGAGGTCATGTCGAACCTTGCTCCGGTGTAATTGACCCTAGACAGGTTCGAAGTCCCATTTCGGGGCGCGTTCCGGCGGATCGGCAATGCGCATCCGGTTCTTCCGGAGGAGAGAAATTCTTTGCATTTCTTGGTCTGACAGCGCGAAATCAAAAACGTTCAGATTTTCTTCGATGGAGCCTTCGGTAAGTGCACGCGGTACTGCTGCCACCATTGGCTGTTGCACGAGCCAGCGCAGCGCAATTTGCGCAATGGTTTTGCCGTGAGCCTCTGCAATTTCACGCAGAACTGGATCCTGGAGCAGCTTTCCACGCGCGATCGGGCAATAGGCGGTCAGAATCATTCCATATTTTTTCAGCGCTGCGAGCATGCGATCCTGCGGCAGATAGGCATGATATTCGACTTGATTGGTAATCAACGGCTCTGGACAGACGGCGACCGCCTCATCAAGCATTGCGAGAGTGAAGTTCGAGACGCCAATATGGCGGGTTAGGCCGAGCCGCTTGGCTTTCGCTAAGGCACCTAGTGTTATTGAAAAAGGAACCTTCGGTTGCGGCCAGTGGACGAGTAAAAGGTCTACATAGTCGAGCTGCAGTGTGGAGAGACTTGTTTCGACTGAGCGCATGAAATCGGCTTCACGCGCGTCAAGCTCGGTTACTTTCGTGGTAACAAAGAGCTCCCCTCGTGCGATTCCAGAAGTTCTTATGCCTTCGCCTACATAGGCTTCGGTACCGTACTTGCGAGCCGTATCGATATGCCGATAGCCCACGTTGATGGCGGCAGCCACCAACTCGGCGGGCCGTTCTGGCAATTCCATCGTGCCAAAGCCGATGGCCGGCATCGTTGCACCATGTGCTGATAGGCTAAAACCAACAGCGGCTCGCATGAATGCCTCTTCGCTTTTGGAGATCAAAGGAGGTGTGCTGAATTACCACCAACCCTTACGCTAATTGAGCCTATTCGAGCTTTCTGTCTGTGATCAACTGACAGGATCGTTCTTCTCAGCTGCAAAATTGAGTGGGCTGGCGCGCGCAAGATCGGCTAAGAATCCAATAAGGTATGGTCTGTGACCGGTTCGCCATGCACAAAGTCAACCTTTGAAGCTTCTTGGGTGCGGGGAGGGGGCTTGCCAATAACTCGTCTGGTTGCGGTATGGACACTCGGCGCAACGCGCCGAGCACGGACGACACCCGCGCCAGTATCCCAGAGCAAATTCATTTGTTGTCTCGATGGTTTCTTCATCCTTTGCCCGGATGAGAATTGAACAATGCAGTTCTGGATCATCCAGAGTCTTAATAGCCTGGCGTTGGGCGGCCTTTTGTTTCTACTGGCCTCAGGTTTTTCGCTGATCTTCGGCTTGATGCGGATCGCCAATTTGACACATGGCGCGTTTTTTATGCTTGGCGCTTATTTTGGCGCTAGCGCGCTCCGGTCATATCCCTGGCTAAATTTTTGGATCGCCGCGATTGGCAGTGGTCTAGCAGTCGCGGCGATCGGGGGTGTGTTGGAGCGTCTTGTTCTGCGCCGCCTCAGCGAGAAGCCTCTCGGCCAAGTTCTGGTAACGCTGGGCATTTCGTTCATCATCTCGGACGCGTGTCTCGTGGTTTGGGGAGGTGATCCAATCCCCGTGTCCACGCCCGCGCTCATGCGTTCGCCGACATTTTTGTTTGGCTTTGCATTTCCAACCTATCGCCTAGTGCTGGTAGGGCTTGCTGTGGTCGCAGCTGTTGCACTTTACGCGCTGCTGGATTGGACCCGGCTTGGCGCCATGATTCGCGCCGGCGTTGACGACATGCAGATGACGCGTGCGGTTGGCATCAGGATTTCACGGTTATTCACCGCAGTTTTTTGTCTCGGGGCCGGTATCGCAGGAATGGGCGGGGTGCTTGGCGGACCTATTCTCTCCGCCTATCCCGGCCTTGACGCAGACATGCTTCCACTCGCGCTCATTGTGGTGATCTTGGGCGGCGTAGGGAGCTTGGTTGGCGCTTTTATTGGCAGTTTTCTAATCGGGTTCATTTACACCTTCGGATCCGCGCTGTTCCCGGATCTCGCTTACGTCATACTGTTCCTCCCGATGATTATTGTCATCGCTTTCAGACCGCAGGGATTGTTTGGGAGACGCCCTGCATGAAACGGATCGCTTTCCTGTCCGTTCTCGTAGCTGCCCTTTTCGCGCTGCTGCCGCTTTTTGCGGGCGATTTCTACATTAACCTCGGCAGTCAGATCATGATCGCCGCGGTATTTGCGCTCAGCTTCAATCTTTTGGTCGGTTATGCCGGTCTGACATCGCTGGGACAGGCGGCCTTTCTTGGTCTTGCTGCCTATCTGTCCGCCTGGCTCACAACGCGTGCCGGCCTCGGACACGGGCCAGCGGCCTTGCTGTCAATTTTAGGTACGATCCTCGTTGCCGCGGGTTTCGGGCTGATTGCCCTGCGCGCATCCGGACTTGGCTTCCTGATGATCACGCTCGCGCTGTCGCAGGTGCTCTGGGGATTAGCTTATCGGTGGGTTTCAGTTACCAATGGGGACAACGGCATGACTCGATTAAGTCGGCCACAACCCCTCGGGATTTCTATCGATAGTGCAGCGTCATTCTACTGGTTCTCTCTCATTGTTACCCTTATTTCCTTCATCTTAATCGCAATTTTTGTGCGTTCCGCTTTCGGCGATTCCGTAACTGGTACGCGCGACCAGAGCCGGCGAATGTCGGCGCTCGGTTACAATGTGTGGCTGATTCGCTGGATCACCTTCATTTATGCCGGCTTCTGGGGCGGCATCGCTGGGCTGCTGTACGTCTATTACAATAAATACATCCACCCGACATCACTCTCGATCACGACATCGGCAGAAGGAATCTTAGGTGTAATCGCCGGCGGCTCAGGCACGCTCGTTGGTCCTATCATCGGTGCCGCCTTGGTCACATTTCTGAAGAATTACGTTTCTTCTTATCTCGAACGCTGGAATATGCTGCTTGGCTTTGTCTTCCTGATTATCGTAGTTGTAATGCCCGATGGCATCGTTCCAGGACTCCACCGGTTGCAAGCGATGTGGAGAGCGCGGAAATGAAAACTTCAAATGTTTTTGCGCTCGAAACAATCCGTCTCTGTAAACAGTTCGGCGGCCTTCCGGCGACTCAGGATGTGTCGATTAAGGTGCGCCCCGGCGAGCGGCGTCTTCTGCTCGGCCCCAACGGAGCTGGCAAGACAACCATTTTCAATTTGATAACGGGCGATCGACTACCGGATTCCGGACGGATAAGGTTGTTCGGAGAAGATGTTACTAATCTACCTACGCATCAGCGCGCACATCGCGGGATGTCCCGGACTTATCAGATCATTACACTTTTTCCGCATGACACACTTGAACACAATGTAACGCTTGGCTTACTCGCGTTGCGTAGCTCGCGGTGGAACATTTTCCAACCGATCTCGAAGGACATTCACGACGAAGCGCGCCGAGTGCTAAGTCTCGTCGGTCTGGAGCATCTTGCCGATCGTCCAATCGCGGAAATTGCCTACGGAGAAAAGCGCCGCGTTGAGATTGCAATGGCGCTGGCGCAGAAACCAAAATTATTGCTGTTGGACGAGCCGTTGGCTGGACTTTCCTCAGCAGAGAGAAAAAGTATTAAGTCACTGGTCGCGAGCATTCCGCGAGAAACCACCATTCTGATGATCGAGCACGATATGGATACCGCGCTCGATCTCGCGGAGAGCATTACACTTCTTCATTACGGAAAAATCATCGTCGAAGGGACTCGTCAGGAGGTGATTTCAGACCAACGCGCGAGGGAGGTCTATCTTGGCCACTGAAGCGTTAAAAGTCTCAAACATAAATACCTATTATGGCGACAGCCATGTCCTACATAACGTCACCTTTGCACTTGAGGAGGGCCGAGTACTCGCGCTTCTCGGCCGCAATGGCGCTGGGAAGACCACTTGTATCTCGAGCATTATCGGATTCTTGCCGGTGCGGCGTGGCAGAATTGAACTCTTCGGCACTGAGATCAGCGGGTTACCACCGGAGTCAATTTCTCAGCTGGGCATAGGGCTCGTACCGCAAGGCCGGCGAATATTTGCTTCGCTCAGCGTGCGTGAGAATCTCATCATTGCGCGACAGCGTGAAAAATCCACCGACACCCCTTGGACGCTGAAGCGAATTTTTGAGCTATTTCCCGCGCTTGGAGAACGTCAGCGGCAGGTCGCAGGCTCGCTTTCCGGAGGCGAGCAGCAGATGCTGGCGATCGCTCGTGCTCTAGTAAGCAATCCGCGAGTACTTCTACTTGATGAGCCCTCGGAAGGCCTGGCTCCCTTGATCGTTGCTGAGGTTGGACGCACCATTAGGAAGTTAAAGGACTGGGGGCAGTCCATTATCCTGGTAGAGCAGAATAGCAACCTAGCGCTCGATGTATCGGATCATGTCGTCATTCTTAACATTGGACGGTGCGTCTTCGACGGCTCAGTCGAGGATGTGCGCAACAACCCAAACATGATCATTCAACATCTCGGAGTTTTTCAAAACGCGTAACAACTAAAGAGACCATCACACCTCAATGCAAACAAGCAAAGAACGGAGGCTGCCATGCGTGTTTCACGACGGCGTTTTGTGCAAGGTGCGGCAGGCTTTGGTGTCGCCGCGTTAAGCTCTCCCTATGTAAACGCGCAAAGCAGTGAGGAAATCCGCGTCGGATTACTTGCAGACAAAACTGGGCCAGTCGCCTCCGGTGGCATCGACATGGAACGCGGCATGATGATGTTTTTTGAAGAACGCAACTACACCATGGCCGGGAGGAAGGTAAGCTTAATATCGGTGGACTGCGCTTCCAACCCAACTACTACCCGCTCGAAAGCACTGGAGTTGGTCGAGAAGGACCGCGTGCATTGTTATATCGGCCCCCTTGCTGCCTTCGAAGCGCTAGCCATTCAGGATTATATTAAGGAGAAAGAGATCCCGACATTGTCAGTTGCCGCCGCCGAGGACATGACGCAGCGACAGGCCATCCCGTGGTTTGTTCGTGCGACCTCGACATCTTCGCAATGCGCGCAGCCATTGGCCGACTATTGCGCCAAGGAACTTGGCTATAAGCGAATGATCACAATTGCCAGCGACACGGCGTATGGACAGGAAATGTGCGCTGGTTTCCAGCGCGTATTCGAGGACAATGGCGGCAAGATAATTCAGAAGCTCTGGCCCACCTTGGTCGCGCCGGATTACTCGACATTCATCGCTCAGCTCAAAACCAATGCGGACGCGATTTTTTCTGCATTTGAAGGAACGAACGGCTTCCGCTTTACGCGACAGTTCGTCGAATACGGCCTCAAGGACAAACTTCCGATCGTGGGAGGCATGACGCACCTGGACGAGGCCGTGCTACGAAACATGGGAGATGAGGCTCTGGGCACGATTACGACCTGCTGGTATTCGGCCGAGCTCGATAATCCAATTAATAGGGCATTCGCTCCTGCCTTTAGAAAGAAATATTCGTACGATCCCGGCTTCTATGCTGCGGCAACTTACACGAACGGTGCGGTGCTCGAAACAGCGGTGAAGTCGCTCAATGGAAAGATCGATGACAAAAACGTCTTGATGAAGGCGCTGCGCAACGTCAAGGCTGACACTTGCAGGGGGCCCGTGTCCTTCGATGAATACGGAAACGTGGTGGGCAACGTCTACATTCGCAAGGTGACAAGGGTAGATGGACGTTTGGTCAATTCAATTATCAAGACCTACCCGAATGTAAGCCAATTCTGGACTTATGACCCGAAGGAGTTTTTGAAAAATCCGGTGTATTCGCGCGACTATCCGCCGGCTCGCTATCTCGAGCAGTAACTAGAGCAGGAGGACGTGAAACTGCAGTTGCTGCTTCACGTTCTCCGACCTCGCTGCAGGGTGTCGACTTTGAAGGTAACAAGTTCGCCGGTGTTCTCGCCGCGGCGAGTCATTGAATTATGATCATATCAGTGCGGCTTAAGGTGGAGGCTTTTGCCTTCAACGGCTCGTTTGTGGCGTTCGCATCAAACTGAGTCAGAATTTGGAAGAGACCGATGGTCGTTTCGTAGTCCGTCGTGGCCAAGCTGGCATCTACGGGCACGACGACGGTGTAACCCCGCGCTGTGGCCCCCACTGACGTATAGACAACCGACCCGCTGACTTTCCAGCCAGTGAGAATCAGCGTCGTGATGCCCTTGTCCTTCAGAATCTTGTCCAAGTCCGTGTTGAAGAAGCGGTCCTGGGCATAAGACTGGATTACCCGGTCACCAGGGGCCGGAGCAACTTGCGTGAGCCACTTTGAAAGTGTCGGTCCCCGCGTGCCGTACAGTACGAGCATACCAGCGCTTCTCGCCTTTGCCAGAAGCGAAGTGATGGCCGGGACCATCGTTGCCATACATTTCGGCTGGGTCGTGCAAATCGGATCGACGATATCGAAGACCAGCAGTGCTGTGGTCGCGGCTTTAACGGTAACCGGGACAGGGTCCGGGAGCGCGGGCATTTGGAGCGTCACCATGGGCTTCGTGCTTTGCGCGCCTGATTGCGCTAAAGCCGCTCCAGTACAGGCTGCGAATAGCAAACCGCTCATCAACAGGACGTAACGAATCAGCATCATTTCGCATTCTCCTGATTTCGGATGTGGAAACGATGCGCCAATTTACTGCCTTATACCGTCTACTGTCATCGCCGGCTTACAGGCCGAGATAGACCCTCCTGATGTCGTCGTCGTTGGCAAGTTCGCGGGCTGTGCCCTCGCGCGCAATACATCCGTGCTCCAGCACATAAGCACGTTCTGCGATGGAGAGAGCCGATCGGGCATCCTGTTCGACCAACAGCACCGCCGTCCCAGCCTCCTGAATGGCCCGGATGGCGCGAAAGATGTCAATCTTTAGCCGGTGAGCGATGCCGACCGAGGGCTCATCGAGAAGGAGCAGCATCGGGTTGCCCATGAGCGCACGGCCGACAGCCAGCATCTGCTGTTCCCCGCCCGAGAGGGTGCTTGCCTGCTGCCGGCTGCGAGCCTTGAGAACCGGGAACAATCCGTAGACTCTGTCAAGATCGCGCGCAATGTCATCTTTGTTGCTGCGCAGGTATGCGCCTAACATCAGATTTTTCGATACGCTGAGCTCGGGAAATAAACGGCGACCTTCAGGACAGTGACAAATTCCGAGAGCAACCACCTGGTGCGCCGGTAGGCGATCGAGAATGCTTCCATTGAACCTAATGTGTCCGGATGCGAGCGGGACAGTGCGCGCGATCGCCTTAAGTAGTGTCGTCTTGCCTGCACCATTCGATCCTAGCACCGCGACTAGCTCGTGCCGGTCGACGCGCAGCGACAACCGGTCGAGCGCCAGAGCCTTGCCGTAACGGACGACGAGAGTCTCGATTTCAAGCAGGGCCGATACCTTCATTCAGGTCCAACTTAGCGCCAATTTGTTCAGTGCCGAGATAGGCCTCGATCACGCGCGGATGCCTAACTATCTCGGCGGGAGTGCCTACCGCAACGATCTCGCCGAAATCCATCGCGATGACCTGATGCACAAGTTGCATGAATTCGCGCAGCTTGTGCTCGATGAGGAGAATGGTCAGTCCCTGGCTCTTGTGCAGCGTACGGATCAGATCGGCCAGCGGTCCAACTTCGGCGGCGCCGAGCCCCGCGAACGGCTCGTCGAGTAGCAGTAATTTTGGGTTCGTTGCCAGAGCTCGCGCGATTTCCAAACGACGTAGATCGCCGTACGGTAAAACGTCGACGTCGAATTCCGCTTGCCCACCAAGGTTCACTTGATCGAGTAATGCGTACGCGCGCTCACGCGGCTTGTCGGAGGAACGTACTCTCGGCGCAAGGCAAGCTAGCTCGACATTCTCAACCACACTCAAGCCAGCGAGTGGTCGTGCAAGCTGAAAGGTGCGCGCGAGCCCACGATTGACGATTTGATGAGGGACAAGACCTGCCAGAGAATGGCCATCGAATAAGACTGTCCCAGCGTCTAGGCGAATGAACCCAGTCAAGAGGTTGAACATTGTCGTCTTGCCGGCGCCATTTGGTCCGAGAACTCCGGTGATCGATCCAGGCTGTAAATCGAACGACACATCCTTGACGGCATGAAGACCGCCAAAGCGCTTGTTCAGTTCCGTCACCTGCAGCAATGCCTTCATCCGAACGCAACCCGGATGCGTCGCCACAGCGGAGCGATCTCTCTGCGGTAAGAAGAATAGTGTGACCATGAGTACGACGGTATAGACCCACAACCTGTATTCGCTCAGGCCCCGCAATGTCTCCGTGAGAACATTGAGCAAGAGCGCGCCGCAAATTGGGCCATAGATTGATCCCATGCCGCCGACGTAGACCATAATAATGATGTTGATCGACAACACTACGGTAAAGAGATCCGGTCCGACTTGCAGCTGGTAATGTGCGTAGAGTGCGCCGCCGAGCCCAGCGATCGCAGCACTGATCATTAGCGAAACGATTTTGTAAAACGTCACGTTTATACCGGCAGCCTGGCAGGTTGCCTCGTCACCGCGGATAGCGCGTAAGATGAGACCCCAGGGGGAATCCGCAATGAATTTGAGCAGGGCGGCACTCGCCACCAGAATGCTGAGCGTCAAATAATAATAGGCAAGTGTCGAATCGAGGATCGGAAATAAGCCATTGAGGCCGTCTTGGCCACCGGTATAGCTTGAGAAAATGATGGTTAGGTTCTGCATCACGGCGGATGCAGAGAGCATGGCGAGCGCGAAATAGGGGCCGCGCAGTCGCAAGGTCGGAAAGCCCATCAGGAGACTGAACAAAACGGCGACCAACGGCGCTGCAAGCAAACTCCACCAGGGATTGGCGCCGAAATTCACATTGAGGAAACCGGCTGTATAGGCGCCGGTGCCGATGAATAGCGAGTGGCCGAAATTCTCGCGGCCAGTCAATCCGGACATAAAGTCCCAGCTCGCCGCCCACATGCCGTAGCAGAGCGCGACGGTCATTACGCCGACAATATAGCTCGAGCGAAATACCAGGGGGATTGCCGCCAACACGACCACGGCGAGCAGTGCTCCGATCCAATCGATTTTATGGACGGTCATGCACTCGTCCTCTGCTCACCTGCATCAGGCAGGCGGCGTCTTGCCGAACTTGGTCTGCTTGTCGCTCATTCAGAAGACGGCTCGCTTGCCGAAGAAGCCAGCTGGGCGCAGCACGAGAGCGATAAGAACGGCGGCAACCGAGACGATCTGGGACCATTCAATAGATACCTTAAAAGCGATGATGGTCTCCGAATAGCCAAGCAACAATGCTCCGACGATACTGCCGGCGATCGAACCCAAGCCCCCAACGACGACGATGGCAAAGGCCTTCACTAGCGGCAGCAAGCCCATGCTGGGGATCACTGTTTGAAATGGTGCCACGAGCACACCGGCGATCGCTGCCATCCCAGCAGAAACCCCCATGACGATTGAAAACATGCGATCAGAGGGGATGCCCATGTATTGCGCCGCTTCAGCATCCTGCGAGACGGCAAGGATCGCCGAACCGAGGCGGGTAAACTGCAAAAAGAACCACAGGCCGATCAGAACGAGAATGCCGCCGGCCAAAGCCAGCAATCGTTGACCGCTGATGTCCACTCCGAAAAGGCGATACGTAACATCGACAAGCGAAGGCACGTTGCGTGCCTCTGATCCGAAAATAAGAAGCAACACCTGCTCGGTCATGAGCGCAACGGCAAGTGTAATCAGTAACACCGCGAGCATGGAGCGGCGTAGGGGGCGCACCAAGACACGCTCGACCAAGACTCCTAGGGCTCCGACCAAGAAAACCGATATGATTGCGGCGAGCCAGAGGGGTAGGTGTAGGTTTGCGGTCAGGGCGTAAACGCCGTACGCGCCAAGAGCATAAAAGGCGCCGTGCGCCAGGTTGAGAATCCGCGCCACACCAAAGATCAGTGTGAACCCCACCGCGAGCAACGCGTAGATCGAACTAATAACAGCGCCATATACCAATATCTGAAGCAAAACTGACCGGGCCCCCTTGGTTGTCGACACCGCACCGTTAAGAAACGGATTACGGGATGAACCTATGAAATGCTGCGAGATATAGCGCGACAGAGGATGCGACCCTCGCCCACCTTGCTTCGTAGGTGGGCGGGGACGGCTTCGTTTCAGGTAATCAATTGCTCGCGAGCCAAGGCGGATTAATCATTTTTCCGGTGGTCAACTCCTTCGGCCAGACGACAACGCGTTCGCCATTGGGGTGCCATTGCACGAACAGTTCGTTGACGAGACCCGGTCCGTCCTTGACATCGTGCGTGCCGTCGAATTGCACGCGGCCGCGGACGCCGACATAGTCAGTTTTTTCGAGCTCTTTGATCACCTTGTCGGTGTCAGTACTGCCCGCCCGCTTGACAGCCTCGGCATAAATGTAGACCGCGTCATAACCGCCGGGCGCGGTGTAAACCGGCGGACGATTGTAGAGCTTCACAAATTTGTCCCACCACGTGACGGTGCTTGGGGTAAGCGGTGCACGTAGGACGAAATTTGCCGATACCTCCGCGATAGATTTGCCATCCACGCGTTTGAAGAAATTCGCGTCCATGCTTTTTACGTCGATGCCGCCAACTGGCACCGGAACTTTGGCGTCATACCACTGCTTGACAAAAACGTCAGACGCACCGTGCGCAATAATCAAGATGAGATACTGCGCACCGCTGTCTTTTATCTTTGCAAATATCGGCGAGAAATCGGCGATCTGCACATCGAAAAATTCTGCAAGCGGTACGGCAAGTCCTGCCGACTCGGCGCCCTTTTTAATTGATGGCACCATATCCTGGACCCATTTTGCATTTTCCCCGAGGATCGCGATCTTCGTTAGCCCGAGGTCGCCCCTAAGCTTCCCGGTGATAAAATCGATCAGGGCGTTGGCCTGCTTAGCCGAATTAATCGGATTCACACGGAAAATGTATTTGTAATGTTCGTAATCATCCTTGACCTTAGCCTGAATGGCCGGTGACGCCGAGCCAATGCCAAGAAAGATCGTTTTAGCGCGCGCAATATGCGGTAGTTCGCCAAGGGTTACGCCGGAATCGTAACCGCCAATGAGTACATTAACGCCGTCTTCGCCGGTGAGTTTATTGACCGCGGCAATGCCGACCTTAGGGCCTTCTGAAGCCGCTTCGCCCTCGTCAGCCACGACCATTTCGAGTTTGCGGCCGAGTACGCCGCCCTGCTCGTTTATTTCGTCGATAGCCATACGTGCGGCATCGATGGCATCTCGCCCAACTTGCACCTGGATCGCCGTATTGACGCCGATGCGGATCGGCTTTTCTTGCGCTGTAGCGGGCTGCCATGGCCCCATCATGAATGTCAGTGCCGCACCCGCCGCCATTAAGCTGACTAAGCTACGCCTCATCATAACCTCCCTTAATCGATGGCCTCACGTTGATGCCGGGGCCGCTTCCTTGATTGTCAATTTCTTGCTTTCGCGCTTCGCGCATCCCCGCTTTCGGATTACGCCCAGTATCGAAAGTAAATTTTTGCGCATTAAAAAACCCGTGGCAATGGTCTCGTTTGGATGCTGAAAGGCCGCGTGTCCTGCGATGTTACGCAGCGAAGAAAACGACACGGGAGCGTTCAACGAAAAGACACAGGAGCCTTCCTGAGCTTTGCGGCCGCACGTTTCAACCGCAGCGCTCAGAGCGTTTTGGGGCTCGAAGTCGAGGAATAGGGCAGGGCTACCGAAGCCTGATCGTGGTGAGCCTGTCGACCACGTGATGGCGCGAACCGCGCTTGCAGACCTGGAAGACTTTTCTGCGCGACGCCTGGGCGTCCCAAGCGGGAGGGTACCCCTGTAACGAATTTTGGCAGTGTTGTTGCACTGCAAAAACGAATACCTGTCCTTCCAGCAAACGAATAGGATCACTGACTATTTCTGCCGTCTAACTAAGTAATTGAAAATATGAGAATTTTGACCAGAGCTGGCTGATTTAGTCGGACGGATTGCTCAGTTTACGATTCCGAGGTCAAGAAATATATTGCACTGCACAATAAAGTGTGCTATGCAAAATTTCGCCAAAGGGGAGACCCTTTGGAAAGCACGTGAACAGATGGACCGGCGAGCCGAGGACACCGGTGCCCGAGGGGCAAAACTGTCCTCCTAACAAAGGAAGGGTGTCATGAGCGTGGAAATGCCGAAATTCGAATTGCTTAAGTTCGACCTGCCGAAGGTCGAAGTGCCAGAAGCTTACCGTGAATTTGCGGAGAAGGGCATCGCGCAGGTCAAGGACGGGTACGATAAGTTTAAGGCGGTTGCCGAAGAGGCTAATGACCGGCTTGCCGCGGTGTATGCGTCAGGTACCGAGGGAACCCGCAATTTCGGTTTAAAGGTTATCGATGCAGCTCGGGCCAACAGCAACCTCACGTTCGATATGTTGGGCCAGTTGCTGACGGCGAAGTCGTACTCCGAAGCGGTCGAACTTTACACTGGCTATGTGCGTAAGCAGTTCGACGCAATGACCGAGCAGACCAAGGGCCTCACTGAGGCAGCACAAAAGATCGTTATTAAGACGACAGAACCGGTCAAAGAAGGCTTTGCCGGCGTGTTTCGCAAGGCCGCCTAAGTACAAAGACACTCTGACTAAACGGTAATTGTAAGAACCTACCAAAGCTCGGGCCACTTGCCCGAGCTTCTTTTATTTGCACCTGCTGGCTTGATCGCCGTCGATGAGTTTGCTCCACTTCAATACTGCACTGCCGCATTTCGGGCGGCGGCTTCAACACGGGACTGTACCTTCTTGAATCCGCGTCCTCATTTGAGGATGCTGATCCGTGGACCAGAGGTCTTAGCATTCGACTGCAGCCTTTGAGGGAATTTATCGAATGAGGGTGGGGCTGTTCATTCCCTGCTACATCGACGCCTTCTTTCCCGAGGTCGGCGTCGCGACGCTCGAACTTCTCGAACGCTGCGGCCTCGATGTATCGTATCCGCTTGATCAGACCTGCTGCGGGCAGCCGATGGCCAATAGCGGCTGCCAGGAGGATGCGGCGCCGGCCGAAACGTTATTTGTCGAGAATTTCAAGGAATTCGATTACGTCGTCACGCCGTCCGGCAGTTGCACGCATCATGTTCGTTCGCATTTCGACGCTATCCCGCAAACAACCGAAGTCAAAAAGGTGCGCGGAGCCGTCTTCGAGCTCGTCGAATTTCTTCATGATATTCTTAAGGTCAACGAATTCCCATGGGCCGAGTTCCCGCACAAGGTGGGGCTGCACAACACTTGCTCGACGTTGCGGGCCCTGCGTACCGCATCCGCCTCGGAAATCGACGAGCCGTTCTTCTCCAAGCCCCTCGACCTGCTGCGCAAGGTCAAGGGCATCGAGTTCGTCACCCCAGCGAGGCCCGATGAATGTTGCGGCTTTGGCGGCACTTTCGCGGTGTTCGAGGAGCCGGTGTCCGCCAAGATGGGTTACGACAAGGTCAACGATCACCTGCGCGCTGGCGCGGAATATATTGTGTCGGCTGACTCGTCCTGCCTGATGCATCAAAAGGGCTGCGCCGAGCGCATGGGTGTCGACATCAAGTTCATTCACATCGCTCAGATCCTCAATGGAGCGCGCGCATGACCCGGCTCGATCATGCTGAGGCGGCCTCGCGCTTCATCGCCAGCGAAAAGCACGAGGCGTTCCATGATGCCCGGCTGTGGGATTTGCGCAAGAAACGCGACCGCGAGGCGTACGCCATCCCGGAATGGGAGCAACTGCGCCAGCTTGCCTCTGATATCAAGGAACATACGCTGACGCATCTTGCCGATTACCTT
>Ga0182034_10000350_pt1 | contig 20778 bp, 22 predicted proteins | sample flu12Cox44000172_FD_125972 | JGI IMG/M metagenome (GOLD analysis project Ga0182034, IMG submission 125972) | Lab enrichment of tropical soil microbial communities from Luquillo Experimental Forest, Puerto Rico - flux4day.12C.oxic.44.000.172 | ecosystem: Environmental > Terrestrial > Soil >... | reverse complement strand
CGGGCAGCGGGCTGTACCCGCAGATCGCGGCGCGCCCGTTCGGCATGATGATCGGATTCCAAGGCCACCACGGCTTCAGCCACCGGCCCACCTATCGCCGACTGAAGGCCGAATGCAGCCGCGAGGAGCTCGCGCAGCGCCTGGCCGACCCCGCGGTGAAGGCCGCGATCCTGTCCGAGGACGACCTGCCCGTCGACCCGACACTTCTGTTCGACGGGATGTTCGCCCTGGTGCAGCACTCCCTGTGGCGTCTGTTCGCGCTCGGCGATCCGCCCGACTACGAGCCCACGCCCGATCGCACCGTGTCGGCGATCGCCAAAGCGCGCGGCGAGGACCCGCTGTCGACCCTCTACGACCTGATGCTCGAGCGAAACGCGACCACCATGCTAATGCTGCCGCTGTTCAATTACGCCGACGGTGACCACGAGGCGATCCGCGAGATGATGCTGCACCCCGCCGGCGTGCTGGGTCTCTCCGACGGCGGCGCCCACTGCGGGATGATCTGTGACGCTTCCTATCCCACGTTCCTGCTGACGCACTGGGCGCGGGACCGTCGCCGCGGCGAGAAGCTGCCGATGGAGTACGTGATCCGCAAGCAGTCTCGCGACACCGCCCACCTGTTCGGTCTCACGGACAGGGGCACCATCGAAGCGGGTAAGAAGGCCGACATCAACGTCATTGACATGGACGCGCTGAGACTGCACCCCGCGGCGATGGCCTTCGACCTGCCGGCCGGCGGAAACCGGATCCTGCAGGGGGCCAGCGGCTACACGGCGACCATCGTCAGCGGAACGGTGACCCGCCGCAACGACGTCGACACCGGGGCCCGTCCCGGCCGCCTGGTGCGCGGCGCGCGTTAAGGGCTCCGCCGATGGTGGCCACGGGCAACCCGGCCCGCACCCGCGACGAGGACGCGATTGGCATGCCGCCCGAATCGCCGACCCTGGTGCCGGCCGAGCGATATTACTCTCCGGCGTTCGCTGCCCTCGAGATCGAGCGGATGTGGCCGAAAGTGTGGCAGGTCGCCTGCATGGTCGACCACGTCGCCGAGCCGGGTGACTATTTCGAGTACCGCTGCGGGCCGTACGGGGTGCTGATCGTCCGCGGTGACGACGGCGTGTTGCGCGCATTTCAGAACGCCTGCCGGCATCGCGGCAACTCGGTGTGCGTGGGTTCGGGTTCGGGACTGCGCGAACTCCGGTGCGGCTATCACGGCTGGACCTGGGACCTGGCCGGCACGCTGAAACGGGTGCCCAACCGGAAGGGCTTCGGCGCGCTACGGATGTCCGACTTTCCGCTGGTTGCGGCGCGGGTCGACACCTGGGAGGGGCTCGTCTTCGTCAATCTCGACGTCAACGCGATGCCGTTGCTGGAATACCTGGAAGCGGTGCCCGACGACATCGCCTGGTGCCAGCTGAGCGCCTTCCGTTGCTACGCCACGCTCACGGTCGAGGTGGACGCCAACTGGAAGACGATCGCCGACGGCTTCAGCGAGACCTACCACATTCAGACGCTGCATCCGGAGTTGCTGCGCTGCGTCGACGACATCCATGCGCCGCAACAGATCTGGGGTCACACGGGTAAGTCCGACCAGCCCTACGGCGTGCAGAGCCCGCGCTTCGACGGCGCGCTGAGCGACGAAGAGGTCTGGGACGCCTACGTCTATACCCAGGGCGCGCTGATGGGCGCGGCCGAAGGCACGCCGTTCCCCGCCGACGAACGCCAGCCCGGGCAGACGGTTCAGGATTTGATCGCGGCGCGCACGCGGGCATTTGCGGCCGGCCGCGGCGTCGATCTCGACTGGGCCGACACCGACCGGATCACCCGGCTGCACCAGTACAACGTGTTCCCCAACATGACGCTTCTGGCCAACGCCGACCACCTGACCATCATGTGCTCGCGGCCCGGCCCGGACCCCGATCGCGGCGAGATGGTCATTTTCTTGATGACGCGCATGCCGCCGGGTGCGCCTCGCAACAAGCCGACGGACGTCCGCACCACCGGCGGGGAAGCCGAACCGGGCCTGGTGCTCACCCAGGACATCCGGCTGCTCGCGGGGTTACAGCGCGGCTTGCACCAGCCCGGCTTCACCCACTTGGTGCTCTCCGGCGAGGAGCGACGCGTGATCAACACGCACCGCAACCTCGAGCGCTACCTTGACCTGCCCGAAGCCGAGCGCATCGCCGGTGGCGACATCGGCGAGTGATCAGCGCCCCGCCGACAATGCGCTCCGCTCCTACGCGTGAGTCACACCAATCACGCTGGCACCGCCCAGTCTTCCCATGACCAAACCGCAAACTTGATAGCACATGCGCTATTGCATACGCGGTTCGAACGATGGCTGGCGCGGGTTACTCACGTGACTCATGTGATTAGCAACCGCTAGCCGTCATGCGTGACGTGCTTGTACCGGTTCTCTCAATCTCGAGCGCTACCTTGACCTGCCCGAAGCCGAGCGGATGACCTAATCCGCAGAGACCTCCCGAAATCGGGCCGAAGCGAACTAAGATCCCGCATGTGACGACCCCGTCGAACCCCTGGGGCGACGAACGACGGCAACTCTTGCATCAGGTACAGATGCGATGTCACGCGCTTGGCCGAAGGCGGGCGCGACGGCTCTGCCACCGTTTTCAGCGGGTCGGCGTCCACACCGCCCCGGAGCGCCTCCGCGCGATGGTGGCGGGCGCGCCCGTCGCAGATGACGAAGTGACGGATGTCAATTTCGCTTTGATCGCGATCGAGCTGAACCATGAGGCGCGCGCCGCGAAGTACAAGCGCCTAAAACGCCAGGGCACCCGCTCGCTACTGTTTGCGGGCTTGGTTCTGGTCGTGCTGAACTTCCTGTTCTGCCTTGCCTACGTCTTGCTGAACCTCGCCCAACAGTCGACGGCGTTTTGACCCCTTGACCTCAGTCTCTGGCTCGCTCGTTGTATCTGACTTGGTTGAAGGGGACGCCGCGATCCGCGGCATATTCGCGCGGGAAACCCAAAACCCGTTCGCTGATAACGTTGCGTGCCATCTCATTGCTGCCGCCGCCCAGCGCGACGGTCTGACGCGATAGGTAGCGCTCCCCCACCTTGAGCAGACGGTGGTCATCGTCCACGACACCGCTGCTGCCGGTGATCTCCATCGCCGTGTCCACTTCCAGAAAAGTGACATCGGAGTGAAAGAGTCGGATGATCGATCCCGCCGCCGGGGGTAGCGCCCCGTCTCGCATGGCGCGCGACACACGGTCGACTAATCGGTCTCGCACCATCCGGCGCGCGAAGACCCGGCCTACTTTGTCCTGCGTGGCCGCGTCGTCGGCCTGGCCGGCGGCTTCGGCAAGGGCGAAGAAGTCGATCAGTGCGTCCTCGCTGCGCTCGCGGCCCCGGCCGCTGGCGAATTCCGATCCGTGGCCGACCGCGCGCCGCTCGTGAAACAGCAGCCGCGACGCAACCTCCCAGCCCTTGTTGACTTCGCCGACCACGGCGCGGTCGGTCAGGCGCAGGCCGTCGAAGAATTCCTCGCAGAACTCCGTCGACCCGTCGACCTGCCGGATGCGGCGCAGGGTGACGCCGGGGGCGTTGATCGGAGCCAGGAACATTGTCAGGCCCTCGTGCTTGGGCACCGTCCAGTCGGTGCGGGCGAGTAGCAGACCATAGTCTGCGGCAAAGGCGCTGGTACTCCAGGTCTTGGCGCCGTTGACGACCCATGCGTCACCGTCGCGGTCGGCGCGGGTGATCAGCCCGGCCAGGTCCGAGCCACCGCTGGGTTCGGAAAGCAGTTGGACCAGCACCTCTTCACCGCGCAGTGCGGCCGAGATGTGCTGTCGTTTCTGCTCCTCACTGCCCATGTCCAGCAGGGTTGCACAGCAGATGGAAAACGTCGGTATGTTAAGGATCAGCGGCATTTCGTAGCCGAAAGCCTCAGTGTTGAAGGCCTTTTGGTATTCGACGTCCAGGCCGAGCCCGCCGTATTCGCGAGGAAAGCAAATTCCGGCGAATCCGCCCGCATAGAGTCGCTTTTGGAGTTCGCGGGCGCGCTGCCAGGCATCGTCGTCGCCGCGGTCGCCCAAGGGTGGCCGGGCGGGATCGACCTGCGGCAGGTTCTCGGCAAGCCACGCCCGGGCCCGCGTCGCGAAAGCCTCCACCGAGTCCGTCATGCCGCTGACCCTGCATTTCGCAGTCGAGCGTAGATGGCGCGGTGATGTTCAGCGGGGGTGCCAAACATCGAGCGGTACAAGGTGATTCGACGCAAGAATAGGTGCAGGTCGTGCTCCCACGTAACGCCGATGCCGCCATGGAGTTGCACGCATTCTTGAGCGAGCGTGGTGGCGTGCTCGCCGAGGTAGGACTTGGCGGCGCTCACCGTCAGCGGCGCGTCGGGGTTGCGGGCGGCGACGTCCTCCACCGCGCCGTCGGTGACCGCGCGGCAGGCTTCCAGCCACATCTTCATGTCCGCGAGACGGTGTTTTATGGCCTGATAGGACGCTAACGGGCGGCCGAAGCTGTGCCGGTCCAGCACCCATCGAATGGTCATGCTTAAGACGGTGTCGAGAATCCCGACGAGTTCGGCACACTGCAGCACGACACCGATCTGCGCCTGACGATCGATCAGGGCCGGCATGTGTGCCGCCGACCCGACCGCCGCGGAAGCTTCGACGGTTACCCCATCGAAACGCACTCGCGCGTAACGTTTTACCAGGTCCAGGGATCGCTGCCGCACCACGGTCACCCCGGGTGCATCGGTGGGCACCAGGAACTGACGCGGCCCGTCCTCGTCGCGTGCCACCACTAGCAACAGCGCGGACTCGGCTCCCGCCTCCACCCGATCCTTTACGCCGTCGATGCGGTACCCGTCCGCGGTGGGTGTAGCGATGACGTTCGGCTGCCGTGGCGCGAAGGGGCGATCGGGCTCATCGACCGCCCAGGCCGCCACCGCCGCGCCCGACATCAGGGAGTCGATCGTCCCGGCGTGCCGGTCGCGGTTGTCGGCGTCGGCCAGACCGGCCAACACGATGCTGACGGGGTGCAAGGGCCCCGGGGCCACGGTGTGTCCGAGATTTTCGGCGATCAGTGCCAGGTCCTCGAGGCCGTCACCGGACACGCTGCCGCCGCCGAGTTCCTCGGGCACCAGCAGGCTGGCCCACCCAAGTTCGGCGGCGCGCACCCACCACTGCGGATCGAATGAGATGTCCTCGGCATTCAAATCGCGCACTTGATCAAGCGACGCGTGCTTGTCCAGAAACGCGCGCGCGGTGGAAACAAACAACGCCATTTCAGGCGTCTTGGCGTCAGCGGACACTATCGCACTTCGCTCACAAGGCTGAAATACCGCATCTTCGGTGGCGGATTTACGTCGACCGCAACGGGTTTGGACACGCGGCCGGACTGGAACGCCGCCCGGAGATTGGCCTTGGCGGTGTCGATGTCCGTATCGATCTCGTAGAGGGAGATGAAGCTCTCCCCGTACTCGGCCTGCCAGCGCCGAGCTGAACTGAAGCCGTCGATGGCCAGCATCTCAGGAATGTGCACGTCGTCGCGCCACTTGTTGTGGTCATCGACGAGTTGCGGTGACTCCGGTGGACTTTCGACCAGCAGCACTGACTTCGGCATGTTTTTGCTCCCGGGGTTGGCTTGTCTACTCGATTGGTTCGTTGCCGAGCACGGTGGTGCGCAGCATCTCCCGGGGAGAGTCGGGATCGTAGGGTGCCGCCCGGTGCAGCACGCCCTGATTGTCCCAGATGACGGTGTCACCGACCGACCAGCTGTGACGGTAGATCTTATCGGGAGTGGTTGCGCGGTAGAGCAACTCAGCCAGCAACCCGCGACCCTCGTCAAGATCCATGCCGACGATGTAGTCCGCGGACGCGCCCAACACAAGCGATTTGCGTCCGCTGCGGTGCGTCCATACCAGCGGGTGCTCGTGAGTGCGACGTTGCCGCCAGCGCTGTTTTTGCTCCGGAGTGGGGTCCGGGGTGATGCGGCGCTGTGACGCCTCCAGGGAGTGCACCACGCGCAGCGAGCCGAACCGTCGCTTCTCCTTGTCGGTCAACTCTTCGTGGGCCGCATAGGAATTGGCGAATTCGGTCTCACCGCCCCGCTCGGCCACCGCGACCGCCGACAGCACGGTGGCCTTCTGCGGGCACTCGTCACCGGTGGGGGTGCACCCGTCGATGTGCCAGTCGAACGTGGCCCTGAGAATCGCCGCCGAGGAGTTCTTCGACGTGTCCAGCGTGATCGGGTAGATGCCCGCCACCGGATGGTGACCGTCGGAGGAATAGTCCACTTCGCCGAGCCGGCTGCAGAACTCGACTTGCTTTTCGGGCTGCAGACCCAGCCCTCGGAAGACCAATATGCCGTTGTCTTCCAACGCCTCCATCACCGCGTCGCCAAGCAGGTCGTCGGACGCCAGCCGGTCGGCGTCGACGCCAACGACCTCGGCGCCCACCGACGAGGTGAGTTTGTTGATCGTGAGCAGACTCATTGCCTGTCCTTTCTGGCGGCCGTCACGGCACCGGTTCGCCGACGCGGTCGAGGACGGCATCGGCGGAGTCGGTGGGCTTGGGCTGGCCGAAGATTTCGACCGCCATCGCGACCATCACCAGCGAATAGATGAGGTACAGCAGGCGCATTGCGTCCTCGGGCAGGTCGTCCAGGGGGAACTTGTCGCAGTACTCGATGGCTTCCTCCAGCCGGGGAAAGAAGGCATCGTAGAACTCGCGCATCTCGGCCAGGCTGCTGGCCAACCGCCGGTTCCAGCGTTCGGCTTCCGTTGGCAGACACCAGGTTTGCACGAATCCCTCGAGCTCGGCGAAGGTGCTGGGCAAAGAAGGCTCAGTCATGTTCACATTCCCGCCGGTTGAGCTTCTCGCTGATATTGCTCGACCCAGTCGACGACTTCTTTGTGCAAGTGCCGGACAAGGATTTCCTGGTCGTTGAGCGGGAATTCGTCGACGATGCCGGTTTCCAGCGCGGCCTGGGTGCCGCCGAGCATGCCGGCGTCCTGCAGGGCGAACTCCTTGAGCACCACCGCCGCCACTTCGTGCTCGATGCGTTCGCGCACGCTGCGAGCCGGGTGGAAGGCGGTGTAGGCCTCGAATCGATGGGTGTTGTGCGACGTCGGCCAGTACCGGTACAGCAGATACCAGCCACCGTAGATGAGGATTTCCAGGTTGGGGAAGATCTGGAAGTTGCTGATGCCCCATGGTTCGATGCTCCCGGGGTTGAGCCCGGCGGGAAGTTCGCCGATGTCAGGCGTGCGCCACGGCCCCACAAGCCCACTGCGAGTTGCCCGTTCGATCGGATACATGTATTCCGGGGCCATCAGCCAGCGGCGGGTGCCCGCGGTGGACACCACCCGGTGCGGCCCGTCAATCTGGAAGTGCGCACACTCGAATCCGGCATTCGGGTCGCGCACGGCGGCAGGAACCTGCTGGGGATGCAAAGCCGGCACGTGGTAGTACTCCTGGAACGCATCGGCGAAGATTTTCCAGTTGCTGTTGTTGTGTGCCAGGAAGTCGTAACGCTCGGTCAGCTTGCCGAACGGATAGTCATCGAGCCCGGTGATCATCGGCCCGAGGAACTCGCGCAGGCTCTGGCGCGGCCGCTCGTCGAGGTTGATGAAGATGAATCCGTTCCATACCTCGCAGTGCACCGGGCGCAGGCCGTAGTCGGCGGCGTCGAGGTCGAAGAACTCCGAGTCTTGCTGTACGAAGGTCAGCGCGCCATCGAGCGCGTAGCGCCAGCCATGGTATTTGCAGGTGAACTGCCGGCACGTTCCTTTGGTTTCCTCGTTGGGAAAGTCGTTCCACACCAGTTTGTTACCGCGGTGGCGGCAGATGTTGTGGAAGGCCCGGATCACCTCGTCTTTGCCCTTGACGAGGATGACCGAGGCGGGCGCGGCCTCGATTTCTTTGGTGAGGTAACTGCCCACGCGGGGAAGCTCCTCGACGCGCGCGACGTTGAGCCAGGCGCGTTTGAAGATCGCCTCCCGTTCGAGTTCATAGAACTCCGGTGACGTCGAGTCGCGGAAGGAGATCGGGCCGGTGCCGAGCTCTGGATAGTGCTCGGTCCAGGTGCCTTCCGCCGGCTTAGGCCATCGCCCCATGACAATCCGCCTCTCTTTGATGTCCGCTCACATCACGGCCCCGCCGTTCACGCCGAGGACCTGTCCGGTGATGAAGCCGGCCTCTTCGGAGCACAAAAAGCCGACCGCAGCGGCGATGTCGTCGCCGGTGCCCAGGTGTCCCATGGGAATCCGGCTTGCCAGAACGTCGTTGGAGCCCAAACGCCCCTCGGCCTGGGACTGCCGCTGCATCGGGGTTTCGATGCCCGACGGGGGGATGTTGTTGACCGTGATACCCATCGACGCGTATTCGTTGGCCAGCGATTTGGTCAAGGTGATCACCGCGCCCTTGGAGGCCGCGTAGTGCGCCATGCGCGGTGATCCGCGCTGTGCGCTCGACGACGAAATCATCACGATGCGGCCCCATTTGGCGGCGATCATGTCGGGCAACGCCACCTGGCAGCAGTGGAAGGTGCCGTTTAGATTGACGTCGATGATGCGCGACCAGGACTCCGGTGTGATGTCGATGAACCGGTCGAAGCCGACCATCCCGGCGCTCGTCACCAGGATGCTCACCGGTCCCAGCTCGCTACGCACCTTCGCGAAGGCCTCCTCCACCGCCGAACGGTCGGTGACGTCGGCCGCCACCCCGAGCGCCTGGACCCCCTCGGCGCGCAGCTCTTCGGAAACGCGTTGCGCCGCATCGCTGTTAATGTCGAGTACCGCAACCTTGTTGCCGCGCCGGCCCAGCTCGTGGCAGGTGGCCTCCCCCATGCCCGAAGCGCCGCCGGTCACCACCGCCACCCGTTTCACTGCCGCCGTCCTGTCACTCGTAGACCACCGTCACCGACACACTGGTAGGCAACGACTGGCAGGTCAACACCCAGCCCTCGGCCACCTCGTCCTCGGTGAGCGCGTCATTGTTGATCATTCGTGCACTGCCCTCGGTCAGTCGAGCCATACATGTTCCGCAGGAACCACTTTCGCATGACGACGGCGCGTGTAGGCCCGCCAAGCGCGCTGTCTCCAGCAGCGTATTGCCAACTCGGTAGCTCGCGGTAATGGTCTGCCGGTCAAGGCTGATCGTCACTTGCTCAGTTTTCGGGCCCGCCGCCGTGTCGCATTGGGTCGTCGCCGGAGCGACGTCGCAATTCGTACCTGCATTTCCCATCCAGGCGAGAGTATCAAGTACTTGTCGTCAATATCAAGTACTTGACATATGTGGACGGCGGACCACGTCGATTGCAACGGTGTACCGAGCGGATTCACATGCGGAGCCCGCCGGCGGCGATGACGATTTCTCCGCTGATGAAATCCGATTCCGGGAGACAGAAGAGCAAAACCGCGCCGGCGGCTTCCTCGGGTGTGCCGGCACGCCCGAGCGGAATGAGGCGCTTCATCGCCTCGACCTGCGCCGCATCGAGCCCCACCTTGAGCTTGCGCTCGCCGATCTCGATCTCCGGGACCTCGCCCGCAAACGTCTGGGTCAGGCGGGTCTCGATCAAGCCGAACGCCACGCAGTTGACCGTGACATTGTAGCGACCCCAGTCCTTGGCGAGCGAGCGCGTCATGCCCACGAGCGCGGACTTGGCAGCGGCGTAGCTGAATTGCGTCGCCTCGCCGAAGAGCCCGGACACCGACGAAACGTTGACGACCTTCCGCGCCGACGCCGTCCGGCCCTCCTTCGCCATCGCTCGGAAATGGCGGCCGGCGGCACGCAGTAGGCGGAAGGGCCCGGTGGCATGCACGTCCAGCATCGCGTACCACTGCTCGTCGGTGTGGTTCGCGATGCGGGAGTTCCAGATGTAGCCCGCGTTGTTGATGAGGATGTGGAGGTCGCCGAAGCGCTCAAGGCAGGCGGCGACGGCGCGATCGCCGAAGTCATTCTCAGTCACGTCACCCGGGAACGTCTCGCAAACGCCACCGAGTCGGGCGACGTCGGCCGAGAGGCCTTGCAAGCTCGCGGCATCGAGATCGTTGGCGAGCACGCGGCTTCCTTCCGAGATCAACTTGAGGACGATGGCGCGGCCGATCCCTTGTCCCGCACCGGTTACCAGCGCCACTCGGCCATCGAGCCTGCCCGTGCTCATCGACCGCTCCCGGCCCATTCTTCGATGCCCTCGATCATGATTCCATTGGCGGCCTTCGGATGGATCAGCCAGCGAGCCTGGGTGGCCGACGCGACTGGTGGCCGGTCGATGATCGGCAGGGATCGCTCGGCGAGCGAGCGGCCGCTGGCGGCGACGTCATCGCTCACCACCGCCAGGTGATAAAAACCTTCGCCCTTCGTCGCCAGACGGCGCGCCACGGGATTGTTCATGTCCGACTTGTCGACCGGCTCCATCAGCTCGATGCTCATCTCCCCGGCCTCGCCCGAGAGGGAAAGGAAAATGCTGCGGATGCCCTCGACGTCGAAGTGGGCTTCCGAGAACTGCTTGAAGCCGAGCTTGTCGCGCCAGACGCAGAGCGCCGCCTCCATGTCGCTGACCACGACGCCGATGTGACTAATACGGTTGAACATCCGCTCTCCTTCGCAACTGACGGCTACGGGCGGGCGCCAGGTATTGACAGTTGAGCACATCCGACCTGACACCCGGTTTGGGCGGGCTCAGCGGGCCCTCTCAGGAGTCGGTGCGGTCGGTGAAAAGCGCATGACCGGTGCCCTTTTCGACGACGCGGCCCAGCAGATCCCGAAGCTGCTGCTGCTCATCGCTCGAAAGCACGCCAAACACCCTTTCGTGCGCCGCCAGCGCATCGGTCAGGACCGCCGAGGTCACCGCGCGTCCCTCGTCGGTGAGGTAGGCCTGCATGATTCGTCCATGCTGCGGATCCTGCTTGCGCTCCACCAGGCCGCGGCGCTCGAGCGCTGCTAGCGCAAGCTGCACACCTTGCGGGCTGATCAACAGTCGCCGGGCCAGCTCGGCACCCGACAAACCGGGCTCATTGGCGAGCTGGCGCATCAGACCAATCTGGGCGGTCGTCACGCCATGGCCGCCGATGGCCTCGTTAACGGTGGTCAGCGAGAAGTGAAAAGCCTGCTTGAGCAGCCACAGGATGTTGTCAGTGAGTTCCACGTCCTTCACATGCCCTTTTCCGACGAGTTCCGGTAGATGCGGCCGCCTTTCATGACGAATCGAACGTCGAGCGTGGTCGCGATGTCGCGCGAGGGATCTCCCGGCACGGCAATGACGTCGGCGAGATAACCGGGCGCGAGCCGGCCCAGCTCGTGGTCGGCTTCGATGAGCTCCGCGCTGGTCACCGTCGCCGCACGGATCGCCTGCATGGGTGTCATACCTCGCTCCACCAACGCGCACAGCTCCTCGGCGTTCCGCCCGTGTGGGATCGCGGGTGCGTCGGTCCCGCACGCGATGCGCACGCCGGCGGCAATCGCCTTGGGCAGCATGGATTTCGCGCGCGGAAACACCTCCTCGGCCTTCTTGCGCAACTCGGGTGCGATCCGGTCGACGGCCAACGCGTCGGTCAGATAGGTCGTCGAGACCAGGAAGGTCCCGTGGTCGACCATCATCTGGATCGTGTCGCCCGTCGCCAAAAAACCGTGTTCGATGCAGTCAATGCCCGCCCTGATGCAGGCGCGGATGGCGCTGTCGCCGATCGCGTGAGCGGCAACCCGGATCCCGGCGCGGTGCGCCTCGTCGGCGATGGCGGCAAACTCCTCGTCGGAGTACTGCTGGGCTCCCGGCACCGTGCTATGCGACATCACGCCGCCCGAAGCCGACACCTTAATCACCTTGGCGCCGTGGCGAATCTGGTAACGCACGCACGCACGCACGTCGGGCACCCCGTTGGCGATGCCTTCGGCCACACTCAGCGGCATGATGCCCGGGGCCAGCCGCTGAAAGACCGTCGGATCCAGGTGCCCACCGTAGGGCGTGACGGCGTGGCCGGCGGGCACGATCCGCGGCCCGGTGTGCCAGCCCTGGTCGATGGCGCGCTGCAACGCCACGTCCAGCAGGTAGCCGCCGGTCTTGACCATCAGACCGAGATTGCGCACCGTGGTGAAGCCGGCGTTCAGCGTGGTGTGGGCATTGACGGCGCCGCGCAGCGTTCGGTAGGCGGGGTCGTCTTGCACACCGTGCATGGGGCTGGGCAGGCCCTCCGGTCCGCCGGGGCCGCCGATGAGCAGGTTGAGCTCCATGTCCATCAGGCCCGGCAGCAGGGTCACGTCTCCCAGGTCGATCTCCGTTGCCGAATCCGGGAGCTGCTCAACGGGATTCACGGCGCGGATGCGGTCGCCCTCGATCACCAGCGCGGCCGGTGAGCGGACCTGGCCGGCGTCGACGTCTGCCCAGCGGTCGGCCCGCAGCACGATGGTCACGGGACGGGTTCGGAGACGCAGTCCAGGCTGGAGGCACCCGAGTCGGGCACTCGCGGCTGTTTCCAGCATTCCACCGGGAACGACACCATGATCATCGAATAGAGCAGGTGCATCAGGTTGGTGACGTCCTCGGGCAGGTCGTCGAGCGGGAACTTGTCGCAGTAGGCGATGGCTTCCTCTGCTCGGGGTGTGATGGCGTCGTAGAAGGCCTGCATCTCGGCCATCGAGCTGGTCATCCTCTTACGAAAACGCTGCGGCTCGCTGTCCAGGCACCAATCCGAAAATGGTTCCAGGTCAGCGAATTCGGTTGGCAGCTTGGCACTCACGGCTACACCCCCACCGACTTGCTCTGATAGTCAGCGATCCAGGCGGCGGTCTCCTTGTGGAGGTGGCGCAGCAGTATCTCCTGGTCGTTGAGCAGGAATTCGCGCACCACGCCCGACTCGATCATGGTCTGGGTGGCCTCCAGCGTGTTGGCGTCCTGCAGCCCGTACTCCTTGAACGTCACCGCCGCGAGTTCCTGGGCAATCCGTTCACGTGGCGTGCGTGGCTGAGGGAAATAGAGGGTTCCCTCGAACACGTGGGAGTTACAGGATGTCGGCCAGTAGTGGTAGGTCAGATACCAGCCCTGGCCCCAGAACAGGATGACGAAGTTGGGGAACAGCTGGAATGAGTCAAGTCCCCACGGGTCACACTTGGCCGGGTTGATGCCCGGGGGCAGCTCGCCGAGATCGGGCTTCTGCCAAGGCCCGAACAACCCGCTTTGGCAGATGTCGTCGATGGGCTTGCGCATGTCGGGATCCATTTCCCAGGCCCGGACGCCGGAGGTGCTGACCAACCGGTGCGGGCCGTCGATGCGGTAGTGCGGCGCCTCGAAACCGGCTTCCGCGGCAGCCTTCGAGTACTTGCTCGGTGACTGGCTCGCGTGCAGCACGGGTGCGTGATAGAACTCCTGGAACGCGTCCATGTAGAGCTTCCAATTCGCCTTGACCTCCGAGCGGTAGCACCACCGCGAGGTCATCTGCCCAAACGGGTAACCCTCCAGATCGGTGATCATCGGCCCGAGGAATTCCCGCAGCGACTGCTCGGGTTGCGAGGCGAAGTTGACGAAGATGAACCCTTCCCAGACGTCGCAATGCACCGGCACCAGGCCGTAGCGGTTCTTGTCGAGATCGAAGAACTCACTTTCCTGCTGCACGTGGGTGAGCTTGCCGTCCAGGTCGTAGCGCCAGGCGTGATATTTGCAAGTGAACTGCCGGCACATACCGCTGGTCTCCTCCAGGGGCATGTCGTTCCACACAAGCTTGTTGCCGCGGTGCCGGCAGATGTTATGAAACGCCTTGACCTCGCCGGCGGCGTTACGGACCACGATGATCGACGTGTTGGCGACCTTGAGTTCCTTGGTGAAATAGCTGCCCTTGCGCGGAAGGCGTTCCACGCGGCCAACATTCAGCCACGACCGCTTGAAGATCGCCGCGCGCTCGAGCTCGTAGACCTGCGGGCTGACGCAATCGTCGTAGGACACCGGTCCGGTGCCCAGCTCGGGATAGTGCTGTGTCCAGCTGCCTTCGGACGGCTTCGGGAAGCGAGCCATGTCTGAGGACCGTATATGCTCTACATCACAATCGCAAGTAGTTGATATTGCTACTTTGGCCGATGGTTGAGGAGGACATTCGGTGCACCGACACGACAGGCTGTTCATTGGTGGGACATGGGCCTCGCCCAGCACCGACGACTCCATCGAGGTGATTTCGCCACACACCGAATCGCCGATCGCTCGCGTGGCTGCGCCCGGCCCGGCCGACGTGGATGCGGCCGTGACGAGCGCACGCGTCGCGTTCGATGAAGGCCCATGGCCGGGCCTGGATCCCTCCGATCGCATCGACGCCGTGCGCCGACTCACGAAGCTCTATGCGGCGCAAAGCGGACCGATGGCCGACCTGATCACCGCCGAAATCGGCGCACCCACCAGTTTTGCCCAACGCGCCCAGGTCGGGCTGCCCTCGATGATGATGGGCGCGTTCTGCGACCTTGCCGAAAGTTTTCGTTGGCAGGAGACGCGCCCCGGTTTCTACGGGTCCGATCTCGACATCCGGCGGGAGCCCGTCGGCGTCGTGGCGGCGATCGTGCCATGGAACATGCCGCAGTTTCTCATCGTCACCAAGCTGATCCCGGCGCTGTTGGCGGGTTGCTGCGTAGTGCTCAAGCCCGCACCGGAGTCTCCGCTCGACGCGCTGCTGCTCGCCGAGATGCTCGACGAAGCCGACCTGCCAAAGGGTGTCGTTAGTGTGCTGCCCGGCGACGCGGCGGTCGGGGAGCAACTCGTCGGCCACCCCGGTGTGGACAAGGTGTCGTTCACCGGCTCCACCGCCGCCGGCAAGGCGGTTGCTGCGGCGTGCGCGGCCGACCTCAAGCGTGTCAGCCTGGAACTCGGGGGAAAGTCCGCGGCAATCGTGCTCGATGACGCCGAACCCGCTGCGGTCGCATCCGCGATCCGGTCGGCAAGCCTGTCCAACTGCGGTCAAATCTGCAATGCGCTGACCCGAATCCTGTTGCCAGCCAATCGTAGTGAGGAGTTCGTCGATGCGCTGGCAGCCGAAATGAAATCACTGCGCATCGGCGACCCCGCCGACCCGGCGACGCAGCTCGGGCCGCTGGTCGCACAGCGCCAACAGCGGCGTGTCCGCAACTACATCGCCGAGGGCCAAAAGGAAGGGGCCCGCCTCGTCGTCGGTGGCACCGACCTGCCAGACGGTATCGCGCACGGCTGGTATGTGAAGCCGACATTGTTCGCTGATGCCGACAACTCCATGCGCATCGCCCGCGAGGAGATCTTCGGCCCGGTCCTGACCGCCATCCCCTACCGCGACGAGGATGACGCCATCGCGATCGCCAACGATTCCGAGTACGGACTGGCCGGATCGGTGTTCACCGCCGATCACGATCGCGGCGTCGGCATTGCGGGCCGCGTGCGCACCGGAACCTTCGGCGTCAACCAGGGTTACACCATGGATCCTTTTGCGCCTTTTGGTGGAGTCAAAGCCAGCGGATACGGGCGTGAACTCGGCGCCGAAGGGATCGACGGCTACACGGTCACCAAATCGATCTCCATAGCGGCCACGCAATGATGCCGCATCAACGCGGCTGTCGAAAGGGCGAAAGCGCACGAGCTCCAATTAGTTTGAAGTCGAAACGGTGTCGAGCCTGAACACCGTGCATCGACCCGCAAGGGCCTCGAATTCGTCGGCGGTTCCTTGCTGCACCAGCCCCGAGCGTTTAAAGAAGCCAACACCCCGCGGCACTCTATCAGGAAATGCTCGCAGCACCGGGCGTGCTTCCTCCGCGGTGATCTCGACGAAGCTGACCCGCTCAGATCTGCGGCCCCGCGTGACGGTTCCCCCGCCGGCGGCGCGGGCGTTGAGCACCCAATCGGCGCGGGGATAACCACCGACGACGTAGAGGCTGTCATGAAACATGAACGGAGTCGCCGGCGTGCTGCGCGGCTCACCCGACTTGCGGCCAGGCACCGTCAGCACCCGCACCGGGCCGGTAACGATACCGAGGTTCTGGATAGCCATTACGGCCTTGTTCATCGATTTGAGCCAGGCTGGCGGTTTGGGATCAGACATTTCGTCCCCGGTCACTCGTTGGCGAATCCGCTTTGACAGCGTCATCTTCATTGATATCAATCAACCTGATGCATGTCAAGGTACCTGATATGGCCCTCAGTCCCGGTCGTGGTGGCACACAGCTTCGAGTTTGAGGCCGAACGGGTCGTACCAGAACGTGGCGTAGTAATGCCCGAGGTATTGCGGGAAATGCTGCGGGTGGTGGATGACCGTGCCACCAATCCCCATGACATGGTCATGCACGTCGTGCACCAAAGCCCGGCGCGACACGATGAACGCCAGGTGTTGCAGGCCGGTTCGCTGGGATGAGTACTCACCCGGCTGGGCTGCCGGATAGAAGAACAGGTAGGTGCCGGGCTTGTTGCCGGCAGGCTTATAGGAAAATTCGTCGTCGGTATGAAGGAACGGCTCGAATTCGACAAGGGGCATCAGCGCGTCGTAGTAGCTCTTCGCGGCGATGAGATCGGGCACGTTGATGCCGAGGTGGCCTAGCATGGCATCACGCTGGGCCCCGCCCATCACCCGCGAGCTTTAGCAGCAGGCGCGTGCCACCCAGCGGACTTGCGTGCAAAGAGGCTTCACCGCCGTGCAATTCGGCCTGCTGCGCGACAAGCGCGAGCCCTAATCCGGAGCCCGAGCGCGATGCCGTCGACCCGCGCGAGAAGCGTTCGAAGACCGCGGTGCGCTCCGCTTCCGGGACCCCGGTGCCGTTGTCGTCGATGGCGATTTCCACGCCTTCGCCGGAAGTCGCCACGTTCAAACGGATTTCGGAGGCATTGCCGTGCCTAACGGCGTTGGCGATGGCGTTGTCGATCACCAGCCGCAGTCCCGTGGGCAAGCCCACCATCAACATCGTGGGCGATGGCACCAGCGACACCTGCACGCCGGGGTAGATGCGAAGTGCGTCGTGCGCGGCACGATCCAGAAGCTCGGTGATGTCGAATGGGACGAAATCGTCAACGGTGGTCAGTTCTCCCTGCGCCAGCCGTTCGAGCGCCGTTAGTGTCGCCTCGATCCGACTCTGGGTGCGGATGACGTCGCCGATGACCTCCTCACGCTGTTCGGGGGGTAATTCCAAGGTGGACAACACCTCGAGGTTGGTGCGCATGGCCGTCAACGGGGTGCGCAGCTCGTGCGACGCGACAGCGGCGAAGTCGCGAGCCGACTCGAGCGCCGCCTTGGTGCGCTGTTGTTCGTCGCCGATGCGGGCCAGCATTCCCTCGACCGCCTCGGCGATCTCGACGGCCTCACGGACGCCGCGGACCTGGACCTCGTCGGGGCTGGATTGAGCATTGATCGCGCGGGCCTGCTGCGCCAGCAGCAGGAACGGATTGACCATGATCAGCGAGATCACCCAGCCGACGAGGATCGTGCCGCCGATGACGCTGCCACAGATCAACAACACCCGCAGGTGCAGTTCGTTGATCCGATGTTGGGCCTCTGCCAAGGGTGCGGCCAGCGCAATCGAGGCCGGGCCCGCGGTGAAGGTGCGGACGCGATATTGCACGCCGTTGATGGTGGTGTTCGCGTATCCGTTCGGAAGCTTGGGCAAAACGATGTCGCCGGGTACGGACACGGTCACATCGCCGATACGCGCGGTGCGCACCAGGTTGCCGTCGGGTAAGGCCCGATCGGGGTTGGTGAGCTGCCCGCTGTTGAGCAGTGTGTTGATGTCGCCGAGGCTGCTCACCGAATCCAGGCGGCGGTCGAGCTGGCTGTACTGCTCGTTGGTGACGCCAATCCATACCCAGGCGCCCAACAAGACGACAAGCGCAATGACCGATAGTGCGGCGACGATCACGATGGTGCGCAGTGAAAGCACCCGCATCAGCAGAGGTGGATGCCGGAACGAACGAACGTCGGGCTCCATCTAGTGAGCTCGCAATGCCAGGCCCATGTCGTGGAGGATTTTAACCGGCCTGGCTTTTTGCCTGACGGGCACACCGATCCACCGCTTTCGATCCGTATGGCGCAGCAGTCCAGAGCCGAGGTTCATCGATTTGCCCTCCGCTACGGTGAGTGAGTACTCTCTCACCGTGCTCACAGGGCCTACTCGGGGACGCGATCGGCTGCTGGCCGCTGCGCTGAGGCTTTTTGCCGCCAAGGGGTACGCGGCGACGTCCGTGGCTGACATCCAGCGAGAATCCGGGCTGGCGCCCGGGTCGGGCGCGCTCTACAAGCACTTCGGGTCGAAGCGGGAGCTGTTGGAGGCCGCCGTCGCGCACCGGATCGACAGCATCGTGGCCGCGCGGGAGCAGTACGACGCGGGCGAGCCGGGCAGCGTCGAGCAGGCGGTGCGCACCGCGGGCCAGCTGATCTGGAGCAACCTGAAGCAGAGCGAGGATTTGCTAAAGGTGATGCTGCGCGAACCCGACGAGCTCGGCGAGCTCGACGACAAGACATGGCAGGTCATCACCGACAACGCCTATCAGCGGTTCGCCGGCGAACTTGCCGCGTCGAATCATTCGGGCCGCACGCGTATCCCCGATCCCGAGGCGGCCGCGGCCGTGGCAATCGCGTCGTTGTCCTACGCCGCGACGCTGCAGGCGCTGACGGGCCGCTTGCCGGGCAACATCGATGAAGACCGCTACTTCGAGGCGTGGGTCAATCAGACGCTCAGCGTCCTCGCGCAATACCGCAACTCGAAAATATCTGAACACCAACCGCTTTCAGGAGAGCTATGACCTTCTCACTGCAACTGACCGACGACGTGATCGAGGTGCGCGATTGGGTGCATAAGTTCGCGGTTGAGGTCATCCGCCCCGCCGCGTCCGAATGGGATGAGCGAGAGGAAACTCCGTGGCCCGTGATCCAGGAGGCCGCGAAGGTGGGTCTGTACTCACCCGATTTTTTCGCGCAGCAGGCGGCCGAGGCGACGGGGCTCGGCATGCTCACCGCATTCGAGGAGATGTTCTGGGGTGACGCCGGCATCGCGCTGTCCATCATGGGCACCGGGTTGGCCGCAGCGGCGTTGGCGGGTAACGGAACTCCCGAACAACTGGGTCGCTGGCTTCCGGAGATGTTCGGTACGCCCGACGAGCCCAAGCTCGGTGCGTTCTGCTCGTCCGAGCCCGACGCGGGTTCGGACGTCGGGGCGATCCGCACGCGTGCACGCTACGACGAAGCCGCGGGCGAATGGATCCTCAACGGCACCAAGACCTGGGCGACCAACGGCGGTATCGCCAACCTGCATATCGTGGTGGCATCGGTCTATCCCGAGCTCGGCACCCGGGGCCAGGCCACATTCGTCATCCCCGCCGGCACCAAAGGTCTGGCCCAGGGGCAGAAATTCAAGAAGCACGGGATCCGCGCGTCGCACACCGCCGAGGTGGTGCTCGACAACGTGCGCCTGCCCGAGGACTTCATTCTCGGCGGACGCGAAAAGTTCGAGGCGCGTATCGCTCGCGCCAAATCCGGTGCCTCCACGGGCGGGCAGGCGGCGATGAAGACCTTCGAGCGCACCCGACCCACCGTCGGCGCGATGGCCGTCGGCGTGGCCCGGGCGGCCTATGAGTACGCGCTCGACTACGCCTGCCAGCGTGAGCAATTCGGCCGCAAGATCGGCGAGTTTCAGGCGGTGGCGTTCAAGCTGGCAGACATGAAGAGCCGCATCGACGCGGCTCGCCTGCTGGTCTGGCGCGCAGGCTGGATGGCGCGCAACAACCAGAACTTCGAGTCGGCGGAGGGTTCGATGGCCAAGCTGGTGGCCAGCGAGACCGCGGTCTACGTCACCGACGAGGCCATCCAGAACCTGGGTGGCAACGGCTATACCCGCGACTACCCCGTGGAGCGGATGCACCGCGACGCAAAGATCTTCACGATCTTCGAGGGAACCAGCGAGATCCAGCGGCTGGTGATTTCGCGGGCGCTGACCGGGCTGCCCATCCGTTGACGCGGGCTGCGGGACATGATGTCCGCATGACCACCGAGATCCGTGTCCTCGACCGCGAGGACGAACTGGTCGCCGCGGCCAACGTGTTTCGCACCGCGATGGTGGGGTTCCCGCACCTGCCGGACCTGGCTCCCGGCCAGATCGCCACGCTGCTCGAACCCGGCCGCACGATCGGGGCTTTCGTGGGAGGGCAACTGGTTGGCACCGCGGACGCCGTGACGAGCCGACTGACGCTGCCCGGCGGGGCGATCGTGGGCCATGCGGCCGTGACACGCATCGGGGTGCTGCCGCCGTTCACCCGAAAAGGTATCGCCACCGATCTCATGCGTCATCAGTTGCGCGACATCGCCGCGCGGGGCGAGGCGCTCGCGACGTTGCGGGCCTCGGAGGCGACGATCTACGAGCGGTACGGCTATGGAGTGGCGAGCTCATCGCAGACCGTGGAGGTACAGACGGCGCGGGCGAAGCTACGTCCCGATGTCGCTGCCGGCGGTCCGGTCCGGCTGCTGGACACGACCGAAGCGTGGGACGTCCTGCCCCGGATCTATGCGGACAATCGTCCGTCCCGGCCGGGAACCATCGATCGCCCCGAGGTGTGGTGGCGGAGCCTGCGGATGCGCACCGAATCCTCTTCGGGGCCTTCGTATGTCGCGGTCCACGGCGAACCGGGATCAGAGTCGGGATTCGCCCGCTACCGGCCCGTCGACACCGAGTCGTGGTTCATCAGCGACCAGCGCACCATCGCGGTAGAGGATTTCTTTGCCCCGTCCGCGGTGGCCTATCTCGGGCTGCTGCGATTCCTGCTCGGGCTCGATCTCATCGACCGCGTGGTGTTCTGGATGCTGCCCGTCGACGATCCGCTGCCCTGGCTG
>Ga0182034_10000347_pt1 | contig 20813 bp, 18 predicted proteins | sample flu12Cox44000172_FD_125972 | JGI IMG/M metagenome (GOLD analysis project Ga0182034, IMG submission 125972) | Lab enrichment of tropical soil microbial communities from Luquillo Experimental Forest, Puerto Rico - flux4day.12C.oxic.44.000.172 | ecosystem: Environmental > Terrestrial > Soil >... | reverse complement strand
TGCGTGCTGCTGCGCCCCGGCCTGGTGCGCACGCGCATGAACAATTTCGACGGCGACCTCGAAGCGCGCGAAAGTGTCGCCGGCATGCGGCGTGTAATCGCGGGACTTTCGCTTGCCGACACTGGCCGCTTCATTGGTTACGATGGCAAGGACGTGCCGTGGTGAACACCGTCGTGCCCGCATCCTGGTGGTGACGTATGCCGCGCGTTCTCGTCACCGGGGCGAACAGAGGACTCGGCCTGGAGTTTTCGCGGCAATACGCGGCCGCTGGCTGGGACGTCGTTGCCGCTTGCCGCAACCCGCACGTCGCAACTGAGCTCAAGGCGCTGGGCAAAGTTGTCTCGATCCTCCCGCTCGACGTTGCCGACGAGCCATCGATCGCGAGGTTCCTGCGTGCTGTTTCCGACATCCCAATCGACGTGGTCATCTTGAATGCCGGCGTCAGCGCTCCGCCGCAAATCGCAGCAGCCGTCACGCGCGACGCGTGGGCGCCGGCTATCGCGGTGAATGCGCTCGCCCCGCTGCGGCTTGCGACCGGATTGTGCGCGAATTTGCAAAAGGGTGAACAGAAGAAGGCAGCCGCGATTTCCAGCTTGGCGGCATCGCTGAGCAAATACGATGTTCCTGGCCAGTACAGCTATCGGGCATCGAAAGCGACGCTGAATTCGTTGTGGCGCTCGCTTGCCATCGAATGGCGGTCGCTCGGCATCTCGTGCATCCTGTTGCGGCCGGGCAAGGTGCGCACACGTATGACCGGCTTTAGCGGCGACCTTGCTCCAGAGGAATCGGTTGCAGGCATGCGGCGCGTGATCGCAGGCGCTACGCTTGCAGACAGCGGACGCTTTATTGGTTACGACGGAAAGGAAGTACCATGGTAGTTATGGCTAGCGATGGGGCCGCGAGGGTGAGGCGATGATTGGAAAATCTATGCTGAGGCGATGGGCAGGGGCCCTGTCACTGCTGTTCGCGGTGGGGGCGGTGGTATTTGTGGTGCCAGCGTCATCGCAGACGCCGTTGACCAGCGTCTCGCTGCGGCTCGACTTTCTGCCCGCCGGCTATCACGCGCCGCACCGTGCAACGCGGGTATTATCGCGAGCACGGCATTGATCTGCAGATCTCCGATGGGCGGGGCTCAAATCCCTCGCTGCAGTCGGTCGCGGCGGGCAACGACCTGATCGTGCTCGCCAACTACGGCACGATGACCGAGGGCATCACCAAGGGGATGCCGGTGATCGGGGTCGGCGGCCTGATCCAGCGGCTGCCGGACGCGGTGATTTCGCTCAAGGGCTCCGGGATCAAGACGCCGAAGGATCTGGAAGGCCGCTCCATGACCATTCCGCCGGCGAGCGCCGTGTTCAAACTGTTTGCCGCGTTCGTGACGGCAACCGGAATCGACATCAACAAGATCAAGCAGGTGCAGACGGATTCCAACGCGGTCTTGACCGGCTTGCTGCAGGGCCAGGTCGATTTCACCACGGGCTGGGTGTTCACCGATGCGCTCAAGGTGGAAACGCAGAAGCCGATCGATCCGCCGATGCTGTTTGCCGACTACGGCGTCAACGTGCTCGCCGCGGGATTCGTCGTGCAAAAAGCAACCGCCGCCACGAAAGGCGATACCATTCGCCGTTTCATGACCGCGACCGCGCAGGGATATCGGGAAGGCCTGAAGGATCCGGAGGCGGCGGTCGCCGCCATGACCCAGGCGCGCCCGAGCGGCAGCAACGAGCTGTGGCTCAAACAGCTCAAGCTCATTGGCCCGTTCCTACAGACCGAGCGCAGCAAGGGCCATGGTTTCGGTTGGACCGCGCGCGAGGACTGGGAGCAGACGGTGGATATCCTCAAGAAATATTTCGGCATGACCGCATCGGTCGATCCGGCCGGGCTCTACACCAACGATTTTCTTCCGTCGCAGTGAGGAACATGGATATGCCGATCGAAGGCTGGCGGGCGACCTGCATCCAGATGAACAGCAGGCTCGCGACCAAGGCTGTCGACCGTACGGCTGCCTGGTCGATCATCAAGGAGAACGTGGACTGTGCCGACGCGCTGATCGAAGCGGCTTGCAGCCATGCCGATCCGCCGAAGGTGGTAGTTCTTCCCGAATTCGCACTACAGGGCCCGCCGCACGGCGGCACCGTGCGCGAATGGATCGACAAAGCGTGCTACCCGATTCCCGGTCCAATCACCGCGCCGCTTGCAAAGCTCGCGATCCGCTACGGCATTTACATCGCCGGCAATCAGTTCGAGGTCGACGCGACGTGGCCCGGGCGTTTCTTCAACTGCTGCTTCCTCATTAATCCGAAGGGCGAGGTCATCCTTCGGTTTCGCCGCATCAACACGGCGTCGTGGCCCTCGCCGCATGATTTCATGGAGGCTTATTTCGCCTGTTATGGTATCGAGGGCACCTTCCCTGTGGTCGATACCGAGCTGGGCCGGCTGGCGATGCTCGCCTGCGGCGAGATTGCCGTGCCGGAGATCGCCCGCGTGTTCATGATGCGCGGCGCCGAAGTGCTTCTGCATCCCACCAACGAGCAGGAATCCGCCGCGCAGGAGGCTGCCAAAGTGGCGCGCGCCGCTGAGAATATGGTGTATCTCGTGAGCGCCAATGTCGCGGACGGCATCGGCTTCTCCGCCGATGGGTCGGTGCTGGGCGGGCGCTCCCAGATCATCGACTACCGAGGCAAACAGCTGGCATTCGACGCGAGCAGCGAGGAAAGCACGCGCGTCTCCGCGGTGATCGATATCGAAGCATTGCGGCGCGCCCGACGGGAAATGAGCATGGCCAACACGTTGCTGCGCGGCCGTTGGGACATGTACCGCCCGTTCTTCGAACGGATGACGGCCTATCCCGCCAATGCATTCCTGAACGCGCCGATGACGGACGCTGCCCAGACCAAGGCTTTGGCGGAGACGGCGCTGCGCAATTTGATTGAGGCGGGGGTCGTCGTCGAGCCTGAATTGCAGCGGGAGTCTGCGCGCGAGGGGGCAAAGCAAGCCGCTGCCGCTTTCTAGGGGTCAGTCCGATGGCGAGGCAATTTGTGCTTGAGGTCAACGGCGGCCGGCTTGCGGTTGAGACGGAAGCCGACACGCCGCTGCTTTACGTGTTGCGAAACGATGGCGGCTTAAGCGGACCGAAGTTCGGCTGCGGGTTGGGCCAGTGCGGCGCTTGCACCGTGATCCTTGATGGTGCCGCCGCGCGCTCCTGCATTACTGCCGTCGCCAGCGTCGAAGGTGCGAAGATAACGACGCTCGAGGGGCTGGCCACGGCTGCATCCCTTCACAAGCTGCAGCAGGCTTTCCTCGACGAGCAGGCGGCGCAATGCGGCTACTGCACCAACGGCATGATCATGACCGCGAAGGCGCTGCTGGACCGCAATCCGCATCCGCAAGAAGCCGACATCAAGCAGGCCCTGATGAACAACCTGTGCCGGTGTGGCAGCCATTTGCGCGTCGTCAAGGCAGTCCAGCGGGCGGCCGGCTAGGGAGCGCGCACCATGACACCTTTGCTCTCGCGTCGCCAATTCGTCGCCGGCAGCCTGACGGTCAGCTTCACAGCGGCCGCGCTTGCTCGCAGCGATGTCGCGCTTGCGCAAGCTCAGGCGGTAAAACTTCCCGGCAGCCTCGCCAACAACGCGCGTCTGGATTCGTGGTTGAAGATCGGTGCCGACGGCGAGGTGACGATATTCACCGGTAAAGCCGAGATCGGGCAGGGAATCAAAACTGCGCTCGCACAGATTGCCGCCGACGAATTGGACGTCTCCATCGAGCGCATTGCGATCGTCGGCGCCGACACGGCGCGAACGCCCGAGGAAGGGGTCACCTCGCGCAGTTTCTCCGTCATCGAAAGCGGCTCGGCGTTGCGGCTTGCCGCGGCGGAAGCGCGCAGCCTGCTGCTCGCCAAAGCTGCGGCGAAATTGTCGGTACCGGTCGAGCGCTTGGGCGTGACTGATGGCGCGATCGCCGCGGGTCAAAAGAAAACGAGCTATTGGGAACTCATCGGCGGCAAAGAATTCAAACATCAGCTGACCGGCACGGCGAAGCCCAAGCAGCCCAAGGATTATAAATACGTGGGCCACTCGGTGCCGCGCGTCGACCTGCCGGGCAAGGTCACGGGAAAGCCGAGCTACGTGCAGGATCTCAGACTCGATGGGATGCTGCATGCCCGCGTTTTGCGGCCGCCGCTCGATCGCGCCGATATCGCAATCGACGCGATCGACGCAACGCGGACGTCGGCGATGCCGGGCATGCGTAAGATCGTTCGCAACGGCAATTTCGTCGCGGTCGTCGCCGAGCGCGAGGAGCAGGCGATCAACGCGCTGGCGGCGCTGAAAAAGGACACGCGCTGGCGCGTGCCGGTGCTACCCAAGCCGGAAGACCTCAAAGATTATCTGCTCAAGGCGCCGGCAAAAGACCGCGTCCTGCGCGAGGACGGCGATGTCGCCGCCGCGCTGGCGAAGGCGCAGCACGTCGTCGACGCCAAGTTCTTCGTTCCGTATCACGCACACGCGTCGATAGCGCCGTCTTGCGCGGTCGCGCAGCTTTCCGGCGACCAGCTTACGATCTGGACGCACAGCCAGGGCATCTTCGAGTTGCGTCGCGATATCGCCGGCGTGATCGGCAGGCCGGAAGCGCAGATCCGTCTCATCCACATGGAAGGCGCGGCGTGTTACGGCCAGAACGGCGCCGACGACGCCGCCTTGGACGCGGCATTGCTGGCGCTCGAGCTGCCCGGGCGCCCGGTTCGCGTGCAGTGGATGCGCGAAGACGAGTTTGCCTGGGAGCCGAAAGGTCCGCCGATGGTCGTCAGCGTCAAAGCCGGCGCGGACGCCGACGGCAACATCGTTGCCTGGGACTATGAGTATTGGACGCCGCCGCATGTCTCCCGCTACGGCAAGAATTGGAGCACGGTGGCGATCGGCGGCTGGCATCTTGAGCGCGCGGCTACCCCGTTCTTCGTGCCGGGAGCCGCCGGCGATGTGTTTGCCCGCGTGGTCGCCGGCGACGATGCCTTTTACAAGTTTCCCAACAAGCGCGTCGTACAGCACGGGGTGACGCAGTTCGCGCCGCTGCGCTCGGGCGAGCTGCGCGGCGTGGCAGGATTTCAGCACTCGTTCGCGATCGAGACCGTGCTGGACGAGCTTGCCGCCAAATGCGGCGTCGACCCGATCGCGTTTCGCCTCCGGTTCGTTGCGGATGCGCGCATGCGCGACGTGATCGCGGCGGTAGCGGCGAAGGCGCGATGGCGTGGCAAGCCATCCGGTTCGGCCGACGGACGCGGGCGCGGCTTCAGTCATTTCTTCTACGACAAGCCGTTGTCCCGAGCTGCTGCGATCGTCGATATTGCCGTCGATCGCGCGAGCGGGGCTATCAAGATCGAGCGCGTGACCGCCGCATTCGACATCGGCCGGGTGATCAATCCCGACGGCGCGCGCAACCAGATGGAAGGGGGAATCATTCAGGCGCTGAGCCGTACGCTCAAGGAGCAGGTAACGTTCGACAATTCGGGCGTGACCTCGGTGGACTGGCAGCGCTACCCGATCCTGGACTTTTCCGAAGTCCCGGAGATCGATGTGGCGCTATTGGATCGTCCCGAGGAGGAGCCGGGCGGAGCCGGCGAGACGCAGACGCCGATCATTCCCGGCGCCGTGGCCAATGCGATCTTCGACGCGGTCGGCGTGCGGCTACGCGTGATGCCGTTTACTCCGGAGCGCGTGAAGCACGCGCTCGCGGGATAATTTCTCGTTGTCATTCCGGCCGACCGCCGTGAAGCGGCGGGAGATCCGGAATCCAGTAAACACTGCATCTTGTTGATGCGCGAGGCGCGGATCGCACGGCCGGTGATTGCTGGATGCCCGTTTTCGCGGGCATGACATCGGGAGCTTGTGCAGAGCTAAACGCTACTCCGCAGCGACGCCGCGCGCGGGCCCGTGCAGCGCCGTCATGGTCTGCTCATACGCGTCGAGCCAATCGGTGCCCTTCTCCGAGATGATGTCACCGCCGCGCGCCTGGCGGCAGAGCGAGGGATCGTCCAGCACCGCCGGAAGCTTGCCGCTGTCGCGATAGTCGCGTGCCGCCTTGAGCAGCACGCGCCGCGTGAGCATGACCATGCGGTCGCTGGAGGCGAGATGCTCCTGGGTGCGGTCGATGATCGGGTCCATGGTTTCCTGGATCGCCTGATCCTGCAGCGGAATGCCGACGATGCCGGTATAGCTCTCGCCGCGCCGCTGCATCTCACGGTCGAGCCCGTGATCGTTCGACCTGTTCTTCACCGGGCGCCAGCGCCCCATCCAGTCGTTGGTGCGCGGCAGATATTCCAGTGGTCGCGCCATCCCGGGAATGACCGTGCCGTCAGCATATTTGAGTGACTTGAAGTTGCCGCTGGCGCGCTGCAGGTCGATGTTGAAGATCATGGTGTGCTCGTCGTCGATCGGCACCCATGCGTTCGCCGACAAGTTTCGCTCCATTCGGTCGCTCGGATAGAGCACCCAGAACGGGAAAATGAAACTGGCGAAGCGGTGGTGCTCGTGTCCGGCCATCGCATCGCGTTGCGCGGAGTACATCGTGCCGAACGGCATCTCGCTGACGTTGATGCGCGGCGCCTTGTTCAGCACCGTATAGGTCGCCGCGTCATTCGGGTCCATCTTCGAAGCATCGATGTGGCCGGCGTGCAGAAAACCTAGATGCGATGTGTCGACGTCGCCCTCCAGCGCCTGCAGCCAATTGCAGTCGCGCTGCGTGAGCGCGATGTTGCGGTCGTCCGGCTGCTCGCAGGTGATCGCGTCGATCTCGGGCAGCGGCGGCGCCACCGCGCGCTCGCCCATGTAGACGAACACCAGCCCGCCACGCTCGATGGTCTTATAGGCGGTTGCCTTGACGCCGGCCGGGTACTTGTTCTTGTCCGGCAGGTTCGGCTGGTCGAGGCAATTGCCGTCCACGTCGAATTTCCAGCCATGGTAGGCGCAGCGAATCCCGTGATCCTCGTTGCGGCCGAGGAACAGCGACGCCAGGCGGTGCGGACACAGATGATGGAAAATGCCGACCCGCCCGCCGGTATCGCGAAACGCGATCAGTTTCTCGCCCAGCAGCATCAGCCGCATCTGCGGACCGTCGGCGACGAGCTCGGAGGAGAGGCAGGCCGGAGCCCAGAATTGCCGGATGAACTGTCCCATCGGCGTACCGCGTCCGACCCGCGTGAGAAGTTCGTTCTCGGCTGCACTGATCATGTGGAACTCCCGATATCTTCTTCGGCCACGCCCCGATGGGGCGCCGGAGCAGCACGACATTTTCTCTGCGACGATATAGCACGCAGGTCGGATCAACTTCAATCAAGCGAGGCGTCGCGTCGCCTTGCCTGTGCGCGCGTTTGTTTGTATCCCGAAACCATGCGCGCCGCTGTCGCTGAGCGGGCTGCGGGCGAGGGCGGCAGCGCGGTTTCCTGGAGGATGCGATGCGTACGATGTTGGCGCTTCTCGGTCTGATGCTGTTGGCGCAAGGCGCCGCCGCGCAGGATTATCCGACAAAGCCAATTCACTTTCTGGTGCCTTACGCGCCGGGCGGCCCCGCCGACATCGCGGCGCGTCTCGTCGGCGGCAAGCTCACCGAAGCCTGGGGCCAGCAGGTGGTGGTGGAGAACAAGCCGGGCGGCAACGGCTTCATCGCGATGAGTGCGGCAGCAAAGGCGGCGCCCGACGGCTACACGCTGGTGATGGCGACGATTGGCGAAGCGGCGATCGCTCCGGTGTTGTTCAAAGACGCGCCTTACAGCATCGAGCGCGACTTCGCGCCGATCTCGCTCGTCAGCGACGCCACCATCGTGCTCGCGGTGCACGGTGATTCGCCGCTCAAGTCGGTGGCCGACGTGATCACCGCCGCAAAAGCGCAGCCCGGCCGAATTTCCGTCGGCTCGCCGGGCAATGGCACCGTCAATCAGATCGTCATCGAGTGGATGGCGCTCAACACCGGCACCCAGCTCCAGCACATTCCGTACAAGGGCAGCGCGCCGGCAGCGACTGCGATCGCCGCTGGCGAGATTCCGCTTGGCATGCTGGCGAGCTCCTCGGTCGCGCCGCATCTCAAGACCGGGCGCGTGCGGGTGCTGGCGGTCGCTTCCGCCAAGCGGTCGAAATTCGGCCCCGACTGGCCCACGCTGCAGCAGGCGGGCGTCGCCGATGTGAACGCCTCCACCTGGACCGCGCTGCTCGCGCCGCACGGCACGCCGCAGCCGATCCTCGATAAGCTCAACGCCGAGGTGGTGAAGGCTCTCGAATTGCCGGACATCAAGGAGCGCTTCGCCGCCGGCGGGGTGGAGACGATTCCGTCGAGCGCGGCGGAATTGGCGGCTCGCATCAAGCAGGATTCGGCGCAGTTCGGCTTGATCGTGCAAAAAGCCAACATCAAGCCGGATTGATCGCGCAGCCTCGGCGCGGATCGCGCAAAGCGAATGCGTTCCTTGGCAATCGTCCTTGCGAATCTTGCACTGTGCGCACAGTCAGCCGTCGCGCAAGATTATCCAACGAAGCCGATTCATCTCCTCGTTCCTTACGCGCCGCGCGGTCCGGCCGACATCGCCGCGCGCCTGGTCGGCGCCAAGCTCACCGAAGCCTGGGGTCAGCAGGTGGTGGTTGAGAACAAGCCCGGCGGCAACGGTTTCATTGCGATGAGCGCGGCGGCGAAGGCGGCGCCCGATGGCTACACGCTGGTGATGGCGACGATAGGCGAGGCGGCGATCACACCGGTCTTGTTCAGGGATGCCCCTTACGATATGGCGCGCGACTTCGCGCCGATCTCGCTGATCAGCGACGCCGACGTCGTACTCGCGGCACACGGTGACTCGCCGTTCAAATTGGTCGCCGACGTGATCGCGGCCGCCAAGGCGCAGCCCGGCCGCCTCTCGGTCGGCTCGCCCGGCAACGGCACGATCAATCAGATCGTGCTCGAGTGGATGGCGCTCAACACCGGCACTCAGTTCCAGCACATCCCATACAAGGGCGGCGCACCGGCCGCGAACGCGCTCGCCGCGGGCGAAGTCCCGCTTGCCGTGAGCTCAAGCTCCTCGGTCGCGGCGCACCTCAAGAGCGGCCGCGTGCGGGTGCTGGCGGTTGCCGCGGGCCATCCGTCGAAATTCAATCCGGACTGGCCCACTCTGCAGCAGCAAGGCGTGCCCGACGTGGATGCCTCGATCTGGACCGCGCTGTTCGCGCCCAAGGCGACGCCGGAGCCGATCATCAATAAACTCAACGTCGAGGTGGCGCGCGTCCTCGAGCTCGCCGAGACCAAGGCGCGCTTCGCCGCGCTCGGCGTCGAGACCATTGCGTCGACCGCCGCGCGACTGGATGCGCGCATTAAACGCGACGCGGCGCAGTTCGGCCGCATCGTGCAGAAAGCAAACATCAAGCCGGATTGAGTCGCTGGCACGGTCGTTGATCGGCGGCCGGTGAGAATCTCGGTCGGCGCCAGCAACTCGAACCGACCGCGTGCTATAACCACCCCATGCGCCTGATTTCACGCCGCGACTTCCTCAACGGCATCGCCCTGACCATTGCCTCTGGACTGACGCCGGCCGAGCAGATCGCCGCCAATCCCGCGCGCTATCCACCCGCCTTGACCGGACTACGCGGTCAGCATCCCGGCTCGTTCGAGGTCGCGCACCGGGTTGGTCGGGCCGGCGAACATTATCGCTTCGGCGACATCGAAGAGAGCTACGATCTCGTGGTCGTGGGCGGCGGGATCAGCGGACTTGCCGCCGCCTGGTTCTTCCGGCGCGCCGCCGGGCCTAGTTCGCGCATTCTCATCCTCGACAACCTCGACGACTTCGGCGGCCACGCCAAGCGCAACGAGTTCGCGCTCGATGGCCGCGGCATCATCGGTTATGGCGGCAGTCAGTCGATGCAATCCCCGCGCACGCTCTACAGCGATGTTGCGAAAGGCCTGCTCCGCGAACTCGGCGTCGATATCGCCTGCTTCGAGACCGCCTTCGATCGCAACCTATATGCGTCGCTCGGTCTGACGCGCGGCATTTTTTTCGCGAGCGAGGCGTTCGGGCGCGACGTGCTCGTGCCTGGCGATATGACGCGAATGTCCGAGGTCACGACCGCGGCCAGTCCGCAGGCGCTCGCCGAGTCGTTCACGGCATTTCCGATTTCCGAGGCGAGCAAAGCGCAACTGGTAGCGCTCTACGACCCAACGCGCGATCCCTTGGCGGGCCGCTCAGTGGATGAGAAGCGCAATCTTCTCAAAACCACGAGCTACCGGGATTACCTGACCAAGATTTGCGGCTGCAGCGAGGAAGTGGCGAACTGCTTCCAGGGCCGCACCCTCGGCTTTTTCGCTCTCGGCTGCGACGCGGTTCCCGCCGCCGATGTCCGCGAATTCGGCTATCCCGGATTTGCCGGCCTCGGCCTGCCGGCGGACAGCGCCGCGGAATGGAAGGAGCCCTACATCTACCACTTCCCCGACGGGAACGCGTCGCTTGCCCGCCTGCTGGTGCGCTCACTCGTGCCGAGCATTGCGCCCGGTCATGACATGGATGACATCGTGCTCGCCCGCTTCGATTACGACGCGCTCGACCGCCCCGAGCAAAATGTCCGCATTCGCCTCGATTCGACCTGCGTCGACGTTCGCGAGGCCGGCGACAAGGTGCTCGTCGGCTATGTGCGCGCCGGCGCAGCACACCGGATCGCGGCAAAGCACGTCGTGCTCGCCTGCTTTCACATGATGATTCCGCACATCGTGCCGGATCTGCCGCAGCCACAGCGCGCCGCCTTGGCGCAGAACGTGAAGGCGCCGCTTGTATATACGAATGTGCTGGTGCGCCACTGGCGTCCATGGATCGAGCTCAAGGTCCATGACATCGTCGCGCCGATGTCGTTCCACAGCCGCGTAGCCCTCGACTTTCCGGTAAGCCTTGGCGGCTACCGGCACGCGCGCGATCCGGCGGAGCCGATCCTGTTGCATCTGGAACACGTGCCCGGCGCGCCGAACTCCGGGCTCGACGCGCGCGCCCAATTCCGGACCGGCCGCACCAAGCTGCTCGAAATGACGTTTGCCGATTTCGAGGCGCGAATCCGCGACGAGCTCGACCGCATGCTCGGGGCCGGTGGCTTTTCCAGCGCACGCGACATTGCCGCGATCACCGTCAACCGCTGGGCGCACGGCTACGGTTACGTGGCAAACTCGCTGTTCGACGCCGACGATTACGAGGACACGATCGTACGCGCGCGGCAGCCGTTCGGGCGGATCGCAATCGCCAACAGCGATGCTGGCGGGGATGCCTACGCGCATCTCGCGATCGATCAGGCCGCTCGCGCGGTACGCGAACTCGCTCAGCGCTGACAAGTGTCAAATAGGCGGCCGCGTACGCCCTTGCTCTGCTGCTAAAAACGGCACTTTGCCCAACATCCAGGCAATTCGTCTCTCAATGGCTAGACTGAAGGACCTGCCCGCGTGCGGAAAGGCGCTGCCTGCGCTCGTATCCCGCGAGATTTGCACGCGTTTTCACAATTGCCATGCTTGGCGAATTGACGCCCAGCGCCAGTCCCGGATCGCACCGGCCAAATGCCACGCTGGCATTCGGCTTGCTCCTATGCGCGCAAACACGATCATTTATGAGGTTTGCCATGGGGTCACAGACCTTGAACACCGGCAGTGCGCACTTGGCGCGGGCAGTGTCGCTGATGGCGCTGCTGCTGTGGTCGACCAGCGCGCTCGCGGCCGACAAGGTGACGTTTCTCACCAGCTGGTTTGCCCAGGCCGAGCATGGCGGTTTCTACCAGGCGAAGGCCACCGGGCTTTACGAAAAGGCCGGCCTTGACGTCACGCTGAAGATGGGTGGACCGCAGGTGAACGGCATGCAGCTGCTGCTCGCCGGCGAGACCGACGTCATGATGGGTTACGACTTCCAGGTCCTCAAAATGCTGGAGCAAGGGCTGCCCGTCATTACCATCGCGACCTCGTTTCAGTTCGACCTGCAAGGCATGATGACCCATGACAACGTCGCAAGCCTGGCCGATCTCAAGGACAAGACTATCCTCGTGGCGACGCCCGGTCGCACGAGCTGGTGGCCGTGGCTGAAGGCAAAGTACAAATATAGCGACGAGCAGACCAAGCCGTACACCTTCAATCTGCAGCCGTTCTTTGCCGACAAGAACGTGGTGCAGCAATCCTATCCTTCGTCGGAGCCGTTCCAGGCCAAGCAGCAAGGCGTGCCGGTCAAATTCTTCCTGTTTGCGCACGACGGTTATCCGCCCTATGGCACGACAATGGTTGCCACGCGCGCCTTCGCGGACAACCGACCGGATGTGGCGGCGCTTCGTCAAGGCCTCGCTGGAGGGCTGGAAGGGCTATCTCACCGATCCGAGCGCTGGCAATGCGCTGATCAAGGCCGACAATCCGAAGATGAGCGACGAGCAGATCGCGTTCGGCGTTGAGCAACTGCGCGCCCTGAAGGTTCTCGACGCGGGTGACGCGCAGACCATGGGCATTGGCATCATCACCGAAGCACGCTGGAAAGCGACTTACGACTACATGGTCGCGTCGGGCCTGCTCAAGCCGGAGGTGGACTGGAAGCGGGGCTTTACCGACAGGTTCGTCAAATCTCTCAAGCTCTCGATGTAACGCGAAACCGGCCGGGTCGTGTTGGCACCAAATAAGACGTCGCCGGCGGAAGTCGGAGCGCGGATCCGTACGGACGCGCCCGTGGTCGAAATTCTCTCCGCGGAAAAGATCTTCCCCAATGGCACGCGCGCCCTCGCACCAATCGAGCTCACGGTCGCGGGCGGCGAATTTCTCACGCTGATCGGTCCGTCCGGCTGCGGCAAGAGCACGCTGCTCAAGTTGATCGCCAATCTGATCGAGCCGAGCGACGGCCGCATCTTTTGGTGGTCCGGAGAGTTCAGGAAGGTCGCGGCGAGCGGCCGCTCGCTGGCATTCGTGTTCCAGGATCCGACGCTGATGCCATGGGCGCGGGTGGAGGCCAATGTGCGGTTGCCGCTTGATCTTGCCGGCGTTGCGAAGGCGGACAGCCGCGGGCGCGTACTGCAAGCGCTCGCGCGCGTCGGATTGGAAGGTTTTGCACGGGACTATCCGCGACAATTGTCGGGCGGCATGAAAATGCGTGTCTCGATTGCGCGCAGCCTCGTCACCGAGCCCGATCTTCTGCTGATGGACGAGCCGTTCGGAGCACTGGACGAGTTTACGCGCAATCGCCTCGACGGGGATCTCGTCCGCTTGTGGTGGGAGCGCCGGCTCACGATCGTGTTCGTTACCCACTCGATCTATGAGGCGGTGTTTCTCTCGACTCGCGTCGTGGTGATGGGGGCGCAACCGGGCCGCATCTGCAAGGTGATGCCGATAGACGAGCCCCATCCGCGCGGCGAAGCCTTCCGCAATTCGCCGCGCTTCGCGGAATATTGCCGCGCGCTCTCGGCGACGCTGGCCGAAGTGTCGCAGGCTGTCACGCCGACGAGGTGATCCGGGATGCGTCCGCTCGCCCAGTCGGAGACCGCCTTGTCGATCGTGGCGCCGTTGGCGGTCGGGGTCGCGGTGGTGTTGATCTGGGAGCTCGCTTGCCGCATCGCGAATATCCCGGTGTTTCTCTTGCCCAAGCCGAGCGACATCGCCGGCAAGCTCGCCAATGACTGGCCGGACTTGCTTTCCGCGCTCGGCATGACCTTGCGGGTTGCGCTGCAGGCTTTCGTGGCCGCGGTGGTGATCGGCACCGTGATCGCGTTTTTGTTCGTACAGAGCCGGGCGGTCGAGATGAGCCTGTTTCCTTACGCGGTGCTGCTGCAGGTCACGCCGATCGTGGCGATCGCACCGCTCATCATCATCCTCGTCAAGAATACCCAGGTCGCGCTCACCGTGTGTGCCACAGTAGTGGCAATTTTCCCGATCATCTCCAACACGACGCTCGGGCTGCGCAGCGTCGATCCAGGTCTGATCAATTTGTTCCGGATGAATCGGGCGAGTCGCTGGCAGACCCTCTGGCGCCTGCGCATTCCCAGCGCGCTTCCCTATTTCTTCGGCGGCCTGCGCATCTCGAGCGGGCTAGCGCTGATCGGCTCGGTGGTCGCGGAATTCGTCGCCGGCACCGGCGGACGCAGCGCTGGGCTCGCCTATGAAATCCTTCAATCGGGCTTCCAGCTCGATATTCCCCGTATGTTTGCCGCGCTCCTTCTCATCACGCTTGCCGGCGTCGCGCTGTTCGCGGCCATGATGGGGCTGTCCAGGCTCGCGCTGGGGCAATGGCACGAGAGCGAGATCGGAGTAGAAACGTGACGCTCATTCGCGGCGCGCTTGGAATCTTCACCGGCCTTCCCGGCTGTTCGATGCGAGCCGCGGGTTCCATTCGTATTGTGGACGGGCGAATTGCCGCGATTGGCGCACTCGAGCGCGAGCCGGGCGAACGGGTGATCGATGCAACCGGCTGCGTGATCTATCCCGGCCTCGTCTCGACGCATCATCATCTGTTCCAATGCGTGCTCAAGGGCGTGCGCACCGGCATTGATGCCCCGCTGCTGGCTTGGTTGCAGGCGGTGCCTTTCTCGTATTGGCACAAGATCGACGAGCAGGCGCTGCGTACCGCCGCGCGCATCGGCTTGGTCGAACTTCTCTTGTCCGGGACCACGACCGCGGCCGATCACCACTACCTTTTCGCAGAAAGCTATCGCTTCGATCCCGCCGACGTGATTTTCGAGGTGGCCGCCGAGCTCGGAATCCGCCTGGTGTTCTGCCGCGGCGGCGCGACCAAGGCGCGCAAATTCGATACTCCCGACTTGATCCCGACGCCCAGCGAACCGCTCGACCGCATGATCAAGTCGGTCGAGGCCTGCGCGCAACGTTATCATGACCCATCGCCCGCCAGCATGCGCCGCGTGGCAATCGCGCCGACGACCGCGCCCTGGTCGCTCGAGGTCGACGAACTAAAAGTTGTGGCGGACAGTGCGCGGCGAATGGGCGTGCGCATCCACGGTCACCTGTCCGAGACCATGGCGGACGTGGATTTCTGCCTGGCCGCCTACGGAAAGCGGCCGGTGCAATGGATGGCCGACCACGATTATCTCGGCCCGGATGTCTGGCTCGCGCACCTCGTGCATGTAGACGGTGAGGAAATTCGCATCCTCGCGGAAACCGGCACCGGCATGTCGCACTGCCCGCAATCGAATTGCCGGCTCGGCTCAGGTATCGCGCCGGCCGAGCGGCTCGCCGCATTGGGCGGCACGGTATCGCTGGCGGTCGACGGCGCCGCGTCGAACGAATCGGCTGACATGATCAGCGAAATGAACAGCGCCTGGCACACGCATCGCGCGACCAAGGGCGCGGCGGCGGTGAGCATTGAGGATGTCGTGCGCTGGGCGAGCGCGAATGGCGCGCGCGTTCTCGGCTTCGACGATGCGGGGGTGATCGCCCCCGGCAAGCTTGCCGATCTCGCGATCTTCGACCTCTCGCACCCGCGCTATTTCGGGCTGCACGATCCGCTGATCGGTCCGGTCGCCAGCGCCGGCTCAGCCCATCTGCGCCACCTCATCATCGGCGGGCGCACGGTGGTGGAAGATGGCGAAATTCCCGGCCTCGACCTCGCAAAGCTCCGCCGCGATGCGACCGACGTCGTGGCTCGTTTGGCGGCTTAAACAATTCCACGAGAGGAAGCGACCATGCTCTGCACGCGACAAAAAGTTCTCCGCCGCTTCTGGTACGCCACCGTCCCGATGGACATGCTCGAGGATGGGCCCAAACCGTTCACGCTGCTCGGCGAGAAGATCGTGCTGTTCCTCGATGAGGCGGGCAAGCCTGCCGCGCTCGCCGACCGTTGCTGCCATCGCACCGCCAGGCTTTCGCGCGGCTGGTGCAACGACGGCCACATTACCTGCGGTTACCATGGGTGGACTTACGATCGCACCGGCAAGCTCGTGAAGATTCCGCAATTTCCGCTGGAGCAGCCAATTCCCGATGCGCGGGTCAAGGCGTTCCACTGCGATGAGCGCTACGGCTATGCCTGGGTTGCGCTCGACGAGCCGCTGCTCGGCATACCTGATTTGCCGCAGGACCGCGATCCGAAGTACCGGCGCATCCATCAATTCTACGACCGCTGGAACACCGCTGCCTTGCGCATGATGGAAAACTCTTTCGACAACGCGCATTTCTCGTTCGTCCACAAGTCCACGTTCGGGCAGCTCAATCAGCCCAAGCCCGAGAAATACGAGCTGATCGAGACGGACTACGGGTTTCAGGCCGAGACCATCGTGCCGATCAACAATCCGCCGGCCGCATTCCGCGTCACCGGCACCACCGAGCCGACCACCAAGCGCCACATGCGCAACGCTTGGTTCATGCCATTCTGCCGCACCCTCGACATCGAGTACCCGTCGGGATTACGGCACATCATCTTCAATTCGGCGTCGCCGATCGACGACGGCAGCATCCAGCTCGTGCAAATCCTGTTTCGCAACGATCGCGAGGAGGATTGCTCGACCCAGGAATTGATCGACTGGGATGCGGCGGTGATCGAGGAGGACCGCGATATTCTGGAGTCGACCGATCCCGATGCCATCGTCGACGTGAACCGCAAGATCGAAATGCATATGCCGTCGGATCGGCCCGGCATTCTGATGCGCAAGCGCCTGTTGGCGCTGCTCGAAGCGCACGGCGAGATTGAAGTGACTCGATGATCGTGCCGCACGCGTTCAGTGCGAGCTATCCGGCGTTTTCGGTACCAATGATCCGGTCGCGGGATCGAACGCTATGCTGCGCCGCCCCAGCGGCGCGGTAGCAGGCGAAATCTCGCATTTGAGAAACCGGCCCTTGCCGCGGGCGCCGACGAACTCGCCCGCTTCAGCGACCGGTTCCCCGCGCACGAGCGTGGTGATCGGCCAGCCTTTGATCTTCTTTCCCTCGTACGGCGTGTAATCCATGGCGTCATGGATCATCGTTTGGCTGATGGTCACCTCTTTCTCCGCATCCCAGATCGCGAGATCAGCGTCAGCGCCGACCGCGATCGTGCCCTTGCGCGGATAAAGGCCGTAGAGCTTGGCGGCGTTGGTCGCGGTCAGCGCCACGAAGCGCGGAAGGTCGATGCGTCCCTTGCCCACGCCTTCCGAAAACAAAAGCGCCATTCGCAGCTCGAGACCGGGCACGCCGTTTGCCACTTTCTTGAACGGCGCGTTGCGGCCGTGCTTCATCTTTCCTTCCGGATCGTCGAAGCGGTAGCCGGCGTGATCCGATGAAAACACTTCGAACACGCCGGTCTCGATGCCACGCCAAATCACCTCCTGGTTGGCTTTGTCGCGCGGCGGCGGGCTGCACATGTATTTGGCGCCTTCGAAGCCGGGACGGTCGAGATCGTCTTCGGCGAGGAACAGGTATTGCGGGCAGGTCTCGCCATAGACTTTGAGCCCGCGCGCCTTTGCCGAGCGGATCTGCTCCATCGCCTCGCGCGCGGAGACATGAACGATGAGAATCGGCACGTCGACGAGCTCGGCGAGCGAGATCGCGCGCGAGGTCGCTTCGCGCTCGGCAAGCGGTGCGTGGGCGACGGCGTGAAAGCGCGGTGCGGAATGGCCCGCTGCCAGCAGTCGCTCGCTCAGCCAGGCGATGACGTCGTGATTTTCAGCATGGACCATGACCAGCGCGCGTTCGCGCCGCGCCACCGACAAAACTTCGAGAATTTGCCGGTCGTCGAGCTTGAGGGCGTCGTACGTGGTGTAGATCTTGAACGAGGTGTAGCCGTCCTTGATCAGCGCAGGCAGCTCCTGGCCGCACACGTGCTCGGTGGGATCGGAAATAATCAGGTGGAAGGCATAGTCCACGGCGGCCTTGGGCTCGGCGCAGGCATGATAATCCTTCACCACCTGACGCAGCGACATGCCGCGGTATTGCGCGGCGAACGGAATGACCGTGGTGGTGCCGCCGCAGGCTGCCGAGCGCGTTGCCGTGAAGAAGTCGTCCGCTGTCATCACGCCCATCGAAGATCGCTGCTCGATGTGGCAGTGGCTGTCGACCCCGCCGGGCGTGACGATGCGGCCTTCAGCCTCGATCTCGCGGCGGCCGCGGTTAAGCTTTGCGCCGATCGCCGCGATGCGCCGATCGACGACGCCGATATCGGCGCGAAACACGTCGGCGGCGGTTGCCACCGTGCCGTTGCGCACGACGAGGTCGAAATCGGGCATGAGATTGCCTGCTCCCGGCGAGCGCGGACCGATGCTACGCCACCGCGCGCCGGCGCGGATTGCCGCGTTCGCGCAGCCGCCGCTCGAGACGCGCAAGCAGTCGGTCGAGTTCGGCGAGGTCGTCCGCGTCAAGCTTGGGACCGGGGGCGCGCACCGCGGCCGACCGGATCGCTCCGCGGCGCCGCAAGATTTCCTTGCGCACAGCAAGCCCGAACCCGGGCTGCTGCTCGTGCCGCACCAGCGGCAAGTAAATGTCGAACAGGTCTTCCGCTTCGTCGCCGCGCCCGGCCTGGAACAGCGAACACACCGAAACCAGCATCTCCGGATAGGCAAAGCCGGTCATGATGCCGTCGGCGCCGCGCTGGAGTTCCTGCGGCACGTAGAGCCCGCCGTTGCCGACCATGATGCTGATGTAGCGTCGCACAGTCCCGTCGCAGGCCTTGCGCAATTGCGAGAGCTTCTTCAGGCCCGGACAGTCCTCGTGCTTGAACATCACCAGGCTTGGATATGCATCGATGATCTTGAGTACGCTCGGCACCGAGATGTCGGCTTGCGTCGATTGCGGGTAATCCTGATAGACCACCGGGATCTTTGCGCCGAGTGCCGCGATCACACCGTTGAAGTAGCCGATAATCTGCGTTTCGGTCTTGAGTCCGGCGGGTGGTGCGATCATCACGCCGCAGGCACCGGCATCCATCGCGATCTTGCTGAGCGTTACGAGATTCGCGGTACCCGGATTCGATACGCCAACAATGACGGGGACGCGGCCATTAACGCGCTGCAAATAACGGCGCGTGAATTCGGCGGATTCCCCGTCGCTCAATTTTTGCGCCTCGCCCATCATCCCGAGAATGGTGAGTCCGGTTACGCCGCATTGCAGATAGAATTCGATGAGGCTGTCGACGCTGGTCCAATCGATCTCGCCGCCATCGGTGAAAGGTGTCGCCGAGATGGTGAACACGGCCTTTGCGGTCGCATCGAGCAAGTGGCTCATGATCCTGAGTTCCGCTGGTCCAGAAGGAGAAAATAAAGTATAGCTGACGCTGCCGGGGTTGCCCATAGCTCGTCGCATCCACGCAGGTTCGAGGGGGATTGCATGAGAGGATACGCGCTTTCGATTGGCACCGCGCTGATGCTCGCGACGTCAGGCGCGTTCGCGCAGGAGCTTCCGCCGCTGCGCACGGCGGTCGACGGCACGTTCGCGCCGCACGCGTTCCCCAGCCTCTCCGGCGGCTACGAAGGATTCAATGTCGATCTCGCCAACGAGATCGCCAAGCGCCTCAAGCGCAAGATCATCATCGACGCTGCGCAATACTCGGGGCTGATCCCGGCTCTGCAGGCGGGCACGTATGACTTCCTTGCCGCTCCCACGACGGTGACCAAGGAGCGCGCTGAGAACATGCTGTTCACGGAAGGCTATCTCAACACGGATTTTCAATTTCTGATCAAGAAAGGCGCGCCGAAAGTGGCCAAGCTCGAAGATCTCAAGGGCAAGACCATCACCGTGAACAAGGGTTCGGCGTATGACTCGTGGGCGCGCGATCTCGAGAGCAAAATCGGCTGGAAGGTCGAATCGTTCGGCACCCAGACCGATGCCGTGCAAGCGGTGCTCGTAGGCCGCGCCGACGCCAACGTCGCCGGCAACACTGTGATTGCCTGGGCGGCGAAGAACAATCCGCAGCTCGAACTGTCGTACCTCTATTCCACCGGGCTCGTGTGGGGCGCTCCGCTGCGCAAGGATTCCGGCGAGTTGCGCAAGACCATCGAGAACGCCATCGAATGCATGAAGCTCGACCGCACCATCGCCAAGATGCACGAGAAATGGTTCGGCGTGGCGGCACCCGCGGGCTCGGCTGCGGTCGCCGTTTTTCCCGGATACGGCGTTCCCGACATGCCGGGCTACGATCCAACTGCACATACGCCGGCGTGCGGCTGAGCGCATGTAGCGGGCTGACTGCGCACAATCGCCAACCAAAAGCGCGCGCGGGCACGAGCTGCCGATGAGCGGCGCACAGCCGATCCTGGAAATCCGCGGGTTGCGCAAGAGCTTCAATCACGTCGAGGTGCTGCGCGGGATCGATCTCGCCGTGCTGCCGCAGGAGCTGGTGTTCATCATCGGCCCCTCTGGATCGGGCAAAAGCACCTTGCTGCGCTGCTGCAACCGGCTGGAAGAGCCGACCGGCGGCTCGATCCATGTCGACGGGGTCGACATCATGGCGCGTTCGACCGACATCAACGCCATGCGGCGGCGGATCGGCATGGTGTTCCAGTCGTTCAATCTCTACCCGCACATGACCGCGCTGGGGAATGTCGCGCTGGCCTTGGTCAAGGTGTTGCGCAAGCCGCGCAAGGAGGCGCATCGCATTGCGCTCGGCGCGCTCGACCGGGTCGGGCTGGCGGACAAGGCGCGCGCCTATCCGGCTGAGCTTTCCGGCGGGCAGCAGCAGCGGGTGGCGATCGCGCGGGCGCTCGCGCTCGAACCGAAGCTGATGCTGTTCGATGAGCCGACCTCGGCGCTGGATCCGGAGCTGGTGGGTGAGGTGCTGGAGGTGATCCGCGGGCTGGCGGAGGAAGGCATGACCATGCTGGTGGTGACGCATGAGATGCAGTTCTGTCGCGAGGTGGGGACGAGGGTGCTGTTCATGGACAGCG
>Ga0182034_10000344_pt1 | contig 20835 bp, 12 predicted proteins | sample flu12Cox44000172_FD_125972 | JGI IMG/M metagenome (GOLD analysis project Ga0182034, IMG submission 125972) | Lab enrichment of tropical soil microbial communities from Luquillo Experimental Forest, Puerto Rico - flux4day.12C.oxic.44.000.172 | ecosystem: Environmental > Terrestrial > Soil >... | reverse complement strand
CATATTGAAGTCATAGAAGATCGTTGTCGGCAGCGTGGCCGCCGCCGCAGACTCCTCGGGTGAGAGACTCCGGATCCCTACCTGTGTGCCGCGCGCGTAATCGAGGACACGGCGCATCGCGCACGCGTGACTGTACGGCGTGCCCATGAACCGATCCCGCAGGTCCGCGTGCGCGTCGAGTTGCAGCACCGACAATCCCGCATGCTTCGCGGCCAGAGCCGCGACGACCGGCGGCGTCACGGAATGCTCACCGCCGAGTACGATGGGGAACTTGCCCCGGACGATGATCTCATTCGCCACGCGCCCAATCTCGCACACGACCTCTTCCATCGTGCCGAAGGGGAGCTCCATTTCAGGGAGCGTGACGATGCCGATGCTGTGCACGTCCGTCTGCATCTCCTCGTCCCACCACTCCATGTGCGACGAGGCCAGGAGGATCTCGCGCGGTCCATTGCGGGTGCCGGCGACGTAGGATGTCGTGCGATCGAGTGGAACCGGGAGAATGACGGCGCGGGCGTTCTCGAAGTCGGTTGGGGTCGGAGTCGTGCCGCCGAACTCGCTGACGGCGACCTGGTCGTACTCAAACGGTAGGTTCATGCACGGCCTCGAAACGGTCGCTGGGGACTGTCTGGCCGTCGATGGTCATCACGCGCGACGCCAGGGTGAAGGTGGGCTGCTGCCCGCGCGTTTCGTTCATGGGCGCCACATTATAGGACGAACGAGACGCATCGCCCGTCGTGGAGTCGCCAATCCTGATTCATGAGACGCGCGAGGCGGCTCATGACTCGTGCCGTGCGACGTCTGACTTCACGCGCCTCAGAACGAGCGTCCGATGCGGAAGTACGCGACCGTGCCGCCGGCGAGTGCGCCGCTCCCGTCGTGGCCGCGTGCGACACCTGCCGTTGCGGTGAAGGGGAAATAGAAACCTGCGACAAGGTTGGCGGACAGCTCGGCGCCATAAGACGTCTTGATCGCGTCGGCGTCAAACGCGGCTGTCCACGCGTGGCCCGCGTCGGCGACGACAGCGGCGTGGAGTGTGTGCAGGAAAAAGGGCCACGTGCCGACGCCGCGCTCGGGTCGAACGAGCGGCCACCGGTACTCGACGTTTATCAGCGCGACGTGCGTGCCTGCGAAGCTGCTGGCGGGGAAGCCGCGCAACAGGCTCATCGCGCTGCTCCCGAAGTCGACGACGCTCGGGTTCGAGGTAGCGCCGCCCAGGAGGAACGCGCGGCCGACGGTGGGGTTGCCAGTCGACGCGCCGCCAGCCAAGCGAGCCGCGATGACGTGATGACGTCCTCCGACCCCGGACACGTAGGCGCGAACATCGGCAGTGGCGGTTGTCGCGTCGGCAGTCGCGCCAAACGCCGTGCGGACGAGCTCCACCGTGGTGCCGGCGACGATGCCGTCTTCCGGGCTGATGGAGTAGCCGTAGAGATGCGCGCTGGCGGTTTGCCAGGCAAGGTGGATCCCCGACCGATCGCGCGAGGGCACACCTTCGGGGAGCGTGTAGTCGTCAACCGCGTGGACGAGCGACATGAAGCCGGAGTGCCCGATCCGCGTGTGCAGGAACGGGACGAGGACGCCGATCTCGAGCTGGTGCTCTTTTCGCGTCGCTGCCGTCGGCGTGCCCGCAGCCGTCGGTGGACCGGCAAAGAAGGAAGTCGCGGTCGACGCCGCGGCAAACGGCGTGGGGCGCCAGCGATCGTAGGCGTAGGAGACCGACCAGTCCGGAATAGATGGAGACGGGGTCAAGGCATTCGCCGGGCCGGACAGAAGCCAGGTTGCGGACGCGGCGTACGCGTGATATCCCAGAACGTCGCGTCCCCCTGCAGACGCTCCGGCACGCACCTGGGTGCTGTCCCAGACGACGATGGGGAACCACGATGTCGGCCAGAGCGTAGGCCAGGGCGAATACGCGTGCGGACGCGACATCTCCGGGGCGATGGGGCGTTGAGCCGGAGCAAGGCGCGTCCCGCGCCCGGGCACTGAGGTGTCCTGCGCGGCGGCGAGGGGGGAGGACACCGCGAAGGGGTTGGGCTGCCTTTCCGCCGGAGGCGGCGGAAATGGCATCGAGAAGACGTCATATCCGTTCGTCGTGTAGCCGGCGAACACGAGAGTCTCTCCGTCGGGCGAGACGTCGGGCCACAGGGCGCCGCCAGTCGTGTGCGTCAGCTGACGAGCGCTCGATCCGTCTACGGCGAACTCGTAGAGGTTGAACGGATCCTCCTCGTTTGACACGGCTGCAATGATGGCGCTCCCGTCCGGCCGCCAGGCAGGCGTCACGATTCGAGTCGATCCGGCCCGAGCGCCGGTGTCCAGGGGAGCGCCGAGCGCCGCGCGGGGTCCGTCGCTCGCGACGACGCGGATCGCGCGGCTGGCGATGTCGACGACCACAAGCTCGGGCTGGGCCCCGAACCGGTGGCGCTCGACGGCAACGAGCCGGCCGTCGGGCGACCAGCGTGGGGCGTTGAATTGTGTGTCTGGCTCCGCGGCCAGAGCGTCGATCGCAAGGGTCCTCGCTCTCCGGATGGATCCAACCCCACGGACAAGCACCAGGTCCCGTTGGCCCCGCTGCTGCTGCACGCAGACAATGGTGCTGCCATCCGGCGACAGATCGGGATCGAGCAGCCGCGCTTCCGAGGTCAGCTGGCGTACGTGCCCTGTCGCCCGCGACAGCTCGAAGAGATCGCCATAGAGGCTCACGTTTCTCCGCACCTCGAGCTGGTCGAAATACATCGACTCCCGTCCGATTGCTGTCGTCGATCCGAGATAGCGCCAGGCCAGCGACCGGGGTGGGGAGCCGTCGAGTCGGGCCCGGTACAAGCGAGGGAATTCGTGCGGCGTCTGGCTGGCGTAGACAATCTCCGGCGAACAGCCGTCGCACACGAAGCGGTCGAACCGGGGCCCGCTGACGACAAACCCCTGATGCGTCACGCGCGAGATGCCGGCGTCCGGTGCCGGCGAGCCTGCGCGCGCCACGAGTGCCGCCACGTAGTCGTGCCAGAGACCGCCGAGCGACTCCCCGAATACGCGCTCGAACGCGCGCGATCCGGTGTACGGCACGCGGCGGGCCGTCGCGTCAGCGAGCGCGGCCAGCGTGGCGGCGCCGAAACGGTCGGCCAGGTACTGATGGAACTCGCTGCCGTACGCATACGGTCCTTCACCGCCGGGCCAATCAGTCAGGCCGCCGTTGACGCGGTCGATGGGTTCGAGCTGGCGCCGGCGGGCCGCTTCGTCGACGATCGCGCGAAAGTCTCCTGCGTGCAGCCTTCCTTCGCCGGTGACCGCGCTCTCCTCGTACACGGCAATCCCTTCGATCTGCCACGTCGGCAGCAGCAGGTTCGGGAACGCTATGAGCGTGCGCCCGAAGACGTCGCGGACGACGCGGGCCCAGCTTTCCGAACGGTCGAGGTGGAGGATGTGCGTGAACTCGTGCGTGAAGGTCAGGCGCAGCCAGTCGTCGGTATAGAACTCATCACCCGGCGCCCAGGACGCGTAGAGGACGATGGTGTCGTACGGGAGCGGCGTGGCGTAGCCGTTGGCCACCTCGCTCTGATCGGCAAGCACAACATGCGTGAGCCTTGGCGGCATGACGCTCAGGGGACGCCGGAGCGCGGTCCACGTGTCTTCGGCGATCGCCGCCAGATGGCTCGCGAGCCGATCCTCGCCCTGGTGAAAGTAAATGCGAAAGTGCGGCGTCTCGAGGACGCGGAAACGCAGGGCCGGATCGAAGAGCGTCGCCGCGCGGGCAGGCGAACAGAGAGCGACCGCGAGCAGCAGCACGGTCGCGTACGCCCGGGCGTGCGCTCGGTGCGCTGCCGGTTCGGCACCGAGCCTGAGCCTAGGAGCCCGTGCGATGCGTGTCACGGGTCCCGAGCTTCGTGCGCTCGACGTCTTTCAGAAACGTGAATTCCGCGGTGGGGAGGATGTGGAAGCCGCTCAGCGTCCGTTGCGCGACCGCCACGTTGGTCTTGCACCAGAGGGAGATGTATGGCTGCTCGTCGGCGACCACCCGCTGGACGTCGCCGTACAAGCTGCGCCTCCGGCTGTCGTCGGTGGTCACCGCGGCTTCGTCGAGGAGGTGATCGACGCGCACGTCTTTGAAGAACCCCCGATTGAAGCCCGCCGGCGGAACCTGTCCGGAATGAAAGACGCGGCGCAGGATGTCGGGATCGGCGACGGCCCCGCCGACCCACTGGAGCGTGAACAACTGAAAGTTGCCCTTCAGCACGTCCGCGTACAGCGTCGCGAATTCGTACGTGCGGACGTCGAGCGCGACGCCGACTGCGCGCAGATTCTCTTGCAGAACCGCGGACTGAAGGCGGTTGAACTCGCTGTTCGAGACCTTCAGAGACAGTCGCAGGCGCGGCTCCGGACCATCGCCGTCGGGGTCCCGATACCCGGCAGTCTCGAGAAGCGATCGGGCCTTGGCGGGATCGTAGGAGAACGTCGCGACACCCGGTTCGAATGCCCATGAGACCGGCGGGAGGATGCCGGCGGCGGGCGTCGCCAGCCCGCGGCGGAGGTAGTCGATGATCGCGCGCTTGTCGATCGCGTAGGCCAGCGCCTGCCTGACGCGAACATCCTTCAGCGCCTCGTCGCGCAGGTTGATGCCGACGTACTGATAATCGGTGCCCGGCGATTCGATGAGCTGCAGTCGATCATCCCGGCGCAGCTGGTCGATGATGTCCGGGGCGAGGTCGTTGACGACGATGTCGATAGTGCCCTTGCGCAGCTCAAGGCCGCGCATGATGTCGTCGGGGACCACCTTCAGCACCACGCCGTCGTTCTTCGGTCGCCCGCCGAAGTACGCATCGAAGGCAGCGAGCTCGACGTGGTCATCCGTGGTGTACGCCACGAACTTGTATGGACCGGTCCCGATCGGATGGTCGCGAAGCGATGGGCCGGCGCCGTCCGGCACCACCGGCAACACGAGGTTGACCGGGAACGACGCGAACGGCTCCGCCAGCGTGAAGGCGACGCGGTAGCGATCGATCGCGTCGATCGACTTCACCATTCGAAACGCGCCCTTCCGCGGCGACATAAACGCCGGATCCAGCAGGCTCCTGAACGTGTAGGTCACATCGCGAGCCGTGAGCTCGTGTCCATCGTGAAAGGTGACGCCGCGCTTCAACGTGACGATGTAGGTTGTGGGATCGGGATGGTCCAGGCGGTCGGCCAGATCGGGAACCACGCGAAGGTGGTCGTCGAGCGTCATCAGGTTGTTGAAAATGAGCTGAGCCGCCTTGCCCGAGACGTCGTCGGTGCCGATGCGCGGGTCGAGATTGTTCGGCCCGCTGGTGACGCCGATCACGAGAACATTGGGGTTTTGGGTCGGGCGATGAAGGCAGGCGGCGGTGGAGATGATGCCGGCCAGGAGGACTCCGGCCCGAAGAGTTTCGCGGGAACCCTTCATAGCTTCTGTTTCAGGTCGGCCAACAGCGTCAGCGCCTCAATCGGCGTGAGCCGATCGACGTCGACGGCGGCAAGGCGTTCACGGAGCGGATCCGCGTGCGGCGACGGTGGCTGAAACAACCCGAGTTGCAGTTGGGGGTCGGTAGGCGTCCCGCTGACCGTCGGCCGGCCACCTCGCGACAGCTCGTCGCGTTCGAGCGCAGCGAGAATCTCGGCCGCGCGCGTGATCACCGAGGCTGGAAGTCCGGCGAGCCGGGCGACCTGGATGCCGTAGCTGCGATCCGACCGGCCGGGGACGATCTTCCGCAGGAACACGATGTCGTCCTTCCATTCGCGCGCCGCGACGTGGAAGTTGACGACGCCCGCAGTGGCGTCGGCGAGATCGGTCAGCTCGTGATAGTGGGTGGCGAAAAGCGTTTTAGGTCGGACCCTCGTGTGGGTCGCCAGAGACTCCGCCACGGCCCAGGCAATGCTCAGACCGTCGAACGTGGCGGTGCCACGGCCGATCTCGTCGAGTACGACGAGGCTCCGCGCGCTGGCTGAATTCAAGATGCGCGCGGTTTCCTGCATCTCGACCATGAAGGTCGACTGCCCGCGCGCGATGTTGTCCGACGCGCCGACGCGCGCGAAGATGCGATCGACGAGCGGCAACTTGGCTTCTCGCGCCGGCACGAACGACCCCGCTTGAGCCAGCACGGACAGCAGAGCGGTCTGGCGGAGGTAGGTCGATTTTCCTCCCATGTTCGGCCCTGTCAGGATCACCAGCTGATGCGTTGTGCTGTTGAGCGTGATGTCGTTGGGGACGAAGCGATCCGACGCTGACGCGAGCCGCCGTTCGACAACCGGGTGGCGCGCATCGATGGCGACGAGCTCGTCGCCATCATGGACCTGCGGTTTGATGTAGTTGTTCAGCACTGCGTTCTCGGCGAGGGCGGCGACCACGTCCAGCGTCGCGAGCGCGCGCGCCGTGGCCTGGATGCGGGTGGCTTCGCCGGCGACGGCAGCGACGAGCGCAGCGAAGATTTCCAATTCGCGTTCCAGGATCCGTTCGTCGGCGCCAAGCACCGTTTCCTCATATTCCTTCAGCGCCGGTGTGATGAACCGCTCGCCGCCGGCGATCGTCTGCTTGCGATGGTAGTCCGGCGGCACCGCACGGAGGTTCGACTTGGACACCTCGATGTAGTAGCCAAACACCCGGTTGTACCTGACCTTCAATGAGGAGATGCCCGTCCGGGCCCGTTCACGCTCTTCCAGCTCCGCGATGACTTGCTTGCCCGATCGGCTAATCGTTCGGAGCTCGTCAAGCGCCGGATCGGCGCCGTCGCGCGTAAATCCGCCCTCGCGGGCGAGAGCCGGCGGGTCTTCCAGCAAAGTGGCGGCGATCCGATCCCGCATGTCGGTGAGGTCGTCGAGCGCAGCCAGGAGCGATTGCGAGAGTGGCGCGTGAAGATCGACGAGGACCGCCCGCACGCGCGGCACGCACGCGAGCGAACGCTCGAGGCCAACGAGGTCGCGCGGTCCGGTGGTTCCGAGCGCCGCCCGGGCGACGAGCCGCTCGAGATCCTGCACGGTTTGGATCGCGTCACGGAACTTGGCGCGTTCGGTTGTCCGGAACGCCAGCTCCTCGACCGCGTCCAGCCGGTCGTGTATCGGCTCGAGCGTCACGAGCGGACGAAGGAGCCACGCACGCAGCAGCCGGCTGCCGGCCGATGTGATTGTCCGGTCAATCTCGTCGAGGAGCGACCCCTCGCGCCCTCCGCCCGCGCCCTGCACGACCTCGAGGTGCTTGAGGGTCGTCTGATCGATGAGCAAGGCGTCCGACCGTTGGCGAAAGGTCATCGATCGAACGTGCGCAAGGTCAACTTTTTGTGTGGCGCGCAAATGGTGGAGGAGGGCTCCGGCGGCCGCGATGGCCGCGTTGTGCCCCTCGAGGCCGAATCCATCAAGGCCCTGCGAGCGAAACTGGTCGATCAGGGTCCGGCGGGCAGCTTCGACATCGAAAGCCCACGGTTCGACTGCAGTGGTCGGTAGGCCGGCCGCGGCGATTGGTTCCGGCAGGCGAAGGGGATGGCCGTTCTCCGATGCCGCCGCGACGATCTCGCGCGGGCGGAGAACCGCGATCTCGTCGGCGAGCGCCTGCAAACCGTCGGAGCCGGCGTACTCGGCTGCGGCGAACTCGCCGGTCGACAGGTCCAGCAGCGCGACGCCGATGGGGCCGGAGCGGTCGCCCGCCGCCAACGCCATGATGAAGGCCGGCTCACGCGCGTCAAGATAGTTGCTGTCCGTCAGCGTTCCCGGCGAGACGACGCGGACGACTTCTCTCTTCACGATCCCCTTGGCCTTCCGCGGATCTTCGACCTGATCACAGACGGCGACTCGAAATCCTTTCTTGACGAGTCGAGCGATGTACGCATCAACCGCGTGGAAGGGGACACCGCACATCGGGATGCCGCCGCCGTTGGCATCCTTGGACCTTGAAGTGAGCGTCAGCTCGAGGGCCCGCGCGCCCACGAGGGCATCCTCGTAGAACATCTCGTAAAAGTCGCCCATCCGGAACAGCAGGATGGCGTCGCGATGCCGCTCCTTGGCGTCCAGGTACTGCCGCATCGCGGGCGTCGCCGTCGCTGGCATATGCTTAAAGTCTAAACCGTATATGCGGGTCCTTGCGCTGGACACGACCACCCGTGCCGGAAGCGTCGCCCTGGTGAGCGATCACGGCGGCGATCGCATCCTTGAAGAGTGCGCGGGAGACGCGACACGTACACACGCGCAGCGCCTGCCTTCCGAGATCGTCGCTCTGCTCGCCAGCCACGAGCTCCGGTTGTCCGATATCGACCTGTTCGCCGTTGCGTCGGGTCCCGGCTCGTTTACCGGCCTCCGCGTCGGGATTGCGACGATGCAGGGGTTTGCGCTCGTTGGGAGGCGGCCGATGGTCGGGATATCGGCGCTGGCCGCGTTGGCTCATGCGGGAAGTCGCGATCTCCTGCCCAATCAGCGCGTGGGCGCGTGGATGGACGCGCACCGGCGGGACGTCTTTGCGGCGCTCTTCGTCGTGACTGGGGAACGGATCTTCCGCGCCGGGCGCCTGACGGAAGTCGACAGCGCCACGGTGGGCGATCCTCTCTCGACGTTCGAGCGATGGAGGCAGATGGGTCCGACGCCGGCGATCCTGATTGGCGACGGCGCCGAGCTGTACGCGGGTCTCATCGCTCGAGTCATGAGCGGAGGTTCACCGCCGCCTCCGTGGCCCGACCCGTCCGCGCCGGCAACCCGCATCGAACCGGGGCCGGGACTCGCGGGTGTGATTGGTCTCCTGGCACTGGAGCGGGCCCGTCGCGGAGAAACAGTGACGCCCGCGGGGATTCAACCGCTCTACGTCCGGCGTCCGGACGCGGAACTGGCACGAGAACATGCGCTGGCAGATCGACGCCCTCACGTCTCCCGAGCAGATTGACGACGTCCTCGCGGTTGAGGAGGCGTCGTTCAGCCATCCCTGGACACGTGAGATGTATCTCTCCGAGCTCCAGAACCGAGGCGTGTCGTTCTGTTTCTTTGCAAGACAGGAGACCGGACGTGTTGTGGGCTTCTGCTCGTTCTGGCGCGTCCTCGATGAATTGCACATCAACAACCTGGCCGTCTTGCCCGACGTGCGCCGCGAGGGGATCGCCTCAGCGCTGCTCGCGCGTGTTCTCCAGGAGGGCGTCAGCCTCGGCGCGCACCGCGCGACGCTCGAAGTCAGGCGCTCGAACGAGCCGGCCAGGCTGTTGTACGAGCGCTTCGGTTTCTCGATCGCCGGAGTCCGTCGAGCGTACTACTCCGATCCAATCGAAGACGCGCTCATTCTGTGGCGCGACGGCCTGGCGCCGCCGCAACCATGACGTGGTCATCGGCTCGCGTGCGCCCCTTACCTGTCGATTCCGGCAAGCGCTGTTCCGGCCGATCGTTGGCCTTGAAACCCCCAAGGCCTTGTGGTACGTTCGGCGCGTTGATGACTGAGGAGGTGGCGTATGAACGCTGAGACGTCCGATCTAAGGGAGCTGCTGCTCAGGACAGATGAAGAGTTCCACACTCTGGCCGAACAGCATCACCAACTCGAGGATCGGTTGCACGAGCTCACCGAGAAGCACTACCTCTCAGAACCCGAACAGGTCGAAACAGTCACCCTCAAGAAACGAAAGCTTCAGTTGAAAGATCGGATGGAGGACATCCTGCGGCGGCACCGCCCCCGGCCGGCTCAGGCCCACGGCTAATTGCGTCTCGATTCCGCCGGCCTGCCGTTCATCGGCGGCGCGCTCGCGCTCGCGTTCGTGTCGGGCGCCACGATTGGCTGGAGCCTCGCCCTCCTGTTCGTCGTCCTCGGTCTGTTTTTCGCCTTCTTTTTCCGCGATCCCGACCGGGCGCCGCCGAGCGGCCCCGACCAGGTCTTGTCGCCCGCCGATGGGCGCGTGCTTGTGGCGGGGCCGGCCATGCCGGGGACGCCGCCTCCCGGCGAGTGGCTGCAAGTGAGCATCTTCCTGTCGCCGCTGGATGTGCACGTCAACCGCATTCCGGCATCCGGCCTGGTGACCCGCGTCGCCCACACGCCCGGAAAATTCCTGCCCGCTTACCGCCACGACGCCGGCTCGACCAACGAGCGCTGCGAGCTGTGGATCGACCATTACGGGCAGACCATCGTCGCGCGCCAGATCGTCGGGGTCCTCGCGCGCCGCCTCGTCTGCCGCGTGCAACCGGGAGCCGCCGTGCGCGCGGGCGATCGCTTCGGCATCATGAAGTTCGGCTCGCGAATGGATGTGTTCCTGCCCTCCACGGCGACGATTCTGGTTGAGATCGGCGACCGTGTGTGCGGCGGAGAAACGGTCATCGCGGTGTTACACTGACCGCCGTGGCCGATACCGAGGGCTCCCGCCTTCGCTTTCTGCGCCGCGCAGGCGATCATCCGCGTGCGCGCCTGCGCCGCGGCGTGTATCTGCTCCCCAGCCTTTTCACGCTGGGGAACATGTTTTGCGGATTCATCTGCATCGTCCACACGCTGCGCGGAGACTACGAGTCTGCGGCGCCGTTCATCGGGTTCGCGTTCGTGCTCGACGCCCTCGATGGGCGCATCGCGCGGTTGACCGGGGGCGAGAGCGCATTCGGCATCGAGTTCGATTCGCTGGCGGACGTCATCTCGTTCGGGCTGGCACCGGCGATTCTCACATACGCCTGGGGGCTCTCAGCGCTGGGGCGGCTGGGGCTGGCGGCCGGCTTCCTGTTCGTCAGCGCGGCTGCGATGCGGCTCGCCCGGTTCAATATTCAAACCGGGACCGGCATGGACAAGCGCTATTTCGTGGGGATGCCGAGCCCCCCCGCCGCGGGCGTCCTCGCCGCGACAGTGTATGCGTATCCGCCTGGATTGTCGGATTATCGGGCTGCGCTGCCGGCGCTGGCGCTCGTCCTCGTCCCGGCCGCGCTCATGGTGAGCACGATCCGGTTTCGCAGCTTCAAGACCTTCGACTTGCAGAGCCGGCGGCCGTACTCGGTGCTCATCGTCATTGCGGCCGCCATTGTTGCCATTTGGGCGCACCCGCGGGCAGTGCTCGTCTTGATCGCGTACTCGTATCTGGCCTCGGCGTTCATCGGCATCGCGATCACGCGGTTCAAACCCAAGGGCGAGCGCGCAGACCGTGGGCCGATCGACGCGACCGGCGACCAGCGCGCGCCGGACGCGATCAAGAATCCGGAATTGAGAATCCGGAACTGACACCGGACGGTTGAGTCGCCCCCGACGTCGGGATGGGGATGCTCACCGTCACCGTCGTTCCCACGCCCTTCTCGCTCTGTACGGCGATCGAGCCGCCGCTCAACTCCACGTTGCGTTTGGCGATGGTCAGGCCGAGGCCCGTGCCCGTGGCCTTTGTCGAGAAGTAGGGCTCGAAGATTCGGCTCAGGGCCTCACCGTCCATGCCGACGCCGGTGTCCGCGATTTCCACAACCAGGTCGCGTCGCGAATCGGTCGGCGCGTGCTGCTCGGCGATCGTGATGGCCAAACGGCCCTGGCCGGGCATCGCGTGGAGCGCGTTCTCGATGAGGTTCGTCAAGGCACGCGCGAAGAGCGTGCGGTCGATCGACACGACCACAGGCGATGGAGCTGTGCGGACGTCGATCGTAATTCGGCCCGACAGGCCCAGGCGATACGGCCCGACCACTTCATCCACGAGCGCGCGCACGTCAGTGGCTTCCGGTCTGGGCGTGGGCGACGATGCGAAGCTCGAGAACTCGGCCGAGATCTGCCGGAGCAGACGCACCTGCACCAGGATGGTGTTGACGCATTCGTCAAGCACCGGCGACAGCGGGCGTCCGCGGTCCATGTTGACCCGCCGCGCGTGCTCGGCGGAGAGCTGAATGGGCGTGAGTGGATTCTTGATGTCGTGCGCGACTTGCCGCGCCATGTCGGCCCATGCTTCGAGCCGCTGCGTGCGCTCGAGCTCCGCGCGACGGCGTTGCAGATCGGCCGCCATCTGATTGAAGTCCTCGACGAGCTGGCGGAGCTCGTCGGACGACGTGGCGGCGATTCGGGCGTCCAGCTCGCCGCGGGCGATGCGGCGGGTGGCCCGCGTAAGCCGATTGACCGGGTCCGCAATCCGCTCGGCCATCCAGTAGCCGATGGCGGCGCCGAGAACAATGAACATGACCGCGGCCGATCGAACGCGCCGGTCGAGCTCGTCGATCTGCTGTTCGACCTGTTCCCGGCGGTTGGTGAGCGGGACCGTGACGATGCCTTCGCGTCCTCCGGCGCGAACGGGGGCGGCGGCCACCCGGTACGGGTGATCACCGATCTGCTCGTCACCGACGAAGGTCGGGGCGCGGTCGAGCAAAATGCTCTTGTACACGTCGCCCGGCGTGCGCGTCGAAAGCAGAAACGAGGCGAAGAGATCGCGCGCGCTCGTGGCTTGAAGATGGCCACGGTCGAACAGGTTGACGTCCTCGTCAATGGCGCGCCACACGAGAACCATGATTTGATCGTCGAGGGCGCTGAGCCCGATGAGCTGTGTCGACCCGGAGCGCTCGATGGCTGCATAGTCCTCGACGAGCCGTTGGGCGGTCGTCACCGTGCGCTGAGCCGCTTCCACGCCTCCAGCCGTCAGCTCGTTGGCAAAATACGTACGGATGACGACGGCGAGAATGAGGACCGGCACGACCGTCACCGCGACGAAGGCCAGGAACAGCTTTCTGTAGAAACTTGACCTGACTTCTCTCAGTAGCGCCCGTGCACTCGCCCGCGCGCGCGCCGTCAAGGGCGCCACGATCGTGGCCACCGCCAGCAGGCCGACGTACAACACGCCGACGAGCAGCGCCAGCTCAGCCAGGTTGATGATGTGCCCCGGCCCCGAGATGACCGGGTAGCCAAGCGCGTAGATCTCGCCGCGATCGCTCAGGAAGTACACCCGGAAGGTCTGGCCGCCGCGATCGAGCGTCTCCCAGAACCGGTCACGGGACGCCACGAGGCGGTTGAAGACCCGATCCGGCAGCGTCCAGACCGTCGTACCTGACTCGACGATGGGCGCGCGGCTCCAGCCGTACATCGCGAACTCGACATCGCTCCCCGCCACGGCTTCCGAACGGGCCGGTTGGCCTGTTTGCAACGACTGGAGGTATGGGCTCTGGCTGGCGACGAAGGGCAGGATGCGATAGTCGAGCATGGCACGCACGACGATGGTGCCCAGCATCCGCCCGCGCTCGCAGATCCCGCGGCTCGTCCGGAGGACGTGCCGTTCGCTCGAGCCGAACGGCGACACCTCATCGAACAGGTCTTCCCACGAACAGTAGGGGACGCGTGATCGTGCGGGCACGTACTCGTACTCGGGAAGGTGCAGCGCGAACCGGCTGACGAGCCTGCCGTCCGCGGCGTACAGCTCCACGGCGGAAGTGAGCCGGTAGGCTTGCAGATCGGTGCGCGACCACACGATGAACGCTGCGTCCGACGCCGCGGTCGCATCGGAGGCGGTGAGATATTCGGAAAGAGACGGGATCGCATCAATCTGATCGATGGCACGCTGCAGGCGTCGCTGGAGCTCTTCGCGCTGGCTCAACGCATCGGGCCCGTACGTGTCTTCGACGAGGTGTTGCTTGGCTTCGATCGCATCGGCGACAAGCGAAGGGTAGACGGCAAGCGCAGGCGCCAGCAGCGCCAGGAAGAACGTGAACAGCCGTGCCGCCTGCGAGGCCCGGCGCATCCTGCGCTCGACGCGGGCGAGGGCGGCCGCGCAAAGGCCGGCGGCCCCCAGGGCCACCAAGAGTGGTGCGGTCGGCAGATCGCGGCCGCTCAGGACGACCACCGTGACGGCGGCCGCCGCGCCGGCCAGCCAGCCGGCCGTGGCCGAGCCACGGGCGCGCGGCGACCGGGGCGCGCGAGAGAACGTCGATGCGGCGCGAGTGACGGTCACGGCCGCCCAGATAGCCGCCGCGTGCATCAGGACGAGCGCGAAGGCCGCCGCGAGGCGCGCAGCCTCTACCGGGTGAAGAGAGAAATGCAGCACGTCGAGTGACGTGTTCGTCACCATCTCGCGAAGCGCGATCTCGTAGGCGGCGAGCACGAGACCAGCAGCGGCTCCGGCCGCGACATGCCGGGCGGCTATGCGGGAGCTTTCACTTCCGGGCGTCATCGCGGGTCGGGGCGGGGCGGTCCGCCGCCGTTCGACGAGGTCCAACGCGATAGCGACCAGCGCGAGCCCGGCGAGCGCGATGAGAAGCAAACCCCAGGGCGAGGTCGCCGCCGCGGGTCCGATGACGCTTCTGCCGACCCACAGCAGGAGGGCGAGCGAGGCAATGCCCAGTGTCGCGAGCGTGAGCGTCAACGCCACGAACGTGCGCACATCCCGTGCGCGGCGCCGAACCTCCAGCAAGGGGCCGGCGCACAGCAGCAACGTCACCGCGAATGTCGAGATCGCCGCCGCCCACGTGCCGGACCGCCAGCGGGCGCGTGCTTCGGCGAGGTCCTCGGGCAACACGTCGGCGTCGGCCGCAATGGCGCCGCCGTGGCTCGAGACGTGGAAGGCAAATGGCGTCGGGGGCGACGGCGTTCCCGCCGGACTCGGGTGCAGCCTGACCGGAACGAGCGATGTCGGGAGCACGAAACCGTCCTGGACGCCGCCAGCACCCTCGACCGCGTGAAGGGACTGTTCGACGACCACCGCCGGGCTGGGGGCGGCGCCGCGGGCCGCCGGCAGCCGCTCGCCGAGCGGTTGGATGAGCAGCAGGCGCGGCCCGAGAGCGCCGGATGCCAGGCGCCACGCGGGCCGCCCGCTCAATCCTTCCTTCGGCAGATCGAAGACGCGCCCGGCCCAGGCGAGTGGCGTGCCATCGGCGCTGTAAATAGTGACGCCCGTCCGGCCCGTTTCCTGATCGCGCAAGGCGAGCGACGTCAAATCGAAGAGTGCCCGGCTGGCTGCCGGGTCGCGCGGCGCGGCCCCCAGGGCGTCGGCGGAAACCGTGACGCGGCCCGCGATTGTCTCAAGCGCATCGGCCGTGGCATCGAGGCGATCGCGAATCTCGATCTGAACGCGCGCGAGAGCCGTCTCGTCCGACGCGCCGAATCGCGCGCGCTCCAAGCCCCAGCCGATGAGGCCGACGGCGACCGACGCGATAAGGCCGGCGCGCAGGATGCGCAGGACGGAATCCACCGTGTTGTTCAAATGTTATAGTGAAATCGAGTGGACCTGAAACATCTGCTCAAGCGCGGTGCGCTCGTCGCAGCGGCCAACTGGCCGGTCATCGCGATTCAGTTCGTCGCCGAGACGACGTTCCAGGTACTGCTCGCGGTGCCGCTCGTCGGCGCGGCGATTCTCGTAGCTATTCTCCTCGGCGCCGACCTGGCCGATGTGCTGCAGGGCGGCCTGCGCGGGATGTTCAGGACCATCGCCAGCGCCCTGATGTCCGAGCCGGTAGCGCTGGTCTCGTTCATCACGGCGTTCTGCCTCGTGCTGTTCGGCGGATCCTGCCTGATGTTCGTGGTCAAAGGCGGAACGGTCGATGTGTTGCAGGCCGCCGACGCCGACGCCGGGCCGATCGAGCGCGAGCCGTTGACGCTCGAAACGCTCAGAAGCGCGTCGACATTCTCGCTCCAACGCTTCACGGCCGGCTGCGCGCGGCTCTATCGTCCGTATCTGCGGCTGGGCATCGGTCTGATGACGATCTATGGGCTGTCGCTCGCAGCGTACGTGGCGTTCCTCGTGTTCGGTTACCGGTCTGCCGACGAGCGCGGGCGCTTGGTGGATTGGGCCTTCATCGCCGGCCCCGCGATCCTGCTGGTGGCCTGGATCACCGTGGTCAACTTCTTGTACTTGCTCACCCAGCTGGCCGTCGCGGTCGACCGCGTAGGCGTCGCAGAGGGACTACGGCGCGTCGCGGAATTCATCCGCGCGCAGTTCCGAACGGTCGCCTCCATCTTCCTGATCGTCGCCGGCCTGGTGCTGGCGGCGACGCTCGTGTCCGCGCTGGCGTGGTCGGGCGTAGGCCTGATTGCGTTCGTGCCGCTCGTCGGCCTTGCGGTCTTTCCCCTGCAGGTTCTGGCTTTGGTGGTGCGGGGGCTCGTGTTTCAGTATCTCGGGCTCACGGCCCTTGGCGCATACTTGACGCTGTACTCTGCCCACCGATCCAAACGTGACGCCATCATCGCGCTGTCGAGCGAAATGGGACCTCGGCCTGCCGCAAGCCGCGCGCTGCCAAGCTGAGCATTCAGAGATGAGAGCTCGGCACCGGTGAGGTCGTCGGCATCACCGGGTTGGGCAGCGGAGCCATGGGAATCACGGGCGGCTCCAGGCTTCGAATGCTGAGCGTGACGCTGTCGCCCTTCACGACGTTCCGCGTCACGACGGCCAGCATCGGAAGGGCTGATGCGGGATCTTGCCACACGCGGGGCGGCGCGGCGACATCTTCTCCGGCTGCGATGTCGACACCCGGCGTGCCGTCCCTGGCGTTGAACGTTTTAATGGCCGGCGACTGCCCCGAGACGACCACCGTGCCGCCAGCCAGCTGCGGCGCCGACGTCGCCCTGAAGGGGAGCGCCTTCAACCAGCGCTGACCGCCGCTCACCTGATTGAGCGCGCGGAGGACGTTGTCGAGCGAGACGAAGTACACGCTGCGTGCATCGGCCACCGGCGCACCAACGATGTCGCCGCCCGTTCGCCACCGCCAGTCGATGCGTCCGTCTTTGGCGAGCAGGCAGTACAGAAAGGTATCCGTGGAGCCGGCGTAAACGCGCTCGCCCAGCGCGAGAATCTCACCCGGCAGGCCGCCGACTTTCCGCTCCCAGATGGGCGCGCCGCTCTCCAGATCCGTCGCAATGACCCGTCCGTCCGCGGTGGGCAGGTACACGCGGCCGGGAACGATCGTGGGCGGACCATGGGGCGGTGAGTCAATGTCGCGCTGCCACATGACGTGTCCATCTGAGGCGCGAAATGCGGTGATGCTCCCTTTTTTGGTCACGCCGACGAGCCAGCCGCGTCCCGCACCAGGTCGTGTTGCGAACGTGTCGGTCAACGAAGCCCGCCAGGCGACGCCCCCGTCGGCCGCCTTCTGGGCCGTCAACGCGTTCGCTTCCACGACGTAGACCAGGTCGTCGGCGGCCACGAGCGGGAGCAGCGGCCGAGACTCGATGAGCCACACCCGACTCCCGGACAAGAGGTCGTAGGCGACAACTCGATCGCCCTCAATCGCGAAGTACGCGCGCGCTTGATCGTAGGCGGGCGGTTCGGTCAAGTAACTGTTCAGCGCGAGCGTCCAAACCGGGCGCAATGGCACCAGCGAGACAGGCTCGGGGGCTTTGACGATGCTGATCAGCGCCAGCAGACTACAACATATTGTGGTGCCACGAATCACGACAACTTATAATAGCTTCCTCCCGCCGTGAACCATCAGACCATCATTGTTCTGGATTTCGGATCGCAGTACACGCAGCTCATCGCCCGGCGCCTTCGCGAACTCTCCGTACACTCGGAGGTCTGGGCGCCCGAGACGCCCGCTGCCGAGATTGCGGCGCGGCGGCCTGTGGGCGTGATCCTGTCAGGAGGCCCGAAGAGCGTCGCCGACATCGGCGCGCCCCGATGCGACCCCACGGTCTTTGGCCTCGGTCGTCTCGGCATACCCGTTCTGGGCATTTGCTACGGGATGCAATTGATGGCCGATACCCTGGGGGGCACGGTCGCACCTGCCGCCGAACGCGAGTTCGGGCACGCGAAGGTCGATCTGACCCCCAATGGCGGGCTTCTGTTTACCAATGTCCCGCATGAGATCCGGGTCTGGGCGAGCCACGGCGACTACGTGGCCGCCGCGCCTGCCGGGTTCACGATCGCAGCGACGAGCGCGAACGCCCCGATCGCGGCGATGTCCGATCCGGCACGGTCGCTCTACGCGCTGCTCTTCCACCCCGAAGTCGTCCACACGGAGCGAGGGCTCGAGATTCTTCGCAACTTCGCGTTCTCGGTCTGCGGCTGCACGGGCGATTGGACGATGGCATCGTTTGTGGAGGAGGCCACCACCGGCGTTCGCGCGCAGGTCGCGGGCGGGCGGGTCGTGTGCGCGCTCAGCGGCGGCGTCGATTCGACCGTTGCCGCGCTGATCATTCACCGCGCGATCGGGGATCAGCTGACGTGTATCTTCGTCGACAACGGCGTCCTGCGGCTCGAAGAGGCCGTGCAGGTGCGCAAGCGGTTCGAGCGCCTGAAGCTGCCGGTCGTCTTTGCCGACGCGACCGCCTTGTTCCTCGGTCGACTGCGAGGCGTGACCGACCCCGAGCGGAAACGGAAGATCATCGGTGCGACGTTCATCGACGTGTTCGAGGCCGAAGCCGCCAAGCTCGGACACGTGGATTTTCTCGCGCAGGGAACGCTGTATCCTGATGTGATCGAGTCGGTGCCGATCGTGGGCCAGGCCGCATTGATCAAGAGTCATCACAACGTCGGCGGGCTCCCCGAGCGGATGCGGATGACGCTCGTCGAGCCGCTGCGTGAGCTGTTCAAGGATGAGGTCCGCGCGGTGGGCCGGACGCTCGGACTCGAGGAAGAGTTCGTCGTCCGCCAGCCCTTTCCGGGGCCCGGCCTCGCCGTTCGAATTCTCGGCGAGGTAACGCCGGAGCGACTGTCGCTGCTCCGGCGCGCCGACGCGGTGGTTGCCGAGGAAATCAAGCGGGCAGGCTGGTACACGAAACTGTGGCAGAGTTTCGCCGTGCTGCTGCCGGTGCAGAGCGTCGGCGTCATGGGCGATGAGCGCACCTATGAGTACACGGCGGCGATTCGCGCGGTCGAAAGCAAGGACGGGATGACCGCCGACTGGGCGCGTCTGCCTCACGATCTGCTCGAGCGCATCTCGTCTCGCATCGTCAACGAGGTTCGGGGCATCAACCGCGTCGTGTACGACATCAGCTCGAAGCCGCCCTCGACCATTGAATGGGAGTGAAATTAGGCCTTGGTTCTTAGTTCTTGGTGCTTGGTCCGTGTCTGATTTCGTCCACCTGCACCTGCACACCGAGTTCTCCCTCCTCGACGGCGCCTGCCGCATCGACGAGGTGCTCGACCAGGCTCGGAAGCTGAACATGCCGGCGATCGCGGTGACCGAGCACGGGAACATGTTCTCGTCGGTGACCTTCCACGATCACGCGCGCCAGCGCGGGCTGAAGCCGATACTGGGGTGCGAGGTCTACGTCGCCCCAGGCGATCGGCGCCAGAAGACAGGGAACCCGGGCGAGGCCGCGAACCATCTGGTCCTCCTGGCCGAAAATCATGAGGGATATCACAACCTCATCAGGCTCGTCTCGAGCGGCTACACGGAGGGCTTCTACTACAAGCCACGCATCGACAAGGGGTTGCTCGCGGAGCACGCGAAGGGGTTGATTGGACTCAGCAGCTGCCTGAAGGGGGAGGTCGCCGAAGGGCTGTCGCATGCCCAGGATAGGCGGGCGCGCGACGCCGCGGCCGCCTATCGGGACATTCTCGGCGCTGAGAACTTCTTTCTGGAGATGCAGTGGCACGGCATCGACGAACAGCGGATCGTCAACGCCGGCATTCCGGCCATTGCGAGGGATCTGGGGCTCGGCCTCGTGTGCACCAACGATGTGCACTACGTCCGCGACAGCGACGCGCACCCGCACGACATCCTCCTCTGCATCGGGACCGGCAAGGGGGTCAGCGACCCCAAGCGCCTGCGCTACGACAGCAAACAGTTCTTTCTCAAGACCGCTGAAGAGATGGCGGCGGCGTTCAAGGACTTTCCCGATGCGCTGGCCAACACGGTGCGGATTGGCGAGCGCTGTGAGGTCACGCTGCCGGAGGGCGAAAATCACCTCCCGAACTTCGACGTGCCGGCCGGTTTCACGCTCGACGAGTACTTCGAGCATGTCACGCGCCAGGGGTTCGATGAACGACTCCCGCGCCTGAAACAGCTCATGGCAACCGGAGCGCTGCACCACACGATCGACGAGTACGAGCGGCGGCTGTCGTACGAAGTCGACATGATCAAGAAGATGCAATACCCCGGATATTTCCTGATTGTCTGGGATTTCATCCGCCACGCCCGGGAACAGGGGATCCCGGTCGGTCCCGGCCGGGGCTCGGCGGCCGGCAGCCTCGTGGCTTACTGCCTGCGCATCACCGACGTCGATCCCATCGACTTCGACCTCATCTTCGAACGCTTCCTGAACCCTGAGCGCGTGTCGCTACCCGATATCGATATCGATTTCTGCGAGCGGCGCCGCGGCGAAGTGATCGACTACGTCACGCGGAAGTACGGGCGTGAGAACGTCGCCCAGATCATCACGTTCGGCACGATGAAGGCCAAAGCCGTCGTCCGCGATGTCGGCCGCGTGCTCGAGATGCCGTTTGCCGACGTCGACAAGGTCGCCAAGCAGATTCCCGCCGCGCTCGATATGACGCTCGACAAGGCGCTCGACGAGAGCGAGTCGCTGCGCCAGATGGAACAAAGCGATCCGAAGATCAGGGAGCTCCTCCAGGTTGCCAGGCGGCTCGAAGGAATGACGCGCCACGCGTCCGTGCACGCCGCGGGCGTCGTCATCGCGCCGAGGGCGATTAGCGAGTACGCGCCGCTCTACAAGGGCGCCCGCGATGAAATCGTCACGCAATGGTCCATGAAGGAGATTGAGCGCGTCGGCCTGCTGAAGATGGATTTTCTCGGCCTCAGCACGTTGACCCTGATCGCCGACGCCGTCGCAGAGGTCGAGCGAACGACGGGACGGAAGCTGGCCATCGAGGACCTGCCCCTCGACGACGCGGCGACGTACCAGATTTTCCAGGAAGGCCAGACGTATGGCATTTTCCAGTTCGAGTCGAGCGGCATGCGCGCCATCCTGCGCAAGGCGAAGCCGCAGCGGCTCGACGATCTCATCGCCCTGAACGCGCTCTACCGGCCGGGGCCGCTGCGCAGCGGGATGGT
>Ga0182034_10000332_pt1 | contig 21065 bp, 19 predicted proteins | sample flu12Cox44000172_FD_125972 | JGI IMG/M metagenome (GOLD analysis project Ga0182034, IMG submission 125972) | Lab enrichment of tropical soil microbial communities from Luquillo Experimental Forest, Puerto Rico - flux4day.12C.oxic.44.000.172 | ecosystem: Environmental > Terrestrial > Soil >... | reverse complement strand
CTGTTCGACAGCTCCCGATGCGATCAAGATGCTTGCCGCGCTTGAGCGCAAGGTCTTGTGGCTCGCGAGCTGGATGATCCACAACGCCAATCATCTGCGCGAGAACATGGACGGCCTGAAAGTCGGCGGGCATCAGGCTTCAAGCGCTTCGCTTGCGACCATCCTGACGGCTCTCTACTTCGATGTGCTGCGCCCGCAGGATCGCGTCGCCGTCAAACCGCATGCGAGCCCTATCTTTCACGCCATCCAGTACTTGCTCGGTCGGCAGACGCGCGAGCGGCTTGAAGCGTTCCGCGGTTACAAGGGCGCACAGAGTTATCCCTCGCGTACAAAAGATACCGACGATGTGGATTTTTCCACTGGCTCGGTCGGCCTCGGCGTTGCGCAGACGCTGTTCTCCTCGCTGACGCAAGACTATGTGCGCGCGCATGGCTGGGGTCTCGATCGGCCTGAGGGTCGCATGGTCGCGCTGGTCGGCGATGCCGAGCTGGACGAGGGCAATATCTTCGAAGCGTTGCTCGAAGGCTGGAAGCAAGGGCTGCGCAATTGCTGGTGGATCATCGATTACAACCGGCAAAGCCTCGACGCCGTCGTGCGCGAGGGCTTGTGGGCCCGCTATGAGCAGCTTTTCAATAATTTCGGGTGGAACGTCGTTATCCTCAAATACGGTTCATTGCAGGAGGCGGCGTTCAAGGAGCCGGGCGGCGAGACGCTGAGGAAATGGATCGACAACTGTCCAAACCAGCTCTACTCAGCGCTCGTGTTTGCTGGTGGCGCAGCCTGGCGCAAGCGGCTGAACGACGAAATCGGCGATCAGGGCAACGTCAGCAAACTGATTGAAAAGCGCAGCGACGACGAACTTGCGGCCCTGATGAACAATCTCGGCGGTCACGACCTGCCGTCCGTGCTGAATGCATTCCACAACGCGGATTCTGAAACGCCGACCTGCTTCATCTGCTACACGGTGAAGGGCTTCGGGCTGCCCTTCGCCGGACACAAGGACAACCATGCCGGTCTCATGACCCCGCAGCAGATGGAGACTTTCCGCCAGGCGATGGGCGTTCGACCCGGGCACGAGTGGGATAAATTCGAAGGGCTTGCGCCGGCGGCGCAGCAATTGCAGTCGTTCCTCGATCGCGTGCCGTTTGCAGCGGCAGAGCTGCGGCGCTTAAGCGCGCCTCCGCTGCCCGTTCCGGAAAGTCTTTCCGTTACGATCCAGCCCGTCATGTCCACCCAAACCGGCTTCGGCGCGATCCTCAACGAGATCGGGCGCAGCGAAAGCGATTTCGCCCGTCACATCGTCACCACCTCGCCAGACGTGACTGTCTCCACCAATCTTGGACCCTGGGTAAACCGGCGCGGGCTGTTCGCGCGCCAGGCCATGGCCGACACCTTCAAGAGCGAACGCATCCCGTCGACATTCAATTGGGAATTCTCGCCCAAAGGGCAGCACATCGAGCTCGGCATTGCCGAAATGAATCTGTTCATCCTGCTGTCGGCGCTCGGTCTGTCACACACCATCAACGGTGAACGCCTTCTGCCGATTGGCACGCTGTACGATCCTTTCATCGCGCGCGGCCTCGATGCGCTCAACTATGCCTGTTACCAGGATGCACGGTTTATGATCGTGGCCACGCCATCCGGCATCACGCTCGCCGGCGAAGGCGGCGCGCACCAGTCAATCGCCGAGCCGCTCATTGGTCTGGCGCAGGACGGGCTCGCCAGCTTCGAGCCCGCTTACGTCGACGAACTCGCCGCCATCATGGACTGGGCGTTCTTGTACATGCAGAAGGACGGAGAGGCGGCGCCTTCCGAACGCACCTGGCTTCGTGACGAGACCGGAGGCTCGATCTATCTGCGCCTCTCGACGCGTCCGATCGACCAGATCAAGCGCGAGATGACGCCGGAGTTGCGGCAGCAGATCGTCGACGGCGCCTATTGGCAGCGCAAGCCGGGTCCCAATTGCCAGGTGGCCGTGGCTTATACCGGTGCGGTTGCGCCGGAAGCGATCGAAGCCGTGGGCCTGATGGCCGAAGACCGCCGCGACGTTGGGCTGCTCGCGATCACTTCGGCCGACCGGCTGAATGCGGGCTGGACCGCGGCGCAACGCGCGCGTGAGCGTGGTTTGGTGCACGCGCGGTCGCACATCGAGCGGCTGCTCGCCGACGTGCCGCCCCATTGCGGCATCGTCACGGTGCTCGACGGGCACCCCGCCACTTTGGCCTGGCTTGGCGCCGTCGCTGGCCACAGGACGCGCCCGTTGGGAGTCGAGCATTTCGGGCAAACCGGATCGCTCGCCGAGCTCTATCGGCACTACGGCATTGATGCCAACGCCGTCGTCGCGGCGGCACAGGCAATCGCGCCCGGCCGCCCGATCCGTCATCTGAAGGCTTTGCCCTGACCGGCGTCACAAGCCGAACAACAACGCGACGATGGCGAAAATGACGATCCACACAATGATCGCGCAGACGATGACTGCGATCGTGTAGATCACCGCCTTGTCCGCCGAGGGCCTCATGAGACCGGTAATGCCGGTGTAAAGGAGGTAGAAGCTGTACAGACCGAGGATGCCGAGGAAGGACAGCGCCGGAATGATGTTGAACACACCGGCAACCCAGGCGGCGGTCGGTGATAGGCCGAGACCCGCATCGCGTTATCGGGGCTTTTTCGTGCGTCGAACGTGCCGGCAAGAAAATCGATGATGTAGGCGACGACAAACACGCCGATCAGAGAGAGGACGTACACGGCCATGGCGCGTGCCAGTCCGAGACCGATGCCAACCCGATACCCGCCCATTCCGATCAGCGACGTACCGATAAATGTGCAGACCGCGGGGATCGCCGCGACGATCGCGACATAATTCGGAATCAGATACCCGGCACTCCCGGCTCGCCCTCGATGGCGCCCCATTCCGACTTCGGTTGAAGCAGGATCCCCTTGACCCGTTCCACGAGATTCATGAGACCCCTCAATTAATCCGCGGTTCGACTATAAACCTTTTTGGTCGTCCAAAATCATCGCCGCGCCCTTTTCCGCAATCATCATTGTCGGCGAATTGGTATTACCGGATGTGATCGAGGGCATAACGGATGCATCAACGACACGCAGGCGATCGATGCCAATGACGCGCAAGCGCGCATCCACCACTGCCCGCTCATCGTCGTCGCGGCCCATGCGCGCGGTACCGACCGGATGAAATATGGTCGTGCCGATATCACCGGCGGCTTTCACCAGGCCGGCTTCGTCATCGCTGCGCACGTGCGCCCCCGGCAGAAATTCGACCGGTGAATATTTCTGCAAGGCCGGCTGCGCAACGATCTTGCGCGTAACTCGGATTGAATCAGCGGCGACGCGCCGGTCTTCCGGCGTCGCCAGGTAGTTCGGGCTGATGGCTGGGGCCTGTGCGGGGTCTTTTGATTTGAGCGTGAGCGAGCCGCGGCTGGTCGGACGCACATTGGCGACGCTTGCCGTGAAAGCCGGAAACGGGTGCAAAGGCTCGCCGAACTTGTCGAGCGACAGCGGCTGCACGTGGTACTGGATATTGGCGGTGCTTTGCGTGGGGTCCGATCTGGTAAATGCGCCAAGCTGCGAAGGCGCCATGGTCATCGGCCCGCGCCGACGCAGTGCGTAGTTGACGCCCATGCCGAGCCGATTGAACAGTGACGCATAGGTTTCGTTCAAGGTCTTCACGCCGGACACTTTGAAGATCATGCGCAGTTGCAGGTGGTCGTGCAGATTGGCACCGACACCCGGCTTGTCGAGCGTGACCGGAATCCCGAAGTGCGACAGCTCGGCGGACGGGCCAATGCCTGAAAGCATCATGATGTGCGGCGAGCCGATCGCACCCGCAGCGAGAACGACCTCGCCGCGGCAGCGGGCACTACGCAGTTCGCCTCCTTGCCGCCAGCGGACGCCCACCGCGCGCTTGCCATTCAATTCAAGTCCTTCGACGAGGCAGCCAGTTTCGAGCCGAAGGTTGGCCCGATGCAACACAGGCTTCAGGAAGCCACGCGCCGCCGACCAGCGCCGACCACGCTTCTGGTTGACATGGAAATAGCAGATGCCGTTGTTGTCGCCGGTGTTGAAGTCCTCGACGGTCGGAATTCCATATTGGTTTGCCGCCGCGCGAAACGCGTCGAGAACTTCCCAGGTCAATCGTGGGTATTCGACACGCCACTCGCCGCCGGTCGCGTGATGATCGCTTTTGAGGAAATGATCGACGTGCTTGCGAAAGTAAGGGCGTACGTCATCCCACGACCAGCCGGGCAGCCCCAGCTGACGCCAATGATCGTAGTCGCCGGACTGGCCCAGCATGTAGATCATGCCGTTGATCGCCGAAGATCCGCCGATGACCTTTCCGCGCGGATAGTTGAAGCTGCGACCGTTGAGCCCAGGTTCTGGCTCGGTCTTCAGCAGCCAATCGGCGCGCGGATTCCCGATGGCAAAGAGATATCCGACCGGGACGTGAAACCAGATCCAGTTGTCCTTCCCACCCGCTTCCAACAGTAGCACGCGTTTTGCGGGATCGGCCGACAAGCGGTTGGCAAGAACGCAGCCGGCTGAACCGGCCCCAACAATAATGTAGTCAAACTCGCCTTCGATGGGTGATGGTACTGCCATTGCCTTCCCTCAAGTCGGATCCGGACTTTACCGCGGTCGGCGGGACTTGCTAGGCTTACGGAAGTTGCGGCGCGCTGCGCGTGCACCGCATGCACTCGGAACGGCGGTTCCGATCCAGAGCCCGAAATCCGGGTCACGTCGGCGCCTTTTCTGGCGCCGCAGGAGAACCGCCATGCTTGCACGCGTTTTTGCCTACATCGCGCTCGTCGGCGCCCTTGCGGGCGCGCCGCAACCGTTGGTCGCACAGGAGCAGATCACGGTCTTTGCCGCAGCGTCCCTCAAGAACGCACTCGATGACGTGAACACTGCTTTTACCAAGGCGACCGGTATCAAAGTCGTCACGAGTTACGAGGCAAGCTCCGCGCTGGCGAAGCAGATCGAGGCGGGTGCTCCGGCCGATGTGTTTATTTCGGCGGACCTGCGCTGGATGGACTATGCGGCCGAGCACAAGCTGATTGATCAGAACACCCGTGCCAACCTGCTTGGCAATAAACTCGTCCTGATCGCTCCGGCGGATTCAAAGCTCGCCAACGTGACCATCGCCGATGGATTTGACCTTGCGAAACTCGCCGGTGACGGCCGCATCGCTGTTGCCGATGTGAAAGCCGTTCCCGCCGGCCTTTACGCAAAGGCGGCGCTCGAAAAACTGGAGGCGTGGGCTGCCGCCGAGCCAAAGCTCGCGCAAGGCGAAAACGTGCGGGCGACGCTTGCCTTCGTTGCACGCGGCGAAACGCCGGTCGGCATCGTCTATGAAACCGACGCAAAAATCGAACCCAAGGTGAAAGTTATCGGCGCCTTCCCCGATGCCTCGTACCCGCCGGTCACATATCCTGTGGCTGCAACGTCGAGCACAAAAAAACCAGTTGTCGGCCAATACCTCAATTTCCTGCGCAGCTCAGCCGCCAAGGCTGTGTTCGAGCGGTACGGATTCAGCTACCTGATCAAACCCGTCTCATAAGCGGTATCAACGACGCGTGTTCGACCTTTCGCCCCAGGACTGGACCGCGGTCGCGCTGTCGTTGCGGGTCGCCGCGGTGTCGACCGTGGTTGCGCTCCCGTTCGGCATCATCGTTGCCATGTTGCTGGCGCGAGGATCGTTCTGGGGTAAATCCGTGCTCGATGCGGTGGTGCACCTGCCCCTCGTTCTGCCGCCCGTCGTCACAGGCTACCTGCTGCTGATCAGTCTCGGACGCAAGGCGCCCCTCGGCGCCTTTTTCGCTGATCATTTCGGCATCGTGTTCTCGTTCCGCTGGACCGGGGCGGCGGTTGCCTGCGGCGTCATGGCGTTTCCGCTGTTGGTGCGCTCAATCAGGCTTTCGATCGAAGCCATCGACCGGCGGCTGGAAGACGCGGCGTCTACATTGGGCGCAAACCGCGCTTGGACCTTCACAACTGTCACATTGCCGCTGGCGCTGCCCGGGATCATCGCCGGGATGATGCTTGCTTTCGCACGAGCGCTCGGCGAGTTCGGCGCCACCATCACCTTCGTCTCGAACATTCCGGGCGAGACGCAGACGATTTCGGCTGCGATCTACAGCCTGATCCAGGTGCCCGGCGGCGACGCGGACGCTCTCAAGCTTGTCGTTATTTCGATTGTCATCTGTGTCGCGGCGCTTCTCGCTTCAGAGTGGCTCGCCAAACGCGCAACGGCGCGTCTGCATGGGGCGTGATCATGCTGGCCGTGCACGTGGAAAAGACCCTCGGTGAGTTTTCAATGAACGTCGCGTTCACGAGCGAAAGCCGAGCCACCGCCTTGTTTGGACCATCGGGCGCGGGGAAAACAAGCTTGATCAACATGATTGCCGGCCTCCTGCGACCCGACCGCGGTCGTGTAGAAATTGATGGCGAAGTGCTGTTCGACAGCGCGGCCCAAATCGACATGCCGGCCTGGCGCCGTCGCATCGGCTACGTTTTTCAGGAAGGTCGTCTGCTTCCGCACTTCACGGTCCAGCACAATCTTGAGTACGGACGTTGGATGGGCGGTCACAAGTTCGATCCGGCGGCATTCCAGCACGTCGTCGAGCTTCTCGACATCGGCCATTTGCTCGACCGCCGACCTGGCAAGCTTTCCGGAGGCGAACGCCAGCGCATCGCCGTGGGCCGCGCATTGCTTATGCAGCCGCGTCTCCTTCTGCTCGACGAGCCGCTGGCTTCGCTCGACACTGCGCGCAAGCGCGACATCCTGCCCTATCTCGAGCGCCTGCGGGACGAAGCACGCATGCCGATGATTTATGTCAGCCACATCGCCACCGAGGTGAAACTCATCGCCAGTCACGTTGTGTGGCTTGATGGCGGGCGCGTCGCGACGATGGGCGGCATCGAGCGGCTCGACGCGGCGCAGGTCGATATGCTTGCCTAGAGCATGTTTCCACCGGAGCGAATCGTCTGCCTGACCGAAGAGACCGTCGAGACGCTTTATCTTCTCGGCGAGCAGGACCGTATTGTTGGAGTATCAGGCTATGCCGTGCGGCCGCCGCAGGTGCGGCGCGAGAAGCCGCGCGTGTCAGCTTTTATCTCCGCAGACATTCCGAAGATTCTCGCGCTCAAACCCGATCTGGTCCTCACATTCTCGGATTTGCAGGCTGATATCGTCGCTGAGCTAATCCGCAGGAACGTCGCCGTTCACGCTTTCAACCAACGTGACGTAGCTGGAATCTTCGACATGATCCGCACGCTCGGCGCGTTGGTTGGCGCGGCCGAAAAAGCCATGGCGCTGGCACGGTCACTAGCCGCGCACGTCGATGCAGTGCACGAACGCGCGCTTCGGTTGAAGCACCGGCCACGCGTTTATTTCGAAGAGTGGGACGAACCGATGATCTCCGGCATCGCCTGGGTGTCGGAGCTAATCGAAGCTGCAGGCGGCATCGAGGTATTTCCGCAGCTTGCCGCATGCAAGAACGCCAAGGATCGTATCGTAACGGCTGATGATGTTATTGCCGCGCAGCCCGACATCATCATCGGATCCTGGTGCGGGAAGAAATTTGTTCCGTCCAAAGTTGCGGCGCGGCCTGGATTTTCCGATGTCCCCGCGGTGAGCGGCGGCTGGCTGCGCGAGATCAAATCCACGCTGATTCTTCAGCCCGGTCCCGCGGCACTCACCGATGGCCTCGATCAATTGGCCGGAATCATCATCGACTGGGCAAAAGGCGCATCGCCGAGGGTAGGAAATTCGAAGCCGATTGTGCTATGAAGTCACGACGCGAACGCAGGAACCTGACGAAATGCAGCCGAACAAGACCCGCGCGGATTTGTGGATGGATTTGCTCCTGGTGGCGTTTCTCGTCGCCTTCAATGTCGTAGCGCGTCTTCTACCGCATGCACCCGGATTTCTGCCGGTCGCCGCCAGCGGTCTCTTCGCGGCCCGCTATCTGCGTATTCCCGCACTGGCGGTCATTGTCCCCTTGCTTGGCATGGCGCTGAGCGACATGGCGCTGCCGAACGAGGACTGGCGCATCACAGCGGTCGGCTTTGTCGCGATTTCAATACCGGCGCTGGCCGGAATCGCAACGCGCCGCTGGCGCGGTGCCTTGCCGGTCGCCGGCACGATGGTGGCCTGCTCGCTTATTTTCTTTCTGCTGTCCAACGTCGCAGTCTGGGCCTTCAGCGGCATGTATCCGCTCACATGGCAGGGTCTGACGCAGTGCTACGTCGCGGCGCTGCCGTTCCTCGACAAAACTGTCCTTGGCGACCTGTTCTGGACCGCAATACTGTTTGGCGGCGCTTGGCTTGTACAACATATGCCGTCGCTGTCGCGGCGGGCGCTCTAGGCAAGATATTTCTGAATCCGGTCCCACAATGTTTTGGCGCGGCCGACGAGGTCGCCCGCCCCTTCAGGCTCTGAAAGCCTCAGTCCAACAGTTGTCACGACGCCGTTGTCGACCTTGTGCGCGAGCAAGGCGATCGGACCGAGCGCGACGATGTCGCCTTTCTTGGGCTTCCGCCTGACTAACTCGTTGAAGTAGTCCGCCAGCGTCACGTCCGTATGATCGGCTGCAACCTGTAGCCCGTATATGTCGGCAAGAGCACCAAGCGTCGCCGTTCCAGGAACAAAAAAGTCGCTCAAAAGGCGCGGGTCGGGCAGCGCCGGTGGCGGCATCCTGACAAAAAAGCGGTCGAGGGCCTGCGCCTTTTCCGGTGGCGCCAGAAGATAGATGTAATCACCCTCGCGCACGGGTTCAGCCTCGGTCGGCGTCAGAATTTCCTCGTTCCGGATGACGAGCGTCGGACGTGCCCAGTTGGGTATCAATCCGCGCCGCAGAAACGGACTGTTGGGCGGCACCGGGTAACCGACGATCTCGCGCGCCAGTTGGCCGGGCAGGTCCAGCTCGACCCTGCGCGGGATCGGATCAGCGCGCGTGAAGGCAATATCGAGTCTGCGCGCCGCCAATGCCACCGTCCAGCCTTGCACCAAAAGTGAGAGCAGCACCACGACAAAGGCTACATCGAAATACCGATGCGCACCCGGCAGTCCGACCAGCATCGGAATCGAAGCGAGGAAAATTCCGACTGCGCCGCGCAAGCCGACCCAGGATATGAATGCTCTTTCGTTGAAATGAAATTTGAACGGCGCGAGGCACAGGAACACCGCGGCGGGACGCGCGATCAGCATCAACGTCAATGCAATGGCGATCGCGCCAAGCAGGGTCTCCAGCAGCCGATGCGGCCATGCCAGCAAGCCGAGCAGCACGAACATCACGATCTGCGCGAGCCAGGTTATGGCATCGAGGAACACGACGACCGAGTTATGCGCGCGCGTCTGGTTGTTGCCGACTACGAGACCGGCAAGATAGACGGCAAGAAAACCCGACGTGTGTACCGCGTTGGCGAAAGCAAAGACGACCAGAGCGCTCACCGCTACGAATGGTGCGTGCAGGCCCTGCGCCAAAGCCAGCCGATTGAGGACGAATGTTATGATCTGACCGCCGGCAAAACCGATGACGCAGCCGAAAATCGCGTCCCGCAGAAAAGTTACCAGCGCATGCGACCAGCTTTGCTGTCCCACCAGCAGGATCTCGACCAAGAGGAGCGCGAGAAATATCGCAAAGGGATCGTTGGTCCCAGACTCCACCTCGAGGACGGCACGCACGCGCGGGCGCAGACGCAGGCCGCGGGCGTTGATCAGGAAGAAGACCGCCGCAGCGTCGGTTGAGCCCACCACTGCCCCGATAAGCAGGGCTTCAATCCAGCCGATGCCAAGTGCGAATTTTGCCACCGGGGCGGTCAGCAATGACGTGATCAGGACGCCCACAGTGGCCAGCGTCACTGCCGGGCCCAGCACGTTGCGCAGGCTCGCGAACCGCGTGCGCAGTCCGCCGTCAAACAGGATCAGCGCCAGCGCGACGGAACCAACCGTGTAGGCGATGCCGACATCGTCGAACTTGATGCCGCCCGGGCCGCCCTCGCCCGCCAGCATGCCGACCAGAAGAAAGACCAGCAGCAGGGGTGCGCCGAAACGCAATGCGATAAGGCTCGACAGGATGCCGGTCAGAACCAGCAAACTACCGAGCAATATGGCGAGGCTGACGGCGTCGAGCGAGCCCATTACGCGATTCTCCTTCCGCTATAGGAAGGTTTCGCGCGGGTAAGAGCAACCGGAAACGTTGCCGCTGCTCAGGAGTGGGTCAAAACGCCACCTTGTCGCCGCCCTTGAGCGAGAGGATTTCGCGCGCCTCGTCCGAGGTTGCGATCTCCAGCCCGAGACCTTCGAGGATCTTGCGCACCTGAGTGACCTGCTGGGCGTTGGATTCCGCGAGCTTGCCTGCTCCGATCCAGAGGGAATCCTCCATGCCGACGCGTACATTGCCGCCCATGGCGGCAGCAATCGATGCCACGCGCATCTGGTTGGCGCCCGCACCGAGCACCGACCAATGATAATTGTCGCCAAGAAGGCGATCGGCCGTGCGCTTCATCATCATGACATCTTCTGGATGTGCCCCGATCCCGCCGAGGATACCGAACACCGACTGCACGAACAGTGGTGGCTTCACTAGGCCGCGATCAAGGAAATGCCGCAAGGTATAGAGATGACCGATGTCGTAGCATTCGATTTCGAAACGCGTGCCGTTTCCGGCGCAGGTCGTCAGAATGTACTCAATGTCGGCGAAGGTATTCTTGAACATGCCTTTCTTCGAATTTTCGAGATAGGGCTCTTCCCAGTCGTATTTGAATTTACCCTTGTAACGCGGGATCATCGGATAGAGGCCGAAATTCATCGTCCCCATGTTGAGCGAGGCGACTTCCGGTTTGAAGGTTGCGGCCGGGCGCACGCGTTCTTCGGCCGTCATCGTCGGCGCCCCGCCTGTTGTGATGTTCACCACAACGTTAGAGCGTTGCTTGATCACTTTCAGAAAGGGAGCGAACGCCTCAGGCGTCTGATCGGGTCGTCCATCCTGCGGATTGCGCGCATGCAGGTGCACGATCGCGGCCCCCGCCTCTGCCGCCCCGATGGCGTTGTCGGCGATCTCCTGAGCGGTCACCGGAAGATGCGGCGACATCGACGGCGTGTGAATCGACCCGGTGACAGCACAGGTAATAATGACTTTACGCGACTTCGCCATGAGCTTTCCATCCCGATGAAGTGAGTGTTGTCGATTGGCAAATGGACTTCGCGGGCGATCCTAGAGTATCAGGCGTACAGAAGTCACCCCGCGTTGCCCCGATGATCTCATGACCACGCCCGAGACGACGCACAGGCCGACGATGATCATCGGCATCGTTTGCGGCACGCTGGCAGCGCTGGCGTGGGCAGGCGGTTTCGTCGTGGCAAAACACGGAATCGAAGTGGGTTTTTCGCCAGCCGATCTCGCGTTTCACCGCTTTTTCTGGTCCGGACTTCTGATGCTCCCGTATGTTGTACGCGACGGCCTGCGCGACCTCGACGGCGTCGGTTGGCGTCGTGGATTTGCGATGAGCGTCCTGTCAGGGCCGCCGCAATCCCTGCTCGCCTACAGCGGCTTCATTCTTGTCCCGCTTGGTCACGGCACAACGATCCAGCCAGCCTGCGCCGCGCTGTCGGGGCTGATCCTCGCCTCATTGATCCTTAACGAGAAGCCGACCGTTCAACGCGTCATCGGCGGCGCAATTCTCGTCCTGGGACTTCTGGTGTTCGGCGCCGAGTCGCTGGCGACCATCGGCAGATCCGGCGTCGGCGGGGATCTTCTGTTCGCCACCGCCGGCCTGTTCTGGGCGACGTTCGGAACTTTGCTCCGGCTCTGGAATGTGGCGGGCACGCGCGCGGTCAAGGCGGTGGGCGCTGTTTCACTGATCTTATTCGCCCCGATTTATTTCTTGGTCTATGGCATCGGCGAGCTGGTCCAGCACGGCTGGTTCGAAAATCTTCTGCAGGCCGTCGTGCAAGGTGGCATCGCCGGATCGTTGCCGATCTATCTGTTCGCACACGCCGTCATTGCGCTTGGCGGCGGGCGCGCTGCTACCTTCCCGGCGCTGGTACCAGTGTTCGGAGTGATTATCGGCTTCCTCGCGCTCGGCGTGGTGCCGAGTCTCGCGCAATTCATCGGCATGCTGATCGTGCTGGTCGGCTTCCACGTCACGTTGCGGAGGTGACTCGGCCGCAGGCCGATTGTCTCGCACAGATGAGGATCAGTCCTCAGGCCCGGCGTATTTTCCGGCTGTTTCGGGGAACAGGGTCTTGATGATCTTGAACTTGGAGATGTCGACGGTCGCGTCCATGTGCAGGAAGATCACGGCATCGCGCAGCACTTTCTCGATGCCGAAATCGAGCATGATGCCGTTGCCACCGTGCAGTTCGACCGCATGCTGAGCGACCTTCATGATCTCTTCGGAAGCGAACATCTTGGCCATGTTGACGAGAACCTCGGCATCCGGCGCATTGTCGTCGACAGCCTGTGATGCACGATCGAGCAAGGCCCGCACCGCCTCGATCCGCGTCGCCATATCGGCAAGCCGCAGCGCGACCGCCTGGTGTTTGATCAGGATGCGGCCGCCCTGGACATAGTTCTGCACGTAGTCGGCCGTGGCTTCGAACGCGCGAATGCCGACACCGAGATTTTTCGCAGCCTGGATGATCTTGCCTGGACGGAAATAAACGCCGGCAGAGCCCAAGGCCGTGTTTTCCACGAGCAGCTGATCGTCGGGGATGAACATGTCCTCGAACACCATCTCGCCATTGTTCATGAAGCGACAGCCGAGCGTTTCATTACAGCGCGCGACGGAAAATCCCTTGGTATCGCGCGGCACCAGAAACGAGGAGGTGCCCTGCAACATGCCGACTTTCGTGTTGGTGTTGGCGTAGACGACGTAGAGGCCGGCGTCATAACCGTTGGAGATGAACTGTTTGCGGCCGTTGACGACCCAGCCGCCATTCGTTCTGGTCGCCTTGGTCTGCATCGCCGCTTCCGGCACGTTGTAAGGCAGCCAGCGGTCGGAGGCGCCGCGCGGCTCGGTCAGACAGTGCGCCATCAGGAACTGCGGGTCGGCCACCAGACGCTTGAACCACTTTTCCTGCAAATGCTTCGGTGCGAACTGCCGCAACAGAACCGAGACCTTCCAGTTCTGCACAAGCTTGTCGGCAAGCCCGGAATCGCCGCGCGCGATCTCTTCGGCGATCATGGCGAAGGTACGTACCTCCGTGCCCTTTTCAAGTTCAACGCCGCCATATTCTTCGGGTACGCCAAGTGTGCGGATGCCGATCTTCTCGGCCTCTTCCAGGATGCGCGGCGGCAGACGGTCTTCCGGGACCATCGACCACTCGAGCTTCCAATTCTGCTTGATAAAGGGAAGGACGACCTCGTCGACGAAGTCGCGGCAGCTTTGTCGCATCATTCTCTGCTCTTCGGACAGACCCCGGTCTGCGGACGTGCGGTCGAGCATCACAACTTCCTTCCCTGACGCTGAAACTAGGCTGCTTTCCTTTTCGACAGAAAGTCGCCCATTCGATCGAGCGCCTTCAGGATGTTCTCCGTCGAGTTGGCATAGGACAGGCGTATGTAGCCTTCACCGAGAATTCCGAAATCCGGCCCGCCAATGATGGCGACACCTGCATCTTCCAGGAGCGCCGACGCCAGGGGCTTTGCCTTCCATCCGGTGCGCTTGATATTTGGAAAGGCATAGAACGCACCCTTCGGCGTCGCGCAGGAGACGCCCGGCAATTTGTTCAGGCCCTCGACCACGACTTTCCTTCGTTTGTCGAATTCGGCGACCATCTTAAGAACTTCGTCCTGCGGTCCCTTCAACGCGGCAAGGCCGGCATATTGCGCCGAGGCGTTGACGCATGAATGCAGATTGACCGCGAGCTTGCGCGCATAATCATACAGCTTGCCCGGCCACACGGCATAGCCGAGCCGCCAGCCCGTCATCGCGTAAGTCTTCGACCAGCCGTTGAGCAGGATCAGCCGGTCGCGGATCGATGGATAAGACAGCAGACAGACATGCGTCTCGCCGTCATAGACCATGTGATCGTAAATCTCGTCGGACATGAGCGCGACGTCCGGCCATTTCTCGAGCCCGGTCACCAGTTTGTCGACTTCGGCTTTCGGGGTCACGCCGCCGGTCGGGTTGGCGGGCGAGTTGAGAATCAGCAGCCGCGTGCGCGGCGTGATCAGCTTCAGCGTCTCCTCCGCCGAAAACGCAAAACCGTTTTCTTCGCGGATCGGCACGGGCACCGGTTTGGCGCCGGTATACTCGATCATGGAGCGGTAGATCGGAAATCCGGGATCGGGATACATGATTTCCGCGCCCGGCTCGCCGAACATCAGGATCGACATAAACATGGTCGGCTTTCCGCCGGGCATGATCATGACGCTGTCCGCAGAGACTTCGACTTTAAACCGCTTGGCGAGGTCGGCGGCGACCGCCTCGCGCAAAGGCGGGATGCCGTTGGCGGGCGTATAGCCGTGGTGGCCATCGCGCAGCGCCTTGACCGCCGCCTCGACGATGAAATCCGGTGTCCTGAAATCGGGCTGACCGATGCCGAGATTGATGATGTCCCGGCCCTGGGCCACGAGCGCGTTGGCACGGGCAAGGACCGCAAAGGCGTTTTCCTCGCCGATGCGGTCGAAGGCCGCGATTGTACGAAGCATGATGGCTGTCCTCCAGACGCGGCCGCCCTCGTGCGGCATGGCCGCGGGGCGCCTTGTCGATGAGGCGGCACTTCACCTGATCAGACAACAAAAATCAAACGGGAACAGAGTTTTCGCAATATACAGCAACGACCGTCAGTTGGAGTCTCCACCAAACCGGCCGCTGATATCGCGCATGATCAGAAAGCGGATATTCGGATCGGGATCATCGCCGAGATAGACGGACGAACCAGGTTCGTACCCCGATCCTGGGGACCGTAGGCTGTCTTCGAATACGTTGTGATCTTCTTGTGCTTGCGTGTCTTTGCGTCGGCCGGTGACGCCAGCATGAAAGCGGAAACCAGCAGAAGAGCGAGCAACATGGCGGGCCTCGATGGCATTGCGTGTCAGCGATCGCATAACGAATCGCCGCCGCCGCGAAAAGTAAATGACACGTCATCCCGATCACAACTCGGTGTCGGAATATCGAGGCAGCTCGGGTGTTTATCGCGGCCTTCGCGCGGCGCAAGCCACCGGAATCAAAAACAAATGCAGGGTTGATTGCAATTGCATGAGGGTTGGAGGCATTGTCGCCTACACGCTGTCTCCGGGATCGCCCCATGAGTATCGCCGAAAAACGCCGCACGTTCCGCGCACTGCACCAGACGGGCTGTTTCGTCATCCCAAATCCGTGGAACATCGGGACTGCCCGCTATCTGCAGGGGTTGGGTTTTAAGGCGCTGGCGACAACCAGCGCGGGTTACGCGCATTCGTACGGCTATTGCGACGGCGACGTGACCTTGGACATGGTGCTCGCCCATTGCCGTGAAATTGCGCAGGCGGCCGACGTGCCGGTCAATGCGGACTTCGAGAACGGTTACGCTGACGACCCCGACGAGATGGCCGCGAACGTCCGGCGTTGCATCGAGACCGGTGTCGCCGGGCTATCGATCGAGGATTTCACCGGTCGCGATGAGGACCCGCTCTACGACTTCGACCTCGCCGTGAAACGCGTGCGCGCGGCCAGAGATGCGATCGACAAGGCGGGCGGCGACGTCATTCTGACCGGGCGCACGGAGGGATTCATCCGCAACCGGCCGGACCTCGACGAGACCATCCGCCGGCTGAAGGCTTTCGCCGACGCCGGCGCCGATTGCCTCTATTCGCCCGGCATCAAAACACGCGAACAGATTGCCGCGACGGTGAAGGCCGTCGCGCCGAAACCGATCAATTTTCTCAATGCCGGTCCTTTCGGTTTTGCAGTGAACGATCTTGCCGAGCTCGGCGTTCGCCGTATCAGTGTCGGGGGAACACTGTCGCGTGTCGCAATGCATGCGTTTATTCAGTCGGCGCAGCAGATCGCAAAAGACGGCAAGTTCGACAGTTTCGCCGGTGTCGTTTCGAATGCCGATTTGAACAAGTTTTTTCACGAAGACCTTCGGCGTCGCCCGAAATCCTGACGAATGATTTCCACCACGGCGTCATCGACAGGTCTCCTCCAGCAGCGGCCCTTTGTCCTCTTCTGGCTGGCGAGGCTCGCCTCGACCATGGGCTACCAGATGCTCGCTTTGACGATCGGCTGGCAGATCTACGAAATCACCAACAGCGCATTCGATCTCGGCCTGGTGGGACTGATCCAGTTTGTGCCGGCGGTCGTGCTCACATTGCTAATCGGCCATGCGGCGGACCGCTACGACCGCCGGCAGATCGTCCGCGCGGCGCACTGCATCTACGCGCTTGCCGCGAGCATGATCATGATCGCGCTGCTCACGAAGACGCTCGGCCGAGATCTTTTGTTCGCCGCAGTGTTCGTCATCGGCTGCGCCCGCGCCTTCGAAATGCCGACCGCGCACGCGCTTGCGCCCACGCTGGTTCCATCACCTCTGATCTCGCGTGCGGTCGCCGCCTGGACATCGGCCAACCAGACGGCCGTGATCTGCGGACCTGCGCTCGGCGGATTAATTTACGCGATAAGCCCCGTCCTGATCGGCGTCATCTGTCTCTTTTTCTTTGCCTGCTCGATCACGCTGATCACTTTGGTGAAGGCACGCGGACCGGCACCTTCTCGTGATCCGCCGACATTCGCATCGGTGCTTGCCGGCTTCCATTACATCCGCAGCCGGCGCCGCCTTCTCGGGGTCATCACGCTTGATCTGTTCGTGGTCATTCTTGGCGGCGCCACCGCGCTGTTGCCCATATTTGCCCGCGACATTCTGGCGGTCGGGCCGATCGGTCTCGGTCTGTTGCGTTCGGCTCCCGCAGTCGGCGCGCTAATCACAGCCGTCGTGCTGGCCCATCACCCGATCGAGCGGCATATCGGGCGCAAGATGTTCGCCGTAGTTGGAATCTTCGGTGTCGCAACGATCGCTTTCGGATTGTCAAACTCCTTTCCGGTTTCGCTGCTGGCACTCGCAATCCTTGGCGCTTCCGACGCGGTGAGCATCGTTATCCGCTTTTCCCTGGTCCAGATCGAGACTCCGGACGAGAAGCGCGGGCGCGTCAGCGCCATCAACTACCTGTTTGTCGGCTCTTCGAACACGCTGGGTGAATTCGAGTCCGGACTGGTCGCAGCGTGGCTTGGAGCGATACCCTCGGTGGTGATCGGGGGATTGGGCTCGCTTCTGGTCGCAGGGATCTGGATGATGCTATTCCCTGACCTGCGCCGGATCGATCGCTTCGAGCCGGCCAATCGGGAACAAGCGAGGACGCGATGCATATCCTGATTACCGGTGCGGCGGGCATGATCGGCCGTAAGCTAACTGCGCGGCTCGTCAAGGACGGCCAGCTCAATGGAAAGAAGATCGACCGCCTGACCTTGATCGACGTTGTGGCCCCAGAGAAACCGGCCGGCTTTGCGGGAACCGTCGAACTTTGCGCGAGCGATCTGTCGAGCCCCGGCGCGGCTGCCAAGGCCATTGCGGGCAAGCCCGACGTGATCTTCCACCTCGCGGGCGTGGTCTCCGGCGAGGCGGAAACCGATTTCGACAAAGGCTACCGGGTCAATCTCGACGGAACACGCACGCTGCTCGAAGAAATCCGGGCTGCCGGTTACAAGCCCAAGGTCTTGTTCACCTCGTCGATTGCGGTCTATGGCGCGCCATTTCCCGCATCGATCAGCGACGAATTCCAGCTCACCCCGCTCACATCGTATGGCACGCAAAAAGCGATCAGCGAGCTGCTGCTTGCCGACTATAACCGGCGCGGCATTCTTGACGGTGTGGGTATCAGGTTGCCGACGATCTGCGTGCGGCCGGGCAAACCGAACAAGGCTGCTTCCGGCTTCTTCTCCGGGATCATCCGCGAACCGCTGGCGGGACAAGAGGCATTGCTGCCGGTTTCCGAAAGCGTCCGCCACACGCACGCGAGCCCGCGCGCCGCGGTGGGATTTCTCATTCACGCCGCCGGGTTGACGAGAGAACAACTCGGCCCACGCATCAACCTTGCGATGCCCGGCGTATCGTGCACGGTGGGCGAACAAATCGACGCGCTGCGCCGTGTCGCAGGCGACAAGGTGGCCGCGCGCATTCGCCGCGCACCTGACGATCTTGTCCAGCGAATCGTTTCCGGATGGGCCGAGCGGCTCGATGCAAAGCGAGCGCGCGATCTTGGATTCAAGGCGGAGACGTCCTTCGATGACATTGTCCGCGCACATATCGAGGACGAGTTGGACGGACAAATCGCCAATTAACCAAGCTGCGATGCCATTCGGGGCCGTCGGGCTGGGGCTCAACCGTGCTTGCATCATCCGCCGCAAACCTTACATTGAACGCCATGACCTACGTCGACGCCGCCGTCGCTCCATTAAGAAAAACCGGTCAAATCAAAATTCACGGCCCTGCCGCATTTGAAGCCATGCGCAAGGCCGGCCAACTGGTCGCGAGCTGCCTCGATATGCTGACCGAGCACGTCGCTCCCGGCGTGCCGACCGAAAAGATTGATCGGCTCGTATACGACTACGCCATGGACCACGGCGCCCTCCCGGCGACGCTGATGTATCGCGGCTACAGGAAGTCGACCTGTACGTCGCTCAATCACGTGGTCTGCCACGGAATTCCCGGCGACAAGCCGCTGAAGGAAGGAGACATTGTCAATATCGATGTGACGCTGATCCTGAACGGCTGGCACGGCGATTCAAGCCGCATGTTTGCGATCGGTGAAATTCCGCGCCGGGCTGAACGGCTGATTGACGTCACGCACGAAGCTATGATGCGCGGCATTGCAGCGATCCGGCCCGGTGCGACGAGCGGCGACATCGGTCACGCGATCCAGGCTTATGTCGAAGCGCAGCACATGAGCGTAGTGCGCGATTTCTGCGGACACGGCCTCGGGCGTCTGTTCCATGACGAGCCGAACGTCGTGCACGTCGGTCGACCGGGCGAGGGCATCGTGCTCAAGCCGGGAATGTTCTTCACCGTCGAGCCGATGATCAATCTCGGCCGTCCGCACGTGAAGGTGCTGTCCGACGGATGGACCGCGGTCACGCGTGATCGGTCACTGTCGGCGCAGTTTGAACATACCGTCGGCGTCACCAACAATGGCGTCGAGGTGTTCACGTTCTCTCCGGCCGGGCTGCACAAGCCACCGTACAAGCAATAACCGCTCCCACAGCCAGGATCTGGAGGAGCTCGATTCCCAGAGCAGATAGTATTTTTCTCGAATAAGCCTCACAAAACGGCCAGATTGCAGGGCTGTCCGAGGCGCGGCCCCACTATCATGGCCACCGCGAGCGGTTGCGTGACCGCTTCCGCGAGGTCGGCGCCGAATCGGTGAACGGTTATGAGTTGCTGGAGTTGGTGCTGATCTGAAGGCTACTGGCGCACCAGCGTGGTTTGATCTGCGGTCTCCGGCACGCGCCGCCAGACCGTGTTGTCGATTTCCTCGAAGCGCCACGGGTTGCCGCGCGTAGGCACCAACATCAGCTGATCGCGATCGATGCGCCATTGCGTGAAATTGAGCCGGGCAATGCCCGACTCGCAACCGGGCTTCACCTCAACGGCAAAACCATCGCTCGCCTTTGTCATCCCCAGCGTCAGGGTGCAGACTGGCGGACCGGACTTACGTACGATCGCCCAGTCGCCCGCAATTTGCTCCGGCGGCTTCGGCGGTGCGCCGGCAGCGGCCGCATTCTGCAGGAACAGCACGCCGACCCCGGGCGTCGGCGCTTCGAAAATTCCGTCTTCGACTTCGCTGAATTCCACGATCGTCTTGCCGCGCGCATCGACGAAGTAGAGCAGATCGTTTTCCGGAAATTTCCACGCCGCGATGTCGCGCACCAGCGGAAAAAGATTGGCGCAGTTGGCGTCGAACTCGATTTTCAGTCCGCCTGGAGCGGGATCGCTCTTGAGAGTGGCAGTGCAGGTCCTGTCCCGATCGGCATTGGAGAATTCCCAGCTACCGACCACGCGTTTAGCCGAGTCGCCGAGCGTTGCCGGGGTTTGTGCATACGCAACACCGGCAAGCCAGATAACGCAAAGACCAATCACAACACGGGTCATGCTTAAACTATAACATCTGCAGAAGCCGGCAGCCCACTAACGTTTCCGTGGCCACGGCGTTTCGGGAACCGGCGTGAGTGGCTGCTTACCAGCCGCCCAGGCCAGAATATTGTCCACCACCAGCTGATCCATCGCAGCGCGGGTCGCCTCGGTCGACGAACCGAGATGTGGGAACAGCACGATGTGGTCCATGTCGATCAATTCCTTGGGTACGTACGGCTCGTTGGCGAACACGTCGAGCCCGGCGGAATAGATCGTGCGATTTCGCAGGGCTTCGATCAAAGCCGGCTCATCGACAACGGATCCGCGCGCCATGTTAATCAGCACGCCGCGTGGGCCGAGCGCTTTGAGCACCTCTCCATTGATCATGTTTTTGGTGCTCGCGCCGCCCGGCACAATCACCATCAGCGTATCGACGTCGCGCGCCATATCGATAAGCTTCGGGTAGTACTTGTATTTGACATCCGGTTGCGGAGTGCGGCTGTGGTAGACAACCGGCACGCCGAATGCCTCGAGCCTGCGCGCAATCGCCTTCCCGATGCGGCCCATGCCGACCATCCCGACGGTCCGATCGCGCAGTGTGGCTTTGGTCAGCGGATAGTGTGCGTCGTTCCACTTGCCGGCCCGCAAATAACGCTCCGATTGCGGCAACTCGCGCACTGTGCAAAGCAACAGACCGAGCGCCGTGTCGGCCACTTCCTCATTGAGAACTTCGGGCGTGTTGGTGACGACAATGCCGTGCTCGCCCGCCCATTTGGCGTCGATGTGATCGTAGCCGACGCCGAAGCTTGAAACCTGTTCGAGATTGGGGAACTGCTGCAGAAAATTCCCATCGACTTTGTTGGCGGTATAGGCAATCGCGATCGCCTTGATCTTCTTGCCGACGTCCTTGACGAATGCGTCCTTGTCCTTG
>Ga0182034_10000331_pt1 | contig 21113 bp, 17 predicted proteins | sample flu12Cox44000172_FD_125972 | JGI IMG/M metagenome (GOLD analysis project Ga0182034, IMG submission 125972) | Lab enrichment of tropical soil microbial communities from Luquillo Experimental Forest, Puerto Rico - flux4day.12C.oxic.44.000.172 | ecosystem: Environmental > Terrestrial > Soil >... | reverse complement strand
CCAAGACCAAGGCCATTCTCCTGACGCAACATGAAGAAGATCAGTACATTCGGGAAGCGCTCGAAGCCGGCGTGCGTGGATATGTCCTGAAGAGTCAGGCGGCGAACGACCTGGTTCACGCCATTCAACAGGTTTCGCGCGGCCAATTCTATCTAAGTCCCGGCGTTTCCCGGGCGGTTGTGGAAGCCTACCGCACGAAATCGCAAATGCCCCCCGATCCCCTCACCGTTCGCGAGCGCCAGGTATTGCAACTCATTGCCGAGGGAAGGTCAACCAAGGATGTAGCTTCGCTTCTGGGAATCAGCGTGAAGACCGCCGAATCTCATCGAACCAGGCTCATGCAAAAACTGGACATCCATGAAACCGCAAGCCTGGTGCGGTATGCAGTTCGCCGGGGGTTAGTGCAACCCTGAAACAATCAAGGAAAAATGCCGCCAGGCTTTCGCGCCACATCACCGGCGGTGATAGTACCGCGCCTTTTCGGAGTGCCTTGAGCCTCAGGTCCCGGCGCCAGCAAAAAATTCACGCTTCCGGGGTTTGACGCCTAAGATCAATTGCTTCAGCACGATAGGCGATACTTCGCCACTGCCGTCCGTGGTCTTTTCCCCGCGGTTCAGGTGTTCGCCTTAAGCGAATGAGAGCAACCACCTGATTGCCTGGGGTCGCCCTGACTCCATAACCTGCCGGAGAAGCGATGCCCACTCGCGTCTTGCTTGCGGATGATCATGCGCTGATCCGTCAGGGGCTAAAGGCCTTGCTGGAAAAGCAAGGAATCCAAGTCGTTACGGAAGCTTCCGATGGACAGGAAGCGGTGCGCTTGGCCGAGAAGACCCAGCCCGAAGTGGCCATTCTGGACATCACCATGCCGCTGCTCAACGGCGTCGACGCCGCCCGCGAGCTGATTAAGTCCACGCCCAAAACAAAAGTCATTCTTCTCACCCAGCATGATGAAGATCAATACGTGACGGAGGCGCTTCGCGCCGGCGTCAAGGGATATGTACTCAAAAGCCAGGCTGCCGAAGACCTGGTTCATGCCATTAGGGACGTTTGCAAGGGATCGGTTTATCTAAGTCCCGGCATTTCGCGAGCGGTCGTAGCCGCCTATTTATCGAAGACGTATGTTTCGCCCGATCCTCTTTCAATGCGCGAGCGCCAAGTTCTTCAGTTGGTCGGCGAAGGGAAGTCCACCAAGGACATTGCTTTGCAACTCGGAATCAGCGTAAAGACGGCGGAATCTCATAGGGCTAGACTCATGCGGAAGCTCGACATTCATGAAACGGCCAGTCTCGTTCGCTATGCCATTCGGCGCGGGTTAATCCAAGCCTAACCCCCTGCGAAATCAACTATTTCTTCCCCGCTACTCTCAATCTTTCTCCTAGCGTCGTTTCGGTGATTCACCGGATTGTTTTGAAAAGCCAAGAAGTTATTGTGCACGGAGGACGGGGGCTGCCTCCGAGTTCAGGGCCCCGCCTGAAACACCCCAACATCCCTTTGCCCTGGATGGGAGGCAGCCCATCCCCCCATTTCTTGGAGGTTCGAGCGGTGCTGAAAGTGCGCTATGGTCCGCAACTCGCGAAAGGGTTGAAAGTCTTGCGCGCACTTGCCAAGGCAAACGACGAGTGCGAACCGGGTGTTCTGCCACCGAGCCGGAAATCAATGCCCTTCTCCTTAGAGCAAAGTAAGGTCGGCAGAGAATCACAGAATCACAACGGAACCTTACAAACCGCAAACCAGCCAAAAGACTCTGTCCATTTGAAGATCCCGGTTGATCCCAAACCCGATTTTCATTCTGGAGACCGTAGACGGCGCGCTCGACGGGGAGCCGATGAAACTCTGGATAGGATATTTCAAGGACTGCTGCGAGACGCGAATCGGGAGCTTAGGAGCCTAGTGCGGGATGTGCGTGTCGGTTCCGACACGGCACTGCTCGGCGGCGCGGAAAGCAGCGTCATTCGCGACCTTCTCAAGCGTGCCCTTCAGTGTGCGGCCAAGCAGTACATGGTGCAAACCGAACTCAGCAATCTTGCGCTCATGGACGAATTGACGGGACTCTACAATCGGCGCGGTTTCCTGGCCGTCGCGGATCGCCAGCTGCGGCTTGCCCGGCGCTCCGAGCGCAGCTTGCTTCTGTTTTTCATTGACCTTGACGGCCTGAAAGAAATCAATGATGTTTTCGGCCATACCGAGGGGGACGCCGCATTGATGTGGACGGCGGAGGCCCTGGAAGCCACTTTTCGCGATTCCGACGTCATTGCCCGCATTGGCGGCGACGAGTTCGCCGCGTTAGCCATCGAAGCTTCCGGTCAAAGCGAAGCCTGCATTCGGGAACGCCTGACCGAGTACCTAAACTCCGTGAGACGCAAGGATAGTGATTACAAGTTTTCCGTCAGTTTGGGAACCGCGCGCTTCGATCCGTGGAACCCGGTATCCACTCGGGAGTTAATCGCCGAAGCGGATCGCGCGATGTACGAGCAGAAGCGCCGCCGTTCTCCCCTGCGCCTGAGTAACGACGCCTGTTAATCAGTCCTAGAACAGGAGCGCTCAAAGAAGATGAGCTAACGCGCAGATGTGGATTTTAGAACCGGTTCGATAAAAGGGAATGTTCTCACGACCTTGCGCGCAGTACCCAGAGCTTCGTCGTGTGGGCAACGATCCCGACTGAAAGGGCAAGACACTCATGGCTGTGCGGTGGGGTCGACTTGAAAAACGGATTCAGCTGTCCCTGCCGGTGCAGATTTCGAGCCTGTATGATCCCTCGAAGGCCGAGCGGATCACGACCGAGAATGTATGCTCGCTAGGAATGCGCGTGTTAACGCAAAAGGCCAAAGAATTAAACGAGCGGCTGATGATCAGTTCCTTGGTTGGCGATTTACGAGCTCTGGCTCGCGTTGTTTACTGCCAGCGTCTGCCGGACGGGCGTTTTGGAATCGGAATTCAGTTTCAGGGACACGCTGTCAATTGGCAGGCAAGTTCGCCGGCAGGCGCCAGGGGCTGAGCGCTGCCACGCCGATACCCGTGCTTCCTTCTTTGTTCCTGCCAAACCAGTGAGCCGGAGAGAAAACATTCCCCCCTCACGGAGCGGGAGTTTGCCTAGGAGTCTTGAAATGAACACCGAAGAATTTACGAAAGAAAAGCGGTATGGGGACTTGCTCGGCACATGCTCTCGTTGCTCTACCGTCATGAAAGGTTCTACCCGACTGATCTTCGGGATTCTCCCGGCGTCAGGCTGGGTGATGTAACCGATTGTTCCCCCGTACGGGCTCCGTTAGCCTTGATTTAGCTTTCCGCAGTCTGCCCCAGGATGCGCACCTGGAAAGGTGAGGTCAAAAGGTTTGGTGATTTCATTTTCCCTTAATTATATGTTGAGTAACTCAAGTTGGAATAGGAAGGATCAATGATCACTTGTGACCTGGCGGTAGCTTCGGTCGCCGCCGATTTTGCGGACAGGAAAATTATCTGGACACCGCACAAGACCTACACGGAAAGCCTTCCGCCCTTCAGGAATGGCGTCGGCACTCTGATTTACGAACGTTTGGACGCTCTGTACGTGATATGGATTTTTCGACCTTCTCCCCGACGCTTCAGGGCAAACGCCCCGGCGACACATGCTTTGTCAGGGCGTTTGTGCGCCCTCGGTGTTGACGTAGAGTGCATAGAGGGATTGACTGGCAGCCATGAACAGGCGGTTTTTCTTGGCGCCCCCGAAACAAAGATTGGCGCAGGTTTCCGGGATATGAATTCTGCCGATGAGCTTGCCATTGGGCGCGAACACGTGCACTCCGTTAAAACCTTCGCCAGCCCATCCGGCAGCGGACCAAACGTTGCCGTCCACATCGCAACGAATACCGTCCGATGAGCCAGGCGACATATTTGCAAACATGCGGCCGTTCGTTAGCCGCGCGCCATCCTCGACGTCGTACACGCGGATGGGATGAGGATCGCCCGCGTGTTTCGGCTCGCCGGTGTCCACGATATAGAGTTTTTTCTCGTCGGGAGAGAAACAGATGCCGTTAGGCTTATCCATGTCGCTAGCTACGACCGTTGCCTCGCGCGTCTTCGGGTTCAGGCGATATACGCTAGCTGGCAGTTCAAACGAGGCTTTGTGGCCTTCGTAATTAGACATGATGCCGTAGCCTGGATCGGTGAACCAGATCGCACCGTCGGAATGGACCGCAAGATCGTTCGGGGCGTTCAGTTGCTTGCCTTGAAAGTGATCCATCAGCACGGTGATGGTGCCGTCGTGTTCGGTCCGCGTGAGGCGGCGCGAATCGTGCTCGCAAGTTAAAAGCCGGCCTTGCCGGTCGCGGTAGTTGCCATTGCTGTAATTCGACGGGCTGCGGAAGATGCTGACCTCTTGGGTATCCTCCAGCCATCGCAGGATGCGATTATTGGGAATGTCGCTGAAGAGGACATACCGCCCGTCGCCATACCAGACCGGCCCTTCGGCCCAACGCGCACCCGTGTACAGGCGTTCGACCGCGGCGTTACCGACCTTGTATTTGGCAAAGCTTGGATCGACGATTTCAACGGCCGGGTCCGGATAGACAACGGTCGTCTTCCTTTCTTGCTGTCGGGCTAGCGTCCAACACGTGCATGCCAACGTTGTGGTAGCGCCGGCGGTGGCGTTTAGGAAAGTCCGTCTGTTCATCTGAAATCCTTGGGCAGAGCGATCTGCTCGATCGAATGTATCACGACTTGTTTCTTGAATATCCTCGCGGCATGCCAGATGGTAGGACGGGCTTCTCGCGAAGCGCGTTCATCAGAATCTTTCAAGCGAAGAATGCAACGCTATTCTTCTTGGAGCGATGGCTCGGCAGCGCCTTGTCTCATGCCGCGCCTTCGGTTCTCTTGCCTCAGTAGCATGGTCGCTATTCTTGTCCACGTGTGGGTGGCTCTCAGCTCGAATAAACGGCGGGGTGCTCTCGACAGATGCTCTGGAACACCTCAACGTCTTTAACGCCACAAAAGCCGCTTAAGGGATACGCACACAGGATATCTACGTTGTGTGTCTTGAAAAGATCGTTGCCCGCTTTTTCGAGTCGAATCGCGGCATTCGCATTCCCTAACGTGCACAACAGGCCAGCGCATTCGCCACAAACAGCGATGCGGGGATGCTCTTTCTTCGCTGCTTTGGCGGCTGACGCTATGAAGCCATTGAGGCCCCCAAGAAACCGAGCGCAGTCAACCACACCATTCACTGACCGTCGAGAGCTGTCGGCGGCATCCAGCGAAACATAGGTCCCTGGTCGCATCGCGACATCTACGTCGAAGCCCTCCGCCTTCAATCTCTGGTGTGACTTCATAGCGAGGACGACCGCTCCGTCACCGGTCTCCAGGGCGGTAGCAAGGATGCGAGCAAAGCTTTCTAGAAGAATCATGTAACTAAAACTGTATCTCGTGGCGGCGCGGGGCATCCCTTCTTCCGCTAACCTCTAGGCTCTTGCTAACGAATGGCTCACCCCTAAGGACCGCTTCGATAGCGGGGAGCAAGTCACTCGACGTATTTGTCTTATGAATGCAGCCCGATGCACCCAGGCTAAGGGCTTCGCGTACCAAATCGGGAGAGGATCCTGGCTGAGGAACAAAAGTCTCGCTTGAGGTGCAAGGGTTCGTAGCCGTCTCGCGGTTTCTAATCCATGCAACTTCGGCAAGCCAAGACCAAGCAGAATTAAATCCGGCTGCAGCTCCTTGGCCATCTGGACGGCGTCCCATCCATCCGCCGGTTCGCCGACAACCCGAAACGGCGTTGCCTGCAACATCCCGCAAAGGGATTCCCGAAAGCTCACCAATTCATGAACAACCAAAACGGTAAGGCCTTGCATCTCCGGCGGACGATCCGGAAAAAGGCGGGGCGAAGCAAATTCTTATATCATGTGATATACGCACCACGTAAAGTTTACGGCCTCCGTGAAAATTCGGCCGACCGGGTTGCAGTGCCATCATCCCGCGCATCGATTAACACTCGAGATTTGCGGTCCTTACACGGGCGAGTCTTTGGCCGTTCGAGCGCATTAACAGAGCGAGCTTGGCAGCTACTCCAGTCCTCCCGATGCCCCAAAAAGCGGAAGTAAGAGCCTTCGGAGCAGGGATTAGGAGGTCACAACGGGTCCGACCTTCGGGCAAGACCATAAAGTTGAGTAGAGGCACTCAATGAAACCCATCATCTTGCTTGTGGACGTGGCTTCGGCGAAGGGAAAAAATTGGAAAGTCCTCCTGGAGAATCAGAATTTCGACGTTATCATAGCCGACAACGCCAAAACCGTGCGGCAGATCTGCCTGCGCCTCGAACCAGACGTGGTTGTCCTGCACCAACATCTACCCCGGGTCCGTGGCGCGGAATCATGCTGCTGTCTAACGCAAGATCCGCTCGATCAACTGACGTCGGCTGTTTTCATTCCCTCGAAGCTTACTTTGGCGGAGTTGACCAAAGGACGCGAAGCAAGCGCTGCGGATTTCTCGTCCTCTCTGGGGGATGAGCCAAGCGGCATCGAACCTCCCTTGCGGCTCAAATCCTACCTGGATGAGCAGGCCAAGTCGGTGATCCTTTCTCTTGCGCACAACATTGAAGCCAGGCATTCGCGCACGGATGGACATTCTGATCGCCTTGCGGAACGCGCCATGCAACTCGGCGAAAGGCTCGGTCTTTCCGAGGAGGATTTGCAAGATTTGCGCCTAGGCTGCCTGCTTCACGACATCGGAAAGCTGGCCGTGCCGGAGCACATTCTCCTGAAGCCAGCGCGCCTGAACGCGGAAGAAACTGAGATTGTGCGCCAGCATCCGGTCACAGGCGAAAAGATCTGCGCGCCGCTCAGCTGCCTGCGTCCCGTCCTTCCGCTGATCCGGCATCATCATGAGCGTATGGACGGCAGCGGATATCCCGACGGGCTGTATGGGGAGGAAATCCCGCTGAAGGCGCGCATTTTGCAAGTGGCGGACGTTTATGACGCACTGACGAGCGACCGGCCTTACAGGGAGGCGCTTACTTCCGAGGAAGCACTGGAGATCCTCCGTCAGGAAGCCACGTATGGATGGCTGGACGCTGCACTTGTCTCGAAGGTCTCGCGGATGTGGCGGTCCGGTGATGGTTTCCCCATAAGGGGGAGCTCCAGGCCAACCTCTTTCTACGCTTAGCGGAAGCTGCTGCTTCGCTGCTTTCTCGCCCACAAGAACCATTTCCATCAGGCCCAAGCAACGCGCTTGCTACCCAGAGCACAAGAGTGCGCTGCCTAGCCAGTCACTACACGGCGTGGATCAATGCCTCCATTCGCCGTCGCGCCACGCAGCAACGCCGCGATGCCACACACGAGGCATACCGCTAGCGCGGTCCAAAGAAAGACCCGAACTCTGTGGCTTTCCCTCCAGTCCGGTCAAATGCAGTCGGCAGGCCTAGTAAGTGCGGCGAAGCAACCTGTTTTAGCAACCACACGGTCGCGAAAATTGCCGCCACCTCAAACACGATTGACCTTCCCTGGATGTGACCGCGAAAGGTAGACATCGCGCGATGCTTGTCTGGCAAAGCGAGAGCCACGATGAGAACAAATGAATAGCCATGCTCGAGCTGAGCGCCGGGGTTAGCCCGGGGCTCGAACCCCTGGCAATTCCCCAGGCGCAGCCAAACATGGCGCCGATCGGCGCTTCATCGCAATGGGAAGGGTTGTCTTTTGAATTGCGAATCTGCCAGCCAAGGGCGAATCGTCGTGCAAGGACCACTACGCAAATCTCCGGTAACGCCGTCATCGGGACCTAGCGAAACCGGCCCTCGTAGCCGTGCGAAACTTCCTGCACAATCCTGGAAAAACGTTCCACACACCTGGTTCTCCAGCTTTCTTGCACGATGGCGCATTGCCTTCGAGCTGCCGGCGGAAATACGGTCCTCACACTGGGTTTAACTCCACACGAGAGCTCCTAAGCCCAGCCGAAAACATGGCACGAGACATGCTCTTGTGGTTGATCGGGGGCTATTTGCATGGGCGGGAGACTCGCTTTTCGGGACCGCGCCCGGCGAAGAAAGATTTGGGGGCGTGGCGCGGACTTGTCGGTCCAACTCACTGCTCCCGATCGCTCAAAGGAAAGAAACAAGATGATGATCCCCGGCCCTAAAACCGCGAGATTCTCAGGAAATCGGACCTGCTCATGAAGTGCTCCGTCTCGGGATCCTTCAAGCCGGCGGGCACTCGGATTCTTTTGGTAGAAGATTTCGGGCTTTTCCGGGCATTCGTCACTTCGCTGCTGCGTCGCGATTTAGACGTGCACGTATTCTGGGCTTCCAACGGGCTAGAGGCAGTCACGAAAGCGCAACAGCTTAATCCGGACTTGATCCTGATGGATATTGGTCTGCCCAGGCTCGATGGCTTGGAAGCGACTCGACGCATCCGCGAACTCGCGCCATCGTCGAAGATCGTTTTCCTGACGCAAGAGACTTCTGCTGAGATTGTGAAAGAAGCGCTCAGCCTGGGTGCATGGGGCTATGTTGCCAAGCAGCGAGCGGGAACCGATCTGTTGCTGGCGGTGAGGGCGATCCTACAGGGCCAGCCATTTGTCAGCAAAGGATTGGCCGACAGTGGGTTTGCTATAGCGAAGAGCCCGGATGGGGCCAACTAAGAGGATGCTTTGTCAACCCTTGCGGGACTTTCTCTAACCACCGCAAGTCCGTGGCCGAAAGGTTGGATTGGATAAACCCGCAGTCAGAGTAAACTACAACCTTTGGAAATACAAAGACGGCGGCCTTCTTCAATCCGTCACACCCGAGGAAATATAGGCAGGCGTGCGTCTTGAATTCAATTACGTTGGAAGAGGCGCACGATTTGCACTTGGAAAACCTGCTTGTCATGATCGTTCACCTCTCAAGCGAGATCTGCATCAAGTGGGCAGCTTATAAGGCGAGGCAGCCGAGAGGCCACTCGTCCTCTCCCTGCTTCGCTCCCGCTCCCGGACATAATAGACAAATTGCGGAGTGCCACAGTCCTAAGCACCAACCCCAGTGACCCCGATCACAGACTTCTCTTCGACTTATGTGCTACGGATTGCCGGGTATGTTCTTCGTGTGTAGACAGATTCACTGAACTGTCTTACATTGTTGGAAATCCTTCTTCGGGGCGCTCATGGCCGAGTCGCTTCCAACCTGCACCTTTGACGATGCTCGCTATTGCATCGAGCAGGCCAAGACCATGATCGAGCGCGGGCGCTTCATGTGGCGCAAAGCTCGAGAGTCCTTGGAAGATGCGCAGAAAATGCGAGTGAGCCTCCATGGACAAATCGAGGAACTGGCCAAACGCGGCCCTTTTCGTCCGCAATTCACCGCCACCCTCCTCTCGGGAATCCTGGATGCTGTCATCGAAGGCACTGCTGCCGACATGGGGAACATCCAAATCTACGATCCCAAAACAGGGAGTTTGCATATCCAAGTGCATCGTGGTTTTCGCGAGCCTTTCCTGGAATTCTTCAATTCCGTCGATCCAGGCCACGCGGCATGCGGCGCCGCTTTGCAATCCAGAGAGCGCGTGATCGTTCCGGACGTCTCTGACAGCACCGTCTTCTCCGGAACCCACCTCTTGGAAGTCATGCTGGATGCCGGCGTCCGCGCTGTCCAGTCCACTCCGCTCATCGGCAAATTGGGACACATCTGGGGCATGCTCTCGACTCATTATCGGACCTTAACCCAGCCCGCCAAGAAGGATCTGCGCCTTATCGACTATTTCGCTGGTTGGGCCGCCGACATCCTCGAGGCCGAGTACCGCGCTGCTCATTCCCATGGCAGCATTGTGGCCACGGACAGCAATGATTCCCAAACCATGGCGCCAGCCCCCTTGTCGTCACAGGATTAGGTTGTTACCCATTAGGGGAAAGACTAGAATCGCTCAGTGATCATCCTGGCGGAGGAAACCAGGGTATAAGCGGTTGCGATACCGTTTTTCTTCTGTAGCGGCGCTCCACAACGCGCTCTCCACCCTGCCGGGTGAATACCGAGCCGTTCTAACGTTCTGGAGAGAAGATGAAGTCAAAATCGTCGGGGCGGAACCACCCACGCGATTCTTCCAAGGAAGGTCCGTCCCCGGCCCCTGACCGCAAGAGAGACCTCTTGATCGCCGCCATCGGCGCCTCCGCGGGCGGAATCGAAGCTTTCACCGAGCTCATGAGCAACCTGGCTACCGATACCGGCATGGCCTTCGTCCTCGTTCAGCATCTCGACCCCGAGCATCACAGCATGCTCACGGAACTTCTTTCCAAAAAAACCGCCATGCGCGTCAAGGAAGTCACCAACGGCATGACCGTCGAGCCCAACCACGTTTACGTCATCCCGCCGAACGCCACCATGTCCATTTCCAATCACACCCTGCAGCTTGCGCCACGCGGGGAAGGTCGCGGCCTGCACATGTCCATCGACCATTTCATGCGGGCCCTCGCCGAGGAGCAAGGCAATCACGCCATTGGCGTCCTCTTGTCCGGCTCCGGCACCGACGGGACCGCCGGCCTCGCTGAGATTCAAGCTCACGGAGGGGTAACCTTCGCGCAAGACGAACAATCCGCCAAATACGACAGCATGCCCCGCAGCGCCGTCGCCGCGGGTTGCGTCGACTATGTGCTCCCGCCCAAAACTATCGCTCGCGAACTTGCTCGCATCGCCCGTCACCCTTATCTTGTCCGGGACCAAGGCCCCGAACTAGCCCCGGCGGAAAACACTGGTCTTAGTCTCGTCTTCAATCTGCTGCGCAAGTCCACTGGCGTCGATTTCACCCACTACCGCCAGACCACCATCCTTCGCCGCATTCACCGCCGCATGGTGGTTCACAAAATCGAAAAAATCGATGAGTACTTCAAATACCTTCAGAGCAATCCCGCGGAGATCAAGGCCCTCTACCAGGACATGCTCATCAATGTCACCAGTTTCTTCCGTAATCCTAAGGTGTTCGATGCCCTCAAGGCCCACGTTTTCGCCGCCATCCTGAAGAACCGCAGTGTCGAAGGCAGCCTACGCGTTTGGACTCCCGCATGCGCCTCTGGCGAAGAAACCTATTCCGTCGCCATCGCCATCCTCGAAGCTCTCGGCGACAAGGCCCCCCAGACTCACATGCAGTTTTTTGGGACCGATATCAGCGAATCCAGTATCGCCAAGGCTCGCAGCGGCCTTTACCCGGAAAACATTCAGGGCGATGTCTCCCCCGAGCGCCTCCGCCGTTTTTTTACCAAAGTGGAGGGCGGCTATCGCATCAGCAAGACCATCCGGGACATGTGCATCTTTGCCCAGCACAACGTCCTCAATGATCCTCCGTTTTCTCAGATGGATCTCATCTGTTGCCGCAATCTCCTCATCTATCTCGAGCCCGTCCTTCAAAACAAAGTCATCGCCCTGTTTCACTACGCCACACGCCCGGGCGGCTATCTCCTTCTAGGAACTTCTGAAGGCGTGGGCACCGCTACGAATCTCTTCTCTACCGAGGACCGCACCTACAAGATTTTTGTTAAGAAATCGACGGCCGTCCGTCAGCCCGTCACTTTTTCGCTCAGTGCCCCCGGTGAGCGCCATGAATATGGCGCTTTCCGCGTGCCCGCCAAGCAGCCGGACACCGGTTGGAACTACTTCGAGGCCCAGAAGGAATTCGATCGGCGCCTGCTTAGCCAATACACCCCGGCGACCGTTTTCATCAATGAAGACCTCGAAATTATCCACACTCGCGGCAACGTCAATCGCTATCTCAAGCTCGCCCCGGGGCGCGCGAGTCTCAGCATTATCAAGATGGCCCGCGAGGGACTCCTCCTGGACCTGCGCAATGCACTTACCAAAGCCAAGAAGGACAATGTCACCGTCCGCAAACAAAACATTCAAATCAAGAACGGAAACGGCAACGGCGGGGCCGACTCCATGCGCTTGGTGAGCTTTGAAGTAGTTCCCATCCGCATGGGCAATCTCAAAGAAGTTTACTTTATGATCGTCTTTGAAGAGTCTCTTCCCTCCCCGCGCGCCCGCGCCGCCCGCCCGTCAAAACGGGGCGAGTCGGAATCTGCCGTGTCCAGCAGGATTGCCAAGCTCGAGCAAGAGCTCTCTGCCACCAAGGAATATCTCCACTCTGTGATTGAAACGCAGGAAGCCACCAACGAAGAACTCCAATCCGCCAATGAGGAAATCCTTTCCAGCAACGAAGAACTTCAGAGCACCAACGAAGAATTGGAAACCGCCAAGGAAGAACTGCAGTCCGCCAACGAAGAATTGAGTACCGTCAACGACGAACTGCGCAGCCGCAATCAGGACGTCACTCAGATCAACAACGACCTGACCAACCTCTTCGCCAGCATCGATTTCGCCGTGGTTATTATCGGCAGCGACCTCAGCATACGCCGCTTCACCCCACAGGCCCAAAAACTGCTGGGCCTCATTCCAGCAGATGTCGGCCGGCCCCTCACCAACATTAACCCCACCATCGAAATCCCTGAATTGCAGTCACTGGTCCTGCAGGTCATGGCCAATCTTCGCCAGGAGGATCGCGTGATCACGGATCGCAATGGCGCGCGTTACCAGTTGCGCATTCTTCCTTATCGCTCCGTCGACAACAAAATTGACGGCGCCATTATTTCCATCATCAATATCTCCTCGTTCGCCGTCGCCGAATCCGCCTAGCCGCAACCGCAAGGCCTAGAATTTGCATCGTTGAGCGGGGCAGAAAGGTGTCGATGAACTGCCTGTCTTTGTGTTCCCGACGTTGCTGGTTTGCTTGCAATGTGGCCACGCCGAGTTTGCCATACCTAAGCACGAATTGCGCGTGCTGAAAGGGGACGTGCCCGCACAGTCTGGGGCTTCTTCTGGGTGATTGGCTTTAAGCCCGTTCTCCTCCCGACGAGACAGCGTAAATCGCGAGCCCGCCAAGCATTCCGGCGAGGGCGGTAATCTTCCACGCCAAATCGTAAGTGTGCCTGGCATCAAACAGCCTCCCGACAATCCACGGCAATCCCCATTGCCCAAGCGAATATCCCATGATGATCAACGCAAGCAGCTTGCCGAGCGAAGCCGTCCCGAAGCTCTCCGCCGTAACCAACGGAACAAGCATGTAATCTGCCCCCATCGAAAATCCGAAAACGAATGCGAACGTCCATGCCACCGCCGGCTGCCTTGTCATTCCGAGCAAAAGCACCGACGCGCCCATCAAAAAATAAAAAAATGCCATCGCATTCTTCTTCCCGACGTGATCCACCGCGTAGCCAACAACAATTCTTCCAGCGAGGCTCGCCGCCAGCAGTCCGGTCAAAAAGCGCGATGCCACCGTGGTCGAATAGCCTTGATCTTTCAAAAACAAGATGAAATGCTGAATCACCGCTCCAATGGCGCCGATCGCCGATGTCGATCCCAGCAGAATCAGCCAGAAATTCCTCGTTCCCACGGCTTCCGCCACGCCGCTCGAAGTCATGGCCGCCGCCGTGATACTCGCAGATTTAGGCGAGGACTCCCCATCGGGCAGCAGGCCGGACGTTTCCGGAGTTGACCGTGTAATCCAGATTCCCGCGGGAAGTAACACTGCCATGAGCGTAAGGGCGACGATTTCCAGAGCATGGCGCCAGCCATACGTTCGAATTAAATAGTTCACTAGGAGCGGTGCAACCACTCCGCCCGAACCAAGCCCCAAATATGCAAAACCCATCGCTCGCCCGCGTCGCGCACGAAACCACCGCGACACCAGTACCTGATTCGCAATCGGCCCTGCAAATACGTAGCCCAGGACTTCCAGCACGCAAAGCGCCTCGTACTGCCACAACTGTGTCATCTTCGCCATCAGCAGCAGCGCAATCCCGACGAATCCCACGCCTACGACGATCACCCATCGAGCCCCGATGCGGTCAATGACTGCTCCGGCGAGCAACCCAAAGGGCAGTCCGACGATCAAGAATCCCAGAAAAAATCCTTGCGTGACCTGTGCGCGGCTAAATCCCAGGGATTCCACAAAGGAAGCATAAAAAACCGGAAAGCCATAAAAAATAATCCCGACTGCGAAAAAAAGATTCAGAAACGCCGCCGCAACCACCCACCAACCGTAAAAGATGCGGCCGGTTCCGGCGTTGGTCATGACCGATTCATCCTCTTTCATAGATAAACCGCTCCCTTGTTTGCGGATTCGTGCTCATCCCCACGCGCCGCGCGCAATCTCGAAGAATCTCCGCCTCCCATTCTGGCCGCTTCACGTTATTCGGATGTGTCAGACTCGTCGGAATTCTTCCCGTGAGATGAAGAAACACCGCCGCCGAATGTTTGTACGCCGGAACCGGATCGCGAAACGCAACATTTCCCAGATGTTGTAGCGCACCCGACAGCGCATAGTACGCCTGATCCCCTTCGGCCCAGAGCCGGTCGCGCTCCGCAAACTTCTCCGGCGCAAACGTGGCCAGTCCGAGCAAATAATCGGATCCGTACTCGATCATATCGATGCCCAGATCGTTTCCGGTGTAAATGCGGAAGTCCGGCCGCTGCGCATCGCGAAGCTCAAGCCTTCGCAGCTCTGTCAGCTGGTCCAAGGAAGAGTGTTTCATCCCCATGATCTCCGGAATATCGATCAGCCGCCGGATCGTCTCTTCCTCAAAAATCTCTCCGTTCGGCGCAAACATTTTCCCCAGTTCGAAAGCCAGCACCTGCGGATGACCGTGGCTGGCCGCCGCATAAACCGCTGCTTTTTCCGCCGGCGTTTTGCCGTGCAGCCGGCTCGTCGGGAACAGAATCGGAATTCCGCCGTGCTCTACGATCGCGGCGATCTGCTTCCGATAGAGCGCGACCACCTCTCCATCCTGGCTCTCGATCAACGCGCCCGCCACAAACGGCACGCCCGCTCCAAGCACCTCCCGCGCCCATCGCAGCACGTCCAGTTTTTCTTCTTCACTCAGGAAATTCACGTACCCCGTGTCCATGTTCACGGCGTTCATCAGGCCGGCGCGATGCGTCGCGCCCAAATGCTTTTGAAACGCCTCCACGGCAACTCGCCCGTTGGCTTCAAACGGCAAAAGCGCCGCCGCAATGCCTTGCACCTTCCGGCCCGGTTGTTTTCGCCTGAGAATAGCCTCGATCTTCATGTTTTTGCCTTGGCCAATTTCAGTTTTTCTGCGAACTCCGAATTCTTGTAATAGCCGTCCAGCGGATAGCATCCCGAAGGCAATCCCTTCCGCGGCGCCGTCGTGCAATCGCTGAACGTTCTGCAAACTCGCTTGTGCTGGATCGGTTTTCCGTCGCTCGCGTCAAGAAGGATTTCCGGATACGTCAAAATCACTCTCCCCAACCCCACCGTATCGATCCATCCTTCGCGCACCGCCGCCTGCGCCACGTTCGGCAGGAAATCCTGCAGGTAGCTGTACGCTGTGCCGACAAAAATGAGATTCGGAAAACGCCCTTTCAGCTCCCGTGCGGCGCTCATCTGCCGCGCCACGCCAACCAGCGGATCTTCCGCCGGCTGATATCCATCCGACGGCGGATACAGCGCCGGCCGCTGAATGTGTGGATTGTAGTAAGGACTCCCCGCCGTGATATTCACAAGGGGAACTCTCAATTCCTCGAGCAGGGACAAAAACTGAACCGCCTCCGTCAGATCCATCTCGGTCGGACGATTTGTGTCGACGCCGAACCCCCACCGGTAGGGAATCAAATCTTCAAGCGCTTCCGGAATTCCCGGACCCGGCTTGCCCTTTACCGATTTTGACAGGTCAGGGCGGTACGCAACTGTGTCAAACGCCGAAAGCCGTACTCCGATCTCCAGCCCCGGCGCATTCGCACGAATGCCCGCGACGACTTCCCGCAAAAAGCGCGTCCGATTTCCAAAGCTGCCGCCGTATTTTCCCTCTCGCGTGTGCGCGCTCAGAAACTCATGACCCAAATAACCGTGGCAGTGCTTGATATCGACAAAATCGAATCCCAGATCCCGCGCGAGTTTCGCCGCGCTATGAAAATCCGCGACGACGGTTTCTATCTCGGCATCCGTCAGCAGCGGGTAGTCGCTCGGGATTCCGAGTCTCTTATCCAGAATTGGATGGTGAAACAAAATGCGCGGCTCGGGTTTGGCGTGATGATTCGGCCTGCAGTATCGCCCTGAATGCGTCAGCTGCAGCCCGATGACCAGCCCGTCCTCTGAACCGGCCGCGCGGTGGTGTTCTTCAAGCAAAGTCTTTCGCAGCCCGGACAGTCCTCCCTGCGTACGCGCGGCGATCACCAATTGGTTCGGATTCGCGCGCCCTTCATGCGAAACCGCAACGGCTTCGCCTCCCCAAATCAGTTTCGCGCCGCTTCGACCGAACTTCTTCCATCTTTCAATGGTGTGCTCGCTAGGATTTCCGTCCAGAGTGCCGTCCCAGCCCTCCATCGGTTGGACGGTGATTCGGTTGCCAATCCTGACTCCTCCGCGGCTCAGCGGCGCACGCAGCGGCGAGTTCGTTCCGGTCAGCAACTCGCGATCGCAAGGAATCGTCACTCCCAGAGAACGAACATGGTCCTGAAAACGCTCGACCTCTTTCACCGTGCCTAACCGAAGAATCGGGAGTGCGCTCATTTCAGCCTTCCGTCAATGCCGCCCGACAAGCCACCCATTCGTCCGTCACCGAACACTCCTTACATCGGACCACAGTTCATTGGCGGGAGCGACGCAGCGCGAACCCGCGAACTCCTTCCCCAAAAAAGAGAGAGTGTAACCTAATGTGTCCGGTACGAGATCGTCCGGCGGCCAACCGTAACTGATTTTAATCCAACGGCGCCGATCGCCATTCTCGGCGCCCTACAGCATCGTCAGAAGCTGTTATTCCACCCCGTTTGCACCCGGATTTCCGAAGATGTTCCGGTTGGCTGCTACAATCCCACAAGCATGTTCATTTTTGCATTCCGGACCTCGTTTGGAGAGCAGCGAAACGCACGAAACCCAACAGAGCAGGGGCAGCGCGGGCCTCCGCAGCGGCCGACCGAACTTTTCTTGGCTGGATGCGGACCCGGCCGGCTCTGATGGGATTTGGTTTTGTTGCGCCTCGCTTCGGCCCTTTTCTTGCAACAACTGCGGCCGGTCCACAGCACGGTCCTACGCTGCGACCCAAACCAGGCTAAGATTTTCACTGCACTGCGGTTGAATTAGCAGTGGCGACCACCTGAATATGCGGTTCTCACTCCGGCAAATTGTCCACCGCCTGCTTGAGCCGCTGGTACGATTCTCGCTGAAACTCTTCCAAGTCTTGCTTGACGAAGTTGAGCCCTACCACACAGAGCTCAAAATTCTCAGACAATCTGCGAAACAGGGGTGCTTCCGCCCTGTATTCGAACTGATTAAAGGACGAGACGATCGCGTAGGATTCTTTGCCTGCCTGCACGAAATCGATGAACGCATCCCGACGAGGATGCCGCGTTCGGCGGGCCTTTGCTACACTCTCCGGGAATAGGCCAGTCATAAACAGGGTGTAATCACCCACGTGCTTACGCACCTCTCGTTCCCGGTCAAGGGAGGCCGCTTCGAGCAACGGGTTAGATTCGATGAGCATCTCTCCGACTTCTTCTAGCCGCTTTCCCTGGGCGCTTCGAATACGATAGAGATTTTCGGTACAAGCGAAATCGGCAAGCAAAGAGGCTACGTAGGTTGTGACCTGAGGCTCCTCCAGACGCACGTCTTCGAAAAAGTGACGCCAGACCAATTCACCGAGGAAGTTCCGCAACGAACGCTCGCCGCCGGCGCTCAGTTCAGGACGCATGAGGGCAAAAGCCTCCGCAAACGATTCAGGAAAATTCTATGAAGGAGCAAGGACAGCGTCAACCCGCGCTGACTATGCGAGGAAACCTAATCTTCCTCAACCCTCCCTTCCAGCTCCAGCGGCACTAGAATAGCCAGCAAGAGACGCCGGGAAACACAGAGAATCTGCGGCTCAAGTTTCTTGGCCAGCGAGCAGCTTTGCGAGATAGAATCCCGCTTCTGGTTTGGGGCAGTACTTCACGTGCGGGAATCTGCCCAGTGGTCACGGCCAGCAATTATCACGACGGCTGGACACAAGCAAGACATCCGTCGAAGCGAATCTGACCGCTTCATCACCGAATGCGACATCGCCGATGCGGTGCCCGAAGCCTGCGTGCCCGCCAATTTGTACCAGCAGATGCTGGCCGTTGCGCGCGGCATCGCTACCGCCATGTGCCTTGATTCCTACGTAATTTCGCAAGGTGCCATTTAGAAAAATGTCGTACCAACCGCCAATGTGAAGCGCGGGGACGCGAATGTCCGAAAAGTGCTCTTCGATAGACCGCTGCTTCCAATACGCGTCGTAGTTGGGATGGCCGAGCCAATCAACATAATACGGCGCAAGTTGGGCTGTGGCGTCGGCTCCGGCGGGAAGCGAGGCGTAATTGAACCCCGGATACTGAGTGAGTGGAAGCTTGGACACGCCGAGCAGCGCGTTTGTGCCTTTGGCAATCAAGCGCCACATGGTGTTCGTCGCGAGCTGGGTCTTCCAATTCTGGTCAAACCACTGTTCAAGGGCTCCACCCTGATATCCGTGTCCACGGCGGAAGATCCGGCCCAGATTGGCCTCCGCCGGAGGCGCGACCCACTCGCTACTTCCTTCATTCGGGTGGTTCGGCCATCTCGCTGACTAAACAGTCTACTGGCGGACCATCCTATGCGGACGAAGTGGAAGGCGAACGGAAGCGCACCTTTGGCGGAGTTGTGGTTCGAAGTACGCGAACCCGAAGATTTGTTTGCGCCGTTGGCCCACGGCGCGGCGTCTTTTGTTCACGACGGCCGATCGCAAACGCGTCCGCAAATGTGCTCGGTGCGTGCTGCACTTCCACGATACCAGCAAGAAGGGGACGCGCCGCTGGTGCAGCATGCGGCTATGCGGAAATCGCTTGAAAGTTGCAGCGTATGCAGCTCGCCAACGCAACCACAATTAGAAGGATCAGTCTATGCTGCACATTTGGTGGGCAGCTTTAGACGTGGGTTCGATTCCCCTCTCCTGCTCCATGAATCAGGATGACTAACCAATGCCCATTCCTTCCCGGCCCGGCCGGAAAGAAATGGGCACTACTCGTTCTTTGATCCTTACCTTGAATCGGACATGCTTGGCTGCCGGCTGGCCTCGTTCTGTTCCAGTTCTAAGCCAGTCCGCTTTCCACTGAAGTAGATGACCGTAAGTCTCCTGGAACCGTCCGGTTCCGGTGCACTCGCGTAAGCGTCGTCACGATTCGGCGTGGGTTCCTCCGTTAAGTGAGCGGAGAAAGTGGCCACGGTCTGCTTTCCGTGCAGAAGAGTGACTTGGACCGTCGGTCCGTTGCCAGTCCATTCGACGGTGTAATTGCCGGGATTGAGGGCTTTGCCATCAACGATGGTTTTGTCTTGCAAATGAAGTTTCCCCTTATTGGGATCCCCTGCTAATGCGCCAGAAGAAAAAACAAGTGACGATCCAATAAGAAGGATTGAAGCTTTCAACAATTTCATGAACATCTCCTTTAATGTTTCCGCGGCCATGCTGTGCAGGACACGACGCGCGCCGCGCGCGGAAAAGATTTAATTCGCTTTGTTAGGAAGTTAGAGCACGAGGGAAAGCAAAAGATTCAAGTTTATTCAGGAGTTTTTTGGGACTCGGCGTTCTCGCGTCATGCTGTTGGCTTTTGACTGGTCCGCTTCTTTGACCTCAGCAGCCGGCCGAATGTATAGCTGGTTGCGAGTGCGCCCAACATCAAAAGACGAGATTCTTCTTCGCGTTGCAACACCAGCAGTGTTTCATCGTCATTGCGAAATTCGCCCCGGAACAACTCAAATTGCTGAAGTAGGTTTTCTCCCAGAGCTCTCGGAGAGTCTACTGGAGCCCGGCGGACCCATTCCAAAAGTTGTTCTCGTCCCAACTTCTGCCCTGTCTCGTTCCCTGCCTCGGTGATGCCATCTGTGTAGAGCACAATAAGATCTGACGGACAATCTTTAATCTCGGTCCTCTGAAACACACGACGCAAATCTATTTCCAAAATAAATGCGGAACGTACCAGCGCGTGTAAGTTGCCATTCCCAGTAACAGCACGACCCACCAAAGCGCGAGGACAGTTCGCATCCACGCCTTGTATTTGGTGATTCGCAATTTCTCCGGCAAGAGGTTTGTGCCTGCGGACAGCAAGACATACAGTCCTGCCAGTTCGGTGACTGTTCCGAAAGCGCCGTGCGTCGTCGCCAGTGCGTAGTAAGCCTTGCCCAGCCTAGCCGGAACCCTGGGAAGTACATGAACGCGGAATGAAGGAATCATCGTCATCGCGACGACAGCGAGGTTCAAAAGCACAATGGCGGATTGAAAGCAGGCGTGTTGCCGAAGGCGCCTCTTGCGGGCAAGGCGAGCACCAATCAAAAGGCCTATCCCCATCGCGATTTCGAGCACGAGAACCACATTGGCAGCACGCGGAGCGGCCGTTTCAAGAAATGCTTTTATCAACAGATTGACTCCCGCAAACTACAGAGTGCGTTTGGTTGGTGTTCAGATAAGAGTCTCGCATGGCAGAATGGACAGAACTCATTCCGGCAATTGGGAGGGAGATGTTAAGGTCGCACATCGGTGTCGGCCATGAACATCTCCTTGGGTCTGCAGGCCGACACCACTCAAAGCCCCAAAACGTAATGAGGGCAGCGTATATCGACGAAACTCCTCAGTCTCCGTACGAGTTCGTCGCGGGTTCCGTTCTTCTCCTTCTCTGTTCTTGGACTTTCTCCGCCTTTTTTGCAGGCGTCGCCAGTGTTTTGTTGACCATCCCGCCGTCCCGTTAACTAATTCCGTCAGGGGCCAATGAACGTCTGTCTCGCGGTTTTGGAATGCTCCTATCCTGGTCCGTTCACTCCGCTGAGAAATCCACCCAAGTGTCCTGTCAGTGCGACGATAACCACGGCCACGGCTTCGATCGGCAAGCGGTATCCCGGCAGGATCTCTTCTTGTTTCCGTCGGGTTCTCATGTGGATGAACCACACCACACAGATCAGGACGCTCGACATGCAGCCCATCACCAGATGCATCAAAAGGATGCCCTTCAGTCTCTGACCCTCGAGTTCCCACTGCCACGCGAGAATTCCGGTGACTATTACGGGTATGGTCGCAATCGCCGCGACGAGCAAGTTGTAGTAGGCCGCCACAGCCAGCAAGCTCTTCTTCTTCCATTG
>Ga0182034_10000328_pt1 | contig 21176 bp, 28 predicted proteins | sample flu12Cox44000172_FD_125972 | JGI IMG/M metagenome (GOLD analysis project Ga0182034, IMG submission 125972) | Lab enrichment of tropical soil microbial communities from Luquillo Experimental Forest, Puerto Rico - flux4day.12C.oxic.44.000.172 | ecosystem: Environmental > Terrestrial > Soil >... | reverse complement strand
TCGTAGCGCAACATGCGGACCTGCTCGCGCAGAGCGCCGACCTCGTCTTTCAGGTCGAACACCTGGCGGCGTAACCCGACGAGTTGGTCCTCGAGGGTGTAGTACTCGTCGCCGGTCATGCCCCCGACCTGCCGTTTGGGGGCGGTGTCGGATCGCCCAACTTGAAAGTGCCTTCCCACCAGTCGACGTAGGACTGGCCGCACTTTTCGCACTCGCCGGCGGCGAGTCCCGACCACAAAATCGAGCCGTCATGCTGCATGTCGCCGTCCTCGTACAGCCTGACGATTTGACCGCAGCACTCCAGTTCCGCTGCCAAGCGGAAGGCAGCGGCGTCCATCGACGGCATCAGGGGTGTCCCGCATAGTCGGCGTTAGGGGACGTCATCGGGCCTGGTGGCGGGACTTATGGTCGGCCACGAACTGGCCGAGACTGTGGTCCGCCCCCTCGTCGTCGACATCGGGCGGGCGTTCCCAGACGAGGAGGCAGACGACGCATTGGGCGGCGATCAGGGTGTCGCCCCGTGTTTCGAGTTTGCGGACAGTCATCTAGTCCTCTTTCCGGTCGGGCGGGCGTTGTTGGCGGAACGTGTCCAGGTCGATGACGTGGCGGGCTTCGCGCTCCGCGGCTCGTTCGGCCAGCGATGCCCTGCGGTCGGCGGGGCTGGCCGGTAGGGAGGCCAGGAAGGCGCGGGCCATGGCGATGTGGTCGTGACCGAACTGTTTGTCGGCCTGGTCGGGGTCGCGGTTCAGGCCGTTCGGGTTGGGGATATCCACAGGTGGGGGCGGGCCGGGCGGAACATGTGTGTCTGGAGCCGGTGGGCCGGTCCGGCTGGCGCCTTCGCGCCGAGCCGGAGTCCGGACCCCACGCCCGTCGGGCGGGGCCGGCTCCCTACGTAGACTTACGTCTACGTCTATGTGCTTTTTCGTACGGGGCTTGCGCGAGGTTGCTCGCGGTGGCTGAGCGTCGTTTGGAAATGACCTCGCGCTGCCAGCGCGAGGTTGCGCGAGGTTGGGACCGAGTTTCCACAGCCCTGGCCGGCCCGGTCGAGGCTTCCGGGTGACCGCCAGCCAGCCGTCGGTGACGGCCCCGGTCATGAGCGTCCGGCAGTAGCGCAGACTGATACCGCAACGGGCCGCGATAGCCACCTGGCTGATGGCGTGGCCGTGCTCGTCGATATCGGTGTCGGCCCAGTCGGCCACGTTCAATAGCACCAGGATCAGGTGGTGATGTTCGATCGGGCCGTTCACCAGGACCCGGTGCATGGCGGGACCGCTCATACGATGCCTTTGAACTCGTGCATCGCTTGCAACACTCTGGCCCGGGTGTTGGCCACGATCAGCCGTAGCTCTCTGGTCGTGTAGCTGGCGCCGTTGGGGATGCGGGCCGGGATCCCGTACCGGGCGAGCTGGTCGTTCAGGTCGTGGAGCTCGTCGAGGAGGCGGCGGCGTTTAGAGGAGATGTCATCCGCCATCACTGGTCCTTCCGGAGGGTAGGATTCGGGGTGCGTCCGACCTCGACAGAAAGACGCTCGGAGGGAAGTTCGCCGGCCCGGGATGCCTAGCCCCGGGCCGGTCCTGTCACCGGCTGGCGGCGGCATGCAACCGGCCGTGCAAGTCGATCAGCTGGGGGATGGGTTGATGGTTGACGCGGCGGGCGCCGTGACAGCACCGCAGATGGTCCGCTAAGGCCCAGGCGGCTTGGCCGGTCACATGACGGCGCCGACTGGCGGGAATCCAGGTGCGGGTCTCCAGGCGGCGGCCGATCTGGTCGTGGAGCCGGCAGTGATGGGCGTGGGTCATGTCCCCGAGCCGATAGGGGGCACGCTCCGATCCCGCCAACCTGGGTGCTCGGGATCAAGCTCGGGGTGGTACTCATCATGCGGTCGCCCTCTATGGGGCTTGCTAATGCTGGCTTTCGGTCCCATCCGCAGGTCAAGGCAGGCGGTTCCCGCTGGCGCGCCGCATCGGCATGGGCCGAAGTCGGCCCAGTAGATATCGCGCCCCGAGTCGGCGTTCGGGGATGGGGTCATGGCCGGTTGTCCTCCAGTTGGCGGCACAGATCGTCCGCCCGATCCAAACGTTGCTCGTTGGCCAGGGTGCGGTTGCGTTCGTAGTCGACCCAGGCGGCCCACCACCAGTGGGCGGCCCGCCAGCGCCGGTATCGCCAGACGATCGACTCGGCCAGGGTCGGTTCAGGCATCGGGACTAGTCATCGCTCTCTCTTTTCCACCCAACCGATAAGATCGGGGTCCGGCGAGTAGGGCGGTACGGCGCCCGCCAGTCCGAGCACCTGCTGATGATTGCGGGGAACAGCGCAACCGGCGGCGGTCAGGCAGCGTTGGCGGGCCAGTTCGGCAAAATGCTCGGTGATCTCGACACCGATAAAACGGCGGTTTTCGGTCATGGCCGCCACCCCGGTGGTGCCGGTGCCCATGAACGGATCGAGGACGACACCGTCGACCGGGCAGATCCGGACAAGTTCGCGCATGACCGAAACGGGTTTTTCGGTCATGTGCTCGCGGTCGCGGGGGGGCATGGCGTGCAGGAATCCGGGTAGACAGTCGTCGGTGTAATCGACGGGCATGGGACCAGCGGAGCCCCAGACCACGTATTCGCACTGAGCGGAGAACCGGCCGGCCTGGGGTCGACTGTTCGGTTTCGACCAGGGGACGATGCCGCGCCAAACGAACCCGCCGGCCTGGAGTATGTCAGTGGTGGTGGGCAGTTGCCGCCAGTCGGTGAAGATCACCGCAACCCCGCCCGGGCGCAGCACTCGCAGCGCTTCGCTGAGCCAGAGCGCGCACCAGAACGCGTAGCCGCGCTGGTCTCGGTTGTCGCCAGCAAACCGGTGCAGGTTCTGGTTGTTGCTGCCGGTGTTCAGGTATTTGGTGGTCGGGTCGAATCCGACCCGGTCGCCGCGGGTCATGCCGCCCGAGCTGTAGGGCGGGTCGGTGATCAAAGCGTCGACCGATGCTGTCGGCAGGTCGACCAGGACGGCCAGGGCGTCACCCCGGTAAAGGTGGAGACGGTCGGCGAGTTGGCCGGTCATCTCGTAATGCTGATAACCGGGGTTATCCGGACTAGCCATGCCATGCCTCGACAAACCTCACCTCAACCATGCCTAACCCCGCCGAGCCTGCCGGGCCCTACCCCGCCAGGCCATGCCACGCCGTAGCCCCAACCGCGCCGTTGCCAGACCCAGCCTTACCTGCACCGCACCACGCCTGCCACGCCAACCATGCCACACCGTTGCCCAACCGAGCCATGCCCGATCCAGCCACGCCTGCCGTGCCGAACCGAAGCACGCCGTGCTGCGACGTGCCCTGCCCTGACGAACCTAGCCACGCCCCACCTTGCCCAGCCTCGCCTGCCGTGCCGCAACGCACCTTGCCGAACCAGCACCTCTGCCGCGCCCCGCCCCGACGTGCATGCCATACCACACCTAGCCCCGCCTGCCGTGCCGAACCGAAGCACGCCGGGGCCATGCCAGGCCCTTGCCTGGCCGGGACATACCGAACCGTGCCTTACCCTGTCAATAGCGGTCATCCGGTTTCTTCGCCTGCGGTTTCTTCGCCTGCGGTTTCTGCGGCGAAGCGTTGAAGTTCGCGGGCGTAAAACTCCATGTGCTCGTAACGGCGTTTCATCGCGGCCAGGTCGCGGCGTAGTTGACGTAACAGGCGGGCCTGCTGTTCGGGATGATCCCGTATCTGGTCTTCGGGGATGTAGTGGCCGCGGCCCAAACCGACGGACCGGGCCGGCACCCATTCCCGTATTTTGAAATCCTCAATGTCACCGTTGGTGTTGGCGGTGACCAGGATTTTGACGGACCGGATGAGCTGGCCGGCCTGCCATACCCGATATTTGTGGGCGGCCTCGGTGTCGTCCCATTCGAAGAACGTGTGCAACGGGTGGTCTTCGGGGCTGGCGGCCTCGACAACATCCTCGGCCACCAGGCGGCCCCGGTCCTCCCAGATGGATCGCAATGACGTGCCGACGATCTCGATTTTGGTGGTCGGCTGCAAGGGTTCTAGATTGGTCACAGTTGTACCTCGGTGGCGTCGGCGTCGTCGGCGACCTTGAACGTTCCGAACTCGGGTCGCCATTCGCCGACACCGACGTTGCCGCCGGCGTCGACCAGCGCGATAAGCGATTCCAGGTTGAACTGGGAGCGGATGAACACCACTTGCAACTTGGCTCGCCACGGCCAGAAGCTGGGCCGGTAGCGCAGATCGGCGACGCCGGTGGAGTTGCGGACCGGGTCCTCGCGCATTTTCGGTTCAGGACCTTCGATCTCGACCAGGGCGTCCGGACCTTCACCCCGGACGAACAACGACACTTTCATGCCGGTCATGGTCAGTTTCGACCCTTTGAAAAAGCGGGCGCCGCCCACGATCGCGCTCTTGAACGCCACCGCGGGGTGGCCGTACCGTTCGCTGTCGAGCCGGTACATGGCCGCCTCGAACAACGCTTCCGGGTTTTTCGGTTCCCGTTCGGTGGCCTTGCCCTGCTGGCGGTCCAGCATCATGCCGCGGGCTTTCTCCGAGAACCGGTTCTGGATCAGCGGCGCTGTCCCCTCGATCGGGATCTCGGCCAACGAACGGGCCAACCGCTTCAGTTGAATATCAGGCAACTATCTTCCTTCCTTTATCGGGGTTGTTGTTTTGGGGCGAAATATGAAAAGCCGTGCCGCGCCTACAGCGTGCCTACGCCGTGCCTTGGCCGGCCCGAAACCGAACCATGCCTGCGCCCAGCGCCGCCTTGCCACACCTAACCGCGTCAGATCTCATTTGTAACCACGGGATTCGGGTGCCTGATCGTGAACCCAGTCGGGCACCCGGTCATCGGAAACACGTTTTTTTGTTTTTGGTCCGGGGCCGGTGGGCGCGGGCAGGGGGCCGGGCCTTGACGCGCCGGCCTCCACTGCCGTAGCGGACACGGCTGGTGGTGCGGGTGGCACCGGCCCCGGGGTCTTGTGAGCGGCGAAAGCAGCATCGGTCGGGAAACGTTCACCGCATGAGCAAATGCGCCACTGGTCGCCCGGTTGGGCGGTCAGCTGGCGGTGCTCTTCGACGGTGACCGGTGGGGTGGATTCGGCATCGCCTTCGGTGTACAGCATGAGATCTTTCGGGAGGACGTCCGGGACGGCCCGGCGCAAGTTCAGGGCGAGAGCGGTTTTGTGGAGCATGTGGGCGGGCATGGTGGGCCACAGTCCGACCAGGTCGCCTTCCTTGTTGGTCTGGGCGAACTCTTTCCAGCGGACCACGGCCCGGGAGGGGATGTCGGTGCCGGCCAGCCAGATGGTGGAGCGGGCGCCGTGGGGGGGCTGGTCGTCGTCCCAGAAGTCGACCCATACGGGCGGTTTCCCGTTTTTGGTGTCGGACGGGCCGCACCATTCGCCTGCGCCGATGGCGACGACACGCCCGGAGCGCATGGCCAGGGTGAGGCGGCCGTCGATCATGACCTGCGGCCGGTGGACAATGCGCTCGGCTCGTTTGTCCCAGCGGCCGATGGGGAGGATCTGGGGGGGTTGGGTGAACGGGGACAGGTCGAGGCGTTGGGTGGCGAGACCGAAGTATTCGAGGTCGAGGTCGCTGATGCCAGGGGCGAGCTGCTCCTTGACGGTACGGAGGAACTCGCCGTGCCGGGAAGGGGCGACCAGGTCGCCGGTCATCGCAGGTTGGCGGGCTGGCCGCCCGGTTTGCGGGACTGTTCGAAGCCTTCCCAGCGGCGCATGGCGCCCTGGCGGGTGAGGCCGGTGGCGTCGCCGATCTGGGTCCACGACGCCGACCACGGTTCGGCCAGGCAGCGTTCTACGCCGGCGTCGATGACCAGGTCGAGGAGGTCGCGCAGGGCGGCGGCGTCGGCGAGGGCGGCGGTACCGGAGCGGTCGATGCGTTCGCTGTAGTTGTTGAGGAGGCGGGTCATCATGGCCCGGTATTCCTCGTCGGTGGTTTCCTCTTTGGGTCGCCGCGGGCGCCGGTTGGATGCAACAGGTGTTGCGTCCAGGTTGGCGGTCGGGTTCTTCTCGGGGAGCAGATCGGCCACCCGGCCGGCGACCATCTCGGGGGGGATGTCCGGGTAGCTCCACCCGGCGGCGGTACCGGATGTCACGAGGCGCGGGGGAAGTTGTTGTGGTCGTCCGGATAACTGTGACTATCTTGCCCGGTTTTGTCCGCTTTTCCGGCCAGAGTGAGCGGGTCGACACCGAGCGTGTCAGCGAGGCGGTTGACGGTTTCCCAGGTAGGGGAGTGCTTGCCGGCTTCGAGGCGCAGGTAGTGGCCGTAACTGAGGTCGGCGCCGCGGGCCACGTCCTCGCCGGAGCGGTGCTGTTGGCGGCGGATGGCTCGGAGCCGGTTCCCGAAATCCTTGTTCATGACCGCATCTTAGCATGTCATGGTGTTATCCTGTTGTCAGGTTGTCGCGGATAACGGCACTTATCCGGAACTCAGGCCAGCCACCTGAGCAGCAGGTACACCAGCTCGGCGCCAGCCATCACACCGACCACGATGGCGCAGAACACGATCAGGATGGGGACCTGCCGGTCGTGGTCGGTCAACCGTCGTCGTGGTCGCCGTTGGCGGGCAGCAGGTTGATGATGATGGCGATCCCGCCGACCAGGCCGATGGCGGCCAGAATCTCCGAGGAGGCGGACTGGTTCAAGATGAGAACCACGATCGAGAGGGCCATGACCACCACGCCCAGGACGATGAGGGCGATCTCCCGCCGTAACCGCCACGGCATGCTCAGTCGGTCGAGCCGGGCGCTTTGGGGATCTTGTTGTACCAGTCGCCGTTCACCTTGGCCACTTTCAGGCCGGCCTCTTTCAAGGCGTTGAGCGTGGAACTGTTGTTAACATAGAACCGTTGGGTGCCGTCGAAGACGGACACGGCGCCGGTGGTGTCGTTCGAGATCAGGATCATGTCGGGGTCTTCCTCTTCCGGTTCGGGGATGGGGGTGGGACGGTCGACGTCCTCGCCGGCCCGGGTCAAAATCTCGGCGCGCATGTCGACCCGGATCTGGCACGGGCAGGCCGTGGCCACGCCCATGCGGTGATAGCCGAAGCCGGGCTGACCGTCGGCCTCGGCCAGGGCGAGCGGCCAGCCGTGCCGGCGGTGGCCTTCGGCGTACAGGCGGGCCAGGGCGTCGACCATGGCTTGGCTCATGGGGTCGGCGTGCGGCGGGCTGGCGCAGCCTTCGGTTTCGACCCCGCAGTAGGTGTCGTTCATTTGCATGGCATGCCAGGCCGTCGTCGCGGAGTCGACGTACTGCTCGATGACCCCGGACTGGGAGACCCAGAAGGTGGCCGACACCCCGGAGGCGGGATTGTCGAACCAGTCGTACAGGGAGCCGTTGGCCACGGCGTGATGCAAGATCAGGCCCAGCTGGGCGGTCATGGGGCCGCCATGGTTGCGGACGGGCCGCCAGGCGGCGCAATCGAAACGGGCCACCGGTTTCCTCCTTTATCCGGTGCCGAGATAGACGGCAGTGAAATAGTTCTCGGCTTTGGTGACGGCGGCGGCGTTGTCGCCGGTGGCGGTGGCGCCCGCCTGGATGTTCGCTTGCATCAGGTCGTTGGCGGCCAGGGCCAGCACGCCGCTGGTAGGCAGGGTGCTGGTGTTCGCATTCATCCACAGCTGGTTTTGGAAGGCGATAGCGCCGTTCCGGTTGACGACAGCCCGGGCGTACTGGCCGGCGGTGAAGGTGGCGGCGAACTGGAATCCGATCAGCCACACCCCGGGAATCGGTATGACGAACCCGTTCTGGGCGGGCACATACAGGCCGTAGGCGTCGAAGTCGACGGTGTCCATGGCCAGGATGGCCTGGCTGCCGGTGGCGGAGAATGCGGCTGTGCGGTAGCGGCGGGCGGACAGGACGTCCCGGGCTTTTTTCCAGGCCCCGTTGTTGACGCCGCCTTTCGCCACCCACACTTCGCCGTCCAGGGTGGTGAACGAGGCCAGGGCGGCGGCGGCGCCGAGGGCCGGTTCGGCCAGGGCGGTGAGACGCGGTGGGCGCAGGTCGGCGATGTTGGCCTGGGTGATGGCGGCCGAACCGCCGGCCACGGACACCTGGCCGAGCAGGACAGTGCCGGGCGGGGTGGCGGGCACGGTCGGGCTGGCCGCCGGCACGCCGGTGACGGTGTCGAAAATGAAATCGTTGTTCTGGCCGCCGTCGAGATCGTTGGCCCGGGGCCGGCAGATGATCAGGTCGATCCGGTTCTGGCCGGAGCCGGGGGCGGCGGCGATGGTGACAATCTCGACGGCGTCGGACACGCACAGGGTCGACCCGGTCGAATTCTGGGAGGGGACGGCCACGGCGCCGGCGGCCACGTTGATCTGCATGGTCGACGCCACCGCGGTCAGGGCGCAACCGTTGCAGGCGCCGGCCGGCCAGATGTTGGCGATAAGGCGGCGGTCGACGCTGGCCGCGTACGATCCGGCCTGCTCCCATAGAGGCGTGTAGCGGGTCATCGGTTTACCTCCGGGCCAGGGCGTTCACGTCGGACTGGGATTGTTGGATCATCTGGACGAGGGTGCGGCCGGGCTGGCCGACGGTCAGGGCGACGTCCTCCTGGCCGTCGGCGCCAATGTTGTAGGTGATGCCGAGCACCCGGACGTTGGTGTTGACGTTGAGCCGTCCGGAGCGGACCACCAGCGGTACCACGTCGCCCAGGTACGGGCTGCCGTAGCCGTAGAAACCGGGGGCGAGGGTCAGGGTGTAGGTGGGGATGATGGTGCCGTGCATGGACAGGTCGCCGTTGGCCTGGTCGTTGAGGGTGGCCTGAGTGACCACGGACGGGGCGTTGTCGACCGACATCCACAGGCCGACCGGCCGGGTGGACACGCTGTTGGCGTCGGTGTTCCAGGTTTCGGCCACCAGCTGCGGGGCGGCCGGGTCGGCGCTGCCGTTGTTGCCGACCGCCCGCCAGAAGTTGCCGTAGGCGCCCGAGTCGATCTGGCGGGTCAAAGCCGTCACCGACGACCCGTACACCAGGGCCAGGTCGGAGCGTTGCACCCCCTGGTAGGGGTAGAAGAGGCGCAGGGCGTCGGCGGTGCCGTTCAGGCCGGTGGGCAGCACGTCGTAGTCGAATCCGTTGATGACGGCGGCCAGCTCGCCGAGCAGGGTGGCGATATCGGTGGAGGCGTTGTAGTTGCGGACCCGCGCCTGTCCGGACTTCGCGGTACGGGTGGTGCCGTCGGGGTTGACCAGGGCCACCGTGAGGGGCATGACCGAGCCGGGCGACATGGGCGTACCGTTGACCGATACGACGTTGTTGGCCTTGCTCACCAGGTCGGCCACAATGTCATCCTGGTCGACGTTGTTGTAGGCCAGGGCGTTGGTGAGCAGCCGGCGGGCGAACATGCCGGCATAGTCGTGGGCGGTCACGGCCAGCAGGTGGGATTCTTCGCTGACGGTGTCAGAGGTTTGCGAGACCACCCCCCGGAACATGGCCCGGTCGGCGCCGGCGGTGTCATCCCACCGCCAGGCCATCACGTCCTGTTGCAGTTCGGCGATAAGCGAGGCCTGGTCGGAGCGGCCGTCGATGGTGAAATCGAGCTGGGCCGGGGTGTTCCAGGCCCGGGTCAGTTTGCGGTTGGCGGCGTCGGGCAGGGCCGCCAGCGACGTCTGGTAGGGGGTCAGGCTGGCCGTGAAATCCCGGGCGTGCAAGGTCACCCGCCAGCGGCCTCGCCCGGCCGGTATCGGGTAGGCGCCGGGCGCGGCCCGCCCGTCCGGCGTGTAGGTGTCCTCGAGGTCGCCGACGGCGGCGCGACCGGCCGGCCAGGTCACGACAGGTAGCCGTCCTGCCAGGAGGCCTGAGCCTGGGTGCTGCCCGACGTGGACGAGCCGGTCATCGACATGCCGGTGGTGTCAGGCTGGCGGGGCAGGACCGGCCAGGCGGTGTTGTACCAGTCCAGCCAGGCCAGGGCCGACTGGCCGGCCACACCGTCGAGCAGGGCGGTTTTGGCTACCGTGTCGACCAGCACGTAGTGGCCCTGGTCGATCCGGTATGAGGCCACGAACGCCACTTTGGCTACCGGCCCGGTGGTGGGCGTGAAGGTGACGACGGGGCCGGTGACCGGCCCGTACACGTACACCAGGGGGCGTACCGGCAGGTCGCCGGCCGAGCTGATGACCGCGGTCGAAGGCGACCCGCCCGACGTCGGATAGATGCGAGGGAAGGCCAGCGGGTAGGCGCGCCCGTTGCCGGCCGCGGTGCCGGCATAACAGGTGACGGTCTGGACGGTCGGGTCGCGGACGACCGGGTCGGCGGCCTTCCATTGCAGCATGATCTGGCGTTCCGAGGCGCCGACCACGGCCCACGTGTAGCCCATGGCCCGCAGGGTGAGGGTGCGCTCGGCGGTGCCGGCCCGGTCCAGGATGTAGTGCAACACCGGGCGGGCCGAGGGCACCATGAACGGGGCGAAATTGTCGGCCACGTCGTCGATGCGGGCGCCGGCGCCGGCCACGGCATGGATTTCGGCGGACACCACCCGGGCGCCCATAAATTGGGTGCGGTCCACGGCGCCGTCGGTGTCGGGCCGGTTCTGTATGACCTCTCGGACCTCTGGGTAGCCCAGATCGAGACTGGAGCAGAACCAGCCGCCCGCCGCGTTCTCCAGCTGGATCGACAGCGAACCGAGGACCAGCCAGGCCTGGCGGACGCACGATCCGTTGCTCATCACATGGCCTTCGCCTGGGCGGTCCAGGCCACCCGGCGCATGAACGCTTCCACGTCCAGTTCCTCTTTAAAGTGAGCGTTGTCGATGTGGACCACCGGACCGCTGCGGGTGGCAGCCGGGGCGGGTGTGATGACCTCGCCAGCGTGGGCGAAGACCAGTCCACTGGCGGTCATGAGTCCACCCTGGGCCAGGTGCGGGATGTGGGGCATGCCGATGGTGACGGTAGGCAGGTGAACCGGCCCGACGGACCAGCCACCGATCTTGAAATGCAGCGAGTTCCAGATGTCGATAACCCAGTCGATGGCACCCCGAAAGGCTTGGCCCATCGAATCCCACATGTGGCCCAACGCCCGGCCGACCGCGCCCGGGAGACTGGTGATCCAACCCCACATGCGCCCCCAGAACGACTGGATCCAGCCCCACACGGTGGCGAACTGGTTGTACACGAAGTCCCACATGCCCGACAGGGCCCGGCCGATGGCGCCGGGGATGCCGGCCACCCAGCCGATCATGGCATTCCAGGCGCCTTCGACCCAGCCGGCCACGGTGTCGGCCTCATGAAAAATGAAGTTCCACAGGCCGGTCAGGGCGTGCCAGATGGCGCCCGGCAGGCCGGACAGCCAGGAGACGAGACCGTTCCAGATGGAGACGATGTAGTCGATCACCTCTTTGGCGTCGGCTTTGATTTTGGCCCAGTTCTTCCAGATCAACACCGCGGCCAGGGCGATGGGGCCGAGCAGAATCCCGAGCAGGTACGGCCAGTATTTGGCGATCCAGTTCCACACGTCCATGACCAGGTTTTTGATGAACGTCCAAATGATCTTCCAGTGTTTATAGATTTCGTAGCCGACCACGATGAGGGCGGCCACGGCCAGGGCGATCAGGCCGAGGACCAGCAGTAGCGGGGCGCCGGCGGCTTCGGCGCCGACCTCGGCGGCGGTTTCGGCTTCGGTGGCCACGGTGGCGGCAGCCTGGGCGCCTTTGAGGGCTTCCATGCCGGCCTGGGTGAGTTTGATAATGCCGCCCAGCCCGGACATGGCCGCCCCCACTTTGGTCAGGGCCGGCCCGTATTTTTGGCCGAACTTGGCGGCCTGGTCCTCGATGGTGGTGGAGATGGCTTTCAGATGGCCGGTGAAGGTGTCGGCGTTGGCGGCGGCCTGACCTTTCAGTTTGTCGCCCAGTTCGGTGACAGCGGTGGCGTGGCCGGCGGTGGCGGCGGCCACGGCCCGCTGGGTTTCGGCCAGATGCTGGTGGGCTTCGCGGGCTTTGGTGGTGGCGGTGGTGACAGCCTGCTGGGCGTTACGTAACTGGATTTGCTGGCCCAGGGTCAGTTTGTGGCGTTGACCGTCGACCAGTTCGATGTCGGCCAGGGTCCGTTTGGCCCGGGCCAGGTTGTCATCGGCGGCGGTGGCCTGTTTCTGGGCGCTGGTGGCCTGGGCGGTGACCTGTTTGGTGTTCGACACCTGGATGCCGAACTCTTTCAACAGTTTGGTGTTGCCGTTGTAGACCTTGCCGACGGCGGTGGCGGCGGTGACCAGATCCTCGTGTTTGGCCGCGGCCAGGTCGGTGGCCGTGTTCAACAAGGTCAGGGCTTTGGCCGGGTCGCCGGTGGCCTGGGTCAAGACTTGCAGGGCGCCCTGGGTTTTCTCCGACGACTGGCCGAACTTCTCGTTGTGCTTGATGGCCTCCTCAATGTGCTTGCCGTACTGGTCGTAGGAGTGGCCGGTGTTCGAGATGGCCTGGGCCAACTGCTGGTGGGCGGCCTGCTCTTTCGAGCCGAGGGCGGCGAACACGCTACCCACGGCCAGCAGGGTGCCGCCGGCGCCCATCATGATGTTGCCGACACTCTTGCCGTGCTCGGCCAGTTTGGTCAGGCCTTCGTCCACGGTGGAGAGGGCTTCGCCGAACGGGCCGAGCACGCCGGACTGGTTGAGCAGGCCGAGCATGGACGAGAAGGCGCCGTGCGCTTTGGCGGCGGCCGACTGGGCCTGGGCGCCGGACTGTTTGAAAGCGTTGCCGAGACCGGACAGGTCGCCCAGCACCCGGACCATGACCGACGGGCCGGCCATCCGGCTATCTCCTGACCTTGGCTTCGGCGGCCCGGATGGCCTGGGCTTCCCGGTGCATGAGGCGCACCATGGCCGCCATCATGTCGTCGCTCAGGGTGTCGAGGGCGTCGGGAAGACAACCCCAGTAGTGGCAGAACGCGGCCACGTTGTCGCAGGCTTCCCGTTGGTAGGGTCCGCTTCGGACACGTCCACCTCGACGTCGTAGGCGTGCAACCACAGGCTGGTCATGTCGCGGCCCGGGAAATCCCGGACCAGGGCCCGGAAGGCCACGATCCGGAACGGCTGGGTTTCGGCCAGCTCACCGAACGTGGCCGCCGGTTCGCAGTGGCGGATCTCGTCCAGCAGCCGCTGGGAGGGCAGGCGTTGCACGAACGACTGGGACACTTTGACCAGGGTCGGCAACGGTTCGTCAGTCATGTACGCTCCCGGGGTCGGTGCCAGTGTTGGTCCACGGATAGCCGACGAAAACCTGTTCGACGGCGTCGGAATAGAGGCGGGCGGAACGGGCCGCCAGCTGGACGGCGTTGGGGAACAGGTAGCGGCCTTTGGGGTCGTAGTCGCGGGTAGATACGTGCGGCGCCCGGCGGGTGCCGCCGAACTCGACCCAGCCGGCATACCTGATACTGGCCCGGCCCATGCGCACCGCCGCCCCCGACCGGGTGGCGGTGACCCGGACGTCGCCGGCCAGCCGGCCGGTCTGCTCGCCCGGCCGGTCCCCTTGGGGCAGGGCGGAACGGGTGGCGGCGGCGACCGGTTCGGCCGCGATTCGGCCGGCCTGGGCCATGGCCTTGTTGAGCGGGCCGCGCTGGTCGGCCATCTTCTGGATGTCCCGGTTCAGGGCGCGCAAACCGATGACGGCCACCGTCGGGGCCTGGGCCATCAGGGGTGTTTGCCGGCCACCCAGGCCGTGCCGTTCCAGTTCGCCGCGAGCAAATCGGATGTGATGACGTACTGTCCGGCCGCCCACGTCGTCGCCGGAGTGGCGGTTACGGATGACAGGGCGGCCAGGTTGGCCGGCACCGTCGCCCCGCTGGGAGTGTAAAAACCGGGCGTGCCGGCCGTGGCCCCGGTGGCGGTGACCGCCCCGGTGTCGACGGTGGGCGGGGCGGTCAGGTTCCAGTCGATGACCACTTCGGCGGCGGCCCCGGCGTCGCCGACGATCAGCTCTACCGGTTGCGGGATGGCGTAGCCGCTCACGATCGGGTTATTGGCGGCAGCGACCCGCGACGAGTACGGCCGGGCCTTCCAGTTCACCGCCGTCCCGGAGGCCACATAGGACTGGTAGGCGGCGTTCAGCGTGGCGTAGACGGCGCCGGCGTCGAATGACTGGTAGAACGTCGCCCGCAGATGCCATTTGGTGACACCCGGATAGTCGGTTTCGCCACAAAAACTGGTAACACTGACTGGCTTGTTTTCGGGAAACGCCGCTTCCAAATGTTTGACCAGACATCTGAGGTTGACGCCGCCCAGCTCGAAATAGCAGTCGTTCAGGATGAGCGGGCTGGCGGTGGGCGGGGTCGGGTCGCCGGCCGCCGTCAACGACACTTCCGGCGGTGGGGGCGCCGGCGGGGCTTCTTCGGTCACGGTCACGGCAGGTCCTTTCTTGCGGGCGGGTGACATGTCACATCTGCACGGTCAGGATCAGCTCGCACAGCAGCAGCTGGATGCCGCCGGCGCCGGTCAGGTTCCGCCAGTTGCGTTCCTCGGCCGGGTAGCAGGCCTGCACCACCCCGCCCAGGGACGGGTTGGCCAGAATGGTTTGGCGGCAGGTGTTCTTCAATGCTTCGACCTGGTCCTCGGTTTCGACCCCGGACACGACGATGACCGGCAGGGTGGCCTCGTCGACGCCGAGCCCGGCGGTGGCATAGACGACCGGTTGGGGTCGGCCCACCACCAGGCACGGCCCGTTCAATGTTTCGGGCGGCCGGCCATGCACGGTCACCTGGGTGGCCGGGCCCAGCAGCGAGACGAGAGCGGTCGACACGGCGGTGCGATCCCAGGTCACCCGAACACCATGGCCGCATACGGGGCCAAATATTTTTCGACCTCGGGGTCTTTGGGGCCGACCCGGACGATACCCATGTCCCCCCAGCCGACCGTGCCGTCCACACTGTCGCGGCGGCGGTAGCCGCGGCAGGCGTCCAACAGGGCGGCCTGGAACAGGCCGGCGGGCAGAAACCCGGGCAGCCCGGGTGTCGTCCAGGCCGGGTCGGCGCGCATGGTCACCCAGTCGATCGCCGCCGCCAACGCTTGGCCGGTGACGGTGGTTTCGGTGGCGGGCTGGCCGGTGGTCCGCAACCAGTTCTCCACATCGGTGACGGTCGGCCAGCCGGTCACGGTCACCCCGGTCGGGCTGCCCGCCCCGAACCCGGTCCCGTAACCGGCATCCCACGGGCTCGAGCTCATTGGTTGGAGATCACGCTGGCGATGACGGCCATGGCGGTCAGGGTGGCCGCGGCCTGGGCCGTGTACTTGAGAGCCAGGTTGGTGGTCCCGGCCTGCAACCGCTGGATGAACGTGACCTCGACGGTGGCCTGCACCTGCTGTTTGCCGCCCAACCACAACACCTGCTCCGGTTTCGAGCCCACCGGGACGACGGTGGCGCCGGTCATGTCCAGGCCGATCTGGACCTGGTTGTTGGTGGCCAGCGTGTCGACGTTCAAAGAGATGACGAACTGGACGTCCTGGGCGCTGTCGAGGGTGAACGGACGGCTGGTCGTACCGGGGACCGGCACAAAACTGGCGTTGACCGCCAGCGTGGCCGGCCCCTGGTTGACGACATTCGAGAACACCGGGTTGGCGTCGTTGTACAGCTCGGTGACGATCTGGCGCATGTCCGCCGGCGAGATGGCGCCCGTCGTGTTGTCGGGCAGCAAGGCCAGCAGCTCGTCCAAGGTCACCGGGCCGCGCCTCCTACTGTTTGCGGGCTCGGGGCGTGCCCGGCCCTTGGGCGATCTCGGGCGGGATCTCGCCCTCGACGGCCGGTTCCTCTTCGCCGGCCACTTCGACCGGGGCCGGGATGGTGACACCGGAGTCGATCTTCAGGATCCCGGACGGGTAACGGCCCAGGACGGGGGCGGCGTACCCCCACACCCCGAGCCGGATGGCGCTGGGTCCGAGGACCTCATCGTAACGGAAGTTGAACGTCGAGCTTTCCAGCAGGAGCGAGTCGTCGGCTTTAAGCACGTACATGTGGTTGTCGACGCCGGCCCACGACGGGATGCACTGCAGGCCGACCACCTCACCGGCAATGTGGCTGTAGAGCACGGCGTCGCCCAACCCGTAGCTGTTCACGGGGCCGTGCTGGCCGGTGGTCACCAAAGGCCGGCCCTGGGTGTCCTTCTGTTTGGCCAGGAACGCCCACGCCCCCGTGCTCATGAACACCACCCGGGGTGGCGCTTTGCGGCGTTTGATGATCGAGGCGCCGGCGTCGATGAACGCGTCGGGCAGGTTCGTGTAGGCCGGGGCGGTACCCGGATAGGTGATGGTGCCGGCCAGCCCGGCCCCGGTCAACGCCTCGAAGGCGGCTACCACGGCGTTCTCGACGGCCTCGTTGTAGGCGCCCATACAGTCGGCGAAAATGATGCCGTCGACCGCCGGATTCGAGCCGTCGACCAACTGCCTTGACACATCCACCTTGCCGGTATAGGTGACCGGGTTGGTGGTGATCACATTGGCGTTGAACGACCCGTCACCGGCCGGGGAGCCTTCGGTGGTGGCGGTGATGGCCGCGCCGGGGGTGACCTGCTTGCCCAGGTTGACCGGGTTGGCGTTGTCGATCCCCACCTTCCGCAACGTGTCCGCCCAGGGGCGGGCGCCATGGGCGATGATGGCGAACTCCTCGAACAGCCATCGGGGCGGGATGACACCCGGGCCGGTGCCCATGGTGCCCATGGCCCGCATCTGCAGGCCGTGGCGTTCCAGCATGGCCGTCGCCCCCGGATCGTGATCCAGCTGGGCGTGCAACAAATCCTGGAAGAACGAGCGGCGCTCCAGGCCGGCATCCCCCGGCGGCCGGTACACCATCTCCTCGGAGCGGACCTGGATGACCGGCAGATGCCGGCTGTCCGGCACGGTCGGGGCGTCGGCCATCGCTCTGACCGCGGCCATCCTTCTATCATCCACTTCCCGTAGCTCGACCAGCCGCTCCCCGAGCGGCGACATCTGGTCGCGCAGGCCGTCCAGCAGGGCGGCCTCGGTGTCGTCGGGGTCGCGGTTCTCCTCGGCGCACCGGTTGAGCAGACTCTCGTACTGCTCGACCAGGACGCGATAGTCGGCGCCCAACTTCTCCATCAGACGGTTGGCCACAGGGTGTTCCACCCCTTTCATCGCGGGCGCCGGGGCGTGCGGCGCAAGGACTAGCGCCCTTGCGACCGGTTCACCTCTGGGCGGTTCACCCCACGTGCGGGCGGTTCACCTTCTGGGCGGTTCAGCCGTCAACCGTCGAGTGTAGTCACCGTCCGGCCAGGCCGGCCAGGATGCCTTGTGCTTTCAACAGGTCGGCCCGCCACGCCGTCACCGGTCGTAGCCCCGGCCGGTCCTCGTCGAGAGCCCGGACGGCCATGACGGTGGCACCCGCATAGACCGGTTCGTGGGTGAGGGTGACATGATCGAGGTGGGCGGCCTGGCGTTCGGTGGCCCCGTTCGCGCCCTTGCGGGAGGTGAGGGCTTTGAACCCGATGGACAGTCCGGTGATCTCCCCGGTCCGGACCAGCTCGAGCGAATCGGAGGCTTTGGTGGTGTTGTACAGGGGCCATTCGCCGTGCAACCCGTCGGGGCGCTCGGCCAGGATCGACGTCCGCCCTATGGGCTGCTGGCCGTTCAGGCGATCCTGATGGGAGGCGTACAGTTTGACCCGGGCCAACTGGTCGACAGCGGCCACCTGTTTCTCGAAGGCGCCGGGCAGGAACCGTTCGATGCCGCCGCCGGGCAGGTTGGCGTCTATCCCGTAGGGGACGGCCCGGCCGACCAGGGTGCGCCCGTCGCCGTCGGCCCGCAAATGGACCACCACCGAGTAGTCCCGGCATTCGAGGACCGGTTCGGGATCCCTTGAGCGGCCCGACCCGGCCGACCCCTCGTAACCCATGCCCGGCCCGGACCCGATCATCGGGTGGGCGGCGGCCATGCTCTTGGCTTTGGCCATGCAGGCGGCCCGCACCTCGGCGGACAGGCTGGAGGCCTGGGGGATGCGGGCCATGGCGTTACGGATATGGGCGGCGTCCGGTCGGCCGTTGGCGTCCTTCACCGGGAAATAGCGGTGGGCGCCGTCGGTCCTGCCGTCGGTTTTGGTGCCCCCCGGGGCGATATACAAGAACGACGAGTCGGGCAGGTCGTTGATGTAGGCCGTGGTCCATACGTCGCGGACTTCCATGCCCATCTGCTGGTTGGCGGCCTGAAAACCCATCATGCCTCCTGGGGGTGCTGGTTGCCGGTGGGCGGGCCGCCCACGATCGTGGGCGGCTCGGCCGGGGCCGGTGCCGGCAGGGCCGGCGTTTCGGGTGTTTCGGGTGTGACACCGGCGGCGGCGATGGCGGCGTCGAACCCGGCCTGGGAGACGGCCATCGGATCCAGATTGTTCCGGGCCCGGATCTCGTCCACCAGCAACCATTGCGACATGGGGCCGGGGCCGCCCAGGGCGGCCTGGTAGGCCTGATATTCGCTGAGAGTGTCGGTATGCAGGGCGGCCGAGATGTCCCATTGCAGATGCTGGCCCCGCGGTAGCAGCTCGATCGACCCGGCCTCCTCCAGCAGGGCCAGCCAGGGGGCCACCGCATCATTGCGGGCCTGGACCTCCTCCATCTGGGCGTTCTTGTACGTCGTGCTGACGTTGGCGCCCAGCTTGGACGGCGGGATGCCGAACAGCAGAGCGGCGTCGATCAGCGAGAACTGTCTTGATTCGATCATCTGGGAGTCGACCGGCCGGAACGACACCGGCGTGAAATCGGTCAGCTCGTTCAACACCGCCACCGACGACACGCCCGAATATTTCGAGATCCAGGTCTGTTTGGCCGTGTCGGCCTGGGCCTGGGTGATCTCCGGCCGGTGGATCTTGACGATCCCCGACGGCATCCCCCCCGAGTTGAAATAGCTGGCCGCGTACGATTGCAAGGCCAGGCCGATAGCGATGGCGTCGCCGTTCAAGTCGATCAGGCCCCGCCCGAGCGGCCAGCCGGTCCGCCCCAAATGGGATTTGACATGCCAGATCTCGGACGGGTCGTACAGCTGGCCGGCCGCGTAGAAAGCGCTGATCTGGGGGGCCATCGGGTTGCCCTCGAACCGGACCGCCACCAGGGTCGGATGGACCGGTTTCAACGTGAGCGGCCACCCGTACCGGTCGGTCGAGGTGATCAGACAGATCGAGTTGCCGTACAGGACCAGGCTTTCGGTCACCCCGGCCCAGAACGCCATCGGCGTCTGGTTCGGGTCCGGTTGGCGCAGAATGGCCGGCTGCGGGTCCAGGACTTCGGTGTCCCGGTAGGCGGCCACCGGCAGCATCCCGACCGTCTGGGTCACGTAGGCCAGGCCCCGCAGGAACGCCGGCCACGACAGGGCCATCGTCTCGCTGGGTGGGGGCAGCACGTGCGACGGCGGCGTGAACGACTGCTCGGGGCCGGCCATGAACGGGGTCGGCGTGTTCGGCTGGGCTGACACCACACTGCCGGCCGCTCTGAGCGCCAAACCCCTTCCGGCGCCACGGATACGTTCCGGGATTTGGAAACGTCCTACCAAACCCGTGGCGGCCATCTCAAAAGATTTGGGGGTCGCCCTGGCCGGCCTTCACGAGACCCCAGTGTGCCAGAGTGACCGCTACCAGTGGCGAAATGTCGCCACCGGACTTGCGAGCCCAGGCCCAGGCGTCCCCCAATGGCCGTTTCCGGGCCGCTGACACGGCCTGATTCAAGACCGGCTGGTCCAGGTGGGCCAACTTGCCCTCTATGGCGGCGTCGAACAGCTGACCGCAGCCCTGGGCGTACTCGCGGGCGTTCACCGTCAACGTCGGCACCCCGGCCGCGGCCAGATCGACCAGCAGGCTGCCGGCCGGGCTGGCCGGGTCCACCACCGTCGGCAGCGGCCGCCACCTTCGCTCCAACGCTTGCAACCGTTCGACGGCCCAGTCCGTGCCCGGGCGGTGGTCGACGATCTCCACGTGCCGGCGCCGGTCCTGACGCCAGCCGGCCACCCCGATACTCGCCGCGGCCCGGTCCGGGGTCACATCCAGGCTGAAACAGGGCAGCCCGGCCAACTGCGAACGGGGATCCCGGCAGGCCTGCCAGGACGCCGGGTCGATCACCGGACGGCCGCCCGGCGCCCGCCGGTTCAGGTAGGCCCGGGAGAACTCGGCCGGTTCCATGGCGTCATGGTCGGCCCGGATGACCTCCTCGGTCACCGTCCGCCCCAGAGCCGGCATACACCCCCACCACGTGCGGGGATCGTCCGGGTCCTGGTCGTCGCCGGCCGACCATTCGAAATAGGCCACCCCGGACCGTTCGCCGGACTCCACCCGGGCCCGGCCGTCGTCCACCCTGGAATGCAGGAACTCCGATCCTTGCGGGTAGCCCATGGTCGACACGATCCACAGCTGGGCGCCGGCCCGGGTCATCATCGCTGGCCTAAAAGACTGGCTTAGCCTCTCATCTCGTTGGGCGAACGCCTCGTCGATGATCCCCAAATCCAGGGTCTGACCGTGCCCCGACGTTTCCCCTGACGCCGAGATGCCGATGGTCGACCCGGTGGCCTTGAACTTGATGCGCTCCCCGCCCGCCCCCCGCCGGACCGACATCACCTTCGCCAACGTGGTGTGCTCCAACAGGTCGGCCTGCTCCTCCCATTTGGCTTTGGCGCTGTTGCGGTCCTGGGCCGTGTACAACACCCGTTGCATGTCCCCCCACGACAGGCACCGGTCCACCTCCACGGTCAGCAGCAACGTCGTCTTGCCGGACTGTCTGGGCACCGTCACCCGCACCTCCCGGTAGGCCGGCAGCCCGTCCCCGGTCAGCTCGCCGGCCACGTTCGCCACCTGGGCCTGCCACGGCATCAGCTTCTTGCCGATGATCTGGGCCAGCAGACTCAACCGGCCGCCGGTGGTGGGCCGGTCAGGACTCCGGGGCGTCGCCCACCGGGGTACGCAGCGCTGCGAGAAGCTGACCGAGCTCGTCGTCGTCGCCAACCGCGGCCACCCCTCTCAGATCACGCCAAGCCGACTTGTACGCCCACGCCGTCTGCACCACCGGTTCCTCCGGGTCGTCGAGCAGGGCGGCCAGGGTGCGGACCAAGGCCACCATGGGGGCGTCCACGGCCTCCAGCCGGCCGGTCTGTTTGAGCGCCGCTAATCCCCGCTCGCAGGCGGTCACATTCCGGGTTCTCCTGGCCATCCCCGCCCAGTTTGCCCCATTCCGTCCCGGCCCCCCGGTTTTCGGTCGAAATTCGAC
>Ga0182034_10000323_pt1 | contig 21257 bp, 19 predicted proteins | sample flu12Cox44000172_FD_125972 | JGI IMG/M metagenome (GOLD analysis project Ga0182034, IMG submission 125972) | Lab enrichment of tropical soil microbial communities from Luquillo Experimental Forest, Puerto Rico - flux4day.12C.oxic.44.000.172 | ecosystem: Environmental > Terrestrial > Soil >... | reverse complement strand
CACTCCTGACATGCGAGACCGTGCCGGTGGACACTTCGCCCGCTCGGCGATCTGATTCATCGTGGCTGACTTACTCATCACAGTCCATCCCGTCTGAGTGCTCCCAAAAAACTATTGCGCGTCTTGAACGCACCGGAACCCTAAACTGCCAGAACGGTCCATGCTGGGGGCCATCATCAGGAGTTTGCCGTGCTCGGTAAGTTTGTACGCTTGGGGGAAATACCAGATGGAACCCTGGGGTTGATAATAGCTTCCGCCTCGCAGAATTGCGGCCCGGGTATGATCATCCAGAAACTCGTCGGTCCATTGCCACACATTGCCGACAAGGTCCAGCACCCCAAAGGGGCTGGCGCCCTTGGGATGAGCATCGACCGCATCGGGGCCTCGCATGGTCCGGTTCTTATCAGGCGCCGGAACGGCTGCTGGATCCCACTGATTGCCCCAGGGGTACAGCCGGCCGTCCGTGCCTTGCGCGGCGTATTGCCCCTCCCATTCGTGTGGCAAGCGCTTTCCGGCCCAGGCCGCGTAGGCACGAGCGTCCTCGAGGGAGACCCAGATCACCGGCCGGTTGTCCCAGCCAGCGGGGAAGTCACCATCTTTCCAGTCGCGCAGAAAATTTAGATCGTCTTTGGGATGATAGTGCGTCGCGCCCAGAAACTTTTTGAAATCGGCGTTGGTGACGGGAAATCTGTCAATATAGAACGGCTTGATGTTCAGCACATGTTCGTGGTACCGGCGAGCAGAATCTTCCCAGGGATATTGCACGTCGACACCGATGTCATTGAATCCTTCGATTTCGATGCCTTGTACTTTAAACAGAAATTCGCCCCCGGGGATCTTCAGCATTCCCTTCGGCGTTTCGGATGGAGCTTTCGTCGCAGGCGCCTCTGTCATTTCCTGCGCTAGGACGGTGCGCCGATCGGAAAAGCTTGAGAGCGGGACCGCTGAGAGAGTCTTCATGACCGTCATCAGAGTCGCCTCCTCTTTTGTCGGCGCCAACTTTGTGGCCAGAACGGCGCCGTAGTCTTTGGCGCCAATGGAAAAGGTCAAGACAACTTTGTCGCCGCGACGTTCCGGAATGAGCTCAACTCCATGGTATAGATCAAAGTAGTGCATCCCTTCCTGGGCAGGCAGCTCCAATTGCGGCCCGGTGATGTTGTATTCATTTCGGTTGATGATCGTCCAGACGGTTTCCTCGCCGAAGGGCCAGCGGCTCGCAAACACACCGAAATGAAGCATTGGCGAAAAAGGCTCCCAGTCCCTGCTTACCAGAAACGGAGCAATTCCGCGTTCTATGGTTGCAACACGCCGGGTCGCCTCGCCATCCCGCGGAGTAATGCCGTTCCAAATGCCCCAGATATTTTCCCAGCTCTCCCAACCAATTCCGTTGAAGAAAGCGAACTGCAGATCGTCCGTCTTGTTGCGGTTCCAGCGATCTGAGATATTTACCATGTGCCGGGTTTCGAGCCATTTGTAACGATCCACACGCGGAGCGAACGGAAAATTATATTGGCCCCACGTTAACAGGTCGAAGGCAACGTCTTCATCAGGCGGGCCCCCCTCTGGTTGGAACGCCAACGGATGGCCAATCCGCTCGGCGGCTTCGACAAAGGCGCTGGGAACTCCGTCTTGCGTGTCGCCGTTGATGCCGTCTGCATCGATCTCGGCCATGAGCGAAGCGATAGCATCCGGCCAGGGCTTCCCAGGATCGCGTGTCCCCTGGTCCCACATCATCATGGGAAACAAAACGCGCACGCCACGCTTGTGAAAATCGGCGATCATCTGGCGAACTCCCGCAAGGCCTCCCGGCATGCAGCGGATCATGTCGTGCTGATTGCGATTGTCGATGCCCATGTTGGGGTATGTTGGCCAGATCAGCACTGCATCAATGCCTCCGTAACGCTTCTGCAGATCGTCCAGGTAGCGGTCGACGGTATATTTTCCGGCCACCGGGTCGTAAAAGAAGCGATCCTGCACCATCATCTGCGGTTGGATGAAGCTGGACTGCGTCCACCGAAGTTCCGGCATTTGGTAGCGTGAAGGGTCGTAGCCAATCCGAATGCGCCGCTCGTTCCGCCAGTGCGTCAGATCTGCGAGCCAACGCGCGTGGTCTTCTGGTGTGCAAGGGCTCGAGCCGCCTTCCCACGCGCCTCTCATCTCGAGGCATTTGGGGCCGGGGATTTGTTGCCACTCGGGATTCCAGGCGGTCGCGCCGCCCGGGACGTAGGCAGTATCCTGAGCCCAGCCGGCCACAACATACACAAAGATGAGGGCAGTTAAAGACAAGAAACGGAAACTCACACGCGCCTCCATATGGAAGATCGCGCGCCGACCGCGCTCGAAAGCCGCAATGTAAAACGTCTTAAAGCACGATGTCCAGCGAAGTCACAGGCCGCAGAGGCCGAACGATCGCTCCTAGTACAGGTCCGGCTGAGTGCTTTGACAACCAGGTGTTGTAAAAAAAAGGATACCAGTGGTGGTCGTGAACGTAGTGAACGTTTAAATTAGGGTTCGAGCGGCCAGCAGTGAAGAGAGAAGCAAGAACCTAACGATCATGCGCGGACTGTAGCGACAACCCCGCTGAAGAGCAACGCGATTACCAACGCAGGACCGGATAAACCAGTCAGAACGCCGAGTTTCCGCACTGATTTGATAAAACCGTCGCCCCGTACATGACGGCCTGTAGTCATCTTGATTTTCGACTCCGAATGGCCCCCGGCGGTTGGGCCTGGGTGGACTTGAACCGCCGACCTCGCCCTTATCAGAATTGAGGTCATTGGTGCCGCACGAAGAATTCGAGCTTGTGCCTTCTTTTGCAGGAGGCGTCATTTGCTTCAAGGAACCATCCTAGAAAGATCGAGAACTGAGAATCCAGCTGACTCTGCTGCCTTGGCCAACCGCTGGTCCCCGCAGATGAAGCTCCTCCTAGACGGACGCTGCCCGCACCAGACCAGGGAGGCAGCAAGTTGCAGGCCATCTGCCGCCCGCAAGGGATGCTTATCCAACAGCTGCGTTGCCAAATCTCGCACCTCATCGCCTGGAAGAATTTCCCTCCAGGCGCGGCCTAGCAAACGCAGACGCGCCACCGCACCTTGTTTGTCGACATCGCTCATCTCCTTTTCGCTATGGAGGCGGCAAATAGCGCTATGAACCTCTACGAGGCTTCCCCACCAAACTACAGGCGCGAATCTTCTCAGATGGGACTGGGCGTGACGGCTCGCAGCTTCGTGAACACAGAGCGGGACGAGCGCGCTCGCATCCCAGAAGGCGGTCGTTCTTTTCACAGTTCCTCTTCTCTGTCGGCCAAAACGGCGCGCATCGCCTTGTTTCCTTTGACACTTCCGGTTGGAATCTTCAGAAGCTCCTTCACATTGAGTCGCACCCTGGGTAGACGCAGTTTTCCCGCCGCGACCAGGACCAGTTCCTGATGGTCGGCATCTCCCGCCGAAAACGGTACGAGTTTGGCCACCGGGAGGTTACGGTCTCTGATCACCACTTCTTCGCCTCCCTTGGCGAATGAAAGGTACTTACTTAGCTGATTCTTCAGCTCCGCCACATTCACACTGCGCATTTTGGCCACTCCCTGCTCATGGCCATTATAGCCATGAAGGCCACCCTGTCCATACCAAAAACTGCGGGAGGGCTCGCCCCAACCAGAAGTGCCGTCCATAATCGGGGTTATTCATCGGCAGGGCAGCGATAAAGCCGCGAAGGCGCCGCTACTTCGCCTCGAACCAACGAGATAGAAACCCACTGCTGGTCGGCCCACCCTTAAAAAAAAGCATCTCAGGTGAAATATCCAGTCCACGATATGCGTACTGATATGTGGGAGCCACACATATGGACATGCCCCTGGAGCAGGAATGGAAGAAAGGCAGCGCTGAGCTACTGATTCTCTCTCTCTTCTCGAGAACCAGCCTCGCCATGGTTACGATATCGGGAAGCTCATCGAAAGCCGCTCGGGGGGCAAGTTGCGGTTCCACATCGCCTCGCTGTATCCGCTGCTCTACCGGCTCGAGAATCGCGGCTGGATTCAGGGACGTTGGGTCGAAAAACCCAATCAAAGAAGGCGGCGTTACTACCGTTTGACAGCGCAAGGCCAAAAGACTCTGGCCCAGCAGCGCCACAGCTGGAAGGAATTTGTCGGCGCGGTCAGCCGAATCACGGGGGTGGAACATGCCTGACTGGAAACAGGAGATCAGCAAACAATTGGTGGGGCTGAATCTTCCTCCCTGCCGCGAACAGGAAATCATTGAGGAACTCTCAATCCATCTCGAAGACCTGTACGAAGAAATCGTTGCCGGGGGAGCGACACCGGAGGAAGCCTCCCGCGAGGTCCTCTCCAGCCTAAGCCATAGCGATCTTCTGGCGGAATTGCGTGTCACCGAGCGCACGGCTCTCATCGACCCAATTCCCGAGGGCGTTGTGAATTCTGGCCATCTCCTTGCCGATCTCTGGCTGGACTTTCGTTATGCAGCACGAATGCTGCGCAAAACTCCCGGTTTCACGACTGCTGCCGTGCTCACCCTCGCGCTTGGCATTGGCGCGAACACAGCCGTCTTCACGATCGTCAATACTCTCCTCCTGAATCCTCTTCCCGTTGAGCACGCCTCGCAATTGGTTGCCATGAATACCGCGGTGTCCAAAAATACTCGTGAACCGGTCGATCTACGCCCGATCTCGTTCCTCAATCTCAAGGATTACCGGGAGAAAAACCACGTCTTCAGCAGCCTCGCCGGATACTCGTCCCTCACAACTCTTACCATATCCACGGGCCCAGAATCCCAACGTCTGTTCGCGGAAGTTGTTACTGGCAATTATTTCGATACTCTCGGTATTCGTCCTCAGATCGGGCGCTTCTTCTTGCGGGATGAGGACGTTACGCCCGGCGCCATCCCTGTTGTTGTCATTGGCTATGCGGCATGGCAGGGCCGGTTTGGTGGCGCTTCCGACATTCTGGGGCGAACCATCAAGCTGAATAACGTCGCATTCACAATCATCGGCGTAGCTCCCGAGGGCTTCAAAGGCGTTAACGCCATTTTCGGCCCCGACCTCTGGGTGCCGTCTATGATGGCTGAGCAGGTTCTGACCGCGCAGCAGCACAACGCCCTAGTGGACCGCGCGATGCTCACCTTCACTGGCGCGGGACGTCTCAAGTCTGGCGTCTCGCTAGCGCACGCACAGGCCGATCTAAAGACCATCGCCGATGCGCTTGAAAAAGAATATCCCGACACTAATCAGGGACAGACCGTCTCATTGGAGCCCATCACCGAAGCAGCGATCCCCACCAATCAGCGGCAAGGCCTCCTGCTCGGAAGCGTCTTTTTGATGGCCATCGTGGGATTAGTACTTCTCATCGCGTGCTCCAATGTTGCCAACTTACTCCTCGCGCGCGCCGCCGCCCGGCGCCAGGAGATCGCCGTGCGCATGGCACTTGGCGCCGGCCGCTGGCGTTTGGTCCGCCAATTGTTGACAGAAAGCGTTTTGCTCGGACTCTTAAGCGGCATCCTCGGATTCTTCTTTGGTTATGAGGGATGCCAGCTCCTATCGTTGTTTCGCCCAGCAGAAGTCGCGCAGAATTTTGTTGATCCACATCTCAATGCAAATGTGTTCGTCTTCGTACTCGTTGTCGCCCTCTTCACCGGCCTGATCTTCGGCATAGCGCCCGCACTCCGCTCTTCCCGCACTCCCATTGTCGAAGCGCTCAAAGAAGAAACGCGCACCGCTGGTCGCTGCGCCCGCCGCATCACTCTGGCGAACGCACTTCTGATGGGACAGGTCGCGGTTTCTCTCGTGTTGCTGGTTACCGCCGCGCTGTTTCTCCGAAGCGTCCAGCGTGAGTACAGAATGGATCCGGGCTTCGAGACCAAGAACCTGGCAATGTTCATGTTATATCCCGGTCAGCAGGGCTACGACCGCACGAGGACAGAACACTTCTACAAAGACGTGCGTGATCGACTCGCGACAGTTCCAGGAGTCGCCTCGCTCTCCTGGGCCACAAACTTGCCGCTGTGGCAGCGTACGGAAACTGGGATCGCGGTAGAAGGACACGAGAAGCGAAACAAGTCTGAGGCCATTTCGAGCGTTATAAATACGATTGACCTTGAGTATTTCTCGACGATGGGCATCCCTTTCCTCGCGGGCCGCGACTTCACCGAAGACGACCGCCAAGGCGCAACTCCAGTCGCAATCATAAACGACAACATGGCCAGCCGATACTGGCTCGACCAGAATCCCCTCGGCAAACGTCTCCAGCTGCCTGGGCAAACGGAGCTTCGTCAAATCGTCGGCGTCGTCAAAACCGCGGACTACCAAACTCTCGGTGAAGCCCCCCGGTCCTGCGTTTACGTCCCTCTTCGGCAAAATTATTCCGACTCGATGGTTTTGTACGTAAGGTTCGAGCGCAATCCCGAGCAAATCATTTCCGCTTTGCAGGGCGAAATTCGGAGCATCGATCCCACGTTGCCGATCAACGACATTCGGACAGGTACCAAGCTTATCGAGCAGGCGCTTTGGGGAGCAAAAATCGGGGTCGGATTACTCGGTGTTTTCGGATTCTTGGCACTCGGACTCGCCTCGATCGGGCTCTACGGAATCATGGCCTTCTCCGTGAATCAGCGCCAGCGCGAAATTGGTATACGCATGGCATTGGGGGCCGGCCAGTCAAGCGTGCTAAGTCTGATTCTTCTTCAAGGAATGACGCTCGTCACCAGTGGAGTTGGGCTCGGGTTGATTCTCTCGATCCTGCTTGGACGCACTCTGTCTAAGTTCCTTTACGGTATTGGCGCAAGCGATCTGCCGAGCTTCGCTGGGGCATCACTGGTTCTCCTGTTTGTGGCAATGGTCGCTTGTTACCTTCCGGCGCGACGTGCCAGCCGTCTTGATCCGCTCGTCGCGCTACGTGAAAACTAAATACTTGCTGCTCTTTGGCAACGGCCAAAATCGCCAAGTTAGCTAAGCGGACAAGCTTCGCTCACGATCAAGGAACGGCGTTGTGGGAAAGGAAAGGATGTTGCGGGTGTATTGTCGGCAAACAAGAAACACGCGCTGAGCAGCGCGTTGTTCAGGAGGGGTGAAGTCCCTCTGGCGCTCAAATGAGGGGCGCCATATCCAAAAGCGGGGTTCATAGCCTCGCTGGCCGGAGAACCGCCAAAGGTGGGGCAAGGTCGAGTCTGCGCAGGATTGCCGAAAATTACCGGCCAAAGTGTTTGCCCGTCACTCGACCATCATTTTCAAGCGATGTTCTTGACGGGGAGCGAAATCTCCATCTCCAGGCCACCATCGTCCCGATTGCGGGCGCGAATGCTGCCGCCGTAGACGATTGCGATTCTTTGTGCGATCGACAGGCCCAAACCGGTTCCGCCGGTCTGATGCTCGCGACCTTCCGTAACCCTGTAGAAAGGCTCAAAAATACGATCCAGGGCCTCCGGCGGCACGCCGCCGCCGCGGTCGGCAACCAGAATTCGCGCACAGTCGGAGCCGTTGTCGATGACTTCGAGTGACAGCGAAACTTCCGTCTGTGGCTTGGTGAAGTGAACTGCGTTCCTGACCACGTTTTCAATGCAGCTTCGTAGGAGCGCCGGATCTCCTTTGAGCCAGCAATCGTCGGCGCGCGAGATCACTACCGATTTTGCATCTTCCTTGACTTCGAAGCCCGCATCTTCCGCAACGCTTTCCAGAATCGACCGGAGGTTCACCGGTGTTTCGGTCTTGTGATCGTCCCGTGTTTGGAGCCGCGTCAACGTCAGAATCTGTCCGATCAAAATGTCGAGGCGGCGCAGGTCCGCTTGCATGCGCTCGACGGAATCGGTCTTGCCGCGCCGGACGAGCTCGAGAGAAACGTTCAGGCGAGTGAGTGGGGATCGTAATTCGTGGGAGATATCCGCGAGGAGCTCCAGTTGTTTGTGCAGCAGTGCTTGCACACGGTCTGCCATCCTGTCGAAGTCCCGCGCGAGGTCCGCCAATTCATCATTGCGCGAACCTATCGCCGGTAACGCCCGAACTGATAGATCTCCATCCGAGATTTTACCTGCCACACTTTGCAGGGTCCGGATGGGCGCCGCGAGATGCCGCGCGAGGAGCAGGCAAAGCAATGCTCCGACTAGAGCGGGCATGAGCCATGCGAAAACAACCGTTGCGAGTGCCCCTTGTATAAGACCACCGTAGGGAATCAGCACTTTTGCGACCAGGATGTATTTTCCATCCGAGCCATCAATAACGGAGGCCCCAGTCCAAACAATGCCGGTGTGAAATTGTGTTTCCCCAGAGGCCCGCGCTTTCGCGAGAACTTGCTCCGCGCCGGCTGGCACACCCCGCCCCAGGATGTCCCGGCCTTGTGGGTCCAGGAAGGTTGCTTGGAGATGCGAGGACTCTTCAATCTCTTTCAAATATTCCGCAAGCCGCTGCTCCCCGCCGTGAACGTAGATGTCCATGGCGCTGCGCGCATACTGGTCCAGAACACCGATCATCCAACTCGGTCCGAGCGATTGGGAATGAGTGGCGACGGTGACGACGAAGACCGTCGCGCTCACGACTCCCGAGGCGAATAAGAACCAGAGAAAAATCTTGAGGTAGATCCCTCGAATCATCGGCGCTCCTCGATGATTTCTCCAGTGTAGGCATAACCGGCTCCGCGCACATTCTGAATGCGCTCAACTTCGCCGACGTGTGTGCCCAGTTTTTTGCGAAGATTGCTGATGTGATTGTCGATGCTGCGGTCAAGAAACCCGATCGCCCGGCCCAAAGCCGCCTCTGCGATTTCCTCGCGAGAGAGAACTTTGCCGGCCGAGCGGACCAACAAGAGAAGAATGTCGAACTCCGCTCCCGTCAAAGCGACGTCGCTGCCATCGCGAGCGACTCTTCTTTGCACACAATCGATCTGGAGATCGCCAATCCTGAAGACTTCCCGCGGCGCCGAACTACTCTTCCGCCTTAGAATGGCGCGCATCCGCGCCACAAGCTCCCGCGGATTGAAGGGCTTCGGCAAATAATCGTCAGCGCCGCGCTCGAGCCCTGCAATGCGGTCCGCTTCGTCGCCGCGGGCTGTCAGCATGATCACCGGGACTTGCGAAGTGAGGCGAATGCGTCGCAGCACCTTGCGGCCGTCCCCGCCCGGCAGCATCACGTCCAGAATGACGAGCTCAAATTCTCCTTTGAGGGCGTACCGAACGCCAGAATCCCCGTCGTGGACGGCCTTGACCTCGAAACCGTCCATGCCCAGCAGCTGCTTCAGCGAAGAGCACAACTCTACGTCATCATCGACGAGCAAGACCGGGATCGATTTCATGCTCGGTGTGTTCTCGCGTGACTTTTGCTGCGAACGCATGATCGAGGCCCGATTGCAGTGCATTTCGCTAGACCAGGAAGAACCCTGCCAGGACACACTATTCAACTATTAACACAGAGGAATGACGGAAAATGTAAGAAAGTGTCCGGTCTTGAAAGAACGGTGCATCGGGAAGGTCCGGCCGTCGCCGACACTTCCTTACACTACACAGGCGGTTTCCCGACACTTCCTGACAGTGTCCGCACCGTCGGCTCGTCTATCCTGTGCCCAGCTTGGCAGTATCGCGGGTGAGGAGGATATGCATTTTCCGCCGCCGCCGTTCATGCAGCGAAAAAAGCGTCGGAATTCGGGAAGAACGAACGCGTCCGAAACCACGACAGGGAAAAGAGAGTAACAAAGGAGGGCAGGGACACATGATGAAATCGATCCTGATGGCCCTTGCTTTTTTGCTTTTGGCCGCGGTTGCACTCGCACAGAACACTACCGTAGCCGACGTGGCGGCAGGATACTCAGGCTTTTATGTAGTCAAGGGCTTTACCTTCTACGCGAACGGCGGCAGCGGCTCGGTCGCCTTGAATGCCAGCAATTGGCTCGGCCTTGTCGGCGATTTCGGCGCGTATCGCGCTCCCTCCGGAGTGAACAACTTGACCGCCGAGACCTACACGTTTGGCCCGCGATTTTCCTATCGCCACTTAGATAGACTTGCGCCCTTCGCGCAGCTTCTCGTCGGCGGCCTACATTCCTCTGTGGTAACTTCAGCCTTTACCAACGCCTCGAACTCGTTCGCCTTTGCCGCTGGCACCGGCGTTGACCTTGGACTGGACAGCGGCGGAAGACTCGCGTTCCGGCCGCAACTCGACTATTTCGGCGTGCGCGCGAAAGGCAGCACCTTAAGCAACGTTCGCTTCTCCGTCGGCATCGTGTTCCACATTGGGAAAAAGTAGTGGCCCGAGAAACCCGGGGTGGGAAGATGAATCAGCGCCGAGCCTCTTTCCTCGTTCTGCTTCTTGCATGCACCGCGGCAGGTTGCGGCCGCTCGTCCTACTCCGGGCCGCCACCGCAGTTGCTTGTCACTAACACTAAGGACCTTGGTCCGATCCCGACAAACCCGGACATTTTGGGGAGAGACGGTGCCTACAGCGCGTTGTTTCAAGGTGCCTCCGTGTGGCTGTACGGCGACACGTTTATCGCCAAGGCCGACGCGCAAAACCGGACGTTGCTTAGCGATTCCTGGTCGTTCACCACAGATCTGAACGCGCAAAGCGGACTCACGGGATTTCAGGAACGCCTGGACTCCACGGGCGCGCCGACCATGATTCTACCGGAGACACCCGCAGAGCAGGCATTCAACCAAGCGCACAACGTGAACAACTGCCAGGCCCAGCCTTGCGGCGCGCGGTGGGCGCTGTGGCCGGGGGCGATCGTGGTCAATCCGGCGGACAACACCGCCTTGATCTTCTACACAGTGGTGAGCGCGCAGCCGGGAGCCTTTAACTTTCAAGGCATCGGCACTTCGGTGGCTACGTGGCAGAGCCTGCAATCGCTGCCGCAGAGGCCGACACTCAATCCACCCATCGTGGCGAATCATCCGGACCTGGTATTCACGCAAAACGAGCCCGGATTCGGGTCAGCGGCGTTCATAAGCAACGGGGCGCTTTACGTGTATGGCTGCGGAATTGGGACCAACGGCGCCGACAAAGGATGCAGGCTCGGAAAAGTGGCTCCGTCGAGCGCACAGGACCGCAGCGCCTGGACGTTCTATGCCGGTAACGAGAATTGGTCTTCGCAACTAGGCGACGCGGTGTCCGTGTTTACCGGCGACGACATTCTCAGCGTATCGTGGAACAACTACCTTCAGAGCTACGTCGCGATCTATAGCCAGGTGTTTTCCCAAAACGTCATGATTCGCACTTCCCCGAAGCCGGAGGGGCCGTGGTCGGGCGAAACTGTCGCGTTCGTTGCCATGGCTCCGAGCAGCGGCAATGTGTTCGACGCGCATGCTCATTCCGAATTTGACTTGAACGGAGGACAGACCATTTTCGTATCCTACTCGAGGTCAACTCCCGCGCCGTTCTCCAGCGAAGTCCGGCTGGTGTCGCTGACGTTCGAGCGTACCAATTCACCTGCGCTTTGAGCGGGCAACCCGCCGCCAAAATGGGCCTTGCGTGCCTCTGCTTGAACCGAGGTTCGTTGCCGAACGCCCACTACATCGAGAAGCAAACGCACTGTGACCGACTTCGAATTCATTTCAGCCGGATTTCGGGTGGATTGTCGGCAATGCTGAAGTTGGATCACGCGTGGCGAGTCTCAACTTCTCAACTGACGGACTGTCCTTGACCCTATCGGAATCGACGGCATCGCGACACGGAAATAAGCGTCCCGTGCACATCAAAGGCGGCACCAGCAAATTCGCAGGAGCAACGGGTGACTTCAACAACATCGGCGCTGCTCTCGGTACTGGCAGAACCGTTTTTCGGTACAGTGGACAAGTTTGCTTCGGAGGACAGGACTGAGATCTGCCTTCTTCCCCTTGAGCCCGTTTTACAAGTTTTTGCGATTTGCAGGGCAACGGTTGTAGTCATAAAGTTGAATTCTGCTCTGCGCGAGAATTTCTCCGGGCAACCTGCTATTCTCGCTTTGATCGCGGCGAATCAAGACCGCGGAGGCTGCTGTGGAACTGGAACCCGCCATCCTGAAGAAACTCCCCAAGGTTCTCTTGCACGAGCATTTGGATGGAGTTCTCAGGCCGGAGACGGTCATTGACCTGGCAAAGAGCAGCAACTATACCGAGCTTCCCAGCTGGGATCCCGCGCAAGTCGCAAAGTGGTTCCACCAGGGCGCGAACCAGGGAAGCCTGCCGAAATATCTCGAAGGCTTTGCGCACACCATCGCCGTGATGCAAACCGAGGAAGCACTTGAGCGCGTTGCTTACGAGCAGGCGGAAGATCTCAGCCGTGACGGCGTGATCTATTTTGAGACTCGCTTTGCCCTTCGTATTCTCTGCCATTAGCACTGACCCTGCGTGTCCGCCCGCTCCTTCGGGCCGATAAAATCATCGCTGGCCAATGTGCGCGCGACTGTCAGAATGCGCTGGCGAGCCCAACGGTTGCAGTCATAGAGTTGGTGGATGTCATTCAGTTTCATTCCATGGCGCAATCTGCAACGTGCTCCGTTGGGTGCGAGCCGGTCAAGCAGCTGACGCCGATGACCGGAATGGCAGCTTTTGCCCGGATGCGACCTGCTCAACCAACTTGTCGAAAGGACTATGTCCCTTCTCGCGTTGCCGCGTCCCGACCATTCCGGCGGCCAAGATGCTACCGATCAATGATTGGCCTCTATTGAGACGAGTCTTGCTAGCTCGGCACTTGGTCGATTCGAATGGCGCGCATTCCTCAATAATTCCGCCGATGGTCGCACACCTCAGTTTTAGCTCCGATCTCGACTACTCAATGGGAAAGCAGTCTTCTATCTAAAATGTAGGCAGTACTCCTCCCGCCACCCTTGTCCTGCTTCACGATTCTTTTCTCGATCAGGTCCTGAATGTCGCGTAACGCCGTATCGTGCGAAGTCTTCGCAAGTTTTGCCCATTTTTCTGTCGTCAGTTTTCCTTCGAAGCCGTCCAGCAGCCGATTGATGATCTCTTTTTGGCGCTCACTGACATCAATCGATCCTTCCTTCAAGCGCCGCCAGAATGCATCCTTTTCGAGAACCGCAGCGGTCAACGATTTTGCCTTTGCGATCGCACGCCCAAGGCAGTCTAAAAACCACGTCAGCCATTCGGTGACATCCATTCCACCCTTTTGGGTCGACGCGAGAATCTCGTAATACGCTTTGCGCTCTTCCCGAATCTGCGAGGACATGCTGTAGAAACGTTGTGCGCTGTTTTCTAGACGGGCCAGGCACATCTCGGTGATCGCGCGCGCGATTCTTCCGTTTCCATCTTCCAAAGGATGGATGGTCACAAAATAGAGGTGCGCCAGGCCTGCTTTGATAAGTGGCTCACTCGCGGCATTTCTGTCTTCAAACCAAATCAGAAACCGTTTCATCTCCGCTTCCACTTGCTCCGCTGCGGGAGCTTCGAAGTGAACTTCTTGTTTTCTTTCTGGACCCGAGACAACTTCCATTGCGCCTTCACGCCAGGCACCCGTCTTGATTTTGCGCATTCCGCTGCGCCCGGTCGGGAACAATGCCGCGTGCCACCCGAAGATCCTCTCTTCGGTAAGAGGGGACGCGTAGTGTTGCGTCGCATCGAGCATCATCTCGACCACACCTTCCACGCCGCGGTCCGCTGGGCGAGTGCCCGCCGCTTCAAGCCCCATGCGGCGTGCGAGCGAAGACCGGACGCTCTCCGCATTCAGTTCTTGTCCTTCGATCGCCGAGGACGTCACCGTCTCTTCCGTGAGCGCCGTCAACGTTGCTTCATTCTTCAGTTGATAGCCCAGGTTTTTCATGTGCCCGAGGAGCATGCCTTGTTCATAGCGCGTAGCTGACAGATGCCGGACAAGGCGCTCTGCGTTCCACCTGAACTGCGGCCAGTCCTGCGACATATAGATGTAGTTCATATTCGACGCTTATTCTACGCACTATTCGACGCACGATTCCACAATAACCTGCGCTCATTCTACGCATCAATCGACACATTGAAACAAGTACCTATTTTACAATAAGATACCGAAGACCCGGGCTTTACTTACAACTGCTGGCGACCTCGCTTACGACCTGCTGGGCACACCTTCCGCTAGACCGTGAAAACTTGCGAGTTGGCTTAAGGCAAGTTGTTTGATTCGTCAAACGTGCGTATTACGAATCGACGCAGACGGAACATGGGAGGAAATCGCCAATCTGAGCGCGTTTATTATGGCTAATCCGACGGCAAATGAAAATCCGGGCGATTTCGAGCCAGACGGCACCTGGTACAGCATGGTGAGCGCTCGCGGCTTGCTGTATGCAGTCGAGCCAAATCACGGCGAGCTAGACCCTATTTCCGCCAAGGGTGTTATTGAGCGCGTGGCGGACATCTCCCTAGTCAGGGACACATCGTTCCCACGGCCGTCGCTTACCACGGCGGGCATTTCTATGTCGGAAATCTCGGTACGTTCCCGATCATCCCGGGCGCATCGAAGATTTTGAAAATCTCGCCCGGCGGGGAGGTTTCCACCTTCGCTACTGGGTTCAATACTATTCTGGGTCTCGTTTTTGACGACGATGGCAATCTGTAATGTCCTGGAAAACACCACCGGCGCGCCGATGCCCACGCCCGGTACAGGCAAAGTTCTCCGCATTAGCGAGAGTGGCAAAATCACTGAAATTGCTGCAGGCTTGTTTCTCCCGACGGGCATTACGTATGGTCCCGATGGTAACCTCTACGTATCCAACGTTGGCTTTGGCCCTCCACCGATCGGCCTCGGCCAAATCTTAAAGATCACTCTGCCAGAGGACTAGACGAAGCTGGTACAGGGGTGCTCGTAGTATCACAGAGGAACTCGGCAAACCTGCACCTCAAGGAGCGCCGTCGGGTTTTGGGAGATCAAACAGAAGCGGAGCCCGTGCTGGACAGCATATAGCACTATGTACCCGGCGCTGGTGGTAGTAGGTCTTTCTTGTCGAACGCCACTTGATGGCGCCCGCTACTTCGCCTCGAAGCAACAAGATAAAAACCACGACTGGTCCGGTTAGATTTACAATCCAGCTGCAATTCATCTACAGTATCTACCAGACGTTGTACCATTGGCCCGGGCGTGGAATCACACCGGCCTTTCGGACGGAGAACAGCCGTAAGCTGGCTCTACCCGTGCGCTTGCAGGACTTCAACACATCGCCCGGCCATCGCTCTTGGAAGTTAGAGCTTCTCCTGTGCCTGGTTTTCCTACTTTCCGTCCCCCTCCTCAGGCCCTGGGTGCGGGGCGATGGTGTCGGCTACTACGCCTTTGTCCGCGCTCCGCTCTTCGAGCAGAGTTTCGATTTCACTCACGACTATCAACACGCGAGTCGACTCCGTGAAGTCTGGGCCTACCGCGAGCTACCCTACTTCTTCGTCTGCCGCGAACCGAAGCCGCCAGAGTCCATCTGCGGAAAGACTCGGCGCCACGGGGACCTTTCCAGACTTCGCAAATTTTGGCCCAACTGGTCTTTCGCCCGGAAAATCATCATCCTTACCGCTGGAAGCCGCCTATTCAGCGCGCGCGCAATCTCGGAGTAGCTCATTCGCTTGTAGTAACGCAAAAAGAGTGCAACCTTATATTTTTCTGGCAAGCGAATCAATTGTTCTCTCACCTGGCGATGTTCTTCCCTACGCAGAATCTGGGAGAGTGGCGAAGGAGTCGAATTGTCGCGGACCTCGCTAAGGTCGGTTCCCGCAACGCACGAATTCTTCTCCCGCTTTCCTTGCCGCAGCTTATCAATGCAATGCCGGCCTGCCACCTGCGCGAGCCAAGGCGGGAAGGACGAAGCCTCGTCTTTTCTCTCCAGAACCCTGTGTAGCTTCAAAAAAACCTCTGCCGCGGCATCTTCAGCGTCTTCCTCGTGTCGGAAGAACCGTCGACAGACCCGCAAAACGTGGCGATGGTGCTCCGTGTAGATTGTGCTTAATACTTCAGGTGAGGTTTGTCGGGCTTGGTTCAAGGCCGCGGCGAGCCCAGTTTCTGCGATGAGGAGTGAAGTGGATCCAGTTGCCATCGGTCGTCCTATCTCTTTGAATTTGGGCACACTACCAGCGTCCGCGCTCGTACCACATAATTGCCGGGAGCTCGCGGTGTTGCGCGATCCAACTATTTGGATCTTGTTTGCAGAAATGTCTTGGCCTTGCGCACGGCTTCTGCCTCCTCTTAGAGCGGGACTGCCCGCAGGAAAATTTTCGCTTCTCACGAATTACCTCTGCTTTCTGAAGATATTCCCCAAGAGGACTTGGCGGCATCGGATGAACCTCGCGATAAGGAGCAGCCTCAGGGTTTCGTCCATCGAAACAGACAACGTCGCACAAGCAGGGGAGCCCTTGGAAGTTTCTAGCTGTTATGAACGGCTAAATTCTGCGACGCGAGTAACGTTAGGAGGCTGGCAGGCGATGGAAAGCTGAAGGTCGCATGAGTGAAGCCTGGTTGTCGCTCCCCGGAAACTGTGAAATCTTCTCTGCTGGACTTGTCTTCGGTGTGAAAACGGGACGCCGTGCGACTCTGCATACACGCCAGACGTGAGGCTGACGTACTTGCCATCGCGCCCCCATGGAAACTCAAGCCGAAAGACGCCGTCCGGGCGAGGATCTGGAGTGTGAGAGAGCCCGATCCATTGCGCCATGAAAGCAGGGTCAGTAAGGAAGCCAAACACTGTCTCGGGTATTGCCGCGATGAACACCTCGCGTTCAATGATCACGCGCTCAGAGCTCATCGACGTCGCCTTTTCCTTTGCGCGGCCTCAGCTTCATCTTTGAGCCGCGCAAGGCGGTCGTTCCAGAAAGCTCCAAGCTCGGCACGGAGGCGCGCCAGTTCCCGTCGATCCGCCAGATAAATCCGCCGCGTGCCGGCGCGCCGCATCGTCAAAAGACCGCTCGCAAGCAAGATGCGGACATGTTGTGAAATAGCCGGCCGCGTCACGGTGAACTTCCGGGCTATCTCACCCGCCGTACGCTCCTTGCGCCAGACAAGTGCGAGAATTTGCCGCCGCGTCACATCTGCCAGGGCCCGAAGTGCCGAATCCATGAATATAAACGTAAGAAATGTCTAACGTAAGAGTCAAGTTTCAATTCTGTGGTGCGGCACTTCCATAAGTCCGGACAATATGAAGTCTTGGTGCGCCACACAGTATCCTCATGTCTCTATGCGATATCTTTCTTGTCCCTACTTGACTTGCCTGCTCGTGGTCACATAATGCGCGTCTGTGCTCCAAGAGCTGATCTTGCTTCGCCGTCGTAGCAATCTTTCGTCAACCAGACCGCGAGGCAGTTCAGGTGGACTCAGCGGGAAAGGACTAACCGATGCAGCGAAACCGTAAAATACGCGCATATCTGCACTTCGGGATGATCGCCGTGGTTGCGCTCTTGTTTGGAACCTTGCAACTCCGTGGACAGACGAAGTCTAAGGTCAGCGTGGACGTCAATGGTGTCGGACTTCATGGATATGACCCAGTCGCTTACTTCACGGAGGCAAAGGCCGTCAAGGGAGATCCTAAATTCAGCGCCAGCTACGGCGGCGCGAGTTATGAATTCAAATCCGCAGAAAACAAGGCAGCGTTCGAGAAAGAGCCTGCTAAATACGCACCACAGTATGGCGGATACTGCGCCATGGCTATGACCATGGGCAAGCTGGAAGACGCAGACCCGAACTTCTTTCTCGTTCACGACGGAAAGCTGCTTCTCCAACGGAACGAGAAAGCACACATGATGTTCTTGAAAGACCCCTCTGGAAATCATCAGAAGGCTGACCAACAGTGGGCCAAGCTGCAAGAGGGGCGTTCAAACTAAAAACAGCGTCCCGGCTAGGCTAGTCTAGACTAGCCAAATCGTATATGCGGGTCATGGCGCTTTAGTGCATGAACTGAGATAGAGCATCCGCCCTTGTTACGGAATCGACGCTTTCAAATCCAACGGGAACTTGGTTGGCACAAGAGATGGCGGTCTGAGCTTGCGTTGCCCCTACTGATTCTGTCCCTTCGCCGCTGGGGGCGAATTAGTCTTAGCCACGATTCCAGGCTAGCACTAGGGGCGAACTCCTGGAATGTTTACGCGAATTCGATACAGGCCCGTTTGGGCGCACAGATACAGCGTCTTTCCGTCTTCGTCGCCCCATGCGAGGTTATGCGGATGCTCTGGCCCGACAACCGTGCCGAGGTGCTTCCCCTCGGCCGAGATGATCCAGAGTCCACCTGGACCAGACAGATACAAATTGCCGTTCTGGTCGACCTTCATCCCATCCCAAGCGTTTTCATCTCGTTCGTTCGTCGCGTCGAGGAAGATCTCCCCATCCGATAGGCTGCCATCGGGATGAACAGCGTAACGCATGATCACCTTGCGTTTGTCGTCCCAATCGTCTACATACAGGTATTTCTCATCTGGCGAGAAAGCCAGACCGTTCGGTCCTGTTAGATCCGTTGAAACCAGCTTCAGCTCACCGCCGATCAAGCAAAAAACCCCGCTAAACGGAAGCTCCTTGCGCGGGTCGTCGAAGAATTTTGGCAGGCCGAACGGAGGATCGGTGAAGTAAAGCGCGCCATCAGAGCGATACACAAGATCGTTGGGGCTATTCAATCGTTTGCCCTGATAGCGATTGGCCAGAATCGTGAGCTGGCCGTTCTTCTCCAGCCTTGTGACGCGGCGGTTTCCGTGCTCGTTGATCGTGAGCCGGCCTTCCTTATCGAGTGTTAAACCGTTCGAGCCCGGCTGGCCGTACTCGCCGATATCCATGCCCGTATAGCCACTGTGCGTCCGATAGATGGAGACTCCGTCATTCTGGGACCAACGGTAGATCAGGTTGTTGTTCGGATCGCTAAGCAGTAGGTATCCGCCGTCGCGCACCCACACCGGCCCTTCCGTAAAGAGGAATCCGCCCGCGAGTTTTTCGATTTTGGTTCCCGGCGAGATGAGTGCGTCCAGGGCCGGATCGAGGCGGTTGATCTTCGTTTCGACTTCTCGAAGTCCAGTACCGTGGCCCTTCCCAAAGAAGTCAAGCGTCGCCGACCTCACCCAGATGAAATTGTCGGGGCTGCCGGAGATCGGGCCGTTAAACCCAAAAACAGCGATCTGGAACTTTTCTCCGGGATGAGCATCGCGAGTGAGAATCACGCGATTCGGCGCGTTGAACCCTTTCACGACTGAGCCACCGCTTTGTCCTAACACGGCCGGCAGTTTCCCGTTCACCCAGACCTCAGCGTAATCGTCGATTACGATCTCAAACACGGCGGTCGTGCCGGCAGTCTGCATCGCTGCGACCTTTTCTGGAATTGTGATGTTGATGCGATACCAGTTGAAGCACACCTTGCCGCCCGCTCTCCGCGCAACAAGAGTTGTAGGGTCAATCGAACTCCATTTCGAATCGTCAAAGTCCGCCGCGCCTGCGTGCGGTGCATAGTCGTACGTTTTGATAGGCGCACCCGAGGGCTTCAGGTCTGCACCCGGTCCCCGGAAGTCTACGTTAATGATCTTCACGTCGCTATAGCGCCACCGCCCTTTGACTAGCTGCACACCCTCGCTCGTGCGCAGGTCGATCGTCGCGTCGGGGCGGCCGTAGGGTGGTTGCTGAGCGGCCCAGTTCTGGGCTCCAGCATTCCGGGACAACAGGACCAGTAGCAAGGCTGCCGAAAGAAACGCAAAGCGACGAGTCATGGACATGCATTCCCTAGCGGACTTTGACGGTGAAGTATAGGAATGGCGCCCGGACCCTCTTGAACCAATGCGGAACACCGTTAGGGATGATTATCGTGTCTCCGGGAGTCAACTCGCGGGTTTCGCCACCATTAATTTCCTTTCCGCGAATCTCATCTTCCGCCATTGGTTTGCCTCCGATCATTGTTCCACCGGTGACGACCGTGGCCGAACCCTTCAACACATAGAAGACGTCCGTGTCCTTGGTATGAATCTCGACGAGGCCAGGTTCGTCCCGGCGGCTAGCGTTGACCTGGTAGTTCCGTCCGCCGCTTTCGCCGTCAAAAAGAACCTCACCCTTCTCGAAAGCCGCGTCGGTCTGGCCCTTCGAGAAGTAGGTGACGGGCAAGTTGGCGACCTTCTCAGGATCGCCTCCGAAGGTCTTTACCGCGTCCGCCCCTGCAATCGCGAGCTGTTCATCCTGTGCGGCACTCGACGCGCCGCTCACACCAACGCCGCCGATAATCTGTCCATCGAGGACTATCGGGATCCCGCCCTGGAGCGGCGTGAAGAACGAGTCCGGCAGCGCAGCCATCGCCGTGCGGCCTTTGTTGATGATGTCCTCAAAAACCTTGGTCGGCTTCTGGAAAAGCACGGCTGTCCGGGCTTTTCCAATGGAGATGCTTGCGCCAGCGGCAAAAGTTCCATCGAGCCTTTCGAGGGCCATCAAATTTCCGCCTGCATCAACCACTGCGATCACGCCGCCGGGCGCTTTGTTTTGCTTTGCGTATTCCTCCGCCGCTGCGATCACCTTCCGCGCACCGTCCAACGTCAGAGACTTCTTGTCCGCCACCTGAGCCTCTACCGGTCTTCCTAGCGCCGCACCGACGATCAATAGCGTCGTTGCGAGAATTTTTATGGAGTTCATTTGGTCTTCCTCCTTTTGAGACTAAGCCGCTGCTGAGGTCGAAACTCATTCAGCCGCCGGACTGAACGAGTGGCATCAGTATGGCGCGCTGTCCTCCCGCGACCTCTCGTAAACAGTTCGCGCATCTCAGTCGAAGTGGCGGCGAGGGGACAAGGATTTGTTGAGGGAAGACGCCTGGTAGGCCCCGTGGTGGGGAAGGGGACAAGCGGAGACTTGGATTCATCCGCGTCAAGGGGAATGATTTCCAGATGCATCGTCACCCCATCGATTTCTCGCAGGGAAGCGGCGGGAACCGCGCCCAAGTTCCTTGTCTGCGGAAACGAACCGTGAGTCGAGCGAACTTCCCTTGCGAGCGAATTATCTGGGACTCAGCATGAGCGTCAAGTAGGGACAAGAAAACAACTTAGAGACCCGGAAGATAGTCGCGTGCACATCTTCCCTGAAGCCACGCTTAAACCATCTCAGTGTTTACCTGTGCGACGACTTACCGCGTTGAGTCAGCCGAGCGGTTACAACTTAGAAGAGGCCTGTCTTTCGTAAATGATAGAGGAGGTTGTAATACAACCCGATATCCACCCGCTGCTGGGGCGTATTCGTGGCCGCATGGGTCGTTGCCTGTGTGGCGAACATAAGTATGCTGAAAGCTTGATTAACCGGAACCTTGATCGTCAGAAAGAGGCGCTGCCCCCGACCATATCGATCCGAGTTCAATATGAGACGATCGATGTCTGTGTAACCGCCGCCCGCAATGAGTT
>Ga0182034_10000309_pt1 | contig 21595 bp, 20 predicted proteins | sample flu12Cox44000172_FD_125972 | JGI IMG/M metagenome (GOLD analysis project Ga0182034, IMG submission 125972) | Lab enrichment of tropical soil microbial communities from Luquillo Experimental Forest, Puerto Rico - flux4day.12C.oxic.44.000.172 | ecosystem: Environmental > Terrestrial > Soil >... | reverse complement strand
TAGGGGAAGAGCGATTCCAGGAAATTGTTCTCGATCGCTATGGTGTAGTCGTCGATCTTGGTCACTGCCTTGACGTTGCCGAGGAACCCCCTCGTATAAGTGAATTGCTGAGGCGAAAAGTTCGGCGCCTTCTCGTCCATGCGCATCTGGAAATTCCAGACGACATCATCGGCGGTGAATTTGCAGCCGTCATGCCAGGTGACTCCTTGGCGCAGATGTACGATCCAACGCATGTGATCGTTCGGATCGATCTCGTAGGCGGTGGCGAGGCCGGGTTTCGGTTCGGACGGCTTGTCGAACTTCGAGAGGTCCCATAAGAGCAGCGCATCGTAGAGGTTGTAGCCGACGAAGCGATAGCCTTCGAAACCCTGATCGGGATTGCCCGTAGTCACCGGGATGTCGCCGGCGGTCATGCCGACGATCAAGGTGCCGCCCGCAGTGACAACCCCGGTCGGTGCGGCGGACAAGATCATGGTAAAGAGCGCTGCAGCGATAACGGATCGCTGGCGGCGCAAGGGAACGGACAACGCGGCGCGGCATAAGGCCATGGACGCTGCTCCCGAGGCGACTGAGAGCACAATCTCAAGCAGAAAGCGTGCCAAGCCTCGGCCGGGGATCACGCCGCGGGTCGACAAATGCGCAGGTGGTGACCGCGGATTAGCTGCTCATTATTTGGACAACAATGCGAACAACGATAGGCATGACGGTCGGCGCGCCGGTCATCGCTCCAAAGCTTCAGGCGAAAAGGCGTTCCTTTTCGAGGCCGTCATATAGGTGGGCGACGAAGTCGCCGTAGCCGTTCCATTTGAACGTAGGCCGCCGCCCGTCGATGCCGAGCACCCGCTCGGTTGCCTGGCTCCAGCGCGGATGCGGCACGTCCGGGTTGACGTTCGCCCAGAACCCGTACTCGTTGCCCTGCACCGTTTCCCAGAAAGACACCGGACGCTTCTCGGTAAACGAAAAGCGCACGATCGATTTGACGGATTTGAATCCGTATTTCCACGGCAGCACCAGGCGTAACGGCGCCCCGTCCTGCTTGGGGACGGGCTTGCCGTACATCCCGACTACAAGAAACGCGAGTTCGTTACCGGCCTCGGCGATTGTGACCCCCTCGATATAGGGCCAGGGATACCAGAATTCCTTCTGCCCGGGCGCCGTCTTCGGATCGAGGAAGGTCTCCATCTGCACATATTTCGCCGAGCCCAAGGGCTTGGCGAAATCGACAAAGGCGGCCATCGGAAATCCGCTCCACGGCACCGCCATCGACCAAGTCTCAACGCAACGGTGACGGTAAAGCCGTTCTTCGAACGTCATCTTCTTTAAAAGATCGTCAAGGTCGACCGTCATTTCCTTGTCGACGAGCCCGTCAATCTTGACCGTCCACGGACGGACCTTCAGCGCCTGGGCCTCCTCGGCAATCGATTTTTGCGAGCCGAACTCGTAGAAGTTGTTGTAGTACGTCGCCAGTTTCTCGTCGGTCAGCGGCCGATCGAGGGTGTAACGCGGATTCTGCTTTGCCGGAAATAAACTAGCCGAGGGGTCTTCTCCGGCCAGGGCGAAAGACGTGAGAACTCCGGGGGCGAGAATAGACCCAGCCGCCACCGCCCCGATCAGCTCGCGCCGTCCGAGGAACACGCCTTCCGGGGTCGCCTCGCTTTCGCGTAGCTCCCACCCTCTTCTGCGCCGAATTAGCACCGCCGCACCTTTCAATCTTCTCGACCTTCTCGACCGAGAAGTCGGTACTCATGCTGCGGGCGCCAAGTCACGGTTTCGCGAGGCGTGCGCCGAACCGTTGTTGCTATTGCGCGGCCTCCGCCGTGCGCATGGCGAGCACCTTCTCCGCCGGCCGTCCCGTCATCTCCTGCATGTGGTCGAAGCGGTGGGCGAAGCTGCCGACCCCGAGCGTCAGCGAACGCAGCTCGACGATAAGGTCATGCAGCTCGCTTTGCGGCATATGGGCGCTGACCACGTCCCACCCTTGCCAATCCGGTTTGGCGTCGTAGCCGAGGATCTGGCCGCGTCGGCCGGAAACCAGCCGCTGGACCCGGGCGGTGAATGCGTTCGGGACCGATATCTCGACCAGGTCGATCGGCTCCAGCAGGATCGGCTCGCATTTTGGCAGGGCCTCCTGGACCGCCTGCCGCCCGGCAGTGTGGAACGCCTGGTCCGAGCTGTCGACGGTGTGGAACTGGCCGGTGACCAGATTGACCGCGACATCGATGACCGGGAAGCCGAGGGGTCCTCGGCGCAGCGCCTCGATTACTCCTTCCTCCACTGCCGGGATGTAATTGCGCGGGATCGCTCCACCGACGACGCTGTCGGTAAACGTGAATCCTGAGCCGCGCGGCAGCGATTTCACCTCGACTGTAACATCGGCAAACTGCCCGTGCCCGCCGCTCTGCCGCTTGAAGCGGGAGTGTTGCTGAGTACCGCGCCGGATCGTCTCCTTGTACGGGGTCCCGGCGGGCTTGCCGCTGACCGCCAGATTGTTGCGGTTGCGCAGCCGGTCGAGAGCGATCTGCAGATGAATGTCGCCCTGCCCCCAAAGCACCATCTCCTGCGTATCGGCATTCTGCTCGAGCTCGATTGTCGGATCTTCTTCGATCAGCCGGCCGATGGCGCCGGTCAGCTTGACATCGTCCTGGCGCCGTTCTGAGGTGATCGCGAGGCCGAAGACCGGCTGCGGACGCTCGGGCCGCACGAACGGCGCGGCCTTGCCCGAAGGGGTCAGCACCGCGCCGGTCGCGATGTCCTCCATGCGAGTTAGCCCGACGACCTCACCCGTCTGGGCGGACGGGATCTTCTCCTGCTGGGCCCCGGTCAGCCGCAACAGTCCGGCGACGCGGGTGCCGTTGAGTACCATCCCCTCGGAAATCGTGCCGCGCCACACCCGCGCCAATGACAGCTTGCCGGTATGCGGCAAGTTGTAGGTTTTGATCACCTGAGCCAGGGGCTCGCCTTCGGCGGCGATCTCGAAGCGCTCGGCGGTGACGTGCGGCGTGGGCGTCTCGTGGCGCAGCGCCTTCCACAACCGGCGGATGCCCCAATCCGCCAGCGCCGAGCCAACGAACACCGGGACGACCTGGACTTGGCTCAAGGTGCGGGTCAGGTGCCGATAAATCTCCTCCTTTGGCGGCTCGACATCCTCGAGCAGCTGCTCGAGCAAGACGTCGTCAAAATCGGCGAGCTTTTCGATCAAGTTGGTTCGGGTCGAGCGTTCCTGGTCCCAAAAATCGTCCGGCAGCTTGATCAGATCGGATGGCTGGCCCGGCCGATAGCGGTAGGCGCGCTCGCTGACCAGATCGACATAGCCGGTGATTTCGGAATCGGGTCCGCGCAACGGCACCTGGCGCAGCACAAGCGGTCGTTCGGACACCGACTGCAATGCCGCGAGCACATCTCGCACGCGCGCATTCGCGGTATCCATCTTGTTGATGAATATCATGTGCGGGATTTTGTGCCGGTCTAGAAACCGCAGCAGCGGGGTGATCGTCAGCGCCCGCTCAACCTCGGGCTCGACGACGACCACCGCGACATCGCTCGCCAGCAACGCCCCTTGCGCCTCGTAGAGCAGCTCGACCGAGCCCGGGCAGTCGAGGATCGTCCAGGGATCACCGAGAAATGTGGCACTCGCGACGTTGATCTCGGTCGACATCTGGCGGGCCCGCGCCTCCGGGGTATGATCCCCGACCGAGTTGCCGTCGCGCACGCTGCCGCGCCGGGTCGTGCCGCCGCTCGCGTGCAGCAACGCCTCGAGTAAGGTCGTTTTGCCGGAGAGATACGGTCCGATCAAGGCGGCACAACGCGGTGCCGCAGTTCCATTCGCCATAGGCGCCTCCATCATCCCCAGGAACGACCGCCGAGGCTGTGACGGCAGGCCCGGCGGCGCCTTATCTGTTCCCGAAGTTGCGCGCCGGCCGGCAGGATGGCAATCGAAATCTGGAAGGAGGCCGACCTACCTGAGGCAGCACCACCCTCGCGCGCGAGCTACGCGGTCAGAACGCGGCAGGCGCGATCGATGCGCGCGCACGCCTCGCGCAGTACCTCGGCCGAGGTCGCATAGGAGACGCGGAAATGCGGTGACAAGCCGAATGCGGCGCCGTGCACCACCGCGACGCCGGTCTCCTCGAGCAGATAGCGGACAAAATCCTCGTCATTGGTGATCGTCTGACTGGCGGGTGTCCGCTTACCGATAACGCCGGCACAGGAGGGGTAGACATAAAAGGCGCCCTCAGGCCGCGGGCAGAACAGACCGGGGACTCGGTTCAACAAATCCACAACAAGATCGCGCCGCTCCTTGAAGCTGCGGTTGTGGACCGGGATGAAATCCTGCGGGCCGGTGAGCGCCTCGATAGCCGCGGCCTGGCTGATCGAGCACGGGTTAGCGGTCGAATTCGACTGGATCGCGCCCATTGCCTTGATCAACGCCTTCGACCCGCCGCCATAGCCGATCCGCCATCCGGTCATGCAATAGGCCTTCGATACGCCGTTGACGGTCAGGGTCCGCTCGTAGAGGCGCGGCTCGACCTGGGCGATCGTCGTGAAACTGAAATCGTCGTAGACGAGGTGCTCGTACATGTCGTCGGTCATGACCCAGACCTGCGGGTGGCGCAGCAGCACCTCGGCGACATTTCGTAGATCCGTTTCGGAATAAGCGGCCCCGGTTGGGTTTGATGGCGAGTTCAGGATCAGCCATTTGGTGCGGGATGTGATCGCCGCCTCGAGGTCTTCGGACCGCAGCCTGAAGCCGTTGTTCTGCGGACAGGGTACCGGAACCGGGGTGCCGTCACACAGCAGCACCATCTCCGGGTAGGATACCCAAAATGGCGCCGGGATCAGGACCTCGTCCCCTGGGTTGATTGTGGCAACCAGTGCATTATACAACACCTGCTTGCCGCCCGAGCTGATTGTAATCTGCGAGGTCTCGTAGTCGAGCCCGTTTTCGCGCTTGAACTTGCCGCAAACCGCCCGCTTCAGCTCGATCGACCCGTCGAACACGGTATAGCGTGTCTCGCCCCGCCGCATCGCCGCGATCGCCGCCTCCTGGATATTTGGCGGCGTGTCAAAATCGGGCTCGCCGACGGACAGGCTGATGATGTCGCGCCCCGACGCCTTCAATTCAGTGGCGAGTGCCGTCATCGCCATGGTCGGCGATGGTTTGACGCGGGCAAGACGGTCGGCGAGAAAGGACATGACGGCCCTGAAGGTGTAAGGAGATACGCGCGTGAAAGCTACACGCGAAGCCGGGCGGTGTGAAGCGGCTTCCCGCTCGAGTGATCCTGCCCGGCTGCCGGCATATCTTGCTTTGTTGATCCTGACCTGTTGGTTCAATACGGTTGGCTGCGAACCATGAGGGTCGAGACTTAAACAAGTTCAGTTGCACCAGGTCTTTTGGCGAGGATATATTTTATGCAACGTTGATCGCCGAAAACGAACAACAAGCCGGAGAAATCGCGGTTGACGAGACCAACAAGAAATGGTCGAGAAATGGCGGTCGCCCCAGGGAATGGACCGTCGCGATTATTCTCGAGGCGCGGGTGGAGGGCCCCGCCCGCATTCTTGATTGCGGGCACCGCGAAGCGTGAGACCTTTCTACCATTGTCAGCCTACCTTCCCAGGCTTCCTCGCCGCAGTCGCCAGCAGCATAGTTCCGACAACCATTAAATTGCCTAATTCATAAGTTATGTTTCGGCTGCTGCGGTAGTTCTGAACGGGTTTCCGATCAGACACTACAACTGGAGGGAGTGAGTCTGCTGCAGATTTGCTGTAGATGCAACAAAGCGCAATAATCAACTCAACCATATATTGCAGCATTGAGAGCGTAGCCGAGACTGACCGGCATAGGTTCGGTTAGCGATATGCACACGGCTTGGTCCGTCCTATATACCACGGAGCGCGCTGCTGCTAACCCGGTGTCTGGGATGAAATCGGCTGACGCACTAGATTTGATCACCATGCTGCCGCTTATGGCGGCTGAGCGCCCGCAGAGCGACATCGGCAGGCCGTTCCAGCTGGAGTCGGAGTTTCAACCGGCTGGTGACCAGCCGCTGGCGATCGACGAATTGTGCCAGGGCATCGCCGGCGGCGAGCGCGACCAGGTGCTGCTCGGTGTCACCGGCTCGGGCAAGACCTTTACGATGGCGCATGTCATCGAGCGCACCCGGCGCCCGGCGATCATCCTCGCCCCGAACAAGACCTTGGCAGCCCAGCTCTATGGCGAGATGAGGAGCTTCTTCCCGGAGAACGCAGTCGAATACTTCGTTTCGTATTACGACTACTACCAACCCGAAGCGTACGTTCCGCGGACCGATACCTATGTCGAGAAAGAATCGTCACTGAACGAGCAGATCGACCGAATGCGCCACTCGGCGACCCGAGCGATCCTCGAGCGGCGCGACGTGGTCGTCGTTGCCTCGGTCTCTTGCATCTACGGCATCGGCTCGGTCGAGACCTATTCGCAGATGACCCTGTCGCTCACCAAGGGTGACCGGATCAATCGTACCCAACTCTTGGCACGGTTTGTCGAGCTGCAGTACCGGCGCAACGACCACAATTTCTTTCGCGGCTCCTTCAGAGTGCGCGGTGACACGATCGAGCTGTTTCCGGCGCATTATGAAGACCGCGCTTGGCGCATCTCGCTGTTCGGCGATGAGATCGAGGCGATCCATGAGATCGACCCGTTGACCGGCGAGAAGACCGCCACTTTGAATTCGATCAAGGTCTACGCCAACAGCCACTACGTCACGCCACGCCCGACCCTGTTGCAGGCCATCGAGCAGATCAAGCGCGACTTGAAGATCCGGCTCGACGAACTCTTTAGCGAGGGCAAATTGCTCGAGGCACAGCGGCTCGAGCAACGTACCAATTACGATCTCGAAATGATCGAGGCGACCGGCAGCTGCGCCGGAATCGAGAACTATTCGCGCTATCTGACCGGACGCAAGCCGGGCGAGCCGCCGCCGACCTTCTTCGAGTATATGCCTCGCGATGCACTGGTGTTCGTCGACGAAAGCCATGTCACCGTGCCGCAGCTCGGCGGCATGTTCCGCGGCGACTGGATGCGCAAGTCGACCTTGGCCGAATACGGGTTCCGGCTGCCGTCATGCACGGACAACCGACCCCTCAAGTTCGAGGAATGGGAGGCGATGCGCGGCCAGACGATCTTCGTCTCGGCTACGCCGGGACCCTGGGAGATGCAGCGCGCCGGTGGTGTCTTTGTCGAGCAGATCGTCCGCCCCACCGGCCTCGTCGACCCGCCCTGCATCATCCGTCCGGTCGAGAATCAGGTCGACGATCTGATGGCGGAATGCCGTGACGCGGCGGCCGGCGGCCATCGCGTCATGGTCACGACCCTGACGAAGAGGATGGCGGAAGCGCTGACCGAATATTTGCACGAAGCCGGGCTGCGCGTGCGCTACCTGCATTCCGATGTCGACACGCTTGAGCGTATCGAGATCATCCGCGACTTGCGCCTCGGCGTGTTCGACGTGCTGATCGGGATCAACCTGCTGCGCGAAGGGCTCGACATCCCGGAATGCGCCCTGATGGCCGTGCTCGACGCGGACAAGGAAGGCTATCTGCGCTCGCGGACCTCGCTGATCCAGACGATCGGCCGGGCCGCGAGGCACATCGACGGCCGCGCCATCCTTTATGCCGACCGGATGACAGACAGCCTCAAGGCTGCGATCGACGAGACCAACCGCCGGCGCGAAAAGCAGCAGGCCTACAACTTGGCCCATGGGATCACGCCGGAGAGCGTGCGTCGAGGCATCGCTGACATCCTGGAGAGCGTTTACGAACGCGATCACGTGACCTTCGGTCTGTCGGAGGGCGAGGCAGCCCATTATCAGGGTGCGGATCTGAAGACGGTCATCGCCGATCTCGAAAAGCGCATGCGCGAGGCCGCCGCGGATCTCGAATTCGAAGAGGCGGCGCGGCTGCGCGACGAGATCCGCCGCCTCGAGCAAGCCGATCTCGGCCTCCAGGTCGAGCCTATCCGCAGGCGAGCTGCTGGGATGCGAGGCTCCGACGGGCCGCGCGGTCGATCGACGGCCGGACGCGCCGGCGTTTCTGCACGCGACGTGGCTCGTGCCAAGATGCGGGCTCGGCAGCAGCAGAGGGGGCGACGTGCCCGCCGGTGAGCCCGAACGGACCGATCAGCTCACCGGGGCGCTGCCGTTCCTGCCGGTTCCCAAAGCGGCGCTGGTGACTGGAGGTGCCCGACGGATCGGTCGAGCGCTCGTTCTGGCTCTCGCCGAGGACGGCTTTGCCGTCGCCGTTCACCATCACCGCTCCCGGGCGGCGGCCGAGAATCTAGTCGAGGCGATCCGTAGTAAGCGCGGCGCGGCGGTCGCGCTCGCCGCCGATCTCGGCGACGAAGGCGCGGTCCGGGAATTGCCGTCGCGCGCGGAACAGGCGCTCGGGCCGATCGGTTGCTTGGTCAACAACGCCGGTGTGTTTGCTAGCGACACGGTTGAAACCGTAACGCGCCAAAGCTGGGAATTGCATCTTGCGGTCAATCTGAGGGCGCCGTTCGTGCTGATCCAGGAGTTCGCGAAGAGACTGCCAAAGAGGGCGGGTGGTGTCGTCGTCAACCTGCTGGACCAGCGGGTGTGGTCTCTTACCCCCTATTTTGTGTCCTACACCCTTTCAAAGGCCGGGTTGTGGACCTTGACCCAGACGATGGCGCTTGCTTTAGCGCCGTGCATCCGGGTGAACGGCATCGGGCCAGGTCCAGCCTTGCCGAGCCCCCGGCAGAGCGCGGAGGAATTCGCCAGGCAATGTGCTACAATGCCGTTGCGCCGCGGCACCGGCCCACAGGAGATCGCGGCAGCGCTGCGCTTCATTCTCTCGGCACCGGCGATGACCGGTCAGATGATCGCCCTCGACGGTGGGCAGCATCTCGGATGGGCGCAATCACAACGGCCGCCGGCCATCGAGTAGGGGTTCGCGCTGTGCGAGAATGGGATGCTCGCTGGACGCCGATGCTAACCCGAAGATTTGGCTCGACTCTTTGTTGCGGACCCGAGTGGTCGGCAAATTGTTCACAGGGAATATGACGGTGGGGCGACAACGCGCCAACCGATCCGATTCTTGGATCGGTCCAAAAAAATTAACCATCGGATTGGAAAAACCCGCTAAATCAGATGGTTATGACATTGCCTAAAATTTAAGCAAAATGTCCAAAGTTCGACGGCGCCTGCAATCTCGGTTCGCTCGCTCCAACTTTTCAACAAAGTTATCCACCGACTCCGTGGATATATGGAATCGCCATGGGACCTCAACCAGTTGACGATCCGATGACGGGATTGATTGACGAAATTATGACGCAAGCCGGGGTGGACGTTCCCTTTACGCGGCGTCCTGTACGGAGGCACAAAGCGATCCCAATGGATCCCCGCCGCGCTCCGGGGGCCTTCGCCGGCTCTCCGCAGACGGTGGAAGGAGCGAATACGCTTACGGTTGATGATCCCGTCTCTGTACGCGCCCCCCCGAGAGGCATCGCGGCGGGCGCTGCTGTGATCCGCGAGGCGCTCAAAACGATGCCGGCGCAGCCTGGTGTCTATCGCATGCTCGACCGAAAGGGTGACGGGCTTTATGTCGGCAAGGCGCGCAATCTCAAAAGTCGAGTCCAGAACTACGCTCATCCGGCCGGGCTGTCGAACCGGTTGAGACGCATGATCGCCGAAACTGCTGCGGTCGAGATCGTCGTTACTCACACCGAGGCGGAAGCGCTGTTGCTCGAATGCAATATGATCAAGCGGCTGATGCCCCGCTACAACGTGTTGTTGCGAGATGACAAGTCGTTTCCGTTCATCCATCTCAGCGCCGCTCATGACTTCCCGCAGCTCACCAAATACCGCGGGGCGCGAACCCAGGACGGCAGCTATTTTGGCCCATTCGCTTCGGCAGGTGCGGTCAATCGCACCTTAGTAACCCTGCAAAAGGCATTCCTGTTGCGATCGTGCAGCGACAGCATTTTCGCCGCTCGAACCCGCCCTTGCTTGCTGCACCAGATCAAGCGGTGCAGCGCCCCTTGCGTGGGCCGCATCAGCCGGGAAGACTATGCGGCGTTGATCGACCAGGCACGCGTTTTCCTGTCCGGCCGCAGGGACGACGTGCAGCAACGGTTGGCCGCCGAAATGCAGGCCGCAGCTGAAATTCTGGATTTCGAAGCGGCGGCGCTAATCCGCGATCGCATCCGGGCTCTGTCGCTCGTACAGGGACATCAAGAGATCCACGTACTAGGGGTCGTGGATGCGGACGTGATTGCCGCGCACCAGGCCGGCGGACAGACTTGCGTACAGGTCTTCTTCTTCAGGGGGGGTCAGAATTGGGGCAACCGGGCTTATTTCCCGAGCCACGACCGCCAGCTCTCGGTCGAGGAGGTGCTGACTTCGTTCGTCGGTCAATTCTACGACAATCGCGCCAAACCCCCTCTTGTTTTGCTCAGTCATCAGCTTGTCGAGCAGGAGCTGGTGCAGGAGGCTCTGTCGCTGCGCGGTGCGCGCGTGACCCTAGCGGTGCCGCTGCGCGGTGAGAAGCGGAAGCTCGTCCGCCGCGTTCTCACTACGGCTCGCGAAGCGCTCGGCCGCCGCCTCTCCGAAAGCGCCTCGCAACGCCAGCTGCTCGACGGCGTGGCCGCCGCATTCGGCCTTGACGGTCCGCTCAACCGCATCGAGGTCTACGACAACAGCCATATCCAGGGCACGAATGCGGTCGGTGCGATGATCGTCGCGGGGCCGGACGGGCTCGTCAAGAACGCCTATCGGAAATTCACCATTCGCGGCGTCGCTCCGGCGGAGGCTACTTCCACAGCTACTCTCCTTCATACCGCGGCGGAGGCGAGTCGGGTCTCAGCTGGCGGGGATGATTACGCGATGATGCGCGAGGTGATGCAACGCCGCTTTGCCCGGGCGCTCAAGGAAGATCCCGAGCGCGATCGGGGTGCTTGGCCTGATCTTGTGCTCATCGACGGCGGCCTCGGACAGCTCAATGCCGCACAGGGCGTTTTTGATGAACTCGGTATCGACGACATCGCGATCGGCGCTATAGCCAAGGGCCCCGACCGCAATGCCGGGCGCGAGCGCTTCTTTCTGCCTGGGCGAGCGCCATTCTCGCTCGACGCACGTGACTCCGTGCTCTACTTTCTGCAGCGCCTGCGCGACGAGGCGCACCGCTTCGCGATCGGTACGCACCGTGCCAAGCGGACTAAGGCGCTTGGCCGGTCGCCGCTCGATGAGATCGCCGGGATCGGGGCGCAGCGCAAACGGGCACTGCTGCACCATTTCGGCTCGGCGCGAGCGGTCTCCCGCGCAGGCCTCGGCGAGCTGGAGCGGGTTGCCGGCATCAGCAAAACCGTCGCGAAAAAGATTTATGATCACTTCCACGCCGATCAATAAGATGCTCGCTCTCCTCGTCGTTCTTTATCCAGCCAGGAGTGACGCGTGCCGCTCACCAGCCTTCCCAACCTGTTGACCTTGTCGCGCATACTCGTAATACCGATAGTGATCGGAAGCTTCTATGTGGCGGGTGATTACGCCCGTTGGATCGCCTGCGCCCTGTTCTCGGCGGCGGCGGTGACCGATTGGCTGGACGGCCATATGGCGCGGCGTTGGCAGCAGCAGTCGGAAATCGGTCGCTTTCTCGACCCGATCGCCGACAAGCTTCTGGTTTCGGCGACACTGTTCATGCTGACCGCGTTTGGGCGGCTGTCAGCGGAAGCGGTGCTGCCTGCATTGGTGATCCTGTGCCGCGAAATTCTGGTCTCCGGGTTGCGCGAGTACCTTGCGGGCCTACGTGTCGGCATGCCGGTGTCGCGGCTCGCGAAGTGGAAGACGGTGATCCAGATGGTCGCGATTGGCGTGTTGATCGTCGGCGACGCAGGCCCCAGATTTTTGCCGGTCGCCGTGATTGGAGAGACGCTTTTGTGGGTTGCCGCATCGCTCACTTTGGTGACCGGTTATGACTACCTGCAAGCTGGCCTTAGGCACATGGCCCGCCCTCCGTTGGCCCCCTCGATTGACCGCCGCAAATCGCAGCATCTGGCATAGCGGCACGTTACGGCGGCTTCGGTCAGGCGCCAAGTGAGGCGGCGAGGATGGGCAGCAATGCGGATCTTTGGTCTCGCAGGCTGGAGCGGAAGCGGCAAGACGACACTAATGACGGCGCTTATCCCCGAGCTCGTCTCCCGCGGTGTCACCGTTTCGACGCTCAAACATGCACATCACGCCTTCGACGTCGACCAGCCGGGCAAGGATTCCTGGCGGCATCGCCAGGCAGGCGCGCGGGAGGTGATGATTTCCTCCCAAAAACGCTGGGCGTTGATGCATGAGCTGCGGGGGGCGCCCGAACCCACGTTCGAGGAGCTGTTAAGACGGATGAGCCGGGTTGATCTCATCCTCGTTGAGGGCTTCAAGCGTCATCCTCACCCGAAGATCGAGGTGTATCGCCCGTCGCTTGGGAAACCTCTCTTGCATCCTGAAGACCCATTGGTCGTCGCGATTGCTTCCGATGAGGTCCTACCGGGGATCACGCTGCCATGGTTGCCGCTGTCCGATGCGGGCGCGATAGCTGCCTTTATTCTCGATCATGACAAGTGTCATCGATGGCCCAGCTGAGCGATGATTGCTTCGCGTTCGACGGTGCTCTGCTGACCGTCGCCTCTGCGCTCGCCGAAATCGAAGTGCGCGTCGCGCCGGTCGTCGAGACCGAGACTGTGCCGTTGCCCGCGGCCACTGGCCGGATTCTCGCAAGCGACATTATCGCGACGATGAACCTGCCGCCGCATGACAACAGCGCGGTCGATGGCTATGCGGTCGCTCACGCCGATCTGATCCCTGATCGCGACACTGCTATGCCCGTCACCGGAAGGGCAGCGGCCGGCCGCCCGCTCGACCGACCCGCTCGTCGCGGCGAGGCGATCCGGATCTTTACCGGTGCGGCGATGCCCGAAGGCACCGACACCGTGATGATGCAGGAGGACTGCGCGTTCGAGGCCGGGCGAGTACTCCTCAAGCCCGGGATCAGGCGAGGAGCGAACCGCCGTCACGCTGGTGAAGATATCACTGAAGGCGACGTTGCGCTTCCTGCAGGACAACGGTTGCGTGCGCCTGATCTCGGCCTGGCCGCCGCCCTCGGCAACCGCGAACTGTGCGTCTTTCGCCCGTTGCGAGTGGCGCTCCTATCGACCGGAGACGAGGTCCGAGATCCGGGTGCACCTCTGCCCCGGGGCGCTATTTATGACGCCAACCGCTTTATGCTCGGGTCACTCCTTGCTGGGCTTGGCTGTGTCGTGAGCGACCTGGGAATTCGTCCCGATCGCGAGGCCGCGCTCATTGACGCGCTTGCGGAGGCGAGCGCCCAGCACGATTTGATCGTCACCTCTGGCGGTATTTCGACCGGCGAGGAGGACCATGTCAAATCGGCCGTCGAAAGGCTTGGCACTCTGCATTTCTGGCGGCTCGCGATCAAGCCGGGGCGACCGGTTGCGCTTGGCCAGGTCGGTGGGGTGCCGCTGATAGGACTCCCAGGAAACCCGGTCGCCGTAATCGTGACGTTCCTTGTCCTTGCCCGTCCGCTAATCACGAAACTCGCCGGCGCGACGAATTCCGAGCCCCGGCTCTTCCCTGTCTCAGCCGGTTTCGCCTATCGCAAGAAGCCCGGGCGGCGGGAGTATTTGCGGGCAAGCCTCAAGCGTAGCGGCGATGCCGTTGTTGCGGTCAAATACGCGAGGGACGGTGCGGGGATCCTTTCCTCGATCGTGCGCTCGGACGGTTTGGTGATCCTCGATGAGGCGGCGAGCGAACTCACCGTCGGGACCCTGGTCGATTTCTTGCCCTTCTCCGAGGTGATGGGGTGAAACTGCTCTATTTCGCCTGGTTGCGCGCGCGTGTCGGTTGCGCCGAAGAAGAAGTCACTCTGCCAGCCCAGGTCCATGATGTCGCGGGGCTGCTCGATTGGCTGCGGGGGCGGAGCGATCGGCACGCCGACGCGCTACGGAACCTCGGGCTCGTTCGTGTCGCTGTTAATCAGGACTATGTCGGACCAGCACACCCGGTCCGGGAGGGCGACGAGGTTGCTCTTTTCCCTCCGGTTACAGGAGGCTGAGGCAATGATCCGGGTGCAGCGCGAGGATTTTGACGCCGGCGCAGAACTCGAACGGCTCACCGCCGGCAATCATCGGATAGGCGGAGTCGGGAGCTTTATTGGGCTCGTTCGCGATATGGGCGGCAGCGACCGAGTCTCCGCGTTGACCCTCGAGCATTATCCCGGCATGACCGAGCGAAAGCTCGCCGAGATCGAGGCGGAGGCGCGTCGTCGGTGGCCGCTCGATGCGGCGCTGATAATCCACCGTTACGGAAGGCTCGAACCCGGCGATCGGATCGTGCTTGTCGCCACGGCGTCGCCGCATCGCGAGGCGGCCCTCGCAGCCTGCCATTTCTTAATCGACTGGCTGAAGACAGAGGCGCCATTCTGGAAGAGCGAGGAGACGCCGGCGGGCGAACGCTGGGTCGAATCTCGAGCCGAGGACGATGCTGCGCGGGAGGGCTGGATCCCCACGCTCAATGTCTAAGGTCAGGGCTTAGGCGGCCGTCGCTACTTGCTTGCCGACGGCGCGGTCAAAGTCATCCGACATCAGCCGGCAGATCGTGCCCGGTGTAAATCGGTAGTGGCCAACTTCGCCGGCGATTTCGCCGACCGGGGTTACCTCGGCTGCCGAGCCGGTCAAAAACACCTCCTCGGCTTTGGCAAGCTCGTCCGGCATAATCGCCCGCTCCACTACTTTGATGCCGCGTTTGCTCGCGAGACCGATGACAGTTTTGCGCGTAATCCCGTTGAGAAAGCAGTCCGGCGTCGGAGTGTGCAGCTCGCCGTTGATGACGAGGAAAATATTGGCTCCAGTGCCTTCAGCCAGCTGGCCGCGCCAGTCGAGCATCAAGGCGTCGTCGAATCCCTCGGCCTCGGCCATGTGCTTCGAAAGAGTGCAAATCATGTAAAGCCCGGCTGCCTTCGCCTCCGTCGGCGCGGTATGCGGTGCCGGGCGCGCCCAATTCGCCCATTTCATACGTATGCCCCTGGCACGCGCTTCCGGCGAGAAGTAAGCAGGCCATTCCCAAGCCGCGAGAGCTAGGTGGATTTTAGTCGCCTGAGCGGAGACACCCATCTGCTCGGCGCCGCGCCATGCGATCGGTCGGACATAACCGTCAACGATGTTGTTCGCCGAGATAAGCTCCGAGGTCGCTGAGGCGAGATCATCCATGCTAGCAGGCACGTCGAAGCCGAGAATTCGCGCCGAGTTGCAAAGACGCTCGTTGTGATCCTCCAGCCGAAAGACCTTGCCGTTGTAGACACGCTCGCCTTCGAAGACGCAGCTCGCATAATGCAACCCGTGGGTCAGCACATGCAGTTTGGCATCGCGCCAGGGAATGAGACGGCCATCGTACCAGATGAAGCCGTCTCGGTCGTCGAAGGGGATTATGGACATAGCATGTTCCTCGCAGGGGAATACCGTCGGTTCGCGTGGTCCGACCGCTCGGAACCAATCGGCGGATCGCCACCGAACCCGATACCGCAAATAACGCTTTGCTGATATCGAGGGTTGCGAGATAAGTCAATATGTCTGACATAAAATCGCTCGTCACTTCGGCCGACCCGGTCGAGGATGAGTTGCGGCAGGGAATCGAGCTGCTATTCTTTGCGTACCGCGACTTCACTGCAGAGCCCGATACGATACTCGCCCAGTACGATTTTGGACGCGCCCATCATCGTGTAATCCATTTCGTTGGGCGCCATCCGCAGATGACAGTCGGCGAGCTGCTCGGCATCCTGCGCATCACCAAGCAGAGCTTGAGCCGCGTTCTCAGCCAACTGGTCCGGCAAGGTTTTATTATCCAGCGCCGGGGTGCTCGGGACCGGCGCCAACGGCTTCTCGATCTCACGCCGAAGGGACGCGAGCTCGAACGTCAGCTGTCGGAACCGCAGCGCGCACGCGTTGCCAACGCCTATCTCCAAGCTGGGACGCGGGCGGTGGAAGGTTTCCGCAGGGTGTTGCTCGGGATCATCGCCGACGAGGATGACAGACGGCGCTTCGGGAGTATGTCACCGAAGAAGCGGTAATGACATATCCGACATATAATGCTCGAGTGATGAGTAGTCGCGAATCCGATTTTCTAGAACCCCATTTGCTGGTTGTCGATGACGACACGCGGCTCGGAGAGCTGTTGCGGCGATATCTCTCGGATGAGGGATTCCGAGTTACCATCGCCGGTGATGCGAGCAAAGCGCGAGCGCACTTGGCGAGCTTTGCCTTCGATCTAGTAGTACTCGATGTGATGATGCCGGGAGAGAGCGGATTGGAGTTGACGCGCTCATTGCGCCGTGAGGGCCAAATCCCGATCCTGCTGCTGAGTGCGATGTCCGAGCCCGAGGACCGCGTCAACGGACTGGAGCAAGGTGCAGACGATTATCTCGCAAAGCCTTTCGAGCCGCGAGAGCTGATACTCCGTATCCGAAACATACTTCAGCGCCGGCCGGCCGCGAGTACATCCCAGCGCGAAATCCGCTTCGGCGGCTGCCGCTTCGATATCATTCGCGGCGAGCTATTTCGCGGCGATGAGCCCGTGCATCTGACGGTAGCCGAAACGGTGCTGCTCTCTGCCTTGGTGCAGAGAGCAGGCCAGGCGATCTCGCGAGAGGAGCTGTCGCTTTCGGGCCAGCTTGGCGGCAATGTGCGCAATGTTGATGTCCAGATGACCCGGCTACGCCGCAAGATCGAGCGTGATCCGAGATTCCCGCGTTATCTGCAAACCGTCCGCGGCACCGGTTATGCCCTCAAGCCTGACTGACGACAACAGAATGGCAACGGTCTCAGCGCACGAGTTTGAAACTGAGACTGCGCTGGCAGGGCCCAACGCAGAGCCACGGGCTGAGTCCGAAATCCGCCCACGGGGGTGGATTGAGCGCGTGCTGCCGCGCACAATGTTCGGTCGGTCGCTGCTGATTGTAGTTGTGCCACTCGTGGTGTTGCAGGCGATCGCAACTTGGATCTTTTACGATCGCCACTGGGCGGCGGTCTCATGGCGCCTTTCGGCCGGGGTTGCCGGCGACATCGCCCTATTGATAGAGGCGATGCAGGGCGTCTATTCGGACAAAGAAATCGCTCGATTACTAGAGAAAGCGACCGCAGTGACCGACCTTGACCTCAAGGTAAGGATCGGCGAAAGGCTCCCCCCTCGGCCCCCCTCCAGCGGTACGCTGCTTGAAGATCAGCTGACCCAAGCGATGCGGGGGCGTGTCAACCTCCCCTATCATATTGAGACCTGGGGCGATCCGTACGCCATCAGGATCAGCGTACAGCTTTCCGAAGGGGTGCTCACGGTCGATGTTCCGCGTAATCGGTTGTACAGCTCGACGACCTACATCTTCGTTATGTGGATGGTCGGTTCGTCTCTGGTATTGCTGGCCGTGGCCACGATCTTTTTACGTAACCAAGTCAAATCGTTGCGCCGTTTGGCGGCGGCAGCCGACGGGTTCGGAAAGGGACGCCCAGTTCCATTCTTCAAGATCGAAGGCGCTGTCGAGGTTCGCCAGGCGGCAATCGCGTTCATGAAGATGCGCGATCGGATTCAACGCCAGATCCGCCAGCGGACACAGATGCTGGCCGGGGTGTCCCATGACCTGCGTACACCGTTGACGCGGATGAAACTCGCCTTGGAATTGCTCCACCACGATCCCGCAGTCGAGGAACTCAAATCGGATGTGGCCGAGATGGAGCGCATGGTGCACGGCTATCTTGACTTCGTGCGCGGTGAGGGGACCGAGATGCCGGTCGAAACGGAGATCTCGTTGTTACTGGAAGACATAGCCGCCGCGATGCGGCGGGAAGGGACCCCGCTGTCAGTCGCTGCACCACCCGAGTATGTGATGCTGGTGCGCCCCAACGCGTTGCGTCGTTGCATCGGCAATCTGATCGACAATGCACGCCGCCATGGCAACCACGTCTGGCTGACCGCGGTCGTGGTTGCCGATGGGATCGACATCCTTATCGACGACGACGGACCGGGGATACGACTGGCCGATCGGGACCGCGCATTCCGGGCATTCATCCGACTCGATCCCTCGCGCAATCCGTCGACTGGAGGGATCGGTCTCGGCCTGACGATTGCCCGCGATGTGGCGCGCAGTCACGGCGGCGAGGTCACCCTTGAGACTTCTCCACGTGGCGGTCTACGCGCCCGTGTCCACCTGCCCCACTAGGGCGTGGAAGTTTCAACAGCGCAAGGCTGCGCTGGGGCGCAACTCGGCCCTCTGAACGATATGATCAATGCGCGCTTTGTTGCTTCGCAAAGTCGCGGATCTCGTCAAGTCCTTCGCAAGCACGTTTGCGCAGGACGTCGGCTGCCTCGGTGCCGGCCTTGCTCGCCAGCAAGGTGATTTCGCGGCCATTGCTGATGCTTTTCTCGAGTATCTGCTTCGCGTATTCGGTGTTCTTGGCGATCCGGTCCTCGGTCGAAGCCGGCTGGGCGAGGTCGCGCAGCAACGCGGACATGTCCTCAAGGGTCTGTCGGGCGATTTCAATCTGGCGGCGGGCGACCGCCTGGACCGCTTCCACGGTGAGCTGGTTCGCCTGCGTGAGCGCTTCAATGTTGCGACGCTGGCAAGCCATCAATGCCTCGACGTCGAACGGACGAAAGCGGAAGTCAGCCATCATCTTGGTCACATCAAAATCGAACAGGTTTGAGCGCGTTTGTGCTTCGGCCATGAGTTGGGGTTCCGGTTGAAGGGGGCTGAAGATATTGTGCGGTGCACAACGAACCCTATATCGGCCCATTGCTAGCCGTCGTCAAGTACCTTTTGCAGTGCAGCAAAATTAGGAAGGAACAGGCCCTTCATTGCGCCGCGGTTGATCCGTCGGCGCGAGCCAGCGCTCGATCCGACGTAGGCGGGCGTCGAGCGCCGCCATCGTGCGCGCAAGATCTGGCGAATCGTCGTGCCGCCAGACGCGCATCGTTGATAAGTAGGCTGCCGCAGTAAGCTTGACCGCGAGAGCGCCGCGAAAACCACCGGTTGAAATATCGGTCGCCTCCAGCATCCACCGCATCGAGCGTAGCAGCGAAGCTCCCGCGCAAAGGATCAATACCGGATCGCCCGGCAATTCGCGACGCAGCACTTCAAGAGAAGGCTTATATTGTTGAAGTGTGTCAAATCGCCGCATTAGCACATCAAACAGCCGATCGCGCGGGCGTTCCGCTGGCTCCGCTGGCGGCGGTTCGGCGAGAGCCGCCTCGTCGACCCGTCGATAGAGACCGCGGAGGATCGCCTGTTTTGACCCGAATGTACGATAGACCCGCAGGATCGGCAGGTTGGCCGCATCCGCTATTGCGGCAAGCGACAAATGCCGCCAACCCTCGCTCGCCACCTGGGCAAGGGCTGCATCGATGATCCTGTCGGCTTCGCTCCGCAGCTCGTTATCAGCGCGCCGGCGGCGTCTGCCTCCGGCAGTCGTCTTTGCCACGGAACCTCTTCTCCGTTGCGCTTGAATTAGCTCGCGAGCGCGCGCGAGCGGGCTGCTGCCGCGGCGACCGCGCGCACGATTAATGGTTCGAGACCGTCCGGGGCTATCAGCACATCAAGCGCCGCCCGGGTCGTGCCGCCCGGGCTCGTCACATTCTCGCGCAAGGTCGCCGGGCTCTCCGCGGAGACCCGGGCGAACTCCGCAGATCCTGCCACTGTGCTGCGGGCAAGCCTCAGGGCCAAGGCGGGCGGCAGCCCCTCGGCTTCACCCCCCCGGGCCAACGCTTCGATCAGTAGGAAGACGTAGGCGGGCCCGCTCCCCGAGACCGCTGTGACCGCGTCCATCAACGCCTCGTCGTCAACCCAGGTGCTCTCGCCTATCGCGGCCAGCAGCCGATCACAGAGCTGACGCTGCTCGCTCATCACGCGGGGATTGGCGCAGGCGACGGTGATCGCGCGTCCGATCGCCGCGGGGGTGTTGGGCATCGTGCGGATGATCGCTGCCGGACCGAGATGGCGTTCGAGACCGGCCAGAGTCTTGCCGGCGACAATCGAGACAAAAAGCGTTTCGGGAACGGCCCAGCGGCGATAGAGCGGCGCCACCGAATCGATGATTTGCGGTTTGACGGCAAAGACAACGGCATCGGGGGTTAGACCGTCCGGCAGTGTGTCCGCCGTCGTGTGCCATTCTGTTTCGGGCGCCGGCGCGAACCCCGGCGGGGTGCCTTCCGGCTCAACGATGTAAAACCGCGATATGGCACCGCCGGGAAGCCAGCCGCGAAGCATTGCCGTCCCCATCTTGCCACACCCGACTAGCACTAGACCGCGCCGCAGCGCTTTGCCATCGCGCATGTCGTGCTGCCCCTCGCTCAAGCCTCTCCCACCGGATCGATCATCGCCGACGCGAGCGCTTGGGCAGGCGATTTGCCGCCCCAGACGACAAATTGGAACGCCGGGTAGAAGCGCTCGCACTCAGACAATGCAATATCAACAAGATCCTCGACCTGCTCGGGACTCGCCGCCGGGACGCCGCGCAACAGAACCGCGTGACGGAAGGCGGGCGAATTGTCCTCCGCGGAGAGATCGAAATGTCCCAGCCACAGCCTTTCGTTGGCGAGTGCAAGAAGTTCGTAGACGGGGCCCCGGCGCCCTTTTGGCACCTTCATGTCGAATCCGCAGGAGAAGTGCATCGCACCAATCTCCTCTTGCCATACGAAATAAAGCCGATAATCGCACCAGCGCCCGGAAATCTCGACGACCAGCTCCTCTTCGCTGGCCCGGTCATGCGCCCAATCATTAGCAACGACGATCTCTTCGACGAGGTCGATGGGATTCCCCGAGAACGGGGTCGGTTCGGCGATCGAAACAGAGGTCATCGGACGCTCCTCGAGCGGGTCGACGGGGCCGTGCCCGTGTCGGATTGCGATCGACCCGACATACCTGTGCCCTGACGCAAGCACCTACGTCCTGGAGCCGAAGCTGACAACGTACAACGATCGACGCAAGTTAATATTTGGCGTATTTCGCCGCGTTTCCGCCAGAATTATGGCGCGCCCGAGGCGCTGAAGGGAGGTTCCGAGGAATAACCGGCAGAGTCGGTGCCGAGCTTCGATTCGAGCTCCGCCACCCGTTTTGCCAAATCTTCCTGCTCGGACCGGGCCTTGCCCGCCATCGCCTTGACCGCTTCGAATTCGTCACGGCTGACGAGGTCCATTCCCGCGAGCACCTTTTCGAGCTGCTCCCGCAGCCGCGTTTCGACTTCGGTCTTTACGCCTGAAAGTGTACCCAACGCGCCTGCGGCAACGCGCGCGAGATCGTCGAGAAACCGGTTTTGGGTCTGCATCGTCTAACCTCATGGGTGGGCCTTGCTCGCCGGGCCACGGCCAAAATATATGGGGCGGCGCTCGCACCGGCGTGGATCCGCGAGCAGAAGATTTCTCTATCGGCCAGGCGGTTTGAATGCCGGCATGACCTCCTCGGCGAGCCATTGAAACTGCTCGAGCATGACCGCCTCGGGCGTCCCGATCGGGTTGCTGAGAGAAATGTGCTGCATCCCGGGGTAGAGCGCTCTTCGAAGCCC
>Ga0182034_10000296_pt1 | contig 22320 bp, 25 predicted proteins | sample flu12Cox44000172_FD_125972 | JGI IMG/M metagenome (GOLD analysis project Ga0182034, IMG submission 125972) | Lab enrichment of tropical soil microbial communities from Luquillo Experimental Forest, Puerto Rico - flux4day.12C.oxic.44.000.172 | ecosystem: Environmental > Terrestrial > Soil >... | reverse complement strand
GGATATTCCACGATGAACCCTTCGTCGTCGACGCTCACCGTGGTTTCGGCCACCGGGGAGTGCAACTTGATCCCGTCGAGACGTCCCTCGCCGGCGTAGCTCACGGTGGCCGCGGTGACGGACATGTCGGGCAGGTTCACATAGACCATCGGCAGCGCCACCGAGTCCGCCCGTTCGTGCAGCCCGAGGCGCCGGATCGGTAGGGCGTTGAAGAACGGGCTGAACACGACGTCGACGTCGAGCGCCCCGTTGTATCCCTCGCGCCGCTCGCCCTGGTGGTCGGTCACCAGCCACATGTTCTCCTCGTCGCGGGCTATGGAGAGCACACGTTCGCGCTCGGCCAGCGTGACGGTCAGTCCCAGGCGCTTGGTGGCGCCGGACTCGTCGGTCTGCAGGTCGTAGTAGGCGCCGAACGCCGGGTTGGTTGCCGTGGCCGCGGCCACAATGCGGCCGTTGGCCTTGATTCGCTTGCCGGACATCTGGATTCGTACCGACTCCATGCGGGAAATGTCCGGCGCGCGCCAGGTCAGCATCGCCTGCCACATGCGCCTGAAGGAATCAGATTGGCCTGCGTTCACACGTCTACCGTAAGACGTGTCCATCGACCGCGGCAGGTTTGTCCGCAAGTGCGGTCGGTGTCACGTGGTTGCGCCTTGTCACGGCCCCTCGTAACCGACCGGTGCCCGGCGCCGACGCCCACACCGACAGCGCGAGTAGGCCGTCGAGGATCAGCGCGAGCAGGGCCACCATCAGCGCGCCGACCAGCGCCAATTGGAATTCGCGCTCCTTGATCCCGTCGATCAGGTATCGGCCCAGTCCGCCGAGGCTGGCGTAGGCGGCCACCGTCGCGGTGGCGACGACCTGCAGCGTCGCGTTGCGCAGGCCGCCCAGGATCAACGGCAGCGCGTTGGGGATCTCGACGCGCAGCAGTACCTGGGTCTCCGTCATCCCCATCGCGCGAGCGGCGTCGACCACCGTCGGCTCGACGTTGGCGATGCCCGCGTAGGTGCCGGCCAACAGCGACGGGACGCCCAGCAGCATCAGGGCGACCAGCGGCGGCCCCATACCCAGCCCGAACAGCAGCACCCCCAGCAGCAGCACCCCCAGCGTCGGCAGTGAGCGCAGCCCGTTGACGGCACCGACCACCAGCAGCGTGCCGCGACCGGTGTGCCCGATGATCAGCCCGACCGGAACGGCGATCAGCGCCGACGCGCCCACCGCCATGGCGGTGTACTCCAGGTGCTCCAAGGTGCGCGCCGCCAGCCCGACGGGACCGGTCCAGTTGTCGGCGGTCAGCAGATACGAGACGGCCTGTTGCACGAAGTTCATCGGGCGCCGCCCACCACCGGGGCGACCACCGACCGTCGGCCGGGTGCGCGCGTGCCGCGCTCCCAGGGTGTGGCCAGCCGGCCGGCCAGCACGATCAGCACGTCGATGACGATCGCCAGCACGAACAGTGCGATGATGCCGGCGACGATCTGATCGCTCTTGTCGGTCTGGTACCCCTCGGTGAACCAGGTGCCCAGGCCGCCGATGCCGATTACCGAACCCACCGAGACCATCGCGATGTTTGTCACCACGACCACGCGCAGCCCGGCAACCAGCACCGGGATGGACAGTGGCAGTTCGACTTTCAACATCCGCTTGACGGTCGGGTAGCCGATCGCGGTGGCGGCGTCGGACACCTGGGCGGGCACCGCGTCCAGCGCCTCGAGCACCGCCCGCACCAGCAGCGCGGTGGTGTAGGCCGTCAGCGCGACCATGACGTTGGCCTCGTCGAGGATCCGGGTTCCGATGATCGTCGGCAAGGCCACGAACAGCGCCAGCGACGGGATGGTGAACACGATGGCCGCGGTTGCCGTCGTCAGCCGTCGGGGAACCGGCGCGCGCTGCACCAGCACGCCGAGGGGCACCGCGATCGCCATCCCGATCAGCACCGGCACCAACGACAGCCGCAGATGGACCACGGTCAGCGCCCAAGCCTCGCCGAGGTGGGTGAGGAGATAGTGCATGTCTATGGCCGCCGTCGGGCTTCCACCGCCGCCAGTACGTCGGCGGCCAGTACTCCCCCGATGACCTTGCCTCCGTCGTCAACGGCGACACCCATCCCCGACGGCGACGACAGCGCCGCGTCCAGCGCCTGGCTGAGATTGCTATCGGGACGGAAAACCGAGCCGACGCCGCTCATGCTGTCGGACAACGACGCGCCGGCACGGCGCCGGCCCAGGCCCTCGGCGTCGATCCAGCCCACCGGCGTGCCCGAGTCGTCGATCACCACCGCCCAGCCATTCGGAAGGCGCGCATCGGAGACGGCGTCCGCCGCGACCCGTTCGATGTCGTGCAGCGGCAACCCGCCAGCGTCCATGAGCTGCAACCATCGATACCCGCGGCCGAGACCGATGAACCTGGCCACGAATTCGTTGGCCGGCCGCGAGAGCAATTGCGCGGGTTCGTCGTACTGCTGCAGCACGCCGCCCTTGAACACCGCGACCCGTTCGCCGAGCCTGAGCGCCTCGTCGATGTCGTGCGTGACGAAGACGATGGTTTTGTGCAGTTCGCTTTGCAGGCGCAGTATTTCGTTCTGCAGTTGGTGACGAACCACCGGGTCGACGGCGGAGAACGGTTCGTCCATCAACAAGATGGGTGGGTCGGCGGCCAGTGCCCGTGCCACGCCGATGCGTTGTTGTTCACCTCCGGAAAGCTGCGCGGGGTACCGGGTGGCGAGCCCGGAGTCCAGCCCCACGCGTTCGAGCACTTCGTAGGCGGCTTTGCGGGCGGCGCGGCGAGACTGCCCCTTCAGCACCGGAACAGTTGCGACGTTGTCGATCACCCGTTGATGGGGCATCAGTCCCGCATGCTGGATGACGTAGCCGATTCCCAGGCGCAGCTGCACCGGGTTGACGCTGGCGACGTCTGCCCCGTTGACCGTTATCGTGCCGGAGGTCGGCTCGATCATCCGGTTGATCATCCGCAGCGCGGTAGTCTTTCCGCTTCCCGAGGAACCGACGAACACCGTCAATTTGCCGTTAGGGACCACCAGGTTCAGCCGGTCGATAGCGGTGGTCCCGTCGGGGAACACCTTGCTGACATCGTCGAAGACGATCACCGCGTCTGCCCGATGGGATGGTTGAAGCCGTTGTCCCGCACCCAGTTTCGCGCCGCCTGGTCGGGATCGATGCCGGAGTTGCCCGACACCGCGGCGTTGAGCCCGGCCAGGCCGGAGGTGGTCAGCTTCGCCGACACCGCGTCCAGCACATCCTTGAGCCGGTCGGACTTCTTTTGCGAATTCACCAGCGGCACAATGTTACCGGCCAGGAAGTTGTGCTCTGGGTCCTCGAGTACAACCAAGTGATTTTGCTGGATGGCCGGTGACGTGGTGAAGATATTGGCGGCCGTCACCCTGCCCTCGACCAACGCGCGCACGGTCACCGCACCGCCGCCATCGTTGATGGCGACGAAGTTGCCCGGACTGATGTTGAGTCCGTACTTCTGGCGCAAGCCGGGCAGGCCCGACGGGCGGTTCTCGAACGCCGAGGGCGCTCCGAATCTCACGTCGGGCGAGTGTGCCGCCAAGTCGGCGATCGTTTTGAGATTCCACGCGCCGGCGGTTCCGCCGGTGACGGTGACGGTGTCGGTGTCGGATGCGGGCGACGGCGTCAGAATCGACAGGTCACCCGGCAGTTTCTTGTAGAGCTCCAGCTCGACGGCGTCGAGCATGGTCGCGGTGGAGTCGGGCGCAAAGTACAACAGGAGGTTGCCGATGTACTCGGGCACCAAGTCGATGGAATGATCTTTCAGCGCAGGGACATACGTCTCCCGGCTGCCGATGCCCATCCGCCGGCCAATTTCGAAGCCGTTGGCCTGCAACGCCTCCGCATATATTTCGGCGATGATCTCCGATTCCGGAAAGTCACCGGAACCGACCACGATCGATTTCGGACTGCGGGTCTCCGCGCCGAGCGGGTCGGAATTGCTGCAGGCCGCGACGAGACACATCGTTGCCAGCCACACTGCCGCGTGGACGGTCGCGCGTTTCACACGCGGCGGCATCCTCATACAGCTGACACTAACGGCAGAAACGGTTTCATTCTGCGTGGGATGGGGCGAAGATGAACCTATGAGCAGCCAGACCCCTGCCTCCCCAGACCAGTCGCCTTCTGAGCCGGACGAACCGCTGGCAAAGGGCACAAAATCCGCAGAACCGGCCGTCGGGTTCACCCGCGCCGGCGCGCTGTGGACGGCTTTGATCGCCGGCTTCCTGATCCTCATCCTGTTGCTGATCTTCATATCCCAGAACACGGCGGAGGTGCCGTTTACGTTCTTGGGCTTGCACTGGACCCTGCCGCTAGGCGTGGCAATCCTGTTGGCGGCAGTGGGTGGCGGGCTGCTCACCGTGGCGGTCGGCACCGCGCGGATCATTCAGCTGCGCCGAGCGGCGAAGAAGCACCACGCGGCGGCCATGCGCTAGCTCGGCGTTGTTGAGCGTGCGTTCTGGGCGGAGAAATCGCCGAATCCACGCCGCCAGCGCACACCCGAAGCCCTCAGTGCACGGTCAACTCGGCAGGTTGGCCAGCTGCGCCAGTCCGCGGGAGATCAGGGGCGCCACGACCTCGGGCACGTCTTCGGAGTCTTTTCCGCTGGCCAGGTCCGACATCCGCCTGCGGAAATCGATGCCGGCGGCGATGATGGCGAGCTTGAAGTACGCCAACGCCATGTAGAACTCCCAATGTGCCAGCGGCAACCCCGATGCCAGCGAGTAGCGGTCGGCCAGCTCATCGGCCGTCGGCAACAGCGGCGAGGTCCACGCGGCTTGCGCGTTAACGATCAGGTCCAGCGCCGGGTCGCGGTACACGCACATCAGGGCCGCATCGCTGAGCGGGTCCCCCAACGTCGAGAGCTCCCAGTCCACGACGGCGCGAACCAGCGTCGGATCGTTGGAGTCCAAGATCGTGTTGTCGATCCGGTAGTCGCCGTGCACGATCGAGGTCCGGCTCTGCTGCGGAATAGCTTGGCGCAGACCCGAATGCAGTCGCTCGACATCGGCATCGCGGTGGTCGTCAGGCAGCCGCACCAGCTCCCATTGTGAACCCCAACGACGCACCTGGCGCTCCAGGTAACCGCTCGGCTTGCCAAAATCGGCCAGCCCCACGGCGTTTGGATCGACGCTGTGCAGATCGACGAGCACCCGGATCAAGGAGTCGACACAGCCGTCGATGACGGTGTGACTGAACGCTTCGAGTTGGGCGCGCCGGCGCACCACCTGGCCGGCAACGAATTCGACGATCTGGAAGGGCGCGCCCAGCACCGAATCGTCGTCGCACAGCGCGATCGTGCGTGCCACCGGAACCGGGGTGTCCTGCAGCGCGTCAACCACCCTGTACTCGCGGGCCATGTCGTGCGCCGACGGCGTAAGCCCGTGCAGCGGCGGCCGCCGCACCAGCCAGTCAGACGTGTCGTCATACACCCTGAACGTCAGATTCGAGCGGCCGCCGGAGATGAACTCGGCACGTAACTCACCGGCGCGTCCGATACCGAGTGAACGCAGGTACCGGTCCAGCGAGGCCAGGTCCAGGCCTTCGAGTCGGTCAGCGGAAGTCACCGGACTTGTTTACCACCGCTGATTTCGGGGCATGAAACACCCCGCTTCGACTCTGCGCCTGTGGCGTCGACTCTGCGCTGGCAGTGCGGTATCGGCCGATTGGGCAGCCCAGGACGCAGACTCGACGGCGAAGGGCTCACCACCGCTGGTTTCGGGGCAACAGATCCCACACGTGCTCGGTGCCGTTGACGCTCGCCACCGTCGCCTGACCGGACCGCGAGAACAAGAGTCGGGTTATCGACGCGTAGTCGACGGGAAAAGACAACAGCCGGGCCGTGCCCAGGATCTCGTGCAGCAGCACGTTGATCACCCCACCGTGGCTGAACACCGCAACTGTGTCCTCCGGGGCGGCCGCGGCGACCAGGTCGTCGACGGCGGCGTGGACGCGTGCTGAAAACGCGTCCTCGTCGACCGCGCCGGGCAGATGCCCCTGGGCCAAGCGCTCCCATTCCTCAGGCATTTCCGCACGGATCTGCTCGACGGGGATGTACAGCGGAAGGTCGCGGTCGTATTCCGCGAATCGATCGTCGATCTCGACGGTCAGCTCGCGGGCCGCCGCAACCGGTTCGGCGGTCTGCACGGCGCGGCGCTGCGGGCTGCTTATCACGCGGGAGATGGGAAACCTGGCAAGCGCCTTCGGCAGCCGTTCGACCTGCGCCAACCCCTCCTCCGACAAGTCCGGGTCGGAGCCCTCGCCGTGTTCGCTGCGCAGCGGTAGTGCATGCCGGACCAGCAACACTTGCATGTTTCGTCCCGTCGACGGATGGTGGGCAGCGCCAGTTTCTCATCGCGCCCCGCGACGCTTATCTCGAGGAGGACAGATGACGCGGCCGCACATGGATTGGGACGCCGCCTACCGGCAAGAATCACCACCTCCGTGGAGCATCGGCCGCCCGCAGCCCGAGCTGGCGGTTCTCATCGATCAGGGCAAGGTCCGTAGCGACGTGCTGGACGCCGGCTGTGGCCATGCTGCGCTGTCGCTGGCCCTCGCCGCGCGGGGCTATACGGTTGTCGGCCTGGACGCCAGCGCAACCGCGGTCGAGGCCGCGACCGCGGCGGCCGCCGAACAAGGGTTGACGACGGCTACTTTCGCGCAGGCCGACGTCACGACCTTTCGCGGCTACCCACCTGGTTCCGAAGGCCGCTTCGCCACCATCCTGGACAGCGGGCTGTTCCACGCTCTGCCGCCCGAGAGACGCCAGGACTATCTGCAGTCGATCTTTCGGGCCGCCGCGCCGGGAGCGGCGCTCTACATCCTGGCGTTCGTCGCCGGGGCATTAGGCGACGACGACAACACAGCCGGCCCGCGCGGGTTTACCGAAACCGAATTGCACGACGCCGTCTCGACCCTCTGGCGGGTCGACGACGTCCGCTTGGCAAAGGTCTACGGCAACGCCGGCGCACTCGCGTCTTCCGCTGCCCCGTTACCGAACGTCGAAAATGACGACGAAGGCCACTTCATGGTGCCGGGGTTCCTGCTCAGCGCGCACAAGCCCGAACAATAAGGTGGTCAACGTGCTCCAAGGCAAAGGCCGGCGATCACGCGGGGCGCCAATGAGCATCCTGGTAATAGTCGCGTGCGTCGGCTGCGCTCTCGCCGCCCTGGGGCTCGTCTACTTCGCGTCCATGGATATATACCTGACCGGCTTTCCCGACTCGCACTTCACCGACTATGACAAAGCGGCCGACGCGCCGAAACGGATCCTCGTGGGGGTGGAGTGGGGTTTCGTCCTGCTATTTCTGGTCCTCGCCTTTTTGCCGATCAGCACCCGGGCGCGCGCCGCCGGATCGCTCGTCGCGCTGGTTGCGATGGTGCTCATCGCGACAGTCCAGTGGATCGGCATTCCTTGGTATTTCATAACCCATCTCGGTCTCGATAACGGAGTCGGCGGCTAGCCGGGGTTCCGGCGGGCGGGGAGAATGCTATTCTCTGTACAGAGAGCGGGGTGTGCGGACGATGACGACTGCTAACGAAACCCAACTGGACGCCGGCGTTCTTGCCGGCTGGCTGGATGCGAACGGCGCACCCGGCGACGGCGAACAACCGGTGCTGGAGCAGCTGAAAGGCGGTTCACAGAACACCCTGTATCTCGTTGAACGGGGCGGCCAGCGCATGGTGCTCCGGATGCCGGGCACGCGCGCCGACGCGGCCCGCATCGACGGGTTGCTGCGGGAGATCCGGCTAGTACGGGCGCTGTCCGGCACCGACGTCCCACACGCGGGGCTGATCGCCGCCGACGACACCGGCACCGTGTTGGGCATGCCGTTCTACGTGATGCAGGCGATCGACGGGTGGAGTCCGATGGACGGCGGGTGGCGAGCGCCATTCGACACCGACCTGGGGGCGCGCCGCGGCCTGGCGTTCCAACTGGTCGAGGGCGCCGCCAAGCTGGGTCGGGTGGATTGGCGCGCGCAAGGACTCGAGGGCTTCGGCCGCCCCGACGGATTCCACGAACGACAGGTCGATCGATGGCTGAAGTTTCTCGACGCCTACAAGGTGCGCGAGCTTCCCGGCCTGGACGAGGCCGCCGACTGGCTGCGCCACAACCGGCCCGCCCGGTACCGGCCGGGCATCATGCACGGCGATTACCAGTTCGCCAACGTGATGTTCGCGCACGGGGCGCCGGCGCGATTGGCCGCGATCGTGGACTGGGAGATGACGACGGTCGGTGATCCGCTGCTCGATCTCGCCTGGGCGCTGCTCGGCTACGACGGCGAGAATCCCAGCACCGACGGGTTCTATCTCGACATGCGCGGCATGCCGACCCGCAGCGAGTTGCTCGAGCACTACAAGGCGGTCAGCGGGCTTTCCACCGAGAACATCGACTACTACCTGGTGCTGGCCAACTGGAAGCTCGGCATCGTGCTGGAGAAGACCTACGCCGCCGGGGTGAGGACCGGGAAGGTTGATCCCGAGATCACCGAAACCTTCGGGTCGATGATCCCGCGGCTGATCGCCACCGCGGCCGAGCTCGCCCGCTCGCTACCCATAAAAGGACGCTGAAATGGCTTATGCGGACCAGCTTTTCGATCTCACCAATCGGGTTGTGCTGATCACCGGCGGCAGCCGCGGACTGGGGCGCGAAATGGCGTTTGGCGTTGCGCGCTGCGGCGCGGACGTGGTGATCGCCAGCCGCAAAATGGACAACTGCGTGAGCACCGCGAAGGAGATCGAAGCCGAGACCGGCCGCTCGGCCATGCCCTATCAGGTGCACGTGGGGCGCTGGGATCAGCTAGACGGGTTGGTCGATGCGACCTACGCTCGCTTCGGCAGGGTCGACGCCTTGATCAACAACGCGGGCATGTCACCGCTGTACGACAAGCTGACCGACGTCACCGAGAAGCTGTTCGACGCGGTGATCAACCTGAATCTGAAGGGCCCCTTCCGGTTATCGGCACTGGTCGGCGAACGGATGGTCGCGGCCGGCCGCGGGTCCATCATCAACATGAGTTCGACCGGATCGTTGCGTCCGAACGGTGGCATCGTTCCCTACGCCGCGGCCAAGGCCGGGCTCAACGCCATGACCGAAGGACTGGCGCAGGCGTTCGGACCGACCGTGCGGGTCAACACGCTGATGGCCGGACCGTACCTGACCGACATCAGCAAAGCCTGGGGTCTCGAAAACGACAAGACCAACAGGTTCAGCCACCTTCTCCTGGAACGCGCTGGAGACCCCCGCGAAATCGTCGGTGCCGCGCTGTTCCTGGCGTCTGACGCCTCGAGCTTCACCACCGGTTCGATCTTGCGTGCCGACGGTGGAATTCCCTGAGAGATAGGAGCATTCGAATGCCTTGGGACTTCTCCACCGAACCGGAGTTCGAGAAGAAGCTGGACTGGATCCGCGAGTTCGTGCGCGAGGAGGTGGAACCCCTCGAGGTGCTGTTTCCCGGGTGCGAGTTCCTGCCGCTGAACGACGAACGGCGCCGGATTGTCGATCCGCTCAAGCAGCAGGTTCGCGACAATGGCTTGTGGGCACCGCATCTCGGGCCGGAATTGGGCGGGCAGGGGTTCGGCGCGGTCAAGCTGACGCTGATCAACGAGATCCTCGGTCGCAGCCCATGGGCGCCGATCGTCTTCGGAACGCAGGCGCCCGACACGGGCAACGCGGAGATCATCGCCCGCTTCGGAACCCAGGATCAGAAGGACCGCTATCTGGCCGGACTGCTTTCCGGGGAGATCTTCTCGTGCTTCTCGATGACGGAGCCGCAAGGCGGCGCCGACCCGCGCGTCTTCACCACCCGGGCCGTCCGCGACGGTGACGACTGGGTCATCACCGGGCGAAAGTACTTCTCCTCCAACGCGTCCGTCGCCTCCTTCTTCATCGTCGTGACGATTACCGACCCCGATGTCCCCGTGCATGTCGGCGCCTCGACCTTCCTCGTTCCGGCCGGAACGCCGGGCCTGACCCTGGAAGCCACCCATCACCTCGTCGGCGCGGACGCCCACGAACCGGGGCATTCCCTGGTGAGCTACGACGGGGTCCGGGTGCCGTCGGACGCGTTGCTGGGCGAACCCGGTCAGGGCTTCCTGATCTTGCAGACCCGGTTGGCCGGCGGGCGACTGCATCACGCGATGCGTTCGATCGGGATGGCGCAGCGCGCCGTCGAGATGATGTCGCGGCGCGCGAAAAGCCGCTTCACGCAGGGAAGCCCGCTGGCCGACAAGCAGCTGGTGCAGGAATTCGTCGCCGACTCGTACACCGAGTTGATCCCATTCCGGCTGACCGTGCTGCACGCCGCCTGGCTGATCGACAACGGCGACGAGCGCGCCGCCCGCGCCGAGATCGCCGCCTGCAAGATCCTGGCGTCGCAAGTACTCAAATCGATTGCGCTGCGGGCGATCCAGGTGCACGGTGCGCTCGGGCTCACGGACCAGCTCCCACTGGTCAACGCGCTACTCGGCGGCATCGCGCTCGGGCTGGCCGACGGGCCGACCGAGGCGCACAAGGTCAACCTGGCACGGATGCTGCTCAAGGGCTACGAGGCCGAGGACGCGGAGTGGCCCAGCGAATTGCTGGACGTCCGGCGCGAGGCCGCCCGCGCCAAGTACGGTGGGCTCCTTGACGAATAGCAGGGTCACCGCAGCGGTCGAGCGGGCGCTCGACGACCGCCAGCGGGGGGCCACCGAGGAGGTCGAACGCATCCTGGCCGCCGCGGTGCGGGTGATGGAACGCGTCGCGCCCGAGCCGCCCCGGGTCGGCGACATCGTCACCGAGGCCGGCTCGTCGAACAAGGCGTTCTACCGGTATTTTGCCGGCAAGGACGACCTCATCCTGGCGGTCATGGAGCGCGGCGTCGCAATCGTCGTGTCCTACCTTGCCCACCAGATGGCCAAGGAATCCAAGCCGGAGGACAAGGTCGCCCGCTGGATCGAGGGCACGCTGGCACAGGTCGCCGACCCGCACCTGATCAGCATGAGCCGCGCCGCGGCCGGACAAATGTCGGCCGCCACCAATTGGCCGGCGGCCGATCGCGAAATGATGCGGCCACTGCGGGATCTTCTCGTCGAACCCATTGCGGCGCTTGGCAGTAACGATGTCGACCGCGACGTGGAGGCGGTGTTCTCCTGCACCGCATCGACAATGCGGCGATATGTGGGTTCCGGCGACCGGCCCCGTCCCGACGACATCGCGCACCTGGTGCGGTTCTGCCTGCGCGGGTTGGGGATCGGTTGATGCGCGCCGTTGTCTGTCACGCGTACGGCACTCCAGAAGATCTGGTTGTCGAGGACGTCGACGACCCTGTCCCTGGCCCCGGCCAGTTGCTGGTACGCGTGCACGCCGCAGCGGTCAATTTTCCCGACGTGCTGTTCATCGCCGGCAAATACCAGGTCAAAATTCCGCCGCCGTTCATACCGGGCAATGAGATCGCCGGCGAAGTGATCGCCGCCGGTGAGGGCGCGCCATTCAGCCCAGGACAGCGCGTCTCTGGAACCACCTTCGGGGCGTTCGCCGAGCAGGCGTTGCTCGACGCGAGTCAGGCGGCGCTGGTGCCCGACGACGCCGACTTCGCCTCGGCCGCGGCCTTCGGTGTCACCTACCGCACCGCATATCACGCGTTGCGCTCGACCGCCGCTGTGACAGCAGGGGATTGGGTCGTCGTGCTAGGCGCCGCGGGAGGCGTGGGGCTGGCCGCAGTCGATCTGGCGGTGGCGATGAAGGCCCGGGTGCTAGCCGCGGCATCCAGTCCGGAGAAACTCGAGCTATGTCGCCAACGCGGTGCCGAGGCCATCGTGGACTACGACCGGGAGGACCTAAAATCGCGGATCCGCGAACTGACCGGCGAAGCCGCACGAGTGGTCCTGGACCCGGTCGGGGGATCGTATTCGGAACCGGCGCTGCGCGGTCTGGCGCGCGGCGGCACCTTCGTCACCCTGGGCTATGCGGCGGGCACGATCCCGGCCATTCCACTCAATCTCGTTCTGCTCAAAGATATCTGTGTGCGCGGCATGGAGATCCGCACCTTCATGAGCGACCACCCCGATGAGTTCGTCCGCGACACCGAAGAGTTGGCGCAGATGTTCGCCGCCGGCACGATCCGGCCCTACATCGGTGCGCGATTCCCGCTGTCCGAAACCGCGGCGGCCCTGCGGCATGTGGCCGAGCGCAAGGTGCTGGGCAAGGTGGTCATCGACGTCTGACGGCGCCGTCCGACCGCTCCGCTTCCGCCTCAGAATCCCCACGTGTCGCAGGAAGTTCGGGCCATGCCAGTTCCGAGAAGCGATATCGCATCCGCTAGCGCATTTCGAAATCGCGCGACCCGACGTTGATGGTGCGGATGTGGCCGGTGTGCATACCGCGGATCATGGCGTGACGATGTTGAAATTCGGGTCGGGTTGGTCGAGCACACCCAGAAGAGCCTGCAGAGCGCCCTGGTCGCCGGATATCTCGAGCCCGGGTGAGGTGAAGTCGCCCATCGCCACCATAAGCAGCCGAACCTTGCTGTCCAGCTTGACCGTAACGCTCGCCGTCGCGGAATCGGCCGCCGCCTTGCGGTAGACGAGCACCCCGTTGCGCAGCGTGAGCCGGTAGTTGGCCGCCAGATCGGCGAAGGTGATGTCGATGGCGACGTCGAGGTCCCAGCTGCGCGGTCCGTTGACCCGGATGGCGAGGCTGTCGAAGATCTGCTCCGGTGTCAGCTGAGAGAGCATCGACATTGATGTCGCACTAACCGCGGTGCCGAAGTTGCCTTCACGCAATTCGGTTGCCGCGCTCATGAAGAAGTTGCGCCACGTCGCGTTTTCGGCACCGTAGGCCAGCTGCTCCAGCGTGTCCGAGTACAGGGCGCGGGCGGCGGTGTGCTCGCTGTCGGTGAAGATCGCGTGATCGAGCAAGGTTGCGGCCCAACGGAAGTCACCGGAATCGAAGGCCGCGGAAGCGAGCTCGACAACACGGTCGATGCCGCCCATCGCATCGACGTAGCGGGGCGCGAGGGCCTCTGGCGGGTGCGGCCACAGCCGGGCGGGATTGCCGTCGAACCAGCCCATGTAACGCTGGTAGACGGCCTTCACATTGTGGCTGACCGACCCGTAATACCCGTGGGTGTGCCACGCCCGATCCAGCGCGGGCGGCATCTGGAACATCTCGGCGATTTCCACGCCGGTGTAGCCCTGGTTGAGCAGGCGCAGGGTTTGGTCGTGCAGGTACGCGTACATATCACGTTGCAGCGAAAGGAATTCGACGATGCTCTCCCGGCCCCAAGCCGGCCAATGGTGGGACGCGAACACCACGTCAGCGCGGTCGGCGAAGGTGTCGATGGCCTCGGTGAGGTAGCCCGACCACGCGTGCGGGTCGCGCACCAGGGCGCCGCGCAGGGTGAGCAGGTTATGCAGGTTATGGGTCGCGTTCTCGGCCATGCACAACGCGCGGAAACGTGGGAAATAGAAGTGCATTTCGGCGGGCGCCTCGGTGCCGGGCGCCATCTGGAACTCGATCTCCACGCCGTCGATCACGTGCTTTTCGCCCGTCGTGCGGATGTCGATGGTCGGGACGATGACGGCGACCTCGCCGGTGGATGGGGCCTGGCCGAGCCCGCAGCCCACCTGATCCTGGGGTCCGCGCGGAAGCAGCGTGCCGTACATGTAGGTCGCCCGGCGCGTCATGGCCGGGCCGGCGTAGACGTTCTCCTGGACCGCGTGCTCGACGAAGCCCTCCGGCGCCAGCACCGCCACCGCGCCGGAATCCACAACCGCCTGTGAGGTGACACCCAGCACGCCGCCGAAATGATCGACGTGGCTGTGCGTGTAGATCACCGCGACGACGGGACGGTCAGCGCCGCGGTGGGCGCGATACAAGGCCAGCGCCGCGGCGGCCACCTCGGTGGAAACCAAGGGATCGATGACGATGATCCCGGTGTCGCCCTCGACGAAGGTGACGTTGGAGACGTCGAAACCACGCACCTGATAGATCCCCGGCACCACCTCGTACAGACCCTGTTTGGCGGCCAGGGTGGATTGGCGCCACAGGCTGGGGTGAACCGATGTCGGGGCGGGTCCGCCGAGAAACGCATAGGCGTCGTTGTCCCACACCACGCGGCCGTCGGCCGCCTTGATGATGCACGGGGACAGGGCCGCGATGAATCCGCGATCGGCGTTATCGAAGTCCGTCGTGTCTTGGAACGGCAGAGCATGGCCGCGATGGGCCGACTCGATGACGGCGGTAGGGGCTTTGTGGTCCACGGCAACACATTGCCATTTATGGCGAGCCGGTGGGTTAACCAAAACGAAACAATTTCGCCCCGCCTCTTCTCCACGGCCCGGCGAAACCGCATACTGCCTTGACGGCCCTCAATGCCGAGGGACGCAATGATCGGGCAGAAGGAGAACAGGTGAAGCGGGGATTGACTGTCGCGGTAGCTGGGGCGGCGATTGTTGTAGCAGGCATTTCGGGGTGTTCGAGCAATAAGCCGAGTTCGAGCGGTAGTACCGCCGTGAGCGTGAGCGGCACGTCGATTGCCGTCGGAACCGGCGGCGGGGCAGCGCCGACGGTGACCATCGACGGAAAGAACCAGAACGTAACCGGCTCGGTCGTGTGCGCGACGGTGAACAACAGCACCAACATTACGATCGGGGCCGGGGCGACCGCCATCGCCGCCGTCCTCACCACTGACAATCCTCCCAAGGTGACGCACGTCGCGCTCGGCAACGTCAACGGCGTAATGCTGGGGTACACGGCGGGTTCCGGCCAGGGCGACGCCTCGGCGACCAAGGACGGCAACAGCTACAAGATCACCGGCACCGCGACGGGCGTAGACACGGCCAACCCGATGCAGCCGGTGAAGAAGCCGTTCGAAATCGATGTGACTTGCTCTTAATTGGGTGATGCGGGCGGTTGCCACCCGTTGAGTGGCAACCGCACCGTGAACTCGGTATGGCCGGGTGAGCTGTTCACCGTGATCGTCCCGTTGTGCGCCCTGACGACCGCGGAGACGATCGCCAAACCCAGCCCTGTACTGCCGCCTTTGCGGGAACGCGAGGAATCGCCGCGGGCGAACCGCTCGAAAACCTCGGTCTGCAGCGCCGCCGGGATACCCGGACCGTTGTCGATGACCTGCAGCACGGTGTGCGCCGGCTCGGTGCTCAACCGCGTCGTCACGACGGTGCCGGCGCCGGTGTGGACGCGGGCGTTGGCGAGCAGATTGGTCAGCACCTGGTGCAGCCGTGCCGCATCACCGGTGACGACCACCGGCTCCTCGGGCAGGTCAAGCTCCCACTGGTGATCCGGCCCGGCAACGTGCGCGTCACTGACCGCGTCGACCGCCAACCGCGAAAGATCCACGGGCTCACGTTCCAGCGGTCGGCCGGAGTCCAGGCGCGCCAGCAGCAGCAGGTCCTCAACGAGGCGCGTCACCCGCTCGGTCTCGGATGCCACCCGGCTCATCGCGTGCGCCACCGCCTCGCGGTCGTCGTCCATGCGCTGGGTGAGTTCGGTATAGCCGCGGATCGCGGCGAGCGGCGTGCGCAGTTCGTGACTGGCATCGGCGACGAACTGGCGAACCCGGGTTTCACTGGCCTGCCGCGCGGACAGGGCGTCCGCGATGTGGTCGAGCATGCGGTTCAGAGCCGATCCGAGCTGGCCCACCTCGGTCTGCGGGTTCGCGTCGGATTCGGGCACGCGCACCGGCAGTTCGACTTCTCCGCGGGCCAACGGCAGGTCCGCGACCTCGCTCGCGGTTTGTGCGACGCGACGCAGCGGCGCCAGCGCCCGCCTGATGATGACGACGCCTGCGGTGGTCGCGGCGGCCAGCGCGATCACCGTGACGATCCCGAGGATGACCAGCATCCGGATCATCGTGGTGTCGACGTTGGACATCGACAGGCCGGTAACGATGACGTCACCCCCGCTCCGGCTCGGCGCGGCGACGACGCGATATCGACCGAGGCCGTCGAGGCTCAGGGTCACCGGCGAGCGACTGCCGGTGATGTTTTCCAACTGTGTTCGAGCGGTTGGCGTCAACGCCGCCCGGGCACCGTCGCTGGTCAGGTAACCGGCGTCGACCGTCTTCCCATGGTTGATCACCGCCGCCACCATGCCGGCCGGTTGGCCAGGGGCGTCGAGGAACCGCGGACCGGGGCCCGGCCTCGGATAGAACGAGTGCCCGTGGTGCGATTCGGGATACATCAGCGCCGAGCGATACGAGGTCCCGGCGAGCTGCCCGTCGAGCTGTCTGACCAGGTGGTGGTTCAGCGCGAGTTCGGTTGCCGCCGTGATCCCGATACACACCAGGGCGAGCACGATGACCTGCCCGACGAGCAGCCGTAGCCGAAGTGACCAGACTCGCCGTTTCCTAGCGGGCTGGCTTGAGGACATAACCTGCGCCGCGCAACGTGTGGATCATGGGTTCGCGGCCATTATCAATCTTCTTGCGCAGGTAGGAAATGTAGAGCTCGACGATGTTGGACCGGCCACCGAAATCGTAGCTCCATACCCGGTCGAGGATCTGGGCCTTGCTCAGCACCCGCTTGGAGTTGCGCATCATGAACCGCAGCAGCTCGAACTCGGTGGAAGTCAATGAAACCGGTTCGCCGGCACGCGTTACCTCGTGACTGTCTTCGTCCAGCACCAAGTCACCGACCACCAGCTGTGCTCCGCTGTCCACCGTCGTCACTCCGGTGCGCCGCAGAAGCGCCCGCAACCGCAGCACTACCTCTTCGATGCTGAACGGTTTGGTGACATAGTCGTCGCCGCCCGCGGTCAACCCCGCTATGCGGTCTTCCACCGCATCCTTAGCCGTCAGCAGCAGCACCGGCAGCTGAGGGCTCTCTTCGCGCAGTTTGTGCAGCACATCGAGCCCACTCATGTCGGGAAGCATCACGTCGAGAACAACCACGTCCGGCCGTTGGGCGCGGGCCGCGGCGATCGCCGACGATCCGTCGGCGGCGGTGGAGATGCTCCAGCCCTCGTACCGCAGTGCCATTGACACCATTTCGGCCAGGACGGCCTCGTCGTCCACCACGAGCACGTTGATCGGATTGCCGTCTGCACGGCACATGACAACCCGCTCTACGGCGGCTCGGGACTGCGTCACAGATTCCAGTATCCGCAACCTGCTGAGCCGCCGCTATGCCGTTCCTATGCGTGTCCTGTGAAAGGGGTCGCGTCGTGGGCAGTCGCCGCGGTTAATACCAGTAGCGCCTGCCGGCGACCGGGCGACCGGCAGTGCCCATGAAATGGAACACCAGGCCGACGACCAACAGGATTATGCCGATCACCATCAGTAAGTGGGAGAAGAAAAATCCGAGGATGGCGAGGATAACTCCGAGGGCGATCATGTTTCTTCCTTTACATCGTGTGGACGAGGTCAATTGGTTTCATTGAGCGCTAGGTTGCGGCAAACGCGGAGGGTGGCAATCCTTTACTCGCGGATTGACGCCGCCGTAGTTCAATGGTCCGGCAATCACCGTCACGGCAATGGTTCCCATTGAGGCACAACTTGTTTCCTGACCTTGGAAGTAGCCGCGCTGCCACGTGGCGACTACCCCGATGATCAGCCACACCAGCACAATGGTCCCGATAATTCCGCTTCCACGCATGGTGACCTCCACTGTGTTCGAGAAGGTTTTCCGTTGGGCTAGCGATACCCGTTGTACGCATGTCTAAACCTCGCCGGTCTTTATGTGCCGCTTTTTGGCTGCGATGACTGCGAAGCCGGGCTCGCTAGGAATGGTCGGCGAGCCACGCTGCGGCCCGTTTCTTCGACGCCCGCGACAGCCACGCGTCCTGGATCAGCTCGGCCAATTCCGTGGTCGTGATCTCGGGCAGTCGGCTGGCCCGCACCAGAACCGACAGGTGCCCGTCGAAGTGGCTCGTCGTGAAAAACGGCGACCCGGGATCCTGGACGAGTGCCAGCTTGTCGCTTTCCGACTCGACCCAGAGCATGATCACGTCGGCGTAGCGTTCGCCGCTGTCCGGATCGGTCGCGTCGGGTTGGGGAGTGCGGAAGAACACGAACGACTTGCCGCCCACCTGATAAATCGAGTTGCCCTTCGGGCCCTCCAAGCGGTTGACGTGCGGCATCGACGCGGCGATCCGGTGCACATCGCTTACCCGGGCGGGGCCATCAGCCATAGCGGCAACGTTACCGCTTTCCGGCATGGCGAGTGGCGTTGCGGCAAAAGGGGATTGAGATGTTGCGCGGTCAGCCCAATCAGGCCGCACGCCGCTGCGCGGAAACGTAAAGCGTTGGCGGCATTGAGTCCTCGACGTCCTGCGGAACGCTGCGCCCATAACGGGCCATCAGCTCCGAAAAGGTTGCCGTCGTCACGTCCCACTCGTGTTCCCGCAGCCAGCCGTCGACGGCCCTGCGCTCCTCCGGGTACCAGAGGTCGTCGAGGTCGGTTATCTCGGCATTGACCAGTTTGCGAACCGCGGCCCGCATGCGTTGCATATCCTCGCGCTGGCGCCGAACAACGTCGGGATCGGTGAATCCCGCGCCGGGCACGTTTGAAGCCAGCCAACTACCCTCGGCGCTGAGCGCATGGATGCGCTCGAACAACAGGTCCTGCGCGGGCGCCGGCAGGTAACGGACGAGCCCCTCGGCCGACCAGACCGCCGGCCGCGATGGGTCAAACCCGGCCTCCCGCAACGCCTTCGGCCAATCCTGACGCAAATCTATCGGCACGTTCACCAGTTGTGCCGTCGGGTGCGCGCCGTGCTCGCGCAGCGTGTCGGACTTGAACTCCAGCACCTTGGGCTGGTCCAGCTCGTAGACGACCGTGCCGTCGGGCCATGGCAGCCGCCAGGCGCGCGCGTCCAAGCCGGCGGCCAGGATCACCACCTGCCGAACACCGGAGTCGGCCGCCCCGAGAAAGAACTCGTCAAAAAACGCTGTCCGCGTCGCCATGAAGTCGATCATCAGTCTTATCCGGCTCTGCACTTCCGGTTCCAATTCGACCGCCTTGGCCAGCAGCCCGGGATCCGCGTAGATGCTCCACATCCCCTCGCCGGCGGCGTCGACGAACACGCGTGCGAACGGGTCATCGATGAGTGGATTTTCGCTCTCGGTCTCGGCGGCGCGGGCCGCGGCAACACCCAGTGCTGTGGCTCCCACGCTCTGAGTGATGTCCCAGGAATCGTTGTCGGTACGCGGCATCGACATTTCCCTTCCAAGCCTGATAGTCGTTTGCGTTCACTATTCTTCCAGGCGCCGGCAGTCCTGGCCGCTCGCCGAGGGTGGCCTAGGCTTTTTCCCAGACGGTCCACAGGTTGGAGGAGTGCTGCGATGACGCGTACGCCGCAGGAAGTGTTCGCCCACCACGGGGAGGCGCTGGCCGCCGGCGATCTGGACGAGATCGTCGTCGATTACACCGACGAATCCGTGCTGATCACCCGGGCCGGGGCCGCGCGCGGCAAGGACGCCATACGCCAGGCCTTCACCAAGTTGCTCGACGACCTGCCCAACGCGGCATGGGACCTGAAAAACCAGATCTTCGACGGCGATGTGCTGTTGCTCGAGTGGACCGCCGATTCGGCGACCAACCGGGTTGACGACGGTGTCGACACGTTCGTGTTCCGCGACGGCACCATCTGGGTGCAGACCGTCAGATACAGACCGCACCCCAAGGCCTGAACGTGGAACACGTGGACCTGAACGCCGTAGCGGAATGGATGTCGCAGCAAGGGTTGGGCGAGGGCCCGCTGGCTGACGTGTCCGACGTTACCGGCGGAACGCAGAACGTCATGCTGCGATTCACCCGCGCCGGCCGCCCGTACGTGCTGCGGCGCGGGCCGCGGCATCTGCGCCCCCGGAGCAACAGCGTGATCCTGCGGGAAACCAAAGTCCTTGCGGCATTGGCCGGTTCCGACGTTCCGCACCCGCACCTCATCGCCACTTGCGAGGACCCCGGCGTGCTCGGCGATGCCGTCTTCTACCTGATGGAGCCGGTCGATGGGTTCAACGCCGGCGAGGGGCTGCCACCGCTGCATGCGGGCGATCCCGCCGTGCGGTTCCAGATGGGGCTGTCGATGGCCGACGCGCTGGCGAAGCTGGGCGCCGTCGACCACGTCGCCGTTGGTCTCGCCGACTTCGGTAAGCCGGCGGGCTTCCTGGAACGCCAGGTGCCGCGCTGGCTTTCGGAGCTGGACTCCTATCGCGAGTACGCCAACTATCCGGGACCGGACATCCCGGGAGTCGACCAAGTTGCGGCCTGGCTGGAGCGCCGCCGGCCGACGAACTGGGCGCCCGGCATCATGCACGGCGACTACCACGCCGCCAACGTCATGTTTTCCCGCACCGGGCCCGAGGTGGTCGCCATCGTCGACTGGGAGATGTGCACGATCGGCGACCCCCTGCTGGACCTGGGCTGGCTGCTGGCCACCTGGCGCCAGCCCGACGGATCCAGCGTGTTCAGCCACGCCCTGGGCGGCCAGGACGGGCTGGCCAGCACCGATGACCTGTTCCAGCGCTATGCCGCCAACACCACCCGCGACTTGTCGCGTATCACCTGGTACACGGTGCTGGCCTGTTTCAAGCTCGGGATCGTCATCGAGGGCACACTGGCGCGGGCCTGCGCGGGCAAGGCCGAGAAAGAGGTCGGCGACCAACTCCACGCGGCCACAGTGCATCTGTTCGAGCGGGCGCTGACGCTTATCGACAACGAATCCTGACCTATTGGCATCTCGTGGCGTGCCGCCCCACCCCTAGAACCCCGATTAGTGCTCCGAGCCGACCCAGGACGCAGGATATGGCGGTGTTCAAGTTTGTCACTGGTTCGCCAGCCCCCGGTCCCACGACGACGACACCCGCTGCCACCATAACCACCACGGTGACGACCACGCCGTAGTCCCCTCGCGGAGGCGGAGGCGGAGGAGCGCCGACCCAGACGGTCACCGAAACGGCCCCACCGCCGAGCACCGACATCGGTACGACGACGGTCCCGCCGAGCACAGTCACCGTTTCGCCGAGCACCGAAACCAGCACGGTCACTCAGACCCGTGACCATCCCACCGCGCCGGCCGTTCGAACCACGCCCGTAGCTGAGACACGTAGGGGGCCGGGCGGATAGCCTTCATGCGTGGATGTCGGGGATTCGGTCAGGCGATCACTCGAGCATTGGGAAAGGCGCGAGTGGGACCAAGCCATGCTTCACGCTTGCAACGCGGTCGATGGAACCGCGAAGAAGCGGTATCCACAGCTAGGGGTCACAACTCGGTTCAAACGCATAATCCGGGAATCGCTTGACATCTTCGGCCTGATGGCGGCGCCCGCTATCGACTTCAATAACAGCCGCTTCCCCATAGCAGTGAAGTCGGATCTGCCGGATAGCCGTCCCGACATCGCCGACGTCGTGAACGGCGTTCACCGATGGATCCACGGCCACGACGACGAGCTGCCCCAGGGATTCGAGCTGACTCCCTACGGACCTCGCCCCGCAGGAGTGCACATCTGGCAAAACGGGAAAATCCAGCTTCCTGCGTCGGTGGCGATCGGCCTGTTGGCAATCGCCGTATTTGCGCCGGAGAACAAGGGCGAAACAATACCCGACGGCTATCAGCTGAGCTGGTACCAGTACGTCTTTCACATCTGCCTTTGGTGGGGCTGGCAAGATCACTTTCGCGAGATCATCAGCACCGCCGGAATTCCGCAAGAGACTCTGGACTTCTCCGAGTCCTGGGACGACTGGACACCAGTTTGAGTCCGACGGCGCGCCGGTGGCGCGCCGAAGGGATTCGGACCCCTAACCTTCTGGCGCATTCACCCGTCTGGACGAGTCCGCCAAAGTCCGCAAAAGTCCTGGGGCGCAACAAGATACGCGACTGTACGTCCGTCGTAAATCAGCGTAATCCGAGCGAGTCCGGAGCCGTTTGTATCAGGAAAGTGGAGACTTCCCGCAACCGCGGAAAGGCCCCGGCGACGGCAGGCACCCCCACGGTATGGCCCAACCACCTAAGGAGTTGGACATGCCGAACATTACCCGCACAACCAGCGACTAGCGCGTATTGCCGTTCATCACCGCACGCCGCGGACGCTGCGCGCGCAAGTGGCAGCGCGTAAGTTCACAGAACCACATCGCCCCAAGCCCGCGTCTGACCCGTAAATCGGATGGTGAGTGGGCAGGCCGAAGGCACCCGGCGGAGCCGGGTATTGCTTGAGGTGTTTTGGGTCAGGCGGCGGTGTCGGTGATGACGGCTGTGCAGGCGCGGATGGCGATGTGGTGGCCTGTGAGCGCTTGGAGTTGTGTGGCTAGATCGCGGGCCCGGCGGTGCTTGTTGATCCGGGATTCG